>Ga0079301_1000631_pt1 | contig 17093 bp, 18 predicted proteins | sample Wag4_2014_7_11_3_FD_74797 | JGI IMG/M metagenome (GOLD analysis project Ga0079301, IMG submission 74797) | Fresh water mixed with fracking chemicals microbial communities from Ohio, USA - Utica-2 Time Series FC 2014_7_11 | ecosystem: Engineered > Industrial production > Chemical products > Input... | reverse complement strand
GTTGTGCCCTTCCATCCGGGGGCTGAGCGTTTCTACCGGGAAGCCGGCATTCTGCGCTGAGCAAGGATAATTGGCCGTGACCGCAAAGACTGAAGGCGGCACGGCCGCCCAAGTACAGCTCGACCTCGGCGCCGCCGCTGAGCTCGAGAAAAAATACGACAGCGAAATGCAGTTCCGGGCTCTATCGGGCTTTGCCGCCCGGCTGGTGCCCGCGCTGCTCGTCGCACTTTCCGCGTTTCACTATTACACGGCTGGGTTCGGCATCCTGACCGAGCATTGGCACAAGGCGATCCATGTCGCCGCCGTGCTTGGCTTGGTTTTCCTGATGTTCCCAACCAGGCGCAATTTCGGCCCCATGATCGGCGGGGTCCCACTTTATGATTGGGTCTTTGCGCTGTTGGTTGCCGCCGCCTGTCTTTATCTGCCGATCATTTTTGATGAACTCACTTTCCGGATCGGCATGCCCAATACGCCGGATATGGTGATGGGCACCATTATGGTGGTCTTGCTGCTGGAAGCGACGCGCCGCGCCATGGGATGGGTGCTGCCGGCCATTGTGATTGTCTTCATCCTGTACGGGCTTTACGGCGATCATCTGTCAGGTGTGTTGGCGCATCCGGGCGCAAGCTGGGAAGCGTTCATCAGCCATGTCTATCTGACGCAGGAAGGGATTTTCGGTATTCCTGTGAAGGTGGTTTCCACCTTCGTTTTCCACTTCGTGCTGTTTGGTGTGCTGGCAACGCGAATGGGGCTTGGGCAATTCTTTATTGATCTGGCCTCCATCATCGCCGGGCGTTATCCGGGTGGCCCGGCCAAGGTTGCGGTGGTTTCGTCTGCCATGTTCGGCAGCATCAGCGGTTCTTCCATTGCGAATACGGTCACCACCGGGTCGCTCACCATCCCGGCCATGAAGCGCATTGGCTACAAGCCGCATTTCGCTGGCGCGGTGGAGGCAGCGGCAAGTGCCGGTGGCCAGATCACGCCACCGATCATGGGCGCCGCGGCCTTCGTGATGATTGAGTTTCTCAACATTCCTTTGACAACCCTGCTGATCGCCGCCGCCATCCCCGCCTTCATGCATTTCTTGGGCGTTTTTGTGCAGGTGCATTTCGAAGCCAAACGCCTTGGCCTGCGCGGCATGTCGGAAACAGAAATCCCGAAGCTTTGGCCCACCATCAAGAATGGATGGCCGACCGTGATCCCTCTGGTTCTTCTGGTCGGTGTGATTGTGGAAGGGTTCACGCCCTATATGGCGGCCTTCACCGGCATTTCCGCCTGCATCGTGGTGGGTTTTCTCAATCCGCGCAATCGCCTGACGCTGCGTGACCTGTGGGACGCTTTCGATCTTGGGTCGCGCTACGCGCTGGCCGTTGGTGCAGCGGCGGCGGCGGTTGGGATTGTTGTCGGTGTTGTCACGCTCACGGGTGCTGGTTTTCGTATTTCCTTCATGGTGACGCAGGCGGCCGTGCAGACGGCGGAATTCTTCCGTCCCATTGTTGAAATACTGCCGGCCAGCATGGCTTCCATGCAGGGGCTGACGCTGTTCCTGACGCTGCTTTTTGTCGCCCTTATCTGCATTGTCATGGGCTGCGGCATTCCAACCACCGCGCTTTACATTGTGCTGGCGGCAATTGCGGCACCCGCGGTGCAGCAGCTTGGCGTGCCACCCTTGGCCGCGCATCTGTTCATTCTTTACTTCGGTATTCTGGCTGATCTTACGCCACCGGTTTGTGTTGCGGCCTATGCTGCCGCGGGCATTGCAGGGTCTCATCCCTTCCAGACGGGGCTGACAGCGTTTCGGCTTGGCCTTGGCAAGGCGACCGTACCCTTTGTGTTTGCCTATTCCCCGGCCATGCTGATCATGGTGGATGGGTTCACCTGGGGCGACTTCCTGTTCACCACCATAAGCTGCGCCATCGGCGTATTGGTGCTAGGAATCGGCCTGACGGGTTATGCCTTCACGCATATGGGGCTCGGTGCCCAGGCGTTCTTGGTCATTTCGGCGCTTCTGATGATTTCGCCGAATATCCCCATGACCCTGACGGGCGCTCTGCTTGCGCTGCCGGTATTCATCCTGAATTGGCGCGCATCGCTGCGCGGCGCGCCAGGCTGAGGCTTCACCCGTCTTCCAATACCGCGCGCAGCCTGTGCAACAGGGCTTCGCGCGCCGCATCATCACGGGCGTTTTCGGTGGCACTTTCAATCGCGAGCATCAGGGCCGCGCGCTGATTGTGCCAATCAGGCCGGACGCTCCGCGCTGGATCGGCACGCCGCCCCTTGCTTTCAAGGCGCTTGGGTCGCGCGCCCTTCGGCAGCGCCCAGCTTTCATCCAAGACAGGCATGATCACTTGATCGGCCGCCGCAATGCCGCCTTCGGTCAGGCGTTTTGCAAGTGCCTCCATCGCCGGCGCTTCGCCATGCATCAGGAACACACCACCGGCAACGCGCCCGCGCGCGGCCAGCCAGCGCGCCAATTCGCTGGCATCCGCATGGCCAGAGAAATCGCGAATCGCCGCAATTCTCGCGGCCACGCGAATGGTCTCACCCTGGATGCGCACATCCCTTTTGCCTTCCTGCAAAAGCCGCCCCAACGTGCCTTCCGCCTGATAGCCCGTCAGCATGACCGTGGCTTCGGGACTCCAAAGCCAACGCTTCAAGTGATGCCGAATGCGCCCGGCATCACACATGCCGGACCCTGCGATGATGATGTGAAATCCATCAACCTCTGCAATGCGGCGGCTTGCCTCACCGCTTTCGGTTGGACGGATCAAGGGTGAACGCAAGGCGCGGCTGATGGCATCCCCATTCTCCAGCACCGCAGCATGTTCCAGAAACACATCGGTGGCACGGATGGCAAGCGGGCTATCCATGAAAATGGGTACCTCAGGGATCGAGCCAGCCTGCATCAGCGTCACCAAATCCCAGCAAATCTCCTGCGTACGCTCCACAGCGAAGGCCGGGATCAGCAGCACGCCATCGGGCCTGGCCGCTGCCCGCACGATGGACGCCAGCTTTTCGCGCCGCGCCAGATGGTCCACGCAGGGCTTGTCCTCATCGCCATAGGTGCTTTCCAGGAATACGTGATCCAAAGCGCCTGGCGCTTCGGCTTCGTGTTGAAACACCGAACATTCCGGCCCCAAATCGCCCGATACCAGCACACGCAGCGGCGCATTCTTGCTGTCTTCACATTCAATTTCGATCGAGGCAGAGCCCAGCATATGCCCCGCATTCCACCAACGCGCCCGCACCCCCGCCAAGGGTTCCACCCAGCGGCCAAGCGGGGTGGTGCGAAAGGCGGGGATCACCGCCGCAGCATCCGCCACGGTATAGATGGGCCGCACCGGCGCGCGCGCCTTGCGGCGGTTGCGGCGATTGAGCTGCGCGACTTCCATTTCCTGCACATGGCCGGAATCCGGCAGCATGACCGCGCAAAGATCAGCCGTCGGCGCCGTGGCGTGGATCACGCCACGAAACCCGGCCGATCTTAGCTTTGGCAGCAGGCCGGAATGGTCAATATGCGCATGGGTCAGCAGCACGGCATCAATGTCATGAGGGTTGAAGGGAAACTCCTCCCAATTCAGGGATTTCAGCGTCTTCGGCCCCTGGAACATGCCGCAATCCACCAAAAACCGGCTTCGGCCCGTGTCAAAGGCCAGGCAATAGCCGGTAACGGTGCGCGCGGCGCCACAAACCCGAACGGAAACGCCCATGAACCCACTTCCCCCCTTCCCAGCGACCTGCGGATCACTTGGCGGGCAACTGGCGCCGATTTGTCTTGATCAAGCGCAAAATCGGTAGGAGAAAGGACCATCTTGGCGTGAGGGCCGAAAGAAGCCCCGCACCGCGAAGGCAAAGCAGGACGGCAGGCAGACATGAACCCGCTTGATGTCACACGTTCGATGATGGATGGCCTTGGGGCCGAAGGCGATGTCTGCATGAAATGCGGATCACGCTCCCTTGGCCTATGCGCACCGCTGGATGCCGCCGCCTTGGATGACGTGGCCGCAGATAGCGAACGCGTGGCGCTGGAAGCCCGCGCACCAATTTTCCATCAGGGCGATGAAGCGCGTTATGTCTATACGCTGACAGAAGGCACGGCGCGGCTGATGCGTGTGCTGCCGGATGGCCGGCAGGCCGCGATCGGCTTTCGCTTCGCCGGCGATATTCTGGGCTTTACGCCGGGCGAGGAACACGCCTTCGGCGCCGAAATGCTCACGGGTGGCAGGGTCTGCCGTATGGAAAGGCGCAAGCTCGAACATTTATTCCGTCGCTACCCGCTGCTGGAACGCCGCTTTCTTGATCTCTGCGCCCGGGAATTGGCGCAAAGCCAGGAACACATCATGGCGCTTGGCCGCTTCACGGCGGAAGAACGCGTGGCCGCCTTCCTGCTTTCGCTGGTGGATGCGCAGCGGCGCCGGAGCCATAAGGGGCCGGTCTTCGACCTGCCCGCCACCCGCGCCGATATCGGCGAATTCCTTGGCCTGACGCTGGAAACCGTGAGCCGCGCCATTTCCAGCTTCCGTCGGCGCGACCTGATCCGCCTGCATGGGCAAAGCGGCCTTGAAATCCTGAATGAACCGGCCCTGACCGCCCTTGGCACCGGAGAGGGTGAACACGCGGCCTGACCCCAGTACCATTCACGCCAGCGCCGCACTGCGATAGGCTTTGGGCCTCATCAGGAAACAACCCATGTCCGATTTGCCGCGCCAGGTGGAGATTGCCGAAGAAGGCCCGCGTGAGGGTTTTCAGATCGAGAAAGCGTTGATCCCGAGCGCCGACAAAATCGCGTTGATTGATGCGCTTTCGGCAACCGGCCTCAAGCATATTCAGGTGGCATCCTTTGTCTCATCCAAGCTGGTGCCAGGTTGGGCCGATGCGGAAGCCGTGGTGGCGGGCTTCACGCCGAAGCCCGGCATCCACTACACCGGCTTGTGGTTCAATGCGGCGGGGTTGGAACGCGCCCTCGCCTTCCGGGATCGGTTGCATCTTTTCGGGTCAATCAGCCTTGCCGCGTCTGAAGCATTTTCGCTCAAGAATCTGAACCGCGATCGTGCCGGGCAGATTGAGGCGATGCGCAAGCAGACCGCGGCGCATATCGCCGCCGGCGTGCCGGTAACACGCATTGGGCTGCAGGCGGCCTTTGGCTGCAATTACGCGGGCGATGTCGCACCCGCGCAGGTGGTGGCAGCCGTGGCAGATGGGCTGGCAATCGCCGCAGAAGCTGGTGTCACGATTCAGGATTTGACTCTGGCCGATACCATGGGCTGGGCCAATCCACACCAGATTGAAACCGTGCTTGGGGAAGTGCGCAGCCGCTGGCCGGAATTGCGCTTGGCGCTGCATTTGCACGACACACGCGGGCTTGGCATTGCCAATGCCATGGCGGGGTTGCGTATGGGTGTGGCGCGGTTTGATGCTGCGGTGGGTGGCCTTGGCGGTTGCCCCTTCGCCGGCCAAGCCGGCGCGCCCGGCAATATCGCGACCGAGGAATTGGCCCTTCTATGCGCCGAGCTTGGCATTGAAACCGGCATTGATCTGGAAGCGTTGGTAGAAGCGGGCAGGCTCGCGGAACGTATTCTGGATCGGCGGTTGCCAAGCGCCGTGTTGCGTGGCGGGACGCTGGCGCGGTTTCGCGCGCGTGCTGCTTGAGCTTCACCGATACGGCAAGAAAGGCAGCATGCCTGCGAAGGGCGATAGCATGATGGACGTGGCATTTATTCTGGAAGACGCCGCAATGCCACGAACGGTCTTCTGGGACAGGACCCTGGCCGTGCTTCAGGCCTTGCCGCAAAGCGGATCAGCGCGGGTATTCCTGCCTCATGAGGATCTGGCCATGGAAACGAATTGGCCGCGCTACGACAATCAATTATCAAGCTATACGCGCGGTCTGGGACACAACCTCTCAACTTCGAACCAAGTGGTCACGTATAGTAAACGGGTTGTCACCTGGGCAGAGCAGCACCCGCAGGAAAAAGTGCTTCTCATAAACATGCACCCCTTCATTCGCATACCCTTGGCGTTCCGGGGTGTTGAGAATCTGTATATCGCCGATGGTTGTCTTTCCGAACTGGACCGCTCGGCCAATCCACGCTGCATATCAATGCCTCATCCGCCCATTCAGGTCTCAGATCAGGATCATACCAATGAGGGGCGACGCAAATACCTAGCGAGTTTTCAGGGCGTGCTGTCCCACCCCGTGCGCGCGGCGCTTGGAAAATTCCACGATGGTGAGAGATTCATCATCAGGATCATCGAAAAATCCCGCCACAGCACCCTGATGCTGGATGCGACAACAGGGCGCGCTGATGAAGATTTTCGGGATATGATGGCGAATGCCGATTTCGCCTTCATCCCCAGGGGAGACGCGCTTTTCTCCTACAGATTGCTGGAGGCGATGTCCTTTGGCTGCATCCCCATCATTCTGGCCGACAATTGGGTTCTGCCTTTCAGTCGCCTCATTGATTGGTCATCCTGCGCCTTGCGGCCCAGGGAAGATGACATCACCGCCTGTATCACCTTGCTGAAGCGCCTTTCGGATGCCGAGGTTCTGCAACGCAAGCGCAATGTGCTCACCGTGTATGAGAGGTATTTTTCCTCGCTCGACCGTATTCTCATCGACGGTATGCTGGCGGAATTGAAACAATGCCTCAGCTAACGCCCGCAGCGTGACCCAGGCGATGGAGGATGCGCGCCGCTTTGCGCCCGCGGTTGCGCGCAACAAGGCGCCCATCGCTGAAGTCTTGGCGCGCCACCTGCCCCAATCGGGCCTGGTGCTCGAAATCGCGAGCGGTTCCGGCGAACATGCGCTGCATTTCGCTGCCCATTTCCCGGCACTGACCTTCCAACCGACAGACCCGGCTGCCGCTGCCTGCGCGAGTATCGCGGCTTGGCGGGATCAGGCGCAGCTTGCCAATCTGCTGCCGCCCCTGGCGCTGGATGTGATGGATGATCCCTGGCCAATGCCGGGCGCTGATGCGGTGCTTTGCATCAACATGATTCATATCGCACCGTGGGATGCGACCAGCGCCCTGATACGCGGCGCCGCGCGGACCCTGCCGCCAAATGGGGGCCTGTTTCTCTATGGCCCCTTCAAGCGTGATGGGCAGCACAGTGCGGCCAGCAACGCCGCGTTCGACGCGAGCCTGCGCGCCCAGGATGCGCGCTGGGGTCTGCGTGATCTTGAAGCGGTGGCCGATATTGCGACCACCGCAGGATTTGCCCCGCCTGTGGTGGAAGCAATGCCGGCGAATAATCTTTTCGTGTTTTTTCGCCGCGTTTCCTGATACGCCACAGCATGTCTCGACCAAGTCAAATCACTTGGCCTGGAAATGCCCGAAGGGGGCGCGCCTCAATCCCAACCCACCGCGCCTGGCATTTCCTTCACTGGCTTGGCCGCCTTCAGCTTCGCCAAATCCGGCACCGGGCGGCAGCGTAGCGGATCGCCGGCAAAGGCTTCCTCAATCGCCGCGGCGACGCCCAGCACAAGCCTATCCCCCCCGCGCGGACCGACCACCTGCAAGCCAAAGGGCATGCCGTGGCGATCAAGCCCCATCGGAATTGAAATCGCGGGGTGGCCACAGAGCGTCGGGTAATAGGCAAGCGCCAGCCAATGGAAGTAGGTCCGGGTTGGCTTGCCATCAATCTCGGCAGGGTAGAGTTCGCGCCAAAGCCGAGGAGAAATGGTGATGGCCGGCGTAATCAGCACGTCATGCGCGGCGAAAAACCCCTGCCAGGCGCGGTACATCTTGGTCTGCGCCGCTGCCGCACGGGCGTAATCATCCAGGCTATAGCGCAGCCCTTCTTCGACATTGGCGCGCACATTGGGCCCGACATCCTCAGGGCGCGTGCGGCATTTCTCAAGATGGGAGGTCAGGAAGCCCGCGGCGCGCAGCACCTCAAACGCTTCATCACCGCCAGCGCAATCGGGGTGCGCCGCTTCCGCCGCACCGAACATGGGCGCGATGGCGCCGGCGCGGTCAGCGAAGATCTCGCGGATATGATTTTCGGTGGGCGCCATGCCGAAATCCGGGCTGAAGGCCAGGCGCAAGCTGGCGAGATCATAACGCGGCACAGGGAAGTAAAGGCTCGGTTCTTCGCGCACATAGCCATCATGCAAGGTGTAGGCGAGCGGATCACGCCCATCATCGGACGCCATGGCAGACAGCAACAGGCAGACATCGGCCACATTGCGCGCCATGGGGCCGAGCACCGGCAGGCCAGACCAGCCATGGGCACGCTTTTCGGAGGGCACCAAGCCGGGAGATGGCCGATAGCCCACAATGCCGTTGAAGGCCGCCGGGTTACGCAACGAACCGCCCGTGTCTGAACCCGAGCAGATCGGGAACATATTGGTGGCCAGCGCCACACCCGAACCGCCCGAAGACCCAGCCGCGGATTTCATCGGATCAAAAGGATTGCCGGTCACGCCATAGACGGCGTTGCGCGTATTGGCCCCCGCGCCGAATTCTGGCGTATTGGTTTTGCCCGTGACGACCGCGCCATTGGCGCGCAGATTGGCGACCATGCCGCAATCCGCATCGGGGATGAAATCGCGGAAGATCGGGCTGCCATAAGTGGTGCGCAGCCCCTCGGTCTCCTCAAGATCCTTGATACCGATCGGCAGGCCGTGCAGCGGGCCCAATTCATCGCCGCGCATCACGGCGGCTTCGGCTTCGCGCGCGGCGGCGCGGGCGCGGTCCTCATCCAAGGCCACCACGGCATTCACCGCATGGTTCACCTCGCCGATGCGCTTCAGGCAGCTTTCCAGCAATTCTACAGGGGAAAGTTTGCGCCGCCCGATCAGGCGGCGCGCTTCAATCGCGGTCAGGTCACAGGCTTCGGTCATTGGCGTTTCCTTTGTTTTTCTTGAAATTACGCGGCTAATCAGTAGCCCATCGCGCAGCCATCCTTGCGCGGGTCAGAACCACCCACCAGGCAGCCCTTTTCATGGTCAATGAAAATCGCCTGACCGCCGCCATGCGGCTTGTCGATCCCTTCGCAGACATGGCCCAGGCGATTGAGCTGATCAATCACCGCACCACTAAAGCCGCGTTCCACCTGCACCTTGCCGTCCTGCGGCATCAGGCGGGGCAGATCAATCGCTTCCTGCACATCCAGCCCGAATTCGAAATGATTGGTCAGGAAGTAGCTATGCCCTGTCGGCTGATAGCGCCCGCCCATCACGCCATAGGGCATGATGGCGCGGCCATTCTTCATCACCATGCCGGGGATGATGGTATGCAGCGGGCGCTTATTGGGCGCGATGCAATTCGGATGGCCATCCTGCAAGCGGAAACCAAAACCGCGATTTTGCAGCATGACACCGGATTTTTCAGCAAGGATGCCGGAGCCGAAGCCTTCAAACAGCGAATTGATGAAGGAACAGGCATTGCCATCCTTATCCACCACACAAAGATAAACCGTGTCCTTGTGCTTGTTCAGATCGCTCTCACCCGCCGCCGGCAATTCCGGCAGCGCCACATCATCGCGGATCAGGCCGGCCAGGCGCTTCAGATAATCCGCATTCAGCAATTGTTCGACCGGCACATTCACCTGCGCGGGATCGGCCAGGAAGGCATCGCGGTCCCGATAGGCCATGCGCGCGGCTTCGATATGCCGGTGCAGCCGCGTGGCTGAAAGCGGCCCGCCTTCCGGCGTTGGCAGGTTGGCAAGCGTGCCCAGGATTTGCAGCGCATGCAGGCCAGACCCATTGGGCGGGCATTGATACACCTCCATCCCGCGCCAGGGGATGGAAATGGGTGTCACGAATTCCGCGACATTCTGGCTATTGGCGAAATCTTCTTCCGTGTGCAGGCCACCCGCGGCGCGCAGCGTCGCCACAATGTCAGCCGCCACTTCACCTTGATAGAAAGCCGCCGCGCCACGCGCCGCGATGGCGCGGAGCGTCTTGGCCAATTCCGGCTGACGGAAACGGGTGCCGAGCTTGGGGGCTGCGCCATCGTGCAAAAACCGCCGCGCCGATGCCGGGTGTTTCAGCAATTTGCCGACCGAGGCTTCCCAATCCGCTGAAACACGCGGCGTGATGGGGAAGCCTTCTTCGGCATAATGGATCGCCGCTTGCAGAATGCGATCAAGGCCAAGCTTGCCATGGCTGCGGTTCAGCAATTCCCAAGCCGAAATCGCCCCCGGCACCGTGACAGAATGGGCCGAGGTGTTTTCCATCTTGGTCGCCCCAGTGGCGCGCAGCGCCTCGGGCGTTGCAGCGGCCGGCGCGCGGCCCGACCCATTCAGCGCAATCACCGTGCTGCTGCCCGCCGGCACGTAAAGGCAGAAGCAATCGCCGCCAATGCCGGTGGATTCCGGTTCAATCACACATTGCACGGCGCAAGCCGCAATGGCGGCATCCATGGCGTTCCCACCGGCGCGCAGGATTTCAAGCGCGGCGAAAGTGGCTTGGGGCATGGAGGTTGCGGCCATGCCATGGGTGCCATAGGCGGGGCTGCGGCCGGCAAGGTGAAGATCACGCATCGGTTCAGGCTTTCATCAGGTGTAGTTACGCCCCTTTCATGCCCCCTCTGGCCCGCCGGGAAAAGCCCCGGGGCGGTTTCACCCCAAGCGAATCTGCATTAAAGCCCCGTCATGGAACCCGTAGCCAGCCTTGATGAATTTCACCGGATTGATATCCGGGTCGGCACCATCCTGACCGCTGAACCCTTTCCCGAGGCGCGCAAGCCCGCGATCAAGCTCAGCATTGATTTCGGCCCGGAGATCGGTGTGAAGCGATCCTCAGCGCAATTGACCGTGCATTACGCGCCGGAAGCCCTGGTCGGGCGGCAGGTGGCGGCGGTGGTGAATTTCGCCCCGCGCCGCATTGCGGGCTTCATGAGTGAGGTTCTGGTGCTGGGCATGCCCGATGAAGCGGGTGCCGTGGTGCTGCTGGCCCCGGATCAACGCGTGCCGAATGGCGGAAGGATGTTTTGATGGCGCAGAAATATTACACGGTTTCCTGGGACCAATTGCACCGCGATGCCAAGGCACTCGCCTGGCGCCTGCTGGAACGCGGCCCCTGGCGCGGCGTGGTCGCCATCACCCGCGGCGGGCTGATCCCGGCCGCCGTGGTGGCGCGGGAATTGGATTGCCGGCTGATCGAAACCGTCTCGGTCCTCACCTACGATGAGGAAACCAAGGGCGAGCCGCGCGTGGTGAAGATGCCCGATGCCGCAGGCGATGGCGAAGGCTGGCTGCTGTTGGATGATTTGGTGGATACCGGCACCACGGCGCGGGTGGTGCGCGCCCTGCTGCCCAAGGCGCATTTCGCAACCGTTTATGCCAAGCCCGCCGGCAAGCCGATGGTGGATACTTTTATCACCGAAGTGAGCCAGGACACCTGGATCCTGTTCCCCTGGGATACGGAGCCGCAATTCATTGCACCGATTGCGAAATCAGCGGGGCAATAGGCGTGGCCAAGGTGGTAGGAGGAACCAATGCCCGACATCTATCAGGATAATCGCAGCTTCACCGCGACCCGCGCCTGGGGTGCCCGTGATTTCGCCGAAATTGAAGGCGCCACGGTACGCCTGCATTGGACCGACCAGCCCTATATCTGGCACGTCAATGATGGCGCTGAGGTTTTTGTTGTGCTTGATGGCGCTGTTGAGATGAAATACCGGCAGAACGGTCAGGAACATTCAGTGCGGCTTGGGCCGACCGATGTTTTCGTGGCCAATGTCGGTGATGAGCATGTCGCCCGCCCGATTGGTGCGGCGCGTATTCTGGTGGTTGAGCGCAAAGGGTCGGTGTGAAATTGCATCGCCTACCGAGGCCCGCGCATTTCAATCAGATCGCGGTTGCGCGTCACCAGATCGCTCAGCATGACATCAATCCGCTCGCGGAGCCTAGCACCGGCTGTGCCGATGATGCCGAAGCCGGTCTGGCCAAGGTCAGGGAACCAGCGCTTTGCCAGCGGCACCTGCGCGAGGCAGCGTAAATCAATGTGGAACGGCTTCTGGCCCACGGCGCGCGCTGCCGCATCCTCAAATTCGATCACACCAAGCGGCCGCCGCGCCGTGGCGCCGCGCCATGGCCCCGAACTCGTGTACGCCAGCAGCAGCATTGGCACTTTTGGCTTGCTGTCAGTAGCCAGCACATAGGCGATGTGCCGCACTGACCCGGGGCGGTCAGGCGGAGCCGGCGGACCGAACGGGAACATGGTCCAGACAAAGCACCCGGACGGGATCGGACAATCTGCCACGACGCCTCAGCGGCCGAATAATGCGTCGATGGTCCTTTTGCGGCGATCATAACTCTTGTCACTCTCGCCCGGCCGACGATCGGGATCGCCGAATGGCACAGCTTGGAGTTCCGGCGCCACATGCACACGGATCACCCGTTCAGCTTCGTCGCGCGCGCGTATTTCACGTTCGACAAGCACCTCCAACACCGCGGCGACCGAGCGATGTTCGGCCTTGGCGATTTGCTGAAGCCGCGCATGCGCCTCGGGCTCAAGGCGGACAGTCACGCCCGGACGGGCTGCAGGAGAAGCATTTGCCATACCGCATATCTGCATCAAAATGATGCGCCATTCAAGGGCGAGGCAATTCCTGACAGTAGAGTTTGGCACTCACGCGCAAACTCACGCCCCAGTCATCGCCTGCGCGATGACGCTGAGTGGCAGAACCAGCGAAAGCGGCGCATCTTCCAGACGAAGCGCACCAAAACCTTCATACCATTGGGCGGCGCGGTCCGATTTCGCGTCAATCAACAGCGCAACGCCGCCTACTTCCTGAGCGACCGCAAGACAGCGCCGCCCGGCGGCAATCAGCAGCGCCCCGCCCATGCCCTGCCCTTGCCATTCGCGCGCCACCGCCAATCGGCCGAGGCGAAAGACAGGTACCTCATAGCGCCCCAGGCCGCGCGTCAGCAGCGCGGGGGTGCGGGCATAGGCAAGCGCGCCAACGCTCAAGCTGTAAAACCCAAGGATTTTCTGCGGCGCGGGAGGATCCACCACCACAAAGGTCTTGGCGCCGCCACTTTCATGGCTTTGCCGTGCATAGCGCGCCAGAAATTCATTCAGCGCAGGCTCGCCGCAATCAAAACTTTTGCGGTCATGGCTGCGGGAAAGCGGCTGCTCCCGCCAGGGGCTGCTCAAATGATCTTACGAGCCACCTGACTGGCACGCCTGAGTTTTTCATTGGGCGCAGGCGGGTTTTCCAAAAGCGCCAGCACGCGCAGGCTATCGCGTTCGGAAAGTGCCTGACGTTCGGCGTTTTCAATTACAGCGCGCGCTTCGGGCAGCATCTTGCCCAGGATGAAGGCGGTCAGGTCCATATTCATCAGCGCCGCCGCGCGGGCGAGCATGGCCTTTTCCTCAGCCGGCAGGCGGAATTCGATGCGGCCACCTTCGGGGGCGGTGGCAGCGGGGGCAAAGGCCAGAGACATGGCGGGGCTCCTTTCGAGGTAGCCTTATAATGTACGGATTTCATCCGGACAAGAAAATTCCTCAACCTCCACCATCACCGCCGGCTTCCTCGCGGCTCGCCAGCACCTTATCCACGCGCCTGCCATCCATATCCACAATCTCAAAGCGCCAGCCGGCCCAGACAATGCGGTCCCCCTCACGCGGGACACGTTGCAGCAGGGCCAGCATCAGCCCAGCGACGGTGTGATAGGTGCCGGCGCCGGGCATTTCCGGCAGGTCAAGCCGCGCGCGCAATTCATCGGAAGGCATGCTGCCATCCAGCAGCAGCGAGCCATCAAAGCGCAGCACCGCCGCTTCGGATGGCATGGCCTCACTTGGGCCCAATTCGCCGATGATCGCTTCCAGCAAATCGGAAGCGGTCACCATGCCTTCAAAGGACCCGTATTCATCCAGCACCAGCGCCATGCCAAGCGGGTCCCCGCGCAGGCGTTCCAGCGCATCAAGCGCAGTCAGCGTATCGGGCAGCACCATGGGCTGACGCAAAGCGGCTTCGAGAGAAATCGGCCCACCGGCGAGCAGCTGATCAAGCAAATCCTTGGCCGCAACCACACCGACCACATTATCCACCCGCCCATCCGCCACGATGAAGCGCGTGACATGGGCGGCGCGCAGCCGCTCGGGCAAATTCTCCTGCGACTCATTGCGATCAAGCCAGGCAATGTCATTGCGTGGTGTCATCAGTGCGCGTACGGGCTTGTCACCCAGCCGCAGCACGCGTTCGATCATGTGGCGTTCTTCGGTCTCCAGCGCGCCGGCCTGGGCACCTTCGGCCACCACGGCCTTTACTTCCTCTTCCGTCACGGATTGATCGGAGGTGCGGGCAGGACCGAAAAACCGCAGCACCAGGGCGGAAGATGCGCCCAAAAGCCAGACCATGGGCGCGGTGAAGCGTGCCAGCAGCGACAATGGGCGCGCCACCAGAATGGCGATCTTCTCAGGCTCCCGCAGGGCCAATTGCTTGGGCACCAATTCGCCCAGGATCAAGCTAAGATAGGTGATCACCAGCACCACCAATGCAAACGCCACTTCCTGCACGAAAGGCATGGGAAAGGGCAGCATTTCCAGGCCGGCGGCAACGGTACCTGACAGTCGCGCCCCACCAAAGGCACCGGCGATGATGCCCACCATGGTGATGCCCACCTGTACGGTCGGCAAAAAGCGCTGCGGGTCTTCGGCCAGCGCCAGCGCCGTATCCGCGCCGCGCACGCCGCGCTTTTGCATGGCCATCAGCCGGGACCGGCGCGACGACACAATCGCCAATTCTGACATGGCAAAGGCGCCATTCAGCAGAACAAGCAACAGAATGATCAAAATTTCCAGGGCGGTGCCCATATCTTATTCCCAAAGGCGGCAAATGCCGCGCGCCTTGTAAAATAGATTTACCTCACGTGAAACAATCCCGCCGCATGGCCAGCGCCACACTTTCTGGCATAAATCGCTCATGATCCAGATGTTGCCCCGGCTTCTGCCGCTTGAAGGTGCCTCCAACCTCCGCGATTTAGGGGGCTGGCACGGCCATCAGGGCCGGGCTTTACGCCATGGGGTGCTGTTCCGGTCCGACGCGCTGCACCGGCTGACCGATCAGGATTTGCTGACGCTGGAAGCCACTGGCCTCAGCACCGTCTGCGATTTGCGCGGCAGGCATGAAGCCGCCGCTGCCCCTTCCCGCCTGCCGCCCGGCGCGCGGGCCGTGCCGCTGCCGATTGAACCGCGCATTGGCGCATCCTTGCGCGACCTGCTGGCGAATGGCGCCGCCACGCGGGCGGAGACCACGCGGCTTTTGGGCATTGCCTATCTGAATTACGCGACCGAGCAATTGCCGGTCTATCGCCGGCTGTGTGATCTGATCCTGGAAGATGAGCGCCGGCCGCTGCTGTTTCATTGCTCGGCGGGGAAGGACCGGACGGGACTTGGGGCCGCGCTGATCCTGACCGCGCTTGGCGTTTCGCGCGATCAGATCCTCGCAGATTACGTGGCCACCGACCGCTTCTGGCGGCGCGATCACCCCTTGCCGGATGAGGCGCCAGAGGAAGCCAAGCAGGCGATATTGGACACGCACCCGGCGCTGCTCGCCGCCGCGCTGGAAGCGGCAGTGGCGCCCTTTGGGTCTGAGGTGGGTTTGCTGGAAGATGGGCTTGGCCTGACGCCGGCGCGGCTCGCGGCCTTTCGGGGGGTGTTGCTGGATTAGCCCACCCCCGCCACCCAAGCCGCAATCGCCGCAGCGCGCGCATCTTCATGCCATTGGCCGATGATCTGCACCCCAAGCGGCATGCCTTCCACGGCCAGTAGCGGCACCGTTACCGCCGGGCAGCCAAGCGCAGAAGTACCCGCATTGAAGCTGATATCCCCGGTCGGGCGGGGTGCCATCGGCTGGCCAGGCTGATCGCCGAGCCATACCGGCGCAGGGCCAGGGGATGACAGCGCAATCAACCCATCCGCCAAAGGTGCGAGCGACACCAGGCGCCGGCGCAGCTCATCCCGTTCCAGCAGCCGGGCGCGATAGGTTTCCAGATCAACCTTGGTCCCGTGCTGCAAGCGCGTGAAAAGCCGGGGGCTCACGCGATCCGCTGCAGTTTCCGCCAAATGCTGCAAGCCGGCGCGCTGTTCAAAGGCGCAGATATCGGCGGTGATGGCCTTTGCTTGCGAAAGCGCACGTTCAAAACCTTCAATCAGCGGATGATCGGCGCGGCGCCAGATCTCCACTCCTGCCGCGCGGAGTTTCGCCAGCAAGCCTTCAAAGGCCACGATGGAAGCCGCATCCAAATCCGCCCAGCCTTCGGTTTCCATCACAATCAGCCGCGCGGGTTTCATGGGCGCGGGCGCGCTTGCCGGGCCGAACAACCCCGGCGCGCCGGGATCGCCCCCGGCACGGCGCGCGATTTCAATCGCCACGGTCCACATATCGGCAAAGCTATTCGCATGCACCCCGGCGGTGGATTGGCTGAGCGATTGCCTCTCGCCGCGATTGATCGCGCCTTGCGTGGGCTTGAGCGCGATATTCCCGCAATAGGAAGCCGGGCGAATGATGGACCCGCCGACCTGCGTGCCAATCGCCGCCGGGATCATATTGGCCCCAACCGCCGCCGCCGAGCCTGAGGATGAACCCCCTGGCGTGCGGCGCGGATCAAACGGGTTGGTCGTCGGCCCCGGATGCGCCATGCCCAATTCCGCCGTGACCGTCTTGCCGATCATCACCGCGCCGGCATCGCGCAACGCGCGCACCATGATGCTGTCGCGCTTCGGGAAATTGCCAGCGAATGCACCGCAGCCCATTTGCGTTGGCATGTCGGCGGTCTCAATGAGATCCTTGATGCCGATCGGCATGCCATCAATCGCCGAAAGCACGCGGCCTGCCTTGTAACGCGCGGCGGAAGCATCGGCGGCAGCACGAGCACCGGCTTCATTCAGCACGACAAAAGCGCGCACCACGCCATCCTTCGCCGCAATCGCCTCAAAGCAGCGTTCCAGATAGGCGCGGGGATTGTCCTGGCCGGCCAGGAAACGCGGCACGGCATCGTGAAAGGTCAAGCCTTTTAAATTGGCGCGATCATAGCAGCCGGATGACATGGCGATTCCCTCCTTGGAGATGATGCCGCCGCATCTTGCAACGGCTTGGCGCGCTTGTCTCCGGTCAAGGTCCTCCGCATTCTCTAGC
>Ga0079301_1000630_pt1 | contig 17098 bp, 12 predicted proteins | sample Wag4_2014_7_11_3_FD_74797 | JGI IMG/M metagenome (GOLD analysis project Ga0079301, IMG submission 74797) | Fresh water mixed with fracking chemicals microbial communities from Ohio, USA - Utica-2 Time Series FC 2014_7_11 | ecosystem: Engineered > Industrial production > Chemical products > Input... | reverse complement strand
CTACAAGGTCGACTTCACGGTATCCGGGCGGAACGGCGACAACTGCGCCGAGTGGTTCTACCTGAAATACTGAGCCACGCGCCCGGGTCCGGGCCACCCACGACCGATCCGGAGGGCCGTCATGCGCGCGTGACGGCCCTCCCGGCTTTACCGTCTCTTCACGTCAGCTTCTTGTTAACGGCCCGATAACAGACATGTAAGCTTCCTGGAAACGGATCGATTCATGCGTCTCGATGGCCCCGTACGCGCCCTGCTCACTCCCCTCCGCCAGCCGACCCGGCAGGCGATCTCCTCGCGGGCGGCCGCTGCCACGGGCCGGGAAGCCGCCGATCGCCTCGTCCTCGGTGCGCGTCCGTTTCTCGCCCCCGAACTGCGCGCCGCCGAGACGCAGGCCCGCGCCCTCGGACTGACGGTCCGCCAGGCGACCGAGCCGTCCGTCGCGACGCGCGAGGCCCGGGACCTCATGGCGTCCCGCGCGCTCCTGCCCGACCTCGACATCGATCGCCTCGCCCGGATGCCCGAGGACACCCTCGGAGGCGCCTACGGGCGCTTCATGCAGGCGACGGGCTACACGCACGACGTGTTCGCCCCGCTCGATCGCTACCGCTTCCCCGCAAGCCAGGCCCCGGCCGAGGGCGTGGACCTCATCCGGGGCAACTCGGACCTCGACTGGGTGCGGCGCTGGACGCGACAGACGCACGACTTCGGCCACCTCGTCTCGGAGTACTCCATGATGGCCAGGGGCTTCGCGATCCCTGCGGCCAGCGACGCGGCCGCCGGCAGGCACCTGCTCCAGCACCGCCAGACGCACCTCGAGGAGATGGCGTTCCGGACCTTCTGGATGGGGCAGACGCATCACCCCGTCTCGGCCACCACCGTGGCCGGGTGGATCCGCGACGTCCCGCGCTACTTCGACCGCATCGAGGGCCTGAGGGCCCACCAGGACATGAGCTTCGAGGTCCTCGAGGAACTCGCGCACCGGGCGATCGCCGACGGCACGCTCGACTCGACGCGCCCGCTGCATGTGCGCATGAAACAGATCGTCCGCGACGCCGTGCCTGCACACGTGGACCGGATGCCGGCCGACCAGCGCCGGTTCATCGAGCAGATGGTGGATGCCTACGAGCGCGGTCTCGACGCCCGCTCCACCCTCGCCCTCCGGTGGGATCGGTTGCTCGAGCGGCCGCTGGACGGCCTGAAATCGGACCTCGGCCTCGCCCCCCGGCGCGTGGTGCCCCCGACCGCCCACATGAGCTTCAGCCGCCCGCCCCTGCAAGAGGCCGTCCTCACCCGGAACGCGAAAGCAGGCTCCCGTCCATGATGGTCTCTCGAAAGCCCTCTACCCGCATGGCGGCGCTCGGCACCTGGATCGTGCGCCACCGGGCCCTGGTCGTCGCGTTCTGGCTCGCGTGCATCGGCCTGGCGGGACTCGGCGCGAATCGCGTGACCGAGGTCCTGACCGGTGGATCGGGTTCGGTTCCGGACAGCCCTTCCCGCCAGGTCGAGAGCATCCTGCGCACCGAGTTCTCGAACCCGTACACGCACCTCGTCGCCATCGTCGTGTCGAGCCATGCGCCCCGCCCCGACCTCTCGATGCTGCACGAGACCGCGCAAGATCTCGTGAACGCGTTACGTTCCCGGAAAGAAGTGTCCCGCGTCATCGGACCGGGGGATCCGTCTCCGATCCCGCTCACCTCGGAGGCGGGTCACCGGATCATCCTGCTGGTGGGGCTCGATGCAGCCGACGCCACCGAGGCCCTGAACATGATGCCCACCCTGCGCGAGCTGACCCGGTCCGTCACGGAACGACACCGGGAGCGCGTGACCGGCCTCGAGATCGCGGTGACGGGCATGCCGGCCGTGACCTACGACATCAACCGGCACAGCAGCGACGACACCTCGCGAGCCGAGGGCCGGCTCCTCCCGGTGACCGTGCTGGTCCTGCTCTTCGCCTTCGGGGGGCTGGTGGCGGCGGGGCTGCCGCTGCTGGTCGGATTCGGTGCCACGGGCATCACGCTCGGCATCGCGTTCGTGCTCGCCCGGTGGCTGGAGCTCTCGATCTACGTCCAGAACGTGGCCAGCATGATCGGCCTGGCCGTCGGCATCGACTACTCGCTGCTGATGGTCCACCGCTTCAGGCAGGCGCTGCAGGCGCACGGGGACACGGAGCGCGCGATCGCCGAGACCCTGGAGACGGCGGGCGTCGCGATCACCTTCTCCGGGCTGACGGTGGCGATCGGCCTGGGGGCCATGGCCTTCACCCCCCTGCTCGACTCGCGTTCGGTGGGCCTCGGGGGGCTGCTCGTGGTGGTCGTCTCGGTCCTGATGGCCCTGACGCTCCTGCCGGCCCTGCTCTCGTGGCTGGGCCCCCGCATCGACGCTCCCCGTCGCCTGTCCACGTGGGTCCTCCGCCAGGCCGACCGGAGTCGCTGGGAACCCTGGATCCGCGGCATCCTCGACCGTCCCCTGCGAGCCGCCCTCCTGAGTCTCGGTTTGCTTCTCGGCCTGGCGGCGCCGCTCGCGAAAGTCGAGCTCGGTTATCCCGACACGGCGCTCTTTCCCCCGTACATGGACTCCGTGAAGGGCATCGAGGCCCTCGACTCCATGGGCCTCAGCGGGACGCTGATTCCTCTCCATGTGCTCGTGCGCGACCCCGACGGGCCCGTCCTGGGAACGGAACACCTGCGTGCCCTGATGGACCTGAGCGCCGAATTGCGGGCCCATCCGCTCATCGCCTCCGTCGCGAGCCCCGTGGATCTCGGCAAGAGCGTGGGACCGCTGCAACTCATGCTCCTGTACCGGGATCCCGAACGCGCGATGCAGCGCTTCCCGCTCATCCGGGAGCTGTTCGTCAGCCGCGATCGCCATACGGTGCTGTTCCAGGTCATCCCGCAGCGTTCGGCCGATCTGCCCGCCCTGCGTCGGCTGGCCGATGACCTGGCCCGCCGGGAGATGCCCGGGGGCCTCGAGTTGCGGGTCGGCGGCACGCCCACCTTCTACAACGACCACGAGCGCGCCGTGCTCGGGACCTTCCCGTTCGTCGCGGGGTTCATCCTCCTGAGCACCCTGGCGCTCATGGGGCTCGCGTTCCGGTCGATCCTCGTCCCGATCAAGGCCGTGCTGCTGAACCTGCTGTCCGTGGGCGCGGGCTGCGGGGCCGTGGTGGCCGTCTACCAGTTCGGCTGGGGGCGGGCCCTGTTCGGGATGGGCCACGTCCACGACGCGATGCCGATCCCCGCCATCCTCCTGCTGATGCTCTTCTGCATCGTGTTCGGACTCTCGATGGACTACGAGGTCTTCCTGATGAGTGCCATCAAGGAACGGTTCGATGCACACGGCGACAACACGCGGGCCGTCCTCGAGGGCACCTGCGGCTCGGCGCGGCTCATCACCAGCGCGGCCGGCATCATGGTGGCCGTCTTCGGAGCCTTCGCCTGGGCGGACTTCGTCATCGTCAAGATGCTCGGCCTGGGGCTGGCCACGGCCGTCCTGGTGGACGCCACCCTGATCCGGCTGGTGCTCTTGCCAGCGACGATGAAACTGGCCGGTCGCGCCAACTGGTACCCGGGCGACCGGCCGGTTCGGGCAGAGGTCACGCCAGGCGAGGGCCCCCGCCCTCAGGGCAGCGTGTGACCGGGCGGTAGCGAGATCGGGCCGGTGCCCGTGCGGGGACGGTTCCGCCCCAGGCGCTCGTGGGCCTGGACGAAGTGATCCATGGCGATCGCCGAGTAGGTCGAGATGTCGAGGCACATCGCCGCGGCGGCCACGATCTCGGCCAGCTTCTTCGCCTTGCCCGTCCCCACGCAATCGAGCATCTCGAGGGCGGCCTTCTGACTGGGCAGGGCCGTGCCTCCCCCGACGGTCGCGACGACCACGTTGGGCAGGAGGACCCCGAAGTACATTCCCTCGTCGGTCAGACGGAAATTGATCTGTCCCTGACTCGACTCGGGCACCGTCGCGATGTCCTGCCCCGTCGCCGTGAAGAGGGCCGCGACCACGTTCGCGAAGTTGACGTTGCATCCCAGCATGTGGGAGGCCCAGGTCGGCCCGACCCCCGCGACCAGGGCCTCGAAGAGGTCTTCCGGCGTGACCTTCAGGACCCGCTGCATGACCTCCCGCCGCAGATGCACCTCGGCGACCACGCGCTTGCCCCGCAGGCTGGTGGTGTAGGTCATGGCGTTGACCTTCTTCTCCGCGCCCATCTGGGAGTCGACGTACCAGTCGATGAAGGTCAGCCCCGTCTGCCGCGGAAACTCGAGCTGGATCCACTGGCAAGCGGCCCAGCAGCACTTCATGACCATGTTGGCGCCGTACGCGTCACCGGTGTGGAACGACAGCTGGATGCAGACGGTGTCCCCCAGGATCACGGGGTTCAGATCGAGCAGGCGTGCCGTGCGCGACTGGCTCTCGGCGACGGCCCGGAGTCCCGCCTCGTTCTGGCGGACCCAGCCGGCGAAGGTCACGGCGTCCGTCAGGGACTCGAACGTGAACATCGGGGCGCGCATCATCTGGTCGCTGACGACCCGGACGGTCGCCCCGCCCGACTCGGTGACGGCCCGCATGCCACGCGTGCACGAGGCGACCAGCGCTCCCTCGGTGGTGGCCAGCGGGACGTAGAACGCTCCCCGGGCATGCTCTCCGTTCAGGAGCAAAGGTCCGGCCACCCCGATGGGCACCTGGACGAACCCGATGTGGCTCTCGATGTTGCCCTTGAAGGTCTCGGCCGGGGGCAACTGGTGCCCCGTGAGCGGTTCGAGCCGGGCGCCCGTCGCCTCGGCCACCCAGTTCCGTCGGTTCTCGAGGGCCTCTTCCGTGTACAGGGTCTTGAAGGGGACCGAAGGGGCGTGAGATTGCGTCACGGGGGATCACTCCTTGTCGAGGGGACGGTCAGAGGGGCATCCAGCGGAACCCGATCCGGATGCCCAGGTCGAGGATGACAGCCAGATACAGCACCAGGGAAAAGGCCTCCACGAAGGGGCGCAATTTCGAGTTCGCGGGGGACTGGACCCGGAGCCAGCGGACGAATCCGGACATCGCGTAGAAGTAGGCCAGCCCCACCGCGACGAGGAACGGCCACGACAGGCCCAGCATCCGGTGGAACATGACGGCGATCGCCGCCGAGATCGTCAGGCCGACCACGGGGACGAGCGCCGCCCGCCTGGGGCCGAAGATCTGCGAGTAGGTGACGTAGGCATCCTCTTCTTCCCGGGCCCGGATCTTGCGGCTGGTCTCCCAGCTGAACACCAGCAGCCAGAACATCGCGATGCCGGGCCAGGTCGCCGGCGCGAGCGCCCGGAACGAGAGGCCCTGCTCCTGCATGAACACGGACAGCACGTACAGGTGCGTGAAGAACACGACCGGGTTGTGGGTGACGAGCGTCAGCAGCAGGCTCCGGCGGTGCAGGTCGGGCAGGAAGAAGTACCGGAACATCAGGAGGGCGAAGGTCAGGAGCGCCAGGAACCCCAGAAAGCCCTTCCCCAGCGTCACGTTGAGCGCTGTCATGAAGATGACGAGTGTCCAGCCCAGCAGGCGGAGATCGCCTGGCCGGACCCGGCCGGACGGGAGCGGGCGATGCGGGAACAGGCGACAGTCGTGCTCGTAATCCTTGAACTCATCGAACACCCGCATCAGCAGCGTGAAGGCCGCCAGCGTGAAGGCCCCGGCCACGCTGGCCCGCGAGACGGCCAGCGGATGCACGCCGTGGAGCGCCTGCACCAGCATGTGGAAGCCGAAGAAGGACATGAACGAGTAGGGCACGTTCACGTGCAGCGGATACATCTCGACCAGGTAGGTCCAGATGCGCGAGAAGAAGGTCGTTGCGGGCTTCTCCTGGACGGTCGTCATGGACTCACGTGCCTCCGTCGCTGGCCGATCCGGCTTCCGACCCGGACCTGGACCTCCAGGCCCTCCGCGGAATCCCGGACCAGATCGTCGTCGAACTCGATGGCTCCCGGCTGGAACAGCAGGACCAGGGTCGAGCCGCCGAACCGGAAATAGCCCTTCTCGTCCCCCCGGGAAACTGGCTGTCCGGGTGAGAAAGTCTGGATGATGGTGCCCACGCAGATCGCTCCGACCTCCACGTACCCGATGCGCCCGAAATGACGCGACTCGAAGACCGTCACCTGTCGCCTGTTGCGCGCGTAGAGGTCGGGGACGCGGGCCAGGGCGATCGGACTGACGGAGTGATACCGCCCGGGGATCTCTCGCGTCGCGGCCGGGATCCCGTCGTCCGGGAAGTGAAACCGGTGGTAGTCGTAGGGCGCCAGCCTCAGCACCAGCGCCGCTCCGCCGACGAACGGGGCAGCCTCGTCGGCCGAGCCGAGCAGCGCTTCGAGGGTCAAGCGGGCCCCCTTCACGGGGAGCCGGTCCCCGTCCTCGAGCCGCGGGAAGACGAGCACCTTGCCCTCGCCCGGGGACGGAAAGTCGTCCGGGTCCGGACAGAACGGTCTGGCCCCGGGCCGGAGCCTGCGCGAGAAGAAGGCGTTGAAGCTCGGATACTCGGGCTGTTCGGCCTCCGCGACATCGATGCCGTGCGTGGCGACGAAAGCGCGTATCTTGCGCCGGCTCGAGGGCAGGTCCTGGAGCTTGCCGTACAGCCAGCAGAAGGCCCGCCGGTTCAGGAGAGTCGCGAAGACTCGCGAGCCCACGGGGTCCTCGTAGAACCAGCGCAGTTCGCGCTCGGAGAAGATGGTCTCCGTGACCACCTCGCCCGAGACGCGGTCACGATAGCGAACCGCGCTGACCGCGGCCTCCGGGGTCATGCGAGGCTCCTGCTGTAGAGGGCATAGGTGTGCACGCGGTTCGTGCGCTGGTGCGAGTAGGAGCGGGCAAGGGAATCCTCGGCCATCAGCGCGCTGACCAGCGGCACCCCGGCCTCGTGGGCGCTGCGGGTCGTGAGGTGGGCCAGGGCTCCTCCGAGTCCGCTGCGTCGGCGCTGCTCGGCCTCCACCAGCCCCAGATAGATCGTGACGTGCTGGGCGGGCCGCCCCCGGGAGAGCAGAAACCGGAGCCGGGCCAACGGATGGGTTTCTCCCCCGAGAGCCCGCAGGGCGCGGGGATGATCGGGCAGGGAGCAGACGTACCCGACGATCGCCCCGTCGGGATCCAGGGCGAACTGGATGAGGTCGGGCACGCAGAGGGCCCGGAGGCCGCCGAACAGCTCCAGGAAGGTGGACACCTCGATCGGATGAAAGCCCAGGAAGCCCGCGAACGAGTCCGAGATGAGCCGGTGCAGGGTGGCCATCTCGTCCTCGAAGCGCGACAGTTCGAGCGGCCGGAAGCGGTAGCCCTCGCCGAGGGCCCGCTCGAAGCGCGGACGGGTCTTCTCGACCATCCCGCGCAGCTCCTCGCCTTCCGAGAAGGTGGACTGCCAGCGCTTGAGGACCTCGAAGCCGGCGGCCTCGAACAGGCCCGGATAGGAGGGTCGGTTGTAGGGCTCGCCCTGGAAGGGCATGTCCTCGAAGCCGCCGGTCATGAAGCGGTAGGACATCCACACGGAGCCATTCATGGGGCCCCAGACCGTGCGGACACCGCGGTCGCGAAGCCAGGTGCAGGCGCGGTCGATGAGGGCCTCTGCGATCGCCGGGTCGTCGACGCTCTCGAAGTGCCCGAGCGTCCCGAGGGGGCCGTCCTCGAGCGTCACCCGGTTGTTCACGAAGGCGCTGACCCGGGCGACGGGCCGACCGTGGCGCGTGGCCAGGAAGTTGCGCTGCTCGAGAAACGGTCGGAAGGGATGGGCCGACGACAGGTCGCGGAGCATCTCCGCGCGAAAGGGCGGAAGCCAGCGGCGATCGCCCCGGTAAAGGTCATGCGCCAGCCGGACGAACGGTTCGACGTGCCGTCGCTCCGACTCGAACGCGACGATCTCGATCATGCCGCCCGCCCGGTGATGAGGGCCCAGCCGTAGATCCCCGCGAGCACCAGCGCGATCATCGGAAAAATGGCATACCAGATCCCCCGTGGCTTCACGATGCGCACCCCCGAGACCATGGCCACGGCCAGCGCGAGGTACAGGCCCAGCAGGGCCGGCTTCACGAGATCGGCGGGCCAGACCAGGGTCGCCAGGAATCCCAGGGGCAGCACCAGGGCCACGTAGGTGACGGGCAGCCCCGTGAAGAAGCGATCGTCCCCCTCGGAGGTCATGCCGACCGAGTTGAAGTAGGCCAGCCGCATCGCCGCGGCCCCGACGAAGGCCATCAGGACGACGACCGCCACGGGATGGCGCAGGCCGTAACTGTAACCCAGGACGGCCGGTCCGAACCCGAAGGAGCAGACGTCGACGAGGCTGTCGAGGTGCTTGCCCACCTCGGCCTGGAGGTCCGTCCGGCGGGTGCGACGCGCGACGAGCCCGTCGAACAGGTCGGTGATGCCGGCGGCCATCAGGGCCAGGAGGGCCGCATGGACGTGCCCCTGGACCGCCAGGACCACCGACAGGACCGTGAGCATCAGCCCCGTGAGGGTGAGGGCGTTGGCCAGGTCCACCTGGCGCAGGATGGGACTAGGCAACGCTCGCGCCCTCCCCTGCCGGGCGGATCAGGGCGAGCTGTTCGTCGACCTCGTCTCGCGTGTCGCTCGTGATGACGTCGCCCCCGAGCTCGTCGGTCCGGGCCGCCAGCTGCTGGACCCGGTACTCGCCTTCACCGAGCAGCATCGCGTTCCAGATGCTCCGGGCTCCGAGGAAGTAGCCCCGGACCGTGACCGGCTCGGAGCGCCGCGCGTACTCGGCATCGCTCATCAGCGCACGGCGGAACCGGCTCATGTGGTACCAGGGCACGCGCGGGAAGAAGTGGTGTTCCAGGTGGTAACCCGAATAGATCGGATACAGGAAGAAATCGGTGACGGGCGTGAACGCATGCACCCAGGTGCGCTCGTACTCGGTGGGACCGGTCGCGCCCGTGTGTTCCCCGTAGCCGTGCAACTTGAGAAACAGGAAGGTGAGCGTGAACTGCGGCAAGGCCCAGAGCACCAGCAGTTCGCGCCAGAAATCGAACCTCACGGCCAGGACCACGAGGGGAATGGCGATCGCCATCAGCAGCATCTCATGCCGCTCGACGGCCTTGAGCTTCCCCTGGCGGCGCTGCTCGGCCAGGTACCGGTTCTGGGAGAGCAGGAAGCGGATGGCCCCGATCCCCGAGACATCGGCCAGCAGCATGCGGACGAGCGGCCAGCCCTGCTGACGCGCGTAATGGAAGCCCTGGTCGCGATACAGCAGGACCTCGGGATCCCGCTCGGGTGAGCTCGCGTACCGGTGGTGGTTGAGGTGGATGCAGCGATAGTGCTTCAGGAGCAAGCCGCAGGGTATCGCGCAGAACACGTCGCCGATGAGGTCGTTGAGGCGACGGTCCGGATGCAGCAGCAGATGTGCTCCCTCGTGCATCAGGATCAGCAGATGCATCTGGAGCGCCGCGATCAGCACCGCGGCCGGCACGGCCAGCTTCCAGCCGGAGGCGTCGCCCCCGATCCAGACGAGGCCCACGGCCGCGAGGTGAATGACGATGCAGAGCGCGAGGGACTTCCAGGGGGAAACGCGCGTACAGTCACGCAGGACACCGGGGTCGACGGTCGGACGGGACATGCCTAGTGCCCTCCCAGCAACCGGAACACCCCGACGTACAGGGGCACCGTGAACAGCAAGCTGTCGAAGCGATCGAGGACCCCACCATGCCCCGGCAGGATATGGCCGAAGTCCTTGATCCCGGCCTCGCGCTTGATCGAGGAGGCGAGCAGATCCCCGACGGCCCCCGTGAGCGAGATCCCGGCCGAGACGACCAGCGTCGTGACGGTGGACCACGCCGGCACCAGCAGATGCATCGCCTGTCCCAGCACCAGACAGGAGACGAGCCCCCCGAACGTTCCCCCCCAGGTCTTGCCGGGGCTGATGTCCGGCCAGATGGGGGTCTTGCCGAACAGGCGTCCCAGGCCCTCGGACAGGCCGTCGTTGGCCATCAGCATGAGGAACAGGAAGGCGAAGGCTCCGTACGACTCGCCACACAGGACGAGAAAGACCCCGAGCGGCATCGAGACGAGGGCCATCCCGAGCGCCGTGCCCAGCAGGCCGTGCAGGGCAGGAGGGCGCCGTTGCAGCAGCATGGGCAGTGCCAGCGCAGCCCACATGGCAAGCCCCAGGCCCGCCATGAGCGGGCGGAAGCCGAACAATCCCCCGACGGGAGCCAGCGCCCCGAACCCCGTCAGGAGCGTCGGATGGGTCACGGGGCCGTAGCGGTCCGAGAGGGCCCGCAGCAACTCCCGCCAGCCCAGGGTGGCCAGGGCGATCGTCACGGGCAGGAGCACGGGGCGACCGAGGGCTCCGGCAAGCAGGACCAGGGCCATCAACCCCATGTGCAACCCGAACTTCAGCCAGATCTGGCGGAGCCTCCCGGGTTCGGGACGTCGGAGCCATCCGATGGCGGAGACGACCCCCGTCCCGAACAGGGTCAGACCCCCGATGACGGCGAACACGGGAGTGGCCAGCGCATGCACGGTCAGACTCCCGGGGCCGCAACCAGGCCCTGCCAGGCTCCCAGCCTGGATTTCACGATCTGCCGGATCTCGTCCGCGGCGCCCAGGCGGGCCATGGTGTTGCGAACCTCCGCGAACACGTCCCGCCCGATGACGACCCCGTAATGGTCATCCCGGTCGTCCTTGCCGTAGCGGGAGATCAGGGTCGCGATCCGGGCGAAGCGGGCCTCGGGATCCTCGGCGATCATCCGGGCGATCACCTCGTGGTAATAGGCCGCATGGAAGAACTCGTCCGCCGAGATGAGGCCGAATAGCCGGGTGCCCACCGGCTCCCCGACGTGACGCCCCGCGAGGCGATACCAGACCGCCGTCTCGATCTCCGAGATCCAGGCCAGGACCAGCTCCTCGAGCAGATCGGCCCCGGCCCAGACGGAATCCTGGAGGTCGGCGCTGTTCTGGTAGCCGTGCTGGATCGCGACGATCTCGCGTTCCTCGATGGGCAGACCGATGGCCTCCGAGTAGCGCAGCATCGCGTAGTGGTGCCGGTTCTCCTCGTAGAGGTTCATCACCTTCCACCCGATGAGCCACGGCAGGTGGCGATGCGCCTGGAAGAAGCGTGCGCAGTTCTGGTACGAGAAACTCTCCACCAGGGCCGCGATCTTGATGGGCTGGAGGAGGTCCCGGTTGGCGAGGGCCGGGTCGATGTCGGCCCACGCGACGTCCTTCTCGAGACACCAGCGCCTTTCCTCTCCGAGGGCGTGGTACTTCCGGTACAGATCGTAATACTGCATCGATCACCCTTCTCCGTCGGGGGGAGCGACATCCAGCCGGACCGTTCCCGCGCGACCGTCCATCTCGACCCACTGTCCGTCCTGCACGCGCCGGATCAGGTTCTTGACCCCGATGACGGTCGGCAGCCCCATCTCGCGGGCCACCACCGCGGCGTGCGAGAGCAGGCTCCCTCGCTCGATCAGGAGGCCACTCGCCGACGGATACAGGGGCACCCAGCCGGGATCCGTCCGCTCGGTCACGAGGATCTCGCCGTGCAGCCTGAGATCGTCGTCCGGACTGAGGATGACCCGGACCCGGGCCGCGACCTGGCCGGGGCAGCAGCTGATACCCTGCAACACGGGACCATCGTCGTCCGCCGAGCCACGCCGGGACGGATCGTACAGCTGGTCTCCGACGTAGACGGCTCCCGTCGTGACGAGCCGATCATCCACCGGAGCCGCCTCGAAGCGGGCGAACTCCTCGCGCCTGAGGGCGGCGAGGGCCCGGAGGTTGGTGCAGGTGGACCGACCCTCGACGAACGAGAAGAGATCGTGGAAGTCGAGGTAGAACACGTCGTCAGGGTTTTCCAGGTGTCCCAGGGCCTGCAGTTGCACGCCGAGTCCCTGGAAGACCTCGCGGACCAGACCGAAGGCGCGCGTGCGGGCCATCCGGAGGTTCTCGCGGTTCCGGACCCCCTTGCGGGCGTTCTCGAGCACCCAGCGGTAGATCCAGCGGCGCCACGGACGACCGGACAGTCGCCCGAAAGCCTCGCGCTCGGCGGCCTCCCGGACGACCCGCTCCCTGGATTCCATCTCGCCGAGGTCGAGCGACGCCAGCGAGAGGTAATTCTTGATCATCGAGAAGACGAAGCTGGGGTCTTCCTGGAGATTCTTGACCTCGAGCTTGAGCTCTCCCATGCACCGGTAACCGAAGCGGTGCAGGTAGTCCTCGAACCGGGCCCGGAACCCCGCGAAGCGCTCGGCCTCGAGCGCCCGGCGGATCTCGCTCTCGGGCGTATGGGTGAAAAGGTCGACCAGGCTCGGATCGGAGCGGACGGCGATCGCCAGCCGGATGATGGCCTTGGCGGGCTCGGTGCTCTCGAGGCCGCCCTCTCCGCAGAGCAGGTCGTTCTGCAGCGACCCGGTCTCGTCCACCTTCCAGAGGGCCGTCAGCTTCTTGAGCAGACCATAGAACACCATGGCGTAGAAGTCGTTGGTCATGGGCGCCCGCCACTGCCAGAGCAGGCGGTTCTCGATGTCCCGGTAGGCATCCAGGATGGTGTCCGGGTCCATCGCGGCGTAGTCCCGACCCCGGTACTCCTCGAACACGGTGGTGAAGTGGCGCCGGAATCGCTCCACGTCGCGATCCCAGTCGAGGAAGTTGCCCCAGATCCGGGACACGAGCCGCGCGATCTGCGGAGCCGCGACGAAGAGGCGCTCGAACAGGGAGGCGGACGTCTTCTCGTAGTCTTTCTTCTCCTGCACCCCGATCATCGTGTCGAAGAAGTCCTTCATGACGTCGTAGGCCGGGAAGAACGTGATGATCCGGTAGTAGTTGTCGAGGTTGTAGAAGATCCGGCCGTTCAGGAGGCCCAGCAGGTTGGCGAAGACCGCGGCATGATCGCGCAGGACCCGGTGCGGGACACCGAAGGCATCGAACATGACCTGGTAGGCCACCTCGTACATCCGGTTGACGAACGAGAAGGTGAGGGGCGTCGTGACGCCGTAATAGCTCTCCGCGATGTTCGAGTTGTCCCAGAGGCGGCGCTTGCCCCTCAGCGGCGGTTTGAGGTTGGTGATGGGTCGGGTCTGGAGCAGGGTGAACGTGCCCTCGCGGAGCGTCCACTCGATGTCCTGCGGGGAGCCGAAATGAGCGGCGATGCGATCGCCGAGGCCCAGGACCTCGCGGATCTGGTCGTCCGTCAGGGAGGGCAGGGCCTGCTGACCCTCCGGGACGGCCACCTTGCAGGTGCCGTGGCCCCGCGCATCATCGAGCACGATCTGCTCGCGCTTGGAGGCGATCTCGGCGGCGATCGCCCCCGTCTCCCGCTGCACGATCCAGTTGTCGGCGTCGAGTTCCCCCGAGACCAGCCCCTCGCCCAGACCGTAGGTCGCGGACAGGACCGCCTCGTCCCACTTCCCCGAGATGGGGTTCGCCGTGAAGAGCACGCCCGAGACTTTGCCGAAGACCATCTCCTGGATCACGACCGCGATCCGGATGTCTCCCAGGCCGAGGCCGTTCTGGATCCGGTAGCTGAGGGCCCGCTCGGAAAAGGCCGAGGCCCAGCACCCGCGGATGGCCTCCAGGATGCCGTCCACCCCGGTCACGAACAGGAAGGTGTCCATCTGGCCGGCGAAGGACTGCGTCGCCGAGTCTTCTCCCACGGCGCTCGACCGCACGGCCACGAGGCCGCCCGCGAAGTCCCGCTGCCAGGCCGTCTCGAGCGCCGCCCGCAGGGTATCCGGAAGCGTCACATGGCGGAGGCGATCGCCGATCTCATCACTGGCCTGCCTGAGTTGCGCGCCATCCTTCGGGTCGAGGCTCGCCAGCAGGTGGTCGATCTCGGTCTGGAGGCCGCTGGCTCGCAACGACTCGACGAACACGTCGGTCGGGACCACCGACCACCGGGGCACCTCGAACCCTGCCTGCGCCAGCCGCACCAGGTTGGCCGCCTTGCCTCCCAGCCGGGAAGGGTCAAGGGTGGCCGCGCCCTGGGCCGTCAGGAGGGGGTCGAACGATGCCATCACGGACATGGGCACTCCTCGCGCAGCGGACGGACGATCGAGCGTTGCAATTTCACTTACCCGTTCAGTCCCTGTACCTACACGATCCGGGCCGATCGAGGGGAAGTATGCGACGCTCCGGGACCGGGTTCCCGATTTCAGAACCGGAGGACCGGGCGGAATCCACCGTGGGGGTCAAACGTCGAGCCATTGAAGTCCAAGTTGAGGTGCCAGACCCCTGCGAACGAGCCACGGCCCCAGTCGCCGCCGCGGTGGGCCGTCGTTCGTGCATGGTCCCAATTAGCCCATAAATAGTCACCCCCGAAAGCCGACATGATGTTCCCCGTGCTTCCAGGAGCCCCGTAGCGCCGCAACCGGGCTTCCGTACTCAGACCCGAAACATATCCTGTTCCCGGCATCGACAGGCCCGTGTCCGTTCCGTTAACCGTGTAATGATCCGAGCCCCCTGCCCCGCCCAGGGTAGCCGTCCACTCCCAGACGTTGCCGTGCAAGTCGTACACACCGTCCCTCGTGCCCGTGTGAGTCGTGAGGTTCACCCCACCCGACCATCCGGACTTCTTGCCGCTGCCCGTGAGGCATCGCCCCCAAGAGGTCGGATCACCCACAAACGAGATGGCCTCGTCATCAGGGTCCGAGCCATCGCTACCGTTGCCATGCACCGTGACGCCCCGGATCATCGACCACACGGCCAGCGCCGTCCACTCGTCGTCCGTCATCAGGTGGCACGCCGGGGCGTACGCCGCACAGGCCTCCTTCGCCTGGTCCCAGGTCACCATCGTCCACGGAACGCAGAAGGACGCCACCTTCAGCACACTCGAAGCACCCTCCGTCGCCCCGGCACCGGTCGAGGTGTCTCCAGGGACGGCATCCGCGTGGCTTGCCTCGTACTTGCCCGCATAGAAACCGCCGAACGTCTCGACCGCCCAGTCCACGTCCCGGGTGCCTGAACTCGGCTGGTTCGCCACCCACACCCCCACCGGCTGGCCCGCATGCCCGCAGTTCGCCGGGTTGATGAGCTGATACGCCTGGAACACCGGCACCCACACGAACGTGCTCGATACCCCGTTCTTCGTCACCACGTGATCGTGGTGCGCATCCACGGGCCCAGCGTCGTCGGGTGCCAGCTTGCCAGGGGGACCAAGTTGCGGGGGCGGAGCCACGGAGGGATCCGGCGCCGGAGTCGGCGCTGCCGTGGGAACCGGACTCGGAATCACCACGGGCTGTCCACCCGGAAGTATCCGGATATCCATCGCCCTTGGTGGCAGGCTCCCGGCCTGCACCGTCACGGTCGCATCCCCCTCCGACAGGGCCTGCAACACGCCGTCCGACCCGACGTAGATCCGAGAGTTGTTACCCGTGAACCTCAATTCGGCAGGACGACTGACGAGGCGTCCCGCGTCCCATACGGGAACCACGGCCACGTCGAGGGTATCCCGGACATCCAGGAAGACCTGAAGATCCGTCGTCGCGCCCCGCGTCAGTTCCAGAGATGGCCTGTTCCAGACCACGGACTTCAAGACCCGCAACGGCATCGCCTTTGCAAACTCCCCATCCACTTTCAGCGTCACGCTTCCGTTTCTGGAACTCGCAGGCAATGTGAACCGGATCGCCCCGTCGGAACGGCGCTCCGCCCCCAGGATGGGCACGCCTTCGATCGCCAGGTCGAACGACTTTCCACTGCTGGCCCCGAAGTCCCGACCCACCAATTCCAGGCTCGTCCCCGGAGCCGCCGCTTCCACCACCCGGTCCGTCCCCGCAGCCACGATCGCAGTCACCACCGGCACCCGGCGACGCAGCACCAGTTGCGGCGCCAACGCGGTCTTCGAGGACTCCACCCGCACGCCTCCCGACGTGTCGAAATAGGCCAAGCCCAGAGTCGGGTGCCAAGCAACCAGAGGAAAGGTCCCGACAGGCACATCTGTCAGCACGTACTTCCCGTCCGCCGTCGTATTCGCCTGATACGACGATCCTGGAATGCCTACCTGCGTCGTCAGCAGATTGTTGACACTCATGTCCTCGACGGACACCTGGCCCGAGATGCGCCCGGTAGGAAGTAGCGTCAGCGTCGGGGTCTGGAGTTCCCCGTCCGACTGCACCGACAGGTTCGCCTGCCACGCCTTCGTCCGCCCATCCGAAGCAGAAGCCTCCAGGTTATAACGGCCCGCAGGCACAGACAGCGAAAACCGCCCCGATGCATCCGTCACCGCTTCCGAGAACGCCTGTGTCCGCCTCGATGTACGCTTCCCCCCGGACGTCTCCCACCGGATGAACCATCCCCTGGCCTGGTTGGACACCAGGCTTCCGCTGTTGTTCGCCACGAGGGGATTGGCACGGTTGTCCAGGAGTCCCGGAGGCACCCCGGCAGGAACCGACCCGGCATCGAACACCCGAACCCGTGCCCCGGATACCGGATTGCCCGATGCATCCAGCACCTGGCCCCGTCCTGCCTTGACCGGACCCTGGATGCCGGCCCCTTGCCCCGTACCGGGTGGGGCAAACAGCCGCGTGAGATCACATCCCACCAGGGCCAGACAGCTGGCCAGGACGGTCAACAGATGTTTACGCACGCCCATCCCTCGGTCCTCAAGGCCCCTCTGAACCGTGACATACCCGCAATCGACAACCATCAAGCGGACGCCCCGGCACCTGACCCGCGGCTTGCCCCGTCCCCACCGCGCGCATTGCCATCACCACGTATGCGTGACGGCCCCCCCGCGATGGTGAACGGTCACCGGAGCCATTCGGTGGATCCGTGTTCCGGACCGATTGACCGCGAACATCTCTCGATGCTCTGGATTTCTCGTTCGGGTTCATGTTCTGAAAACCTTCGAATCGCCGCTTATCAGCGGCTCGATCAGATGACCAGAAAACAGATTTCCAGATTTCAGAACCGGAGGACCGGGCGGAACCCGACGTCGTCGATGGAGCTCGAGCGCGCGCCGTTCAGGACGAGGAACCAGACCCCGGCGTACGAGTCGTAGCCCCAGCGGCCGCCGCGCACTGAGGATGTTAATGAACCGTTATTAGGCCAAAAGTAGTCTCCCCCGAAGGCTGCCGTGCTTCCCCCGGTGCTCGCAGGCACCCCGTAACGACGCAACCGAGCATCCGTGCTCAGCGACGAGATA
>Ga0079301_1000628_pt1 | contig 17136 bp, 19 predicted proteins | sample Wag4_2014_7_11_3_FD_74797 | JGI IMG/M metagenome (GOLD analysis project Ga0079301, IMG submission 74797) | Fresh water mixed with fracking chemicals microbial communities from Ohio, USA - Utica-2 Time Series FC 2014_7_11 | ecosystem: Engineered > Industrial production > Chemical products > Input... | reverse complement strand
GGATACATTCAGGCAATGCGCGAAACGCACGCGCGCATGTCAAAAGAGGTAGGATGGGCTTCCGCCAGAGAGGCAGACGATGCCTACCACCGCGGCCTGAGAGACGGCATCATTAGAGCATGGGAGGCGATAGGGCTACAACGATGGACCAAGACAGATTCACAGTCTGGAAAATAGAACACACGGCAGAGAAAGAGTGGAGGTGGGCTTTATGGGACGAGAAAAATCAACGCGTCGCCGTCAGCGGAATAGCGTCAAGCGTGGACGAGGCAACCCAGCTGATGCAGCAATGGCTTTTACTGATGACCAGCGCGAGCGAACTGATCAGCCAACAAAAGCCTTGAGGCAGGCCGAACAGATCTGGCTAGGAGCTTCGCTTATAGCCAGCCACCGAGTTCCGTTTAGGCAAAGCAATGCGGTAATGGCACGAGAGGCACAAGACTCGCTCAACCACTTGGCGTCGTCCTCATTTGGCAAATCAGCGCAAGTTTTTGTTGAGCCGCCAGAGCGCGGCACAAAGACATGGTTTCTTGAAATCACAGGCGAGCATCAGGGCCTCCCAATTGAGTTTGAGATGGAGGCGGCCAGCGTTGACGAAATTGTTGGCAGCGCTATGGTCTGGATCAACTATAAGGTGAGCCAGGCATGAACCCAGCAGATAAAATTAAAATTATTATTGATGCGGCGTTGGACGGTCCGCTCCCTAAAGCATTAGTCGGAATTGGGGACACGGCAAACGGGAAGCTTGATGTCATTGTTAGGTTTGCATATATTGCTGGCATGAAAAGAGCCCTAGAAATTATTGAAGATTACGAACAGGACAAAAGAGATGCTGAGGCAGAGCAAAGGTTTACTCAGCCAATTAATCCTAAACCAGTAACTAAAATTTCAAAAGAACTAAAGGAAAAAAAGTGAAATACGGCTTGCTTGATTTCCTTAATCGCAGTGCAAACAATTGGGTGCGCGATTCTCGCTTAGCTGAAATTGATCCGATGTGGAAACAAAAGATTGAAGAGCTGAAAAGATCTGGCGAAAAAATTGAATCCCGTATTGTGAAAGATGGCAACGGCGAGGCCACGATGTATCGCCTTGTGAAGCTTAGGGGCGCCGCCGGAGACTGGCGCTGCGCATCGTGCTACACAAACGTTTCAGCAGAGTGGGCCGCGCAAATGGAAAAAACGCTTGCAGACAATATTCGCCAAGGATATTGCGCTCCCTGCAAGAAGAAGAGAATATTCCAACCAGTATGAAAATCGTTGTTTTTATTCTTTCATTCGTATTAGCATTTTTTGGCACAGCAGAAAACGCCAGCGCAGCAAAAAAGAAAAAGATATATCGCGTTAGAACCTCGTGGTCGGAGTATTACGGAGAGAAATGGGCCCAAGACAGGATCAATCAGCCGTTTGGGCGACTTGACGGGTCAGCCCCTGCCAATCTAGGTGCTGGGGGCGGTGTAACCGTATACGTAATTGACACTGCGAGCAGCGAAAATGATTGCAATGGCCATGCAACATTTGTCTCCTCTCTTGTGAATGACGAAGAGTTTGGAGTTGCTCCTGCCGCTGACGTTGTGAATGTAAAAGCTCTTGATTGCGACGGTTCTGGCACTGTGGCTCAAGTTGTTGAGGCAATCAACTGGGTTAAAGATAATGCTGACTACAGCAACTCTGTTGTAAACATGAGCCTTGGCGGACCAAAGAGTGCAGCAATTGACAATGCAACAAACGAGCTCGCTGACCTTATGCCAGTGGTTGTTGCTGCTGGTAATAACGGTGGACACGCATGCAACATGAGCCCAGCTAGGGCTGTAAACGCGATTACAGTTGCATCGTTCAACTTTTCTGGGCTTCGCTCGTTGTTTTCAAACTGGGGTTCGTGCGTAGACATCTGGGCTCCCGGGAGCTACGTGGATGGAAGATGGTCAGACGGTGATCATAGGCAAGCAAGCGGGACAAGCGCAGCAGCGCCGCTCGTTTCGGCATCAATTGCCTACGTTGCATCGCGTGACGGAGTAGGAACAATGCAGGCTGCGCAAACGTTATTTAACGAAAGCAGTAACCTTCCAATCATTGACGGGCGATGCATAAGGCGCTGTAAGGTTTTGTGGCTCAGGGAAACTTCGGACTGGTGGCTTAGAAGCGACTCCCCGTCTTGGCGGCCGTAAAGTAAAACTGGCTTCCGGTTAGGTCCGCAGCGTAGACCAGCGCGTCAACGAGGTCATCGTGCTCTCCGTTTGGGAATGAAGCCAACTCAGACTCAAGTTGCGCAATCCCGGGTGCACCCTTGACGTGAAATACTTTCCCGGCTTCATAGCGAGCAGCCAGAGCCCTCGCGCGAGTTACCTTATCTTTATCAGGTCTCACCGCCCGAGCAGGAAGCGGAGTGCTTCCAAGTATTTCCCTGACAAAAGTACTTTGATGCTGAACCGCCTCTATGTTTACTGACTCAAGATATCTTGATCCAGGATTTGATTTATCTCCACTTGGGAGCATGTGCTCAGGCCACATAAGCCGTGGTCCGCCGTCCTCACAAAGAGAGCCGTCTTTATCTACGCCTGTAAGCCACTTCTTGTGTCCTTCGGCAAGTCTCGCCCTCCACGCACCAACCACGTAAAGATTATGATCTGCGTCTTCAACAACTTCAACGCATGAGGTGTAATCGCTTCTTTCTGAAGCTGAAGATGCAAGGTCAACGCCGACCCTGTGGGCACCATCAGGCGCTACATCTTTACGCAAAAAGTTATCTGTTCTAAAAATATTTCCGCCCATTGCCTGTACGTCGTTCTGGAACTGAAGCATAAAAATCGGAGTTCCGAGCTCTTCGCGTTTTCTTTCAAGATCGGCAATGGTGTACATCTGTGGCCAAAGCGGGCTGTCGCCTTCAATTGCGGCCCGAAGCATGACTGGAGTCCCCTTCTCTTTTAGCCCAGCATAAAAGTCATCTTCATGCCACCGTGTGCCGATGTACCAACGTTTAGCCCCCGGAACGAGCATTGGGTCAACGACTTGCCAGTAGGTGTCTGAGGCTTTTTGCCTTTGAACGGCGGTTGCGTTTTCCTTCATGCCGACCATGTCGTCGCCAATTAAGATATCCAAACGTGCACCAGGCTTAATAGACCCAAGCCCGTCCGCAAAGCAAGTGGCGTCCTTGCCTAGGTTGGTGTTTTTAATTGTCCACACCTCGTCTGTCCACTTCGGCCCAGCAACCCCGTCTCTAGCCCACTCAAAAATCTCAGCAAAGTACGGCGACTCAATAATTGCTTTGATTGCCCGCGAGCGGGCTAAGGCGTCAGAAAGAACAGAAGTTAGAATCCCAACTCTGATTTTCCCTTGGTTGACGCCAATAAGCCTAGCAACGCGATGGATAAGTTGCGTTGTTTTGGCGTGGCCGCGAGGCATGAGAACAAGCGCCCGCTCGCTCTTGTCTAGGAAACGTTCCATTTCACGAAGATGCTTTGGGAAAACAAGATTGCTGACATATTCCGCAAAAGCGGCGTCAGACGTTTTTGCCTGTTCCCTCAACCACTGTCGGTACTGCTGGTTTTCCATCTGCTTCCTCCTCTAGCGCTTCAGCCCAATTCCTCATTCTCTTTGCAAGGTCATTTGCGCTTATGCTGTCAAGGGGGTGCTCGGCGCTTTGAATCTGAATAGGGCCACCGTTTTTTCCGCTAAGCTCAATCCGATCAGGAACATATACCCCAGAAAGCTTGGCAATTCTGTCCAAAACCTCAAGTTGCAGCTTTAGGAAAGTCGCCTCGCCGTTGGCGGACTTTTCCTTAACCCTTGAGTAGCCAGCAGAGGCAAGCATGGAAATCCTGTTGGCTCGAGCGATTAGCTCGTCCCTGCTCTCGTCTCCAGTAAGTTTTTCCTCAGCCCAACTGTTTCTAATCTTTGTGATTCTTTTCCTAACAGTGTCTGGCTGAAGGCCAACGGCCTTGGCAATTTGGTCAACAGAAGCGCCAGTAGCCATCAGCGACTGGATATCGCGGTTGATCCGCTCGTTTTCCTCTTGCGTCATTCTTCCGATTTTTGCCATGGCCTTACTATAACATACTATCTGCTGTTGTCAGCAACTTACCATCCTGCGTTTGCATAGTTCAAAAAACCCAGATAAGATTGGCGCATGGGAAGATTTGAAAGCAAAAGAACAGAGCCATACGAACAAGAGACGATCCTCTTTAGGGGGGCTATTGACGTGTGGGCCAAAAGAGACGGGGTATCGGCAAGAAGGATTTTTAGCACGCTTGAATATCTCGGAAGAAGCAGCAGCTGGGCAAGGGAAAGATATTACGGAAGAGCTAAAACCGAAAGCACAGACACCCAGTACGTTAGGATGGTTTCGCTTGGGGCAGACGCCAATAAAGACGACCAGCAACTTGCTTCTGACCAGTTAGAAATTTACAAAAAGGTAATAGCAGACATGTGCAGGTCGTGTGCCTCCGGCGGGTCGGAGGATCAGCCGCTTAAGTGCTGGGATGCGCTTTGCGCATTAAGGCCAGTTTCCCCGCTGCCGCTTCAAAAAAAGGCCCGAAGAGAGCCCCCGCTGAGCGCCGAAGACTAAACGGTAGCCGTAGAAAATAAGCCCATAGAGTAGGCGGTTTCCGCAGGCTATAATCTAGCCATGGAGATATACGACATCTTGGCCGAGCAAGGAAGCACATATACCGCCACGATTGTTTATACCAATGACGCTGGAAATGCGGTAAATTTAAGCGGATACAGTGCCAGAATGCATGTTCGTCGTTTTTCTGGGTCAAAGTATCCACATATTGTCCTCACAAATACAGGCGGATTGTCAATTACTGCCAATACTGGAACGATTGGGATGACTATTTCCCCATCGGCACTTTCTGCCATCCCAGCGGGGAAATACGTATACGACCTTGAAATTGAAAACGGGCAAGGACTGGTTGAAAAGTTGCTTAAAGGTGATTTTGAGCTCAGCGCAGAGGTGACAAGATGAGCCCAGTAACAGTAACCCAGAGTAACAGGCAGATTGCCGTAAGCACTGGCGGTCTGTCGTCTCCGCACGGGACCTATACCCACACTCAGGCCTCGGCTTCGGCAACCTGGACCATAGTCCACAACCTGAACTCCAAGCCCTCGGTAACCATTGTAGATAGTGGCGGGAACGTGCAGATCGGAGAGGTATTGTATGACTCCGATAATCAAGTTACAGTCACATTTGCCGCGGCTTTTAGCGGCTTTGCATACCTAAACTGAGGAGATACCCGTGAAGGTCCTGACGAGTCTAACGCTCAGCAGCTTCCTAGACCTACAGAAGAATGAACTCCGCAACGCTGTAGTTCAGGTCCTTGCCACCGCTCCGGCAACCCCAGTCACGGGGCAAATCTACTACAACTCAGACTCTAATGACGGGGCTGTCGGCCTATTGGTCTACAACGGCGCGACATGGGAGGCCGTTGGCTCTATTGACGGCATTGAAGTCACTGGTCCGATTCAGAAGTCAACCTCAGGCGGGACCGTTACCATCTCCATTAGCGCAGCGGACGGCTCAAACGCTGGCTCAATGTCCGCCGCGCACTACACGCTGGTCAATAACGCCACTGATGCAAACACCGCAAGCACAATCGTTAAGCGCGATGCATCGGGAAACTTCACCGCTGGGACAGTTAGCGCAACAAGCGTAACTATCTCTGGCGCGGTAACCAACGCAACCGACGCAGCAACTAAGGCATACGTTGACAGCGTTGCTACTGGGCTAGATGTCAAGGCATCTGTTCGTGTTGCAACCACCGCCAACGTTGACCTATCTGGGGCACTTGAGAATGGCGATGTAGTTGACGGGGTAACGCTTGCCACAGGAGATCGCGTACTTGTCAAGAATCAGTCAACGGGCAGCCAGAACGGTATCTACGTTGTTCAGGCTTCAGGCGCAGCAGTCCGGGCAACCGACGCAGATGCTGACGCAGAGGTAACCCCAGGGCTATTTACCTTCGTTGAAGAGGGAACAGCAAACGGAAACACGGGTTGGGTTCTTACAACTGACAGCCCAATTACTGTTGGTTCCACCGCACTGGCATTCTCGCAGTTCTCTGACTCCGCCGCACTAACGGCTGGCTCAGGACTTACCCTTACGGGAAATGACCTTTCGGTCAACGTTGACGACTCAACCATTGAGATTTCTTCTGACATCCTTCGTGTTAAGGATGCTGGGATCACTTCTGCGAAGCTGGCAACCAGCGCTGTTGATGTCTCAACTTCAACAGTAACCGGAACCCTTCCAGTAGCCAAGGGTGGTACTGGCGCCACAACTGCAGCAGACAACGCAGTATTCGCTGGTCCTGCAACTGGTGGGCCTTCTGCCCCTTCATTCCGATCACTTGTTGCTTCAGACATTCCAAACCACGGCACTGATAAGCTCACGAGCGGCACGCTTGGTGTTGCCCGCGGTGGTACTGGTGTTGCAACATTCACCGCTGGTATCGTTAAGTCAACTGGCGGTACCGATGCGCTGACAACCGCAACCACGATTGCCCTTGGAAGCGAGGTTTCTGGCACGCTTCCAGTCGCAAACGGCGGTACTGGCGCAAGCACCCTGACATCTGGTGGCGTACTGCTCGGCAACGGGACAAGCGCTGTCGGTGCAACCACAGCAGGAACTGCTGATCAGGTTCTTCGGGTTCCTGGAGCCGGTGGCGCACCAGCATTTGGCGCAATCAACCTTGCGCAGAGCGCTGCGGTTACGGGCGCACTTGCCATCGCCAACGGTGGTACTGGTCAGACTACTGCCGCCGCAGCCCTTACGGCACTTGGCGGAACGACGAAGTACACCGCGCAACTTGGCGACGGTACGGCAACGACCTACACGATGTCTCATGGTCTTGGAAACATTTGGGTAACCGCCGAAGTGTTCCAGACCTCTAACGGCGAGAAGGTATACCCAGACATCACCGTTGGATTGACCGATGGGACCCCGAATGGCACCGTTGTTCTGGACTTTGCCTCTGCCCCAAGCAGCAACCAGTACAGGGTTGTTATAATCGGGTAAACCCCCGCTAGGAGGGCCCGATGCCAAAGCTACTCAGCAAGGTAAATCTCCCGCGCTATAGCAGCGCGCCCTCAACGCCGTCAGAGGCCGACCTCTACTACAACACGTCAGACGACAAGATCTACGTGTACACCGGGGCGGCATGGGTAGAGGTTGGGTCTGGCGCTGGTGGATCTGGGGTCTTCTACCAGTCATCAGAGCCATCAAGCCCAAGTGATGGCGATATCTGGATTGACTCAGACGATGAGGTTGCCTCCGTAACCTCAGTTACCGACTCAACCAGCACCACCTCAAGCACGGTTGCAGCAAGTGCTACCGCAGTCAAGTCGGCATACGACCTTGCCAACGGCGCAATCCCAAAGACGCTGACCACAACCACTGGCGACATCATCTACGCCTCGTCTGCCAACACGCCTGCTCGATTAGGCATCGGTACGGATTCGCAGGTACTAAGCGTCTCAGGCGGCGTGCCTGCGTGGACGACGCCTGCGGCTGGCGGAGGAATGACGTTGATTGCAACGGCTACGCCAAGTGGAGCGACGAGCCTTGCGTTTACTAGCATTCCAGGGACCTACAAACACCTAAAGATTGTCTACCGCGACGTGTATTTCAGTACGACAACTTCGTATTTGGGATTGAGGTTCAACAACGATACATCATCGGTTTATGATTGGGGCGGCCTTACAAATACAAGCAATACGAGCAACGCGGCAACCATTGGTATTCGCGCTACTCAAAGCGCAAACACGTTCGGTGACGGTGATGTTCGTATTTCGGTTGTTCCAGGCGGCTCGAGCGCGTCTGGTGCTAACTCCGCGTCTGGTGTTATTGACATTTTTCGCTACACGGAACTTGAACACCGCGTTGTCACATTTGAGGCAACGGCCTACGACAACGTCAACGGACGACTCATTTTTGTCCAAGGGAACGGCCGTTGGCGAAACACGGCAGACGCCATTACGAGCGTCAACTTTATTCGTTCCTCGTCGCAAACAATCACTGGAACTTTCTATCTCTATGGGGTGTCCTAATGCGTTATGAAGTAAACGTCACGACAGGCGAGATCATTGAGCGAGAGCCTACGGCTGAGGAACTGGCGCAGGAGGCTGCTGATCAGGCTGCGGCAGCCGCAGCAAACGCCGAGCGCGATGCCGCAGAAGCCGCACGGCTTGCCTCAAAGGAATCCGCACGCGCTAAACTTGCTGCCCTTGGACTAACGGAATCAGAGATTAACGCATTGGTAGGCGCATAATGGGTAAGCGTATTTACGTTCGCTCTGCGGGAACCTGGGTTGATGTCACCACGCCCAGCGGGTCTGATGCTGACATAACGGCGGTTGTTGCTGGGGATGGGCTTACCGGAGGGGCGTCCAGCGGATCAGCAACGCTTGATGTCGTTGGCGGAAATGGAATTACAGTTACCGCAAATGCCGTTGAGGTGGATACAAACACCATTGCCACAAAAGCATACGTAGATGCATTTTCCTCACAGATGAACTGGCACGGCGCTGCCAATTATGCAACGACCGCAGCATTGCCAAACAGTCCAGCATATGCAAACGGCACTGCTGGGGTTGGGGCAACCCTTACCGCAACAACGTATGGAGCCCTTGTTGTTGACGGTCACACATTCACCCTAGAAGAGGCGGAGGATGGATATAGGGTTCTGGTAAAAGATCAAGTGAATGAAGCTCACAACGGGATTTACGTGGTGACAGCACAAGGAGGCGAGGCGGCGTATTGGATTTTGACTCGCGCTGCAGACTCAGACAATCACGTCGCTGGCCAAGTGGCTGCTGGTGATGCAGTTTTTGTTCTTGATGGCGCAACAAACGCATTAAAAGGATTTGTAATTTCTTCTTACGGAAATGGTCAGCCTACAATTGTTTTGGGGACTGACCCCATTGAGTGGTATCAATGGACTGGCATTCCGGAAATTATCGCAGGGTCTGGAATTACCATAACTGGTGGTAATACTATTTCTATTGACACTGGAACTGCCCTTACAGTAGATGGCAACGGAGTCTCAGTTCAGCTAAGCAGCCTAACAAATAGCGCATCTGAATCAGAGGCTGCAACTCCCTTGGCGGTTTCAACAACTTATACGCTGGCTGACGCAGCAAACAATCTTGCTGTGGGTGCAATTCAGGCGGCAATTGTTGGGGCAAAGGGCGACATCATTGCAGCCTCTGCAGACGACACCCCAGCGATTAGGTCTGTGGGTTCAAATGGTCAGCTTCTTGTGGCGGACTCCGCTGAGGCAACTGGTCTAAACTGGCTAACGCCGCCGTATCCAAATGCTGCAAACGCGGCGCTGACTGGCACTGTCACAATTGACAACAACACCGGATCGCCACAGGGTCTTGGTGGGCTTACTTCAGAGACAATAATCCAAGCAGTAAGCGCTGACGGTCAAAACTCGGCAATAGTACTTGATGCTCACGGAACATCCATACACGGCAAGCTTGTCTCTCGAGTATCTCGTGGAACCGCCGCTTCGCCAACCGCAACGCAATCTGGCGACATCATGGCCGAAGTTGCTGCGTTTGGATATGGGGCAACAGGATACGGATCACACCCATCGGCAACGATAAGGGTTTCAGCCACTGAAAACATGACTGACTCCGCCTTGGGCGGAAAGATGGAAGTGCTGCTGGTCCCGAACGGCTCAACCTCACCGGCAACTGCCGCAACAATTACAAGCACAACGCTTGACCTTCCGACGGGATCAGATTATAAAATTAACAACACAAGCGTACTGTCTTCAAGCACCCTTGGGTCGGGGGTAACTGCTTCCTCGCTTACATCTGTTGGGACCATTGCCACCGGTGTTTGGCAGGGGACTGCTGTTGGGATTGCATATGGCGGAACGGGTCAGACCACAGCCGCTAACGCAGCCAATGCCCTGCTCCCGTCGCAAACTGGTCTTGCTGGTCGCGTGCTTGCGACAGATGGGGCCGGAACCCTGTCATGGTATGCTATTGACATTAGCAACGAAACCATTGATGGAGGGAGCGCGTAGTGTCTAAGGATAAAGTAATAAAGTTTGTTTCTGACGTAAAGGTCTTAGAGGAGTTTTGGCCGCGTCCAATTGGAAATGATCTTCCAGACTGGTTTAGGAAAACCCCATCTTACGGCGGCTATGACGGCGCCGAGCCGGAAGAGAAGCGCATGTCTGGTGGCGACGCAAGCTACAACTCAACCATTAAGCGCTGTGTCCCCATGCTTGAAAGCCTTTCTCTCGGATATGTATTGTTAACACATCAAGACGTTTATGTAAAACTTGAGGCGCCCAAAGAGGAAAATGACCCGAACGATAAGGGCGGGTGGCAGTTTTCTTGGAGGGGAGGAGTCTCTGCCGGAAAAGCGGTTGAAGGGCATGTTTTTGGGCAGGCCAGCGAGCACCCATTGGCGGCAATGTACAAACACAGAGACGTTCATAAGTGGATTAACCCGTGGAGAATTCAAACCCCACCAGGATATTCAACGCTATTCCTACCCCCAATGAACAACCCAAACGGGTATTTTACGGCGCTTCCCGGCGTTGTTGATACCGATGTTTACACAAACACGGTTAATTTTCCATTCGTGATTGAAAAAAGTTCTTGGGAGGGAATAATCCCAGCAGGAACGCCAGTGGTGCAAGTGTTTCCGTTTAAGCGAGAATCATGGAAAATGGAGGTTGGGGCAGATGAGGAAACTCAGAAAAAGTACGAAAACGCAGAGCTAAAGTTCCGAACCCACATCGCCTCCGTATACCGAAGATTCTTCTGGCAAAGGAAAGAGTTTAAGTAATGCCAAATATCATTAAGCCAAGACGCGACACATCCGCCAACTGGGCGTCGGTCAACCCTACCCTTGCGTCTGGTGAAATCGGTCTTGACACAACTACGAAGCAGTTCAAGGTTGGTGACGGCACAACCGCGTGGAGCTCATTGCCCTATGTGACGGTAACGCCAGAAAGCACCGATACCCTTACAAACAAGACCCTAACATCGCCAGTACTGGGCGGGACGGCAACAACCGCCTCGGGAAACCTTATAGTTGCGCCTGCCTCAACTATCCTTGAAGTTCAGGGCGGCTCCTCAACAGACGCATCAATCCAGCTTAATTGCGAAGTGAACACACACGGACAAAAAATAAAAGCAGCGCCGCATGCCGTATCAGCAACTAATACCTTGCTGCTTCCAGGCGGGTCAGTCATCGGCAACGCTGATGCTACGCTGGTTTCCGACACGGGAACGCAGACCCTAACGAATAAAACCATTGACGGAAACAACAACACGTTGACCGTTCTCAACGCCCAGACAACTGCAACCGCGTCTGCCAACAACAACACAATTGTCCTTAGGGACGGAAGCGCAAACACTGCGATCAACCAGATCACCCTTGGCGCCGACCCAACGAGCGCCATGCAGGCGGTAACGAAGCAATACGCAGACAACATCTCTGCTGGTATCCATGCGCATGAGGCGGTTGATGCGGCAACGACCGCAAACCTTGCTTCCACCTACACGGCAGGCACTGCAGACGACTCTGGCGGTCTCGGGATCGGGGCAACCCTTACGTCATCCTCTAATGGCGCCCTTGTAGTTGACTCCTACTCAGCAATCGTCCATGACCGAATTCTTGTAAAGAACCAGTCAACACATACAGAAAATGGCGTATACAAGGTCACGACTGTTGGTGACGCGGGTACGCCGTGGGTTCTTACTCGGGCTAACGATGCGGACAACAGCCCTGCCGGAGAGCTCAACCAAGGCGACTTTGTCTTTGTCCTGAACGGGACAGTGAATGGCAACATGGGCTTTGTCATGACGTCCACGGGAACATCTACCAACCCAATTGGCGCTATTAAAATCGGCACCGACAACATTACCTACACCCAGTTCACTGGCGCCTCTCAAATCACAGCCACCGCCCCGCTCCAGAAGTCTGGGAACACGCTTTCTATTGATGCCGCTACGACATCAGCCGCAGGAACCCTTAGCGCAACAGACAAGACAAAACTTGATGCGCTCCGTATGCCGATATCGTTCCATATTGCAGGAGCACTTACAACTGGTGTGAAGGCGCCTAGGTTCATTTCACCTGTGGCTTGTACGCTTTCTACGGCTCGAGCATTTGCTAATGCTGGGTCAGACGTAACCTACCGAATAGTTCTTAATGCAACAACAAACTCCAACACCAGCGCAAACGTCGGACAGGCGGTAGTTGCCACGTCACTTACTGGCGTGACGTCTCTTGCTGTTGGTGACGTTTTGCAGGTTGAGATTGTAAGCGCAGGTACATCTGGGGCTGATTTGTCGGTCACCGTGGAGGCGGCTTATTAATGCCAACTGTAGCGGACACCTTTAATAGATCAAATACCTCCCAGGGAACCCTTGGGTCTACCGACACTGGAAATCTTCCGTGGCAGAACCCAACGCTTTGGGAGATAAACACCAACTCCGCCAAGAATACAGAAGCTAGCGATGTAGCTTGGGTTGCAATTCCAAACGCAAATGCAACAGTTGGAATCGTTACTGGGTCTGGCGGAACGCATGGCAATGGTGTCGGGGCCGCCTTTTGGGTAGAAGACGCAAGCAATTACTGGATTGCCTATGTCCACGCTGAAAGGTATGTATTTTCTCAAACTTGTAACAACGAGTGCGTTGGCGGGTACTACACCTGCACAGACTGTGTGGCATGCGGCGGGGGAAATGTAAACCCAGTTACCTATGTAGCCAGCGACACAAATTCGTATGTCTCTGATGTTGGGTGCGGATGCACTGACACTGTTTACGGGGAATGCTCCTGTGACGGCGCAACCCCATCACGAAGCGTTGGAAATGTGAACATGTCTGTGGATGTTTGCGGTGATGCAAACTGCTCGCAGTTGACTGGAAATGTTGCAGATGTTTGTACGATTCAATTTGACTTTAATCCAACATTTTTTAATCCAGTTGTTCCGGGCAACCTTGTAACTACCTCAGGAAATCAAAAAGGCGGCAACCTTGTAACTAACCCAGGAACCGAGAAGGGCGGCAACCTTGTATACACCGCGGGAACCCTAAAGGGCGGCAACCTTGCAATTGCTTCTAACGGCGGACTGCCACGAACATACAACAAAACATACCGTGAGCCTGCAACGTACAACGGCACAAACTATAAATATAATGCGTACTCATATAATGCCCCTTCATATAAATATAATGCGTACTCATATAATGCCCCTTCATATAAATATAATGCGTACTCATATAATGCCCCCACGTATTCATACAACTCCCCAACTGGTGGAAATCAGGGTGGCGGAAATAAGTTTTCCTTTTACATCTGCGTTGATGGCGGCACGCACACCGGGCCATGCACCACAAGCTGCAGTCCCGTCCAGAACGCAACCGATCCATGCTCTGGGGCCAACTGCCCAGGTGACGACCAGACGTGCACAGCGTGTGGGACAACGGGGAAGAGCTATACCCGGGAATGCATCTGCTCGGCAACAGGCGGAAACACCAACGCATGCAATACTTGTGGAAATTGCTATGACCCCTGCCTGAACTCCCAGGAGGTCTGCACGGATAACTTCAAGTATCGCTATAAGCTGAAGGTTGATCGAGTCTCTGGCGGAGTGCGGACAAACCACTACACCTCTGCCTCGCTGTACGACGATACAAGCGCCACGCAGGCATGGCAGGCGATTGACGTTGAGACTACGGGCTCAGACTATGTAGCCCAGGTCTACAGCGACACCTCATGGACAACTTCAGTGCTTTCCTCTGGAACGCAGGCGTCAGGTCAAACCGACTACCAGACTGCTGTTGGTCACGGGATTGGCGTTGCCCCGCTCGGCACGGCGAACCCAGGGGAAACTGATAGTATTGACACGTTCAATGTTGAGTATGTATCATTGGGTGGCGATAGCGTAGGCATTATCGTAGGATAATAAATAAGCAGGGAGGTTAACATGGGTCAATTTATTTCGCAAGTCATACCTAACCCAAAGCCAGAAAAGACCGACTGGGATCTTGTGCTTGAGGCAAATGCCGACAAGGGTTCGGTCTTGTATTTTTTTCACCTTGAATCTGGTTGCAATTATTGCGACCTCGCAAAGCCATGGGTGCAGGCGCTAGAAAAAAAGTATACGGCAAAGGGCCTTTCAGTTGTAAGAGTGAACACTGCTGAGCAGGGCAATGTAAGCCAGGCGGCTGGCGTTTCTGGGGTCCCAGTCTTGCTTTTCACACACAACGGCTCACCCCTTAATCGGGTGGTTGGATGGGGGGAAAAGGCATACATAGACATTGAAGTTCGCCTTGGACTTACTGATTTCTTTGATGAGAAGGCTGGCCTTGAAGACTGGGCTGATGAAAATCTTGTGCGTCAAATCAAGGAAAAGCGTCAAGAAAACAACAAGACCTGCCTTGGCTGCGATGGTGAAAATAATGCGGGAATTGCAGAGCTGGCAGAGGGCCTGAGCCAAGAGCTTGCCCAGATTAGATCTGAACTTGCAGAAATTAAGAAGTTTCTTTTTGGCAACGATGAATCTATTTAAGCGTTTGTTTATGAGGGCGGCTGACATTAAGACAATTGTGTTTCGGCCAGAAAACGAAGTTCTTGATCAAACAGGCTATACCCCGCCCCGTCCAGCAAAACACTATGTCCCAGACTGGTATAGAAAAATTCCAAGAACCGTAAATAAGGACCCGAAAGTTAACCCAATAACACAAGAGTACGAACACACGGTAAAGGCATGTGTTCCAATTCTTGACGCATTTACATCTGGGTTCATTCAGGAATTAAATATGGACCTTGAAGTCAGGGGAAGCGGGGGCAGGAATGTTTCATTTTTGTGGCCACGGCAGAACCCGTGGGAGCCAGTCAGGGCGCCTAGAAACCCGAGCGCAATGAAAGGGTTCGTGCACCCAGAGGGATATTACTCAAATCCATATCTTTGGATTCAACCGTTTGAATTTAACGTCCCCAAAGGATACTCTCTTTTGATAACGCACCCCCTCAACAGGCACGATCTACCATTTCAGACAATGTCTGCAATCATTGACGTTGACGTATTTCCGCAAAGAGCAGAAATAACCTTTTACCTAAAAGAGAATTTTGAAGGGGTTATTGAGCGGGGAACGCCAATTTTTCAGGCAATTCCTTTTAAGAGGGAAAAGTGGGAATCAGAGGTTGCACCATATGACAATAGCTGGAGGCTTAAGTGGGTAAACCTTAGCCGAAACGTTTTTGGGGGTGCATACAGAGAAAACTTTTGGCATAAAAAGGAGTTCAACGAAAAAGCCCCACCAGAAAAATGCCCAGTGATGCATGGGGGTGATGAAGATGTCCGTTAAGCCGTGGGACATGCTAGACCCAAATGCTGGCAGAGTTAGCGAAGAGGTTCTTGAAGAGCGCCTAAAGACCTGTGCCGGTTGCGAGCATTTTATCAAGTTGACAAAGCAGTGCAAAAAGTGCCTGTGCTTTATGAGGCTTAAGGCCCAACTGCCGAAGGCCGAATGCCCTGTCGGAAAGTGGGGTCAGCATGAAGCAGCCGATTTACCATAGAAGGCACAGGTTTCTAGCGATCAACAATAACTTCGGCGAAAACGGGAGATACACCGAAGACATTGACTGGATTGTTAATAGCGAATACAACGCTACCTCTGACCCGCTAATCGCCATGGCGTTTGCTCGATGGATAAAATCACTTGGTGCCGTTGACATGCTTAGGTTTGACGGGGAAGGAGACGGCAATTTCTCCGCCACAATTTGCAAAGACCTTAACCTATCTATGTCTGATTCGGTCAAGGTCTCAGAGTTTAGCCCAGCCCTTAGAAAAAAAATTGAAGAGCGGGGCTTTGTTAAGCCGGAAAACATCATTCAAGATGCCTTAATCCCGCCCGACGATGGCGGGACCATGGTGGTCATCGCCAACCAATTTCTGGACGCTCTCCCCTTCGCGGTAATGAGAAGGAGAGTTAGGGGTGTAATCTTGGAAGAGCTTACCGTTGAGCAAAACGGAAACCTTATTTCCCACGGCTATCAGAGGCTGGTAAATGCCTCGCTCCACGAAGACGCCGACCTAGTGGCGGATTCAAGAAACGGTCTTTTTGCATACTCTCCAGCGAAAATTAATTACGTCAATAATATTCTTTCCAGAAAAGGTAAAACGTATCTTGTTGTTATTGATTATTCTGGCGGCAAGCTTGCCGAGGAATATGCCAATGACACAAGGGTAATTGCGTACTCTCCAACATCGCCAACTTGGCTGATGAAAATGGCTAAAAAGCACGGGGGTTCAGTCGTTTATTCCGATTATCTTTTTATGTGGCGGTTCCTTAGGGCAAGGAATCAACTGAACAGACCGATTGGCTGGCACAACCTAACTATTCTTGAGGTTAATAACGAGGAAAGAGAACAAAATGTCTGCATTTAAGATGTTTGAAGCACTTAAAAGGTTTTTCTATAAGGACAATGAAAACCGCATTATATTCTGGGCAGATGACGTAACGGGATTTCAGCCGCCAGTGCCCGCCGCCTCCCTAATTCCAGATTGGTGGAAAAACACCCCGTCTTATGGGGGCTTTAAGGGCACTGAACCCAATAAGAAAACCATGAATTTTCATAGCGGCGCTGACAACGCAACAATCAAGCGCTGCATACCCGTTCTTGACTCAATGTCTCTTGGGTATCTAGTTGTAACGCCAGCAGAATTGTATGTAAGCCCCAAAGAGGTAACTGAGAAGAACGTTGAGAACGGCCCAACTTCAGAGTTCTTGTTGTTTTATCCAAGGCGAGCAGAGAGGGTTGATTATCACCCGTGGGGCCAAGCGTCTCGGCACCCGTATGGCACCAAGCAACGGCTCGCAAAGGTTTTTACCCCATGGCACGTTCGGCTTCCAAAGGATCACTCGCTTATTATCACGGAGCCCCTAAACAACCCAAGCGAGTACTGGTCGGTTGTGTCTGGGGTAATGGATTCCGACGATTTTTACCCAACCCTTAACTTTATGGTTGCTATAAAAGATCCTAATTTTGAAGGTATCATTCCGGCTGGCACACCCATAGCACAGCTGATACCATTTAAAAGGGACAACTGGGAGTCGGTAATAGTTGACAGCGATAATAATAGCGGTAAAATAATTAC
>Ga0079301_1000627_pt1 | contig 17143 bp, 12 predicted proteins | sample Wag4_2014_7_11_3_FD_74797 | JGI IMG/M metagenome (GOLD analysis project Ga0079301, IMG submission 74797) | Fresh water mixed with fracking chemicals microbial communities from Ohio, USA - Utica-2 Time Series FC 2014_7_11 | ecosystem: Engineered > Industrial production > Chemical products > Input... | reverse complement strand
CGCATGTACGACGACGTCGCGCCGCGCCTCTCGCTCGGAGGCGCCGGGTGCTACGTGAACTACGCCGACGACGACCTCGCCGACGGCGCGTGGCCGCAGCTCTACTACGGCGCGAACTACCCGCGCCTGCAGAGGGTGAAGGCGTCGGTCGATCCGGCTGGATTCTTCCGCGGTCCGCAGTCGGTGCGCGTGCCGTAGCGGATGCGGGCGCCCGGCTGGCGGCGTGCCTGCGGGTCGGCATGGGTGCGCGTCGGCGCGTCGACGATGTCACGCCGCGCTTCCCCGGTCCGCCCGCCGGGTTCCGCGGTATCGTCGCGCCATGCCCGACGTCACCCAGTCGCAGGACGATGAACTCAGCGGCGAACTCGAGAAGGGCTCGCCGCTCGTCGAGCGCATCGGCCTCGTCGCAGGGCCGCTGCTCGCGGCCGGCGCGTGGTTGCTTGCTCCCGCGCTCGGGCTCGACGCACCGGCCGCCGCGGTCCTCGCGCTGCTCGCCCTGATGGCGACCTGGTGGGTCACGCTCGCGGTCGAGCCGGCGCTCACCGGGCTGATTCCGTTCGTCGCGCTCGCGGCGCTCGGCATCGGAACGCCCGCGCAGATCGCCGCGCCGTACGCGAACGACGTGATGTTCCTGTTCGGCGGCGGCGCACTGCTCGCGTTCGCGCTCGAGCAAACGGGCGTGTCATCGCGCTTCGCGACCGGCCTGGTGCGGCTCGCGGGATCGTCGCCGCTCGGCGTGCTCGCGGCGGTCATGGTCGCGAGCGCGCTGCTGAGCGCGTTCGTCTCGAACCTGGCGACGGCGGCGACCATGCTTCCGCTCGCGGTCGCGCTCGGCGCGCGTGCGCGCGACGCATCGACCGGCGACGCCGCGCGCGCCGCGGCGGCGCGCTTCTCGACCTCGCTCCTCCTCGGCGTCGCGTTCGCCTCGAGCATCGGCGGCGCCCTCACGATCGTCGGCAGCCCGCCGAACCCGATCGCGGTCGAGTGGCTCAACAAGAACGGCGTCGAGATGGACTTCCTGCGCTGGATGCGCTTCAGCGTGCCCGCGACGGCGGTGTTCCTGCCGATCGCGGTGGTGGTGCTCGGGGTGTGGATGTTCCCCGCGCGTGGCGTCACCGTGCCGCCGAGCGAAGAGCGCGCCGAGCCGATCGGCCGCGATGGCTGGGTCACGCTCGCCGTGTTCCTCGCGGCGGTGGCGGCATGGATCGGCCTGCCGCTGTGGAGCGGCACGCCCGCCGCGGTGAAGGATGGCACCATCGCGGTCGCGGCCTCGGGGATCCTGTTCTTCGTGCCGAGCGCGCGTCGTCGCGGGCGCACGCTGCTCGACGGATCGGCGTTCGCCAAGATCCCGTGGCGCGTGCTCGTGCTGTTCGGCGGCGGCCTGTGCCTCGCCGACGCGATGCAGCGGACCGGCCTCTCGTCGTCGCTCGGGCAGCTCATCCAGGCGGCGGGAACGCTGCCCTCGCTCGGCGTGCTGATCGTGCTCGTCGGTGCGCTCGTCTTCTCGAGCGAGGTCGCGTCGAACACCACGCTCGCGGCGATGGCGGTGCCGATCGTGGGCGCGTTGGCGCCGGGACTCGGGGTCGCGCCGGAAACGCTGGTGATTCCCGCGGTGTTCGCGGCGAGCTGGGCGTTCGCCCTGCCTGTCGGCACCCCACCCAACGCGCTGGTGTTCGCCTCCGGCCGCGTGCGCACGCGCGACATGATGCGCGCCGGCGTCGTGCTCGACCTGATCGCGATCGCGGTCATCGTGGCGATGTCGCGCCTGCTGCTCTGAGCGTCTGAATCGGTGCGTGGACGGGGAACCGTCGGGTGGCGGTGAGTGGCGGCGCTCCCGCGCGGGGAGCGCCGCCACCGCCATGCCGTACCGCCCGATGCTCCGCGGAGGGCGGAGCAGGGGCCTCGCAGTCGCCTCCAGGGGACGAAACCTGGTGTGCGCGGCGCTGCGAGCCATGACTTCCGGCGGCTCACGCATCGGGCCGGACGACGGGCTCGACGGGATCCTGACGGAAGGGTGATCGCGCCTGGTGCTTCTCGCGAAGCGGGCGCGATCGGAACCACTCTGACGGGCCGGGGACGACGTTCAGCCCTTGGATGCCAGGTGGTACCGGACAAGGTGTCGACAGCGTGAGACGCATCCGAACCAGCCCGGTTTGGTCGATCGGTGTTTGACGAAGCCTTCGCTCGCGCCAGCTGCGGACGAAGCAGCACAGGCTCGAGGGGCGATGGCACTCCTTCGGTACGGGACGACGTGCACTCGAAGCTCGGGCGGACCGCACATGGTCGCCGTTGCAAGTTCCGCCCACAAGATTGGTCGCAAATGGGGGTAGGTGCAAACCCTACAGGTGTAAATACCGCTACAAACGGAATTTCGGATGGCCCATCGATGGTTTATCGGGGCGAAACGGCCGGCGCGCGGGGCAAGACGAGCCCCGCGCACCGGCCGTTCATTCTCTGGAGTTCAGCGGCGGCGACGGCCCGCGAGGCCAGCCAGTCCGAGGAGGGCGATCGCGCCCGGCGCGGGGACCGCATCCACGCCGTGCAGCGTGATGGTGCCCGACCAGGTGCCCGACGTGCCGGCGGCGCCGTAGCCGTTCCCGATCCAGACGATCAGGTCGCTGCCATCCATCACGATCGGAGCGGTCAGCGAGACGCTGCCCACCGCGGTCGTGCCCGGCGCGCTCGAGCCGCCGTTCGGCCAGAAGAAGCGCTGGCCGGCTCCGAGATCGGAGAAGCCACCCATCTGGACCGCGCCGCCCGTGCTGAGCGCGCCCGAGTCGAGGTAGACGCAGAGGTCGTCGGCGTAGGTGAAGGACGTCGACGAGAGCAGCGTGACGTTGATCGACGCGCCCGTGAGGGTGCCGGTCAGGCCGCCCACACCGGCCGCCTCGAGGAAGTTGAACCCCGTGAAGGTCTGCTCAGTCAGGGTGTAGGTCACGTCAGCCGAGGCGACGGAGGCGACGCCCGCGAGGGCGATGGCGCCGATCAGTGCATTGGTCCGGAACATCTCAAGACTCCCATGCGAGGCACTGGACGGCGGGCTGCGGAGCAACGGCTTCGCAGGAGGGGAGGGACTCGCCGGGCGTGTGCCTGTCCGAGAGGAGAGCCGAGGGTGGCGACGGCTCTGCGCAGGATGTTCTCTAAATCCATGCCAAATATGAAGTTGCGTTCGAGCCTTGGCCGCGGGTCGCGGTCAGCCGCGACGGCGTCCGCGTGCGACCAGCCCGGCCAGGCCGAGCAGGGCGATGGCGCCCGGCGCCGGGATACCCGTGAGGCCGTGCAGCGTGATCGTGCCCGACCACGTGCCTGTGGTGGTCGACCCGCCGTAGCTGTTGCCGATCCAGAGGCGCAGGTCCTGGGTGGTCATGTTGACCGGGACGGCAAAGGTCACGGTGCGGAATCCGCGACGGGCCTGCGTCGGCAGCGTGACGCGCTCCTCGGCGTCAAGATCGCCGAAGCCGCCGATCTGCAGCGCTCCGCCCGGAGTGAAGGTCGGCCCCGAGTCGAGGTAGATGCAGAGGTCGTCGGCATAGGTGTAGTTCGTCCACGCCGACATCACGATGTCGATGGTGGCGCCGGTGAGGACGCCGTCGAGTTCGCCGACGCCGGCGAACTGCGCGAGGTCATTGCCCTCGATCCGGAAATCGGTGAGGCTGAAGACGACATCGGCCGAAGCCGCCGAAGCGACAAGTGCTGCCGCCGAGGCGGCCATGAGGACTCTGGTCATTTCCCTGTTCTCCCACTCGCAGTCGGCTTTCCCGTAGGCGCGGCTCCCACACCGCGGCCCACACCGACTGTCCCAACGGTGCCGAGGATGCCGCGGGAGCACGGCGGCGCAAGTCGTTCTGCGCGCGATACTTGCGAAACGCGCAACACGCGTTCCGATCGTGCGGTTTCTGCGGACGGGCCCGGGAATGCACGCAAAAAGACAGCGGCCCCGAGGTCATCGGGGCCGCTGCAGCAAACTCAGTTCGACCGATCGGTCCGCGTTCAGCGGCGACGGCGACCGGCGAGGCCGGCGAGGCCGAGCAGGGCGATCGCGCCCGGAGCCGGGACGATGTCGATGCCGTGGAGGGTCACGGTGCCCGACCAGGTGCCCGAGGTGCCCGAAGCGCCGTAGCCGTTGCCGATCCAGATGGTGCCGTCGATGGCGCGGTTGCCAGTGAAGGCGAGCGCGGTGGTGAAGGTCACGGTGCCGATCGAGGTCGTGCCGGGGGCCGACGCGCCGCCGTTCGGCCAGGTGTAGCGCTGCGCGGCCGAGAGGTCCGAGAAGCCGCCGACCTGGAGGAAGCCCGCGGTCGACAGCGGCTCGACGTCGACGTAGACGCAGAGGTCGTCGGCGTAGGTGAACGAGACCGACGCGTCGAGGGTGACGTTGATCGAGGCGCCGGTGAAGCTGCCGACGATCTCCTGACCGCCGGCGTAGTCGGCGATCTGCGAGAAGTTGAAGCCAGTGAAGGTGTTGCCCGAGAGGGTGACGGTGATGTCGGCCGAGGCGGCCGAGGCGAGCGCGGCAGCAGCCACGCCAGCAGCGAGAACAGTCTTCATAGAACTCTCTCCGAGATGAAAAGGGGGGACAGGGGAACAGGGAACACGCCAGTGCCTCGGCGAATGCTTCGGCGGGTGCGTTGGCTGGACGGCCGCGGCGCTGGCAAGGACAGATCGGATTCAAGCGGCGGAGCCGCGGTCTCAGTCCCTGCGTGGTGGACGCCACACAGGCCCTATTCCAAGACCTCCAGTCCGAATTTGGCGCGTCTCCGGTCGCAGTCAAGTTTTTCTTCAGATTTCGCGATGGGATGCGGCGCGCGCATCGGAGGCATTGCGCGCGGTCTCGTCGTGCAAGGCTCGGCAGGGAGTTCACTTGGAACGCGAACGCGGCCGCCAGAAGTGGCGGCCGCGTTCGAACGGGTTTTGGTTGTGACGTGCCGCGAGGCCTCAGCGGCGACGGCCGCGGCTCACCAAGCCGGCGAGTCCGAGCAGCGCGAGCGCGCCCGGGGTGGGGACGGCGTTCACGCCGTGCAGCGTGATCGAGCCAGTCCACGTGCCGCTGGTGCCGGCGGCGCCGTACCCGTTGCCCAGCCAGACGGCGAGGTTGGGGGTGCTCATGTCAACCGCGCTGGCGAGCGTGACGGTGCCCGACACGACGGTGCCGAGGCTCGGCGAGTCGCCGTTCGGCCAGAAGTAGCGCTGGCCCGCGCCCAGCTCGCTGAATCCGCCGATCTGCACCATGCCCTGGGTCGAGAGCGGGAGCACGTCGACGTAGACGCAGAGGTCGTCGGCGTAGGTGAACATCGTCGAGCTGTTGAGCACGGCGTTGACGCTCACGCCGGTGAGGCTGCCGATCAGCGAGCCCGCGCCGGCGGCCTGGATGAACTGGAAGCCCGTCGCAGTGAAATCAGCGAAGGAAATGGTCACGTCGGCCGACGCAGCGGAAGCGAGTGCGGCGACAGCGACGCCAGAGAACAGCATGCACCTCATTGGGGGACTCCGAGAGTGGTGGGACTTTGGTCGGCGACGAAACACGCGTGGACGCGCGGTGCTCTCGCCGACAGGACAGGAAAGGGACGACAGATTTCCCCTCGCGCCGTTGGACGACTGCGCGAGGCCCAGTTCTCTCTGACTCCGGGACGAGTGTGCCTCACGCAAGTCGCGTGTCAAGCGAAGTTTGCGCGAGAGAAACGAGGAAGAATCGGCGGGAATCGCGTGGCGCCGTGCTAGGCTGCGCGCCGCATGAAGCCGTTGCGTCCGCATGATCCCGCCGATCTCGCGCAGATCGACCGTCTTATCGCGCAGCAGCGGTCTTCCGAGGCGCTGCGTCTGGCGGAGGCGTTCGTGGCGAAGCAGCCGAAAAACGCCGCGGGTTATGGCGCAGCCGCGCGCGCCGCGATCCCGCTCGGCCGGTTGTCGCGTGCGGCGGAGCTCGTCGACCGCGGTCTGCGGCTGGCGCCGAACGACGCGTCGCTGAATCTCCTGCGCGGCATCATCGATCACCGGCTCGGCCACAGCGCGGCTGCGATCGAGCGCCTCTCCGCACTGCTCGCGCGCGCGACCGCCAACGAGGTCGAGGTGGGCATCGCGCTCGCCGAGGCGCTGCACCGTTCCGGTCGCCGCGCCGAGTTCGAGCGCCTCGTCGCGGCCGGTGGCCGCTGGACGACCGACGAGCGCGCGTCGGTGTTCCGTGCGCGCGCGATGCTCGCGAGCGATCGCGCGCGCGCGGTCGACGAGCTGGTGCGGACGACCCACGACTCGCGCAACCCCGTGCTTCGCCGCGTGACCGGCTTCGAGGCGGTGCGCCTGCTCGACCAGGACGGGCGTTATCGCGAGGCGTTCGACCTCGCGACGCTGGTGCATCGCGAGACCACGCCGCCGTTCGACGTGGGGGCGATCGAGTCCGAGGTCGAGGAGCAGCTGCGCCTGCTCGAGAAGGGCCGCGCCTGGTTCACCCCGCAGGGGCCGCGGGCCGAGCGGACGGCGTTCGTGGTCGGGCTCCCGCGCAGCGGCACCACGCTGCTCGAGCAGATGCTGGACCGCCACCCGCTCGTGGACGGCATCGGCGAGTTCGAGGGCGCGCTCGCGATGTACGACGCGCTGGTCGGACTCGGGCTGTGGCCCGCGGGGCTGCGGTCGCTGTCGAAGGCCGACGCCGAGCGACTCGGGTCCGAGTACCTGGCGGGGGCGAAGGAGCGCATGCCGGCGAACGCGGGGGCAAACAACGGGTCCACCGGCGAGCGCGTGAGCTTCGACAAGACCCTGCATGTCTGGCGGCTGCTGCCCGCGATCGCCGCCGTGCTCCCGGGCGCGGCGCTGGTGCACATCGCGCGTGATCCGCGCGACACCGCGATCAGCATGCACCTCTCGAACTTCCATCCGCGCTCGTGGGGCTTCACGGCGAGCCTGCCCGCGATCCGCCGCGTGATCGCGCTCGAGCGGCGCGTGGTGCCGAAGGCCTTCGAGGTGCTCGGTCTCCGCGCGACCAGCGTGCGGTACGAGGATCTGGTCGATCACCCCGAGCGCGAGATCCGCCGGGTGCTCGAGACGCTCGGCGTGCCCTTCGATCCGGTCGTGCTCGCGCCCGAGCAGAACGCGCGCACGGTGCTCACCCTCAGTCACGAGCAGGTGCGTCGCCCCATCAACCGCGCGAGCATCGGGCGCTGGCGGAACTACGCCTTCGCCTTCGGTCCCGAGTGGGACGCGCTCGATGGCACAGCCGGCTAGTCGCGCCGCAGCGCGACCGCCGCGAGCAGTTCCGCGTGCAGGTCGTGGTGGCAGGCGATCGCGCTTCCACCGCGGATGTCGGGTGCGCCGCTCCAATCGGTGAAGACGCCTCCCGCCTCGGCGAGGATCACCGGGAACGGGCCCGAGTCCCAGGGGTGCATCACGGGGTCGATCCAGGCGTCGGCGCGGCCCGTGGCGACCAGCATGCCGCCGTAGCAATCGCTCCAGCCGCGCATCCGTCCGGCGCGTTGCGCGACGCGGACGAGCGCCTCGGTCGCGCCCGCGCGCTCGAAGTACTCGAGGCCGGTGGTGCAGACAAGCGCCTCGCCCAGGCGCGGACAGCGGCGCACGCGGGCCGGGACACGATGGCGCGTGCCGTCGGCGTCGGTGCGGTCCCACCAGGCGCCGAGCCCCTCGGCGGCCCAGACCCGCTCGGCGAGCGCCGGCATGGCGCAAATGCCGGCGACAACGCGGCCGTCGTGTTCGAGTCCGATCAGCGTGCCGAAGAGCGGGACACCGGCGGCGAAGCTCACGGTGCCATCGATGGGGTCGATGATCCAGCGCCAACCGCCGGTGCCGGTGGACTTGCCGGAATCCTCGCCGAACTCCTCGCCGAGCAGCGCATCGGCGGGGAACTCCGCGAGGATCGCCGCGCGCAGCAACGTCTCGATCTCCCTGTCGGCGTCGGTGACGGGCGAATGGTCGGGCTTCGACTCGACGGCGAGCGACGCCGACTGGAAGTGCTTCATCGCCACCGTGCCGGCGCGCTCGGCGAGTTCGAGCAGGAGCGTGAGCCGCGGGTGGTCGTTTGGCGCGGGCGCGTTCATCGGCGCATGGTAGTGGGTGGACTTTCGCTCGGAAATTTGCGAACATTTCCCTTCAGTCGGCTGGAAGGGAGAACCTTCCGCCGCGTATGGATCGTCTTCGCCGAGCCCGAGAAAGCCACATGCGACCGCGTGCCGCCATCCTCTCCATCGCCGCCCTGGGCGCTTCGCTCGGAGCGCTCGCGTCGGTCGCCACCGGCGAGCTCGTCGATGCCTACGAGGACCGGAACGGCGGGGGCTCGCCGCGCAGCGTGCTCGGCGCCGGAGCGGTGCCCGCGCCCAGCGCCGCCGACCAGTCGCCGTGGACCTTCGAGTTCGAGCAGTCGGCGTGGAGTCCGCTGCCGTCGGTCGGTGCAGCGCGCGCGGCCGTGACCGAGCTGCGGGCGCGTCCATGGCAGAGTGCCTCGGGACTCGGCATCGAACAGGCGGGCGAGGGGCTGAACGCCTACGACCTCGACGCGGCCGCATGGTGGAACCGCTCGGTCGGAGCCGTGATCAGCGCCCGCGTGATCGACGAGGTCGCCGAGGCTGGGCCGCAGGCGTTGCTGGCCGACGTGTGCGGCGCGCTGCGGGTGGTGGAGACCCCGAAGGCATCGTTCGACCTGCTTGCCGGCGCGCGCATCGCGGCTGGCAGCGACTCGGGCGTGTCCGACACGGATTTCCTCGATGTCAGCGCCTACGAGAGCGAGTCGGCCGCGATCGTGGGATTCCGCGCGAAGTCGGAGCTCACACGCGGGTTCTCGCTCGCGCTGCGCGGCGATCTCTCCCCGAGGACCGCCGATGCGGGGCTGGCGTGGACGCTTGGCGGCGGCATGCGCTTCGACGTCGGCGACGACTGGACCTTCTCGGTCGACGCTGGCTGGCGCACGCTCGACGCGGCGTTGATCGACACCCTCAACGGTGGCGGCCCGTCGGGCGACCTCTCGACGGGTGATGCCGTGGGCGCGGTCTGGTTCGGTCTCTCGAAGTCGTTCTGAGCGGACGTCGCGTGGGGCGGAGCCTGATCCGGTGCACGTCGGACGTGTGTTTCGGAGGGCGCGCGTTTGAGCGGCGACGGGGTTGGGAAGCTGCCCTCGATCTGCGATGATGGGGCTCGTGGTCCTTCGGAACACCGCGGTCCTCCCGCTGATCGTCGCCGTGCTCGGCGCGCTGTCGCTCGGACGCGCGTCGGTGCGGCCCGCGAGCCTGTCGGCCGGCGACGCGCTGGTGCCCGGGTTCAACGAGCAGATCCGCCCGATCCTCGCCGAGAACTGCTTCCAGTGCCACGGCACCGATGCCGCTGCGCGCGCCGCCGGGCTGCGACTCGACGAACGGGCGAGCGCGGTGTCGGTGGGCGCCATCGTTCCGGGCGACGCGTCCGCGAGCGGGATGATCGCGCGCATCTTCGCCGCCGACCGCGAGCGGCTCATGCCGCCGCCCGAATCGCACCGCACGCTCGACGAGGCGCAGCGCCGCATGCTTGCGCGCTGGATCGACGCGGGCGCGCGCTACGAGCCCCACTGGGCGTTCGTGGCGCCGGTGGCGTCGTCCGTGCCTGCTGCGGAGGAAGGGCATCCGATCGACGTCCTCGTCTCCCGACGGCTCGCGCGCGAAGGCCTCGCGATCGCGCCTCCGGCGGATCGCACGACGCTGCTGCGCCGCGTGACGCTCGATCTCACCGGCTTGCCGCCGACACGCGAGGAGATCGCGGCGTTCCTGTCCGACGCCGCGCCCGGCGCGTACGAGCGCGTGGTCGACCGGCTGCTGGCGTCGCCGCACTACGGCGAGCGCATGGTGCTGCCGTGGCTCGACGCGGCGCGCTACGCCGACTCCAACGGATTCCAGCAGGATGGCGACACCTTCCAGTGGATGTGGCGCGACTGGCTGGTGCGCGAGCTCAACCGCGACACGCCGTACGACGTGCTGTCGACGCAGATGATCGCGGGCGATCTCCTCCCGGGCGCGACCGATGAGCAGCGGCTCGCGACGGCGTTCCTCCGCAACCACCTGCTCAACGGCGAGGGCGGGGCGATCCCCGAGGAGAACCGCTTCGTCGCGATGTTCGACCGCGTCGACGCGACCGCGACCACCTGGCTCGGGCTCACCATGTCGTGCGCGCAGTGCCACGACCACAAGTACGACCCGATCACGCAGCGCGACTACTACGGGCTGCTCGACGCGTTCAACCGCGTGCCCGAGTCGGGGATCGTCGACGGCTCGCCGAGCCGGATCCGCGTGGCGCCGCCGGTGCTCGAGTGTCCCGACGACGCGCTGCGGGCGCGCCGCGCCGAGCTCGAGGCGGCGGTGGCCGCGGGCGCCGAGGGTGCGCAGGGGCGGCTCGACCAGTTCCTGCGCGACGAGTGGCCACGGGTGATGGTGATGTCCGACGAGCGGCCGCGCGAGACCCATGTGCTGCTGCGCGGCGTCTACACCTCGCCGGGCGAGCGCGTCGGGTTCGCGACGCCGGCCTTCCTGCCGCCGATGGACGGTGCGTGGCCGCGCGACCGGCTCGGACTCGCGCGGTGGATGTTCTCGCCGGACAATCCGCTGGTCGCACGCGTCGCGGTGAACCGCGCGTGGCAGGTCTTCTTCGGTGACGGACTGGTGCGGACGGCCGAGGACTTCGGCGTGCAGGGTGAGCAGCCCGTGCACCGCGAGCTGCTCGACACGCTCGCGGTGATGCACCGCGCGTCGGGTTGGCGCACGAAGGCGCTGCACCGGCTGATCGTGACCAGCGCGGTCTACCGGCAGACGAGCGCCGCGAGTGCGGCGCTGCGCGCGCGCGATCCCGACAACCGACTGCTCGCGCGCGCGCCGCGCTTCCGCCTGCCGGCGATGCTGCTGCGCGACGGGGCGCTCGCGGCGGCGGGGCTGCTCGACGCACGCGTCGGCGGCGCGCCCGTCTATCCGTACCAGCCGCCGAGGGTGTGGGAGTCGCTCGCGATCACCATGGAGCGCAACTTCGACTACCCGGCGTCGACGGGCGCGGACCTCCACCGGCGCAGCCTCTACACCTTCTGGCGGCGCACGATCGCGCCGGCCAACATGTTCGACGCGTCGCAGCGGCAGTCGTGCCGCGTGCGGGTGCCGATCACGAACTCGCCGCTGCACGCGCTCACCATGCTGAACGACCCGACCTTCGTCGAGGCGGCGCGGGTGCTTGCGGAGCGCGTGCTCGCCGAGTGCGGTGCGGATCGCGCGGACTCCGCGCGCGCCGCCGCCTTCGCGCGCGTGCTCGGTCGCGCGCCCGACGCGCGCGAGTCGGCGCTGCTCGCCACGATGTTCGATCGGCAGCGCGCGCACTTCGACGCCGATCCTGCGGGAGCGGAGGCCTTTCTCGCGATCGGCGCGATTCCGCGCGCGGCCGCGGTCGACGCGGTCGACCACGCGGCGATGGCGGCAACCTGCCTCGCGATCCTCAACCTCGACGAGGCGGTGACCCGTGAGTGACCCGCACGCGGACTTCATGGCTGGATGGACCCGCCGGCACTTCCTGCGGACCTCGCTGCACGGGATCGGCGGCGTCGCGCTCGCATCGATGTTCGCGCGCGAGGCGCTCGGCGGCGGAGCGTCGGCGTCGACGGGGATCCACGCGGGTGGCCCTGCGCTTGGCTCCGCATCGGGCGCGCTGTCCGCCGCGCTGCCGCACTTCCCCGCGCGCGCGAAGCGCATCATCTGCCTCTGGCAGGGCGGCGGGCCGTCGCATGTCGACCTCCTCGACCCCAAGCCCGAGCTCGCGCGGTTCCAGGGACAGGACATCCCCGAGAGCGTGCGCGGCGCGACCAGGCTGTCCACCATGTCGTCGGGCTATGCGCGCTGGCCGGCGCTGCCGGCGATCCGTCCGTTCCGGCGCTGCGGGCAGTCGGGCACCGAGATCAGCGAGCTGCTGCCGCACATCGGCGGGATCGCCGACGAGCTCTGCGTGGTGCGCTCGATGCACACCGAGGCGGTGAACCACTCGCCCGGCGTGACCTTCTTCATGACCGGCTCGCAGCAGCCCGGGCGGCCCGCGATGGGCGCGTGGCTCGCGTACGGCCTCGGCAGCGAGTGCGACGACCTGCCCAGCTTCGTGGTGATGACCTCGTCGGATCGCGAGAAGTCCTGCGGCCAGCTGTTCTACGAGCACTACTGGTCGAACGGCTTCCTGCCCGGCCGGCACCAGGGCGTGCGGTTCCGCAGCGCGGGCGACCCGGTGCCGTACCTCGGAAATCCCGCGGGCGTGACGCGCGCGTCGCGGCGGGCGCTGCTCGACGACCTCGCGGCGCTCAACCACGAGCGCGCCGCGGCGGAGGGGGCCGACGGCCCCGCGATCGAGACCCGCATCGCGCAGTACGAGATGGCGTTCCGCATGCAGGCGAGCGTGCCCGACCTGCTCGACTTCGCGAACGAGCCGAAGAGCGTGCTCGAGATGTACGGGCCGGACGCGCTCGTGCCCGGGAGCTTCGCCAACAACTGCCTCATCGCGCGGCGGCTCAGCGAGCGCGGCGTGCGCTTCGTGCAGCTGATGCACTCGGGCTGGGACCAGCACAACAACCTCTTCCACCATCTCGAGAAGCAGTGCCGTGACACCGACCAGCCGAGCGCGGCGCTGGTGCGCGACCTCCGCCAGCGCGGGCTGCTCGACGAGACGCTGGTGATTTGGGGCGGCGAGTTTGGGCGCACGCCCTTCGGGCAGGGCCCGAGCGACGCGCCGACCGGACGCGACCACTTCGGGCGCGCCTACTCGATGTGGCTCGCCGGCGGCGGCGTGCGCGGCGGGCAGGTGCACGGCGCGACCGACGACTTCGGCTGGAACATCGCGCGCGACGGCGTCCATGTGCACGACATGCAGGCGACGATCCTGCGGCTGTGCGGCATCGACCACGAGCGCATGACCTTCCGGCACCAGGGGCGGCAGTTCCGCCTCACCGATGTGCACGGGACGCCGGTCGCCGCGCTCCTCTGACGGGCGCGCTCAGCGCAGCGGGCTGCCGACGAGCGGCGTGCCGCCGGTCGCGAGGATCTCGACCTCGTGGATTCCGGGTCCGTCCTTCTCGGCGAACGTCCAGACCACCTTCTTGTCGCGCGTGACCTCGAGCAGCTTGGTGCCCTCGGCGCCGATCGCGTAGCTGCAGATGACGGTGTTGCCGTTCGGGAGCCGCTGCGCGCCGCAGGGATCGTTGAGCAGCGGCCGGTCGAAGTCGGCATTCGAGACCTTCCACACGATCGCGCCCTTCGGATCAAACTCGATCACCATGTTGCCGTGCGTGCAGGTGACGAGCGTGTTGCCGTCGTCCAGCCGTATCGCGGTGAAGGGCCACGAGTCCTTCGGCTCGTCGGGCGTCTTGAACTCGGCCACGACGTCGCCCTTCGGGGTGTACTCGCGCACGACCTTGTCGAGCAGCTGCGGCACGAGGAAGTTGCCGTTCGCGAGGCGCCGCGCCATGCGCGACTCCATGTGGTGGTTCGAGGTCTGCGACGTGATCGGCGTCTCGGCCACGATCGCGCCCTTCGCGTCGACGACGAGGATGCGCGGCCTGTCGCCCGCCTCGGTGAGCATGGTGCGCCCGTCGGCCAGCCGCTGCGTGGTGTTCACCTCGCTCTGCGTGCCGGCGAACTCGAACACGATCCTGCCGCCCTTGCCGCTCGGGTCAGGCGCGACCTCGACGACCGCGCCGTGCGGGCGGGCGTCGCTCCTCGAGAGCGCGAGCAGCACATGGCCGTTCGCGAGCATCTGCCCGTCGCGCGAGCTCTCGGGATAGGTCCACGAGGTCGTGCCGTTCTCCTCGACGATGCGCGTCTGCGCGCCGAAGGCGATGAAGCGGTGGGTGATGGCGTCGGCGGCGAGCGCTCCGCCCGCCGCGGCGCCGGCCGCGATCATGGCGAGGGCGGCGAAGAACGGGCAGCGCGAGATGCCTGCCTCGGGTCCGGTGGCGAGGTGCTTCATCGGAGGGTTCCTTCCGGGAGGTCCATGCACCAGCCGGTGCAGAGGTCGTTGCCGAACGCGCTCCAGTCGTCGAGCGTCCATACGACCTTCTTCTCGCGCGTGACCTCGATCATCTGCGGGTGCTCGGGACCCGCGTGCGTGTTGCCGAGGATGATGTTGCCGTTGGGCAGCACCTGCAGGCTGGTGACCCAGCAGAGGTGGATCGTGCGGCCGTCGGGGCGCTTGAGCTCGTCGCGCTCGATCGACCAGACGACCTTCCCGTCGGGCGTCACCTCGAACACGCGGTTGTTGTTGCCGCCGCCGATGAGGGTGTTGCCGTTCGGCAGCCGCAGCGCGTTGAACACCGCGGTCCCGTGGCCGTCGTGGCCGCCGGTCGCGGGCTGTCCGTTGAGGTCGAGCGCGTACTCCCACACCACCTTGCCGGCGGCGTCGTACTCGCGCACGAGCCCGAGGCCCTCGTGGCAGACGAGATAGGTGCCCGCGGCGGTCTTGCGCACGCGGCGCGTGTCGCGGTGCCAGTCGGGGCGCTCGACCTTGAGGGGCACGGTGCGCGTGATCGCGCCCTTCGCGTCGACCTCGAGGATGCGGAGGTTGCCGGTCTCGGCGATCATCGTGCCGCCGTCGGGCAGCCGCTGGAATCCGTGGATCTCGACACGCTCGACGCCGGGCGCGGCGGGGCGGCTCGTCCACTCCCACACGACCTTCTGGTCGCGCGTGACCTCGATGATCCGGTCGGGCGCCGGGTGCAGCAGCAGGTTGCCGTTGGCGAGCACCTGCAGGTCGTGCGAGTTGTGGGGGCACGGGTACTCCCACTCGACGCGGCCGTCGTGGCCGACGATCGAGACCTTGCCCTTGTCCTGCCCGATGACGCGGTGCGACACGAAGCCGTACGCGGCGTGGATCGCGGCGAGCTCGCCGCTGGCCTCCATGCGCGCGAGGTCGGCCGAGACGAGGTCCGCAACCGCGCGGTCGCCGGCGCGGAAGGCGAGCACGCTGTCGCCGGGGGCGAGCCGCACGGCGCGCAGCGCGGGGTCGCGCCGGGCGCGCGCGTCGAGCGCGGCGAAGTCGCCGAGCAGCGCGTCGATCTCGCCCTTCTCGAGCCGTCCGACGCGCATGCCGATGGGGCCGTCGGCGCCGACGATCTGCGCATCGGGTGCGCGCTCGAGCGCCCAGGCCTCCTCGGGGGTCGCGTCGACGACGCCCACGCGCTTCGACGCGAGGTCGGCGGTGAGCCGGATCGGCGCGTCGCGCTTGACCAGCGCGCCCACGCCGCTGCCGGTGAAGTACGGCCGCGTGAGGGCGAACCCGGCGGCGCGCTCGTCGGTCGGGCGGAAGCCGTTCGCGATCAGGTCGACCTCGCCCTTGCGGAGCGCCTCGGCCTCGCCGCCCTCGGGGACGGTCTTCTCCTCGACCGTCCACTTGAGGCGCTTGGCGAGCGCCTGCACGACATCGTGGTCGAGGCCGCGGTTCGGATCGCGCCGCGTCGAGGGCTTCCAGTACGGGGGGTTGACGCTCGGCCGGCCGACGCGCAGCACGCGCTGGCCGGCGTTCAGCTCATCGGCGACCAGCGGCGACAGGTCGAAGCGGGGGGTCATCTCGGCGGCGAAGGTGCGCACCGCGCCCGCGACCAGCGCGGCGACCTTGGCCATGAGCTGCTCGTCGCAGCGGTCGGCGTGGTCGGTGACCTTGTGGTAGTCCTCGTGGTCCTCGCAGCTGAAGAGCACGGCCGGCACGCCCGCGCCGAGGAACGCGCCCTGGTCGCTGCGCATGAGCCAGTCGGGATGGGTGTCGACCTTCATCTCGAGCGGCACCTGCGGCGCGAGCCGCACCAGCAGGTCGGTGAGGACCTTGCCCTTGGGTCCGCCGTCGAGCCGGATCGCGCCGTCGGGCTGGCGCGAGATCATGTCCATGTTGAACATGCCGCGGATGCGCGCGACGGGCAGCGTCTCCTCCTCGACGAACGCGCGGCTGCCGACGAGGCCGGCCTCCTCCCCGGTGAATCCGACGAACACGACGCCGACATCGAGCGCGTCGCCGCGCAGCGCCTCGGCGACCGCGATGATCCCGCAGACGCCGCTCGCGTTGTCGTCGGCGCCGTTGTAGATGCGGTCTTCGCCGGTGCGCGCGTTGGGCAGGTGGTCGTAGTGCGCGGTGACGAGGATGTACTCGCCGCTCGGCTTGGGGCCCGCGGGCGGGATCCAGGCGACGACATTCGGACTTGCCGCCGGCATGCGCTCGACCGGGACGAGCATCGACGCGCGGCCCTCGAGCGGCTTCGCGCCGGCCTCGGCGAGCTTCGCGGCGACCCACGCGGCGGCGCGCGTGCCGTCCTCGGAGCGGAACGAGCGGCCATTCATCGCGTCGGACGCGAGCTCGGCCACGTGGGCCTTCATGCGCGCGGGGTCGATCTTCGGGATGACGCTGTCGCCGTCGCCCGCGTCGGCGGCGTGCAGCGGCTGCGCGAGCGCGAGGGAGAAGGCAAGGGCGAGTGCGCACGCACAGGCGAGCGTCAGGGCACGCGCGTGCCGGAGCGCGTGCGGCCACGAGGCGCTCGGGGCTGCGCCGCGCCCGTCCGCTCCGAGGTGTTCACCGCCCCGAAGGCGCTCACCGCCCCGAAGGCGCTCACCGCCCCGAAGGCGCTCACCGCCCCCGCGGTCTTCACGGCGTGCGGAACGGCGAACGGTATCGATCGTCGCGACGGCGACGCGGCGGAGCATGCGCATCCGCACAGCGTAGGCGATGCCCCGCGCGCGTCAAACGGCGGCGTGGCTCAGCGGCGCGTACCGACCGGCTTCGTCATCTCGTCGACCAGCGCGCCGGCTCCGTAGACGGTGCGCATCGCCTCGAGCATGCCGCGCGCGTCGACCGACACCGCGCGGTTGCGGGTGATGTCGAACACGACGTCGCCCGCAAGGCTGTCGAGGTTGCCGTCGAAGATGAGCCCGACGACCTCGCCATCGGCGTCGACGATCGGCGAGCCCGAGTTGCCGCCGATGATGTCGTTGGTCGAGACGAAGTTGAACGGCGTCTCGGCCTTGAGGCGGGGGCGCGCGTCGACCCACGACGATGGCAGCTCGAACGCCGGATCGCCGGCGCGGGCCGCGGCGCGGGCGTAGGTGCCGCCGAGGGTGGTGAAGGGCGGGATCGTCTCGCCCGACTCGGTCGTCCAGCCCTGCACGGTGCCGTAGCTCATGCGGAG
>Ga0079301_1000625_pt1 | contig 17186 bp, 11 predicted proteins | sample Wag4_2014_7_11_3_FD_74797 | JGI IMG/M metagenome (GOLD analysis project Ga0079301, IMG submission 74797) | Fresh water mixed with fracking chemicals microbial communities from Ohio, USA - Utica-2 Time Series FC 2014_7_11 | ecosystem: Engineered > Industrial production > Chemical products > Input... | reverse complement strand
GCGCGCAGGCGGTTCGACGAAAAAACCACCCCCACACTTGCCGGCACCCAATCTTGAACTGACCCAAGGTGCCTTGCGCCTGAGTGTCAAGGATGGGCAGGTTGTCCTGAGCGATGACGCGTCAGGCGCCGTGTTTCCGCAGTGCCTGAACTTTGTCGATGAAGCTGATGCGGGTGATTCCTACAACTTCTCGCCCTTGGAGCAAGACACCCCGTGCTGGGCCGTGCTGGATTCGGCGCAGTTATGTCAAACGGACGACGGCGCATCGGTTCTGCGAGTGACCCATCGATTGGAACTGGCCCAAGGTCTTGACCCGACGCGTACACAGCGCGACGTTGGCGATCGCCAGCCGTTTTGGATTCACTCCGAGTGGCGTATGCTGGATGCAGCTGGTGGTGTCGCCGTTGATATTCACTTTGATAATACGGTTCGGGATCACCGGCTGCGGGCCGTGTTCGGATTTGGCCAAACCGAAGGGGTGCGGGTTCTGGCAGATTCCGCGTTTGGTGTTTTTGAACGGAAGTGCCATGCAGCCACGGAGTTGCCCGTCGCCAAAGGCATTGAGGCAGTCATGCCTGAGTTCCCTGTATCAAGTTTCACCGTCCTGCAGGGCAGTGGCCATCACCTGTGTATCGTTGGGGAAGGCTTGCATGAAGCATCATTTGGCGAGGCAAAAGCAGATGCGTTGGCTGTGACCATTCTGCGGGGAATTGGCTGGTTATCCCGAGATGATCTCCGCACGCGCGGAGGCGGTGCCGGTCCCCGTTTCGAGACCCCGGAAGCACAGTGTCTTGGAACGCAGCACAGGCGTTTTGCGCTACTTACAGGAAGCGGTACGTGGGAAGGTTCCTTGCCATCGATCCATCAGTTTTTGGCGCCACCGACGATTCTTGCTTGCAGTGGAAAGCTTTTCAGCGGCAGTGCGGCAAGCGTTTTGGACCCACGCATCGTGCTTGGTGCGCTCAAGTGCGCAGAGTCAGGTGAGGGGTTGATTGTACGGCTCTACAACCCCACCTGTGCGGTCATTGACACGCATTTCTCGACGAAATTGACTCACGGCGGCATTGCGCGAGTCAATCTGGCGGAAACGGTGCAAGATGGACCAAGCTTCGCTGCCGGCGATCCCCTGAGGTTTAAACCCTATGAAATCATCACGCTGTTGTTGCGCCATCAGCCTGAGCGAACTGGCGCACGAGAAGTTTGAGCCGATGGTGACTCGAACCGTGGCATGACCGGAAAGCGAAACACCGATGCCCTGGGCTTTGGAGACTGAAACAGTTCAGGGGGCGTGCTGCCGGGCGTCAACGTTTCGAGTGGCTGCGGGCGCACCGATGGCAAAATCCCGCCTGGTTGGCCATCCGGACCACCCACCGGTGCGGTAACGCCGGGACGGGCGGATTCACCAGGTGTCGCGGTTGCTGAAGGACGCGGTGTGGGGGGCGGGGGAATATCGCTTTCTTCCAGATTCAGGCGCTCCCGCAAGGCATCATTGTAAGCTGTGACCCGAGGTTTGATGGCAATGTCTTCCAGTCGGTTGGGATGATGCAAATCCAGGACTTCAGTAACCCACAAACTTAAAAGATAGACGCCCCAAAGGGTTGCCACGGCGCCGGCACTGCTTGCAACAAATGCCAGCGGGTGGGCTGCATTGCTGGTGGCCAGACCGTCTTTGAACAACGCCAAGGCCCCTTCACCGCGAAAATTATCCAGAAACAAAGCACTGCCCAAAGGGATACCCACAGCCGCTGAACCGAGCCAGCGTGCAAAGTCAAAGGCGCGTTCGCGCTCGAAGTCGGCTCGTAGGCTTGGTTCGTCAAACAGGGTGACAAAGTCGATGTCATAAATGCGATCCGGCCCCTGCCTGAGCACACGCTGTTTGTCTGAATCTGTTTCGACAATCAGGCGCAAAGCCTGGTACTGATCGATGCGTCGCTGTTTGTTGCCCAGCCCCGCATCTTCTTGCGCCTGGATTGACAAAGGCGCCAGAAGCAGCGTGACAACCAGAAAGCCGTTTAAAATGCGCAAAGAGGCCTCCCGCAATCCCTTTACAACGATTTTTACCATACCACATCGTATTGCTCACGGGCTTGTCAAACCGGGTTTTTCCACGGGTAAATCCAGCAAGTGAGTGCGCACGCCCCCTTGTCAGCCTGTGTTCAGACATGAAACACTGACAAAGGGTGAATGGTAACGTTGCAGGATCTTGATGTGAGCGTGTGATTGAAACGCATTGTTTGGTCGTTCTTGGTATTCTGGTTAATCTGGGGCCTCATTTGGCTAGCACTCAGTCACTGGCGTGATGACCAGGGAGCGCTGGTGCTGTGGTATACCGAACCGAGTTTTTCTTACCTCGTTCCGGTGAAGATGCCTGAAGCGCTGGCAACCGCGCAAACACCTCAAGCCAAGGCGTTGATGATCGTAAAGCTGCTTGGCGAGCACGTACCGATTGGGCTTGGCTCGCCATTGGTCGGGGTGGAAGGCATTGAGGATATTGCATTCGCCGGGGGGACGGGGCGTTTTCGTTTGGTGCTCAAGCCCGGCATCGGGAGTGCTGCGGAACGTCTGGCTGTCGGCGCGTTGGTGCGCACACTGAGTGGTGTGTTTGCGGATACAAGAGACTGGCAGGTGTCGCTGGGATCGCCTCAATCCCAAAGATTTGAGTCGCAGCACCTGGATTTGTCAAAGCCACTTCGAGCGGTTGACTTTGAGAATCAGGTGGATACCGGGCGCTCTGGAATCACTGCGCGCCTGTGGCTGCGGGTGCCCGGCGGTGCTTACCTGGTGCCTTGCCGAGTGGCGTTAAGCGGACAAAGCGGCACGCCGGGGCGAGATGCCTTGGCCATGCTGGCGACGGCGAGCGCGTGGGCTCCTGAATCGTTGGGTACACCTTTGCCAGGCGGGATGCGAGTCACGTGGTCCGGTATGGCGTCAGGTGTTGTGACATTGACGGTGGATACTGAATCAGCCGTCTCACCGGAGGCTCAAACGCTTGCCTTGGTGGCGCTGGTCAACAGTTTGTTGGGGATCCCAGGCATTGTGGCGGTCGATTTCAGGTTTGAATCGATGCCCGTTCCGGATGGCTTGCCGTTCGATTGCCGGGTTCCGGTAGGACGACCGTTGGAGTCGGCGGACGGGTACATTTTATCCGGTGGGACGAGGCCATGATGACGGTTAACAGGGGTTGGGCGCTTGGCTTCGCGCTTGGTTTGATGGGTGTTTTTTGGCCGTTCCCCGCAACAGGCGGAACGCTCACGGGCATCGATGTGAATCCTCAAAGTGGTGCGCTGGTTTTAAGTGTCAGCGAAGCGGTGACCCCGCGTGTTGCCTATTTGTCACGGCCTGAGCGGATGGTTATCGATCTCCCGGACACAAAAGTTGGGGCAGCGGGCAAGATTGCAAGCGGCGTCACGTTTGCGGGTGTTCGGCGCATACGTTCTGCCCAATACACTGCGCAGACAGCCCGTGTGGTGTTGGATCTGGATAGGCGGCAGCGTTTCGATTACGTCACGCTTGGAAACCGGGTGGAATTGCGGCCGGCAGCGGTCGCCAAATCAGTCGTGCAACCGGTCGCACCGGTCGTGTCCAAAGCGCGACGTCTGGCCGACCTGGCGCGAGCGCGTTGGCTCCTGAAACAGCGTCAAACGTCATTCACTGTCGCTCAAGACGATGCTGAGCGCGTGTGGCGTTCGGTGCCAATGGCGCCCTTGACGCTCAAAGGGGTGCGTCAAGCGTGGCAATTGCGATTGATGGCGACGGGTGATTACCGTCATGAGGTCATTCCGTTGAGCGATACGCGCATCAAGGTGCGCTTTCGAGGGGGGCGTATCGCGTTACCGCGTGATTCGGTTTACATTGACAACGGTTTGATCGCGCGGGTACGCCTGATGCAGTCGGGTCGCGACGAAGCCGAGTTGATGATCGATTTTGACAAACCGGTTGATGTTCAACACAGGCGTCTGCCCGATTCCCGCGCGTTGTTGCTGTCGATGAAGCGGATAGATCGGGACCGGGTGACGCTTGATCCAGGCCATGGGGGTGACGACAATGGCGCTGTCGGTACGGCAGGAACCAGAGAGAAAGACGTCACTTTAGGCATTGCTGAGCGATTGTCCAAGGTCATGCAGCGTCACGGGATGTCGGTTCAAATGACGCGGATGCGCGATTTGGAAATTTTGCTGCGGCCACGAGTGGACATGGCCAATCGTGATGAGTCCGACGTGTTTGTGAGCATCCACGCCAATTCGATGGGACGGCATCACCAGATACGCGGCATCGAAACCTATTACTACAGTGATGAAAGTTATCCATTGGCGCGGGCGATTCATCAACAACTGGTGACACAGCTCAAACAACCGGACAGGGGTGTTCGAAAGAACAATTTTTACGTTGTGCACCACACCAAAATGCCGGCGGCCCTGGTTGAAATCGGTTATTTGTCCAATCCACAAGAAGAGGCGCTGATTCGTGATCCCGTTTATCAAGAACGTGCGGCACAGGCGATCTTTGACGGGGTGCAAGCGTTTCTTCGCGAACGCAGCCCAAAACACTGAAAAAAACTTTGCTTTGGCGCCAGCATACTGGCGCGGAATTGGTAACACAATCAGTGTCATCGTGGGGGTTGTGACACGCAAACCATGAAAGCCTGAATGGGTAGTCAAAGCAGATGCCAGGTCATTTCGTGGGTTTGTGCACGAAATCCCTGTTGTTCATAAAGACTGAGTGCAGCGTGATTCCACGGTGCGACAAAGAGTCGCAACCGATCGATCCCGGCGGCGCGTGCACGGGAGGCCGCGTGTTCAAGAAGAGAGCGGCCGATACCTTGGCGTTGATGGGTGCTTGCAACGTCCAGGTTGATAATCAGCCAATCCGGTTTGTGGGTCACGCCATGCAGGGTTGGCTGGAGCCAGATGTGACCGATGGTGTGACAAGCACTGTCTCGCGCGACCCAAATAATTTTGTCTTGACGCCTGTAATGATGGTCAAACAGTTCGTCGAGCCGTTCGCGCCTCGATACACGACCAAGCGAGGCGAGATCCGCGTATGAAGCATCCGCGACACGATGAAAGGCATCGCGTAGCATTGGGCGGTCGCGGGGCGTCACCTCATCAATGTTCCAGGCACACATGGCGGATCTCCATTTTACAAATCTTGTCGTTTAAAGCCGTCCTGGCGCGGTAAAAGAGGGTGTCGACATTCCACTGAGGGTGCCTGGTGATGCACATTGAACCCGATGTACACGACCGTTTTGTCGCTCACTTCGGTCTGAATATGCTTAATACCCTCACTTCCAGCAAGCATCACGAGCAGGTGCGGGAGCGGCGGTTTTTTGCTTTCGATGAAAGGGGCGGCGTTCTCGGTGGGGTTGAAGGGCGCATTTGTGACTTTCAGCATTTAACGACAGGGGTTTTTCACGCCCGTCAACGGCGCGTCGTCGGGGTACGCTACCGCTGTGAACCGCATGGTCTGGACGTGCCGATTGTGGGTGCGTTTCATACGCATCCGGCACTGTTCGATCACGATAGCCGGAAAGTGCGGCGACGCATTGAGCGCTTGTTGTGGTTGTCGGTGCCGGATCGTCGTGCGTTTTTACAACAACATCGCCTGTATGGCTACGAGTGGCATTTTGTTGGCTGCGTCGACATTGCCTGTTTTCACATCGGCGATGTGCAGGCGGGACGTCTTGAACCACGACATGTGCTGCCGTATCGGGATCTTGAGGGGTTGATCACACGCCTGGCCCCGATCGTGGCACGTTGCGAAACACTCTTGCATGCCTCGATTGTGCAACCCGTGAGGCCACCGAGTGCGTGGCTTGGCAAAATCGTTGCGGCCTTGACCGAGGCAAATGAGAACCGTTCCCAAGCAAGCGACCACCGCCAGCACTTGGTTCTTGATGTGCTTGCGATGCAGGTCGGAACCGAATGTCACCTGCTTGGCCTACGCACGGGACAGGTTAGAACGATGCTCTCAAGTTACATCAAACAAAACGCTGCACAGGCGGACAGTGACCGTTTCACGGAATTGGTCTGGCGCCACTTTCTCGCGTTGCGGGGAGAAACCACGCGCTGAAGTGCATCCTTGAATGGATGGCGAAGTTCCTGCAAGCTTCAAAAAGCCTGACCGGTAACAGACCATCGAGAGACGAATCAGTCTGTGCTCAAAACCTCGGGTGGCAAACACAAAACGTGAAGACCTCACGTGCTGTCATTCAAGAACAGGCAGAACTTGGTCATCAATCCACGCTTCCCCATCGTCTGAACAACGGAATTGATGGTTCACTGGTTCCACGCGCTGTGAACTTTCAACCACCGTCGGGTATATAAGAAGCAGATGCCGTATTGCCGCAAGGGAAGCCAAATCAGAGGGCGTGATGTGCACTAGACCGTTATCGACACTTGCCGTATTTTGCATCGTGGTTGCACTGGGCGCCTGTGCAAGCCCGTTGAACGTCAAGTCCTTGACGAAGCCGTCCGGGAAAGCCGTTGCTCAAAGCGCGAAACAGGCACTCACTCAAGCCACGCTCCGCGAAATCCGTGGAATGGTGCGTTTAACGACAGCAGATGGCGTCAAGTTGGTTGGAAACGACGCTGCGTCCCTGGAGACGGGACGCTTGTTGTCCAATAACAGTGGCAGCCTGATTTCGAATAATGGCAGCGGTTTGATTGCAAACAATGCTGGTGGCCTGATTTCGAATAATGGTAGCGGTTTGATTGCAAACAATGCCGGTGGCTTTGTTTCGGGGAAAAGTGGCGGGCTGGCTGGTGCTTTCGCGCTCTTTACCGTCAGTGGGCAGGCCGCGGCTGAGGATCGTCTGGCGGAAGCGATCATTGAGGTGATTGATGCAGCCGGCAACGTGTTGAAAGACAATACCGGGAAGCCGTTGCAGACGGTGTCTGATGCGCGCGGGAATTATGTGTTGCAGGCCAATATTCCGCAACAGAATTTCTTGTTGCGGGTGAAACTGAATGAGAAATTGGCAAGCACTGGGAGTGAATTGCGGGCGATGGTCGCGGGGGGTGGCAAGCCTGGAGGCATCGAGGTTCCCATTGATTCCAATTCGTCGCTTGCAGCGGGATACGTGCTCGCTGAATACGTCAAAGGTCGCAACGAAGTATTTGCGCGTTTGCCGGATGATACCAATCAGGATTTACGCCGGGATGTAGGGGTTGCGCGGGCGTTGCTTGGGCAGCAGGCGTTAGGTTATGGTCCAGAACAGCTTCGGGAGACCGTTGGTCAATTGCGTCAGCAATCGGCGGGGCTGGATCAGACACTGGAGCGGGTCAAGGCGATTTTGCTGGTTGGTCAGGAACAACTGGGCCAAGGGGAATTGGCAACGCGGGTGCCTTTGTCGTTACCGGTTGCTGTGGCGCGTGATGGATTGGGCAATACATACATTGCCGAGGAGGTGGCGGGCCGGATTCGGCAGGTTGACAAAGCGGGTCGCTTGCGGCTTTTCGCGGGCGATCGCCCCTCCCAAGTGTACAGGCCGGGCATCAGCCGGGAGGAGATTGCATTTGGTTCGATCTCAGACATTGCGGTGCACCCGCAAGGCGGGCTGGTGGTTGTGGATGAAGCGGCGCGGGCGGTTTATCACCTGCGAGACTCCGGAGAAGTGGCGCGACTCATTCCGGCGCCGGGGGTGAACACTGAATTCATTCCGAGGGTACTTGCCATCGATCCCCTTGGTGATGTTTACGTTTCCGGCGGACGCCACGTTTACCGGATAGCGGGGGCCACGGTCACTGAAGTCACGCCAGGGGCGATGGGCACACGCTTGGTGACGGCGATCGCTGTTGCGCGCGATGGCGCGCTCTGGATTGTGCGGCAGGGAGACTTGCTGCGTCTGGCACCTGGTGACACGGAGTGGGTCCTGATCAACAACGTTCTTCAAGCCGGTGTGTATGGTCGTTTGGCGCCGGCAGGGCAGCACGATGTTTATCTCACCGAGTCGATTGGTGACCGGGTGGTGCGTGTCGCACCGAATGGACAGCCAAGCTTGGTTTTTGGCCAAGGACAGCCGGGACAAAAGGTGGATGCATCAACCCGTTCCGTGACCTTGGGCGTGATGCAATTGCGACGCCCGGCCGGACTGACCGTTACGGCTGAGGGACGGATTTTGGTGGCGGATTATTGGCGTCAACTGGTACGGGAAATCGATTCCACAGAGGGTACACGGCGCATGACAACCTTCGCGGGTCTGGATGGGCCGGCGATGCTTGGTGGACGCGAAGTGGTGGCTGTCAACAATCCCTTTGCCTTGGCGCTTAAGCCGGGTGGTGAGGGTTTCGTGTATGCCGAGGCCGGGTCACATGTGGTTCGGCAATATCGCGGTGGGCAGGTAGGGTTGGTGGCCGGTGGTGATCAATGGACTATTGGAGAGAACACCCGAGCGGTGGATGCGGCACTGACCTCGCCAGTTAACGTCAGTTATGATCGCGCTGGTAATCTTTGGGTACTTGAAAGTGTGTCAGCACGGCTATTGAAGATTACTCCGGATGGCGTGGTCCGGGTCATGGCTGGCAATGGTCAGACGCTTGATGCTGACAAGCCGCCTCAATTCAATCCGGAGGGACTGCGGGCCACAGAGGTGCAGCTTGGTCGCCCAGCCGGCCTGGCGATCGGCCCCGATGATCAGCCGTACTGGTCCGATCAAGGCTACAATGTCGTATGCAAACTGACAAAAGAAGGCACCATCGACGTCGTTGCGGGGACAGTTCCTGCAAAAATCGACGCCGGGGGGGATGGCGGCGATGGGGGACCGGCAGCGAAGGCCATGTTGCGCTATCCGTTGTCTTTGGCATTCGACCGGTCTGGTGACCTTTACATTGCAGACACTGGTAATTTCCGGGTCCGCAAGGTAGCGTCAAGCACGCCGGAGCGAACCATCAGCACCTTCTTGGGCTTGGGCAACCTGGCAACCTTGATGGCGCTGAGCAGTCAGGGGGCAGCGGCGCCAAAACAGGAGGAGTCCTTGAACGGGGCAATGACTGTCCTACCCGTTGCGCTTTACATCGATAGCCAAAACAGCCTGTATGTCGCGGAACTCGGGACAACGCGCTCAGCACCGGTTGCCACAGGCTATGGTGTCACACTGCCGGTCACTTTTCCAACGATTCCCGCACGGGTACGACGTGTTGCGTTGGGCAGTGACCCGACGATCATCAAAACGGTTGCGGGGCCGGGTGGTCGAGCGCTAACCCAGGAATACGGGGACGATTCCTTGGGATTGCCGGTCGGCTTGGTGGTGGACGGCAAAGGGCAACTGATTGTATCGGATACACTGAACAACCAGATCAAACTCGTACCGATCCCATAACACGTCGGGTGATCTGGTTGTTCTTCGCTGTTAACAACCAATCCAAACGACGCCGCAATGGTACAAAGCAAGTCGCTAAGGACAAGTGTTCATGTTGCGTGCACTGTATGAAGGTCAATTCGAACACGCCCTGGTGGACACGCTACCGGGCGATCCCAATGGTCAGAACACTGTTCGAGAGGTTCGCCAGGCTTGCTACTCGTATGTCTTGCCCACGGCGGTCAGTTCACCGCGTTTGATCGCTTGGTCGCATCATCTGGCCACCCGTATGGGGGTTTCACCACCCAAGCGAGATACGGGGTTGGAGGCTGACATCTTGAGCGGTAATCGTGTGCTCCCATCGATGAAGCCCCTTGCGACGTGTTACGGGGGTCATCAGTTTGGACACTGGGCGAGGCAGTTGGGAGATGGCCGTGCCATCACCCTTGGTGAGTGGCGGGCGCCGGATGATACCCGACACGAGGTGCAGTTAAAGGGCGCGGGACCGACACCGTATTCGCGCCATGCGGATGGTCGGGCGGTGTTGCGATCCTCGATTCGCGAGTTTATCGCATCAGAGGCGATGCATCACTTGGGTGTGCCAACCACACGCGCGTTGGCCTTGTGTTTGACAGGCGATCGCATCGAACGCGACATGTTCTATACGGGGCATCCCAGACTCGAACCCGGTGCGATTGTCACCCGTGTGGCGCCCACCTTTTTACGTTTCGGTCACTACCAACTGCCGGCGGCGCGTCAGGATTCCGACTTGCTGCGTCGCCTGATTGATTTCACCATCACGCGCTATTACCCGCACCTTGATGTGAATCAGCCCGATGCGATCGCGTGCTGGTTCGTTGAAGTGGCTGAGTTAACGGCAAAGATGGTTGCGCACTGGATGCGCGTTGGGTTCGTGCATGGGGTGATGAACACGGACAATATGTCAATAATCGGGCTGACGATTGATTACGGGCCTTTTGCCTGGCTGGACGAGTTTGACCCCGACTTTACGCCCAATACGACAGACGCTGCTCACGGGCGCTACCGTTATCGGTTTCAACCGGCGATCGCCCGCTGGAACCTCGCTCGCCTGGGCGATGCGCTGCTGACGTTCGGGGTTGCCGCCGAGGCGTTGGAGGCAGGGCTTGAGCATTATCAGTGCACCTATGAACGGGAGTATCGCAAACAGAGTCTGGCCAAAATTGGCCTTTTTAAGGCGCACGACCGGTTTGATCTATTTGATGGCTTGATGCCCCTGCTGATGGATAGCCGTGCGGACTGGACCTTGTTTTTTCGGTATCTGGCAGATGTGTCCCTCGCTGGGTCCGTTGACACCGATGGCTGGTTGAAACAGATGCGCCCAGCTTTTTACGGTGATTTGGGGGACCCGCTGATCGCACGCTGGCAAACCTGGTTTCAGCAGTTGTCAGCCGCTGTGGACGAAGAGGAGATGGCACCGGACGCGAGACGCGATCGCATGAACCGGGTGAACCCGGCAATCATTCCTCGCAATTACCTCTTACACGAAGTCATTCAAGCAGCCGAAAAAAATGATTTCGCCCCGCTTGAACGCTTATGCGCAGCCATTGAAACGCCTTATGTCGAAAACAATGTCACCAAGCCCTTGATGGGACGCATCCCGGATTGGGCGCGACAAACCCCAGGCTGCTCAGCGCTGTCTTGCAGTTCCTAAATCTTTCGCGCCGTGGGTTGCCCAATCCCAAAAGACTTGAACCAGCTGAGCAGAGCAAACAAGATGACCTGGCAGCATGCCTGCACTGTTGCGATTCACACTTGACTACGAAACGGCGATGCCTATCGAGAGGAATGTCGATTGCAAAACAGATCAACCCAGAATGAGCGTTATACAGAAACGCGTTGATTGGTGATCACATCTTTGCTGATGCTCAATAACAGCGAGTCAGCGCCTGATGTCTTAAGTTTGCGATACAATTTTTGAACAAAAACCCATGCGTCACTGTGTCGTGTAAGCGCTATCGTGCGAGCAATTTATACATCACGATATGAGGCAACTCAACACTTTCAAAAATATCACCCACGGCAACCCAACCCTGACGCGCATAAAATGGCTGAGCACTGACGCGGGCATTACACCACACCGTGGTCGCGCCCCTTTGGCGCGCCTCCGCCTCAAAACGGGCAAGCAAACACGCACCGATGCCTTGACCTTGAAAACCGGGATGAACAGCCATCCCACGTAACTGATAAGTGGCTTGCGGACACAAAGGCTGGTTTGCCAGCAGACCGGTGCAGCAACCCACCTGAGCATAACCAAGTTGCGCCAATACATGAAAAGTCGTAGGGAGATCGTCTTCCGCGTAGATGCTTTCGAGCACTGACCGGTGCGATCGCAACACGCTCGCGCGCAGAGCCAGAATGACCGCAGCGTCGGCAACGCTAAGTTCGATTGAGGATTGAAGCCGCATCGTATGTAACCCTCTTCGCGATACTCCGCTCAATCGGAGCTGTCAAGCGCGATGACCAACCTCGCGCAACAACACGGAAACAAACTGGTTGCAGCTCAAATTTTGATTATTCTCAACCACAATGGTCCGTTTTGAGATGGCCTTGCATCAGCAGAAACGAAGGTCGACCGATACATTATCTAACGCCACGTGTTTATGTGTACACAATCGCAACGATTTTACTCAGAAGCGTTGCTCAACCGGCAGCTTGGATTGATTCAACGATGCCTTCAGATCTGGCAAGCTTGATCTGACGATCATCTGAGACGTTGCGACCAACAATTCGATTGTGTGCACACAACTGACCAGGCGATTGTCATTCTGGAGAATTTTAACCGTGCATGGACAATATGACACCCCGGATTGTCAGCCAGAGAAGGTGTGAATTCACTCCCCTCAACATGGCGACGATGGCGAAAGCTTTGACATCCGTCACCGACGCGATTCTCAACGATGGCAAAAAATCGTGCACGGCGGGGCCTTCCCAGCTACACCAACGATCGTGTCTTCTCAGTAGACGTTTAAAAATCCGGGTAACCAGCTTAACCCCCTTGGGGATAATGCAGGGGGACAACCGATTGTTGTCGTCACCGCACCCGGTTGATTCTGCACCAACCCGCTAAAAACTGGTCAAAAGTTGGCACGCAGGAGCGCCAGCGTCTCGCGTACAGCCGGCGAGAGCCTTGCACCGCCTCGCCAGACAACATGGATGCGCTCGGAATACTCGAAAGGAGCCTCGGCCGCCACGCCCAGTACGCCCAGTTCGAGACGGCTCGCCACGGCGATGTCCGGAACAAAAGCAGCGCCCAAACCGGCCTCAACCAGATGCAGTGCGGCCTCGAGGTGGTCAACCTCTGCCACCACGCGGCGCGGGAATTCGAAGTCTGGCCAGCCATCCATCTCACGCCCGCCCGTACCGTCGAAACGGCGCGGCACGATGTAATCTAGGTGGTCCCAGGTATCGGTTTGACCGGGCTGGGCCACGATGACGTAGCGGCAAAGTCGCACCGACGCCCAGGCCAGATCCGAGCGCGTCGGCTCAGCAGCAATGAGTCCCAGATCGACCTCGCCTGCAGCAACCCAACGCTCGGCAATCTCGCAGCCCATCGCGAACAGCTGAGGCCGGATGCCGGGGTACCTCGCGAGCAGCCTCGCAAGCAAGGGCGGAAGCATGTAAATGTGCAGTGGACTCGCGCTAGCGATCTTCACCGGACCAAGCGGAACCTCGCCGCGCAGTTCGGCCATACGCACATCAAGATTATCGAAGCCCTCAACCAAACCGCGGATCTCCTCGAAAAAAACCTCACCGGCCCGCGTGAGGCCGCGCACTCTCTGCCCGCGATCAAGCAGGATCTGACCATAGTAATCCTCGAGCTTGGCGATTGCGTGACTAAGTGCCTGATGCGAGACGTGTAAACGCTCAGCTGCCACACGCATATTGCGCGTCTCGGCCACAACACGGAAGTACCGTAGCCACTCTGGATTGACCATACGACCCTCCCGAATTTTGCCGTGTGTGCCGCACAAGAACGATAAGAACGCCGAAAATTTTAGCAAAGCGGCGCTAATTGGCCAATAATATTTGCCAATTCCGCAAAAAAAATATGCTTTTGTATTAACTGTTTAAGTGGCAGGATGTAAAAGTAAGGTTTAGATTGAGTTAAACAGAAAGGAACGACGCCATGCGCATTACTCTCCTCGCCACGATGGCTGTCACCGCCCTCGCAGCCTGTGGGGCCAGCCCGACGGCCACTCCGCCGTCCATCCCGGCGATAAGGACCGCAGCCGCCCCTCGCTTGCCAGACGCGACGGGGCTTATCCTGACCAGCGCGACGCACGAACACATCGTTGAGAAACCAAAGGGCACTTTTAACAAGCTTGTGGGCCGCGACGTTTATACTGTAGAGGGCAAGATGGTCAAAGGCACAGTTCGGCTTTCGGCAGAGTACAGTTTCGTGTTTCAAGGTTGGACTGGGGTAGAAGAATACTTTCGTGCTAACATCAACGGCATCAATCTTAACGCAAATGACTGCAGGACCTATCGCGCGGCAATAGCGGAGGCCAAACTCCCACCAGGTATTGACGCGGCTGTGATTAGCGGAGTCTTGCGTGTTCTTGACTCTATCGCTCGCTATGGTCATACAGCGTCTTGACCCATTGAGTTGTTGCGACCAACAACCTGTGCTGGGCTAAATCCATCATCAAATATGTTATTTAGCCCACCCAAGGCGACAGTTGCGGGATTGAGCCCATAAGCTGCCTTGTCACTGCAGTCATAATGCGTATCAGTCAGACCAAACCTTTGTGTCGTTCATTTGGCCCACAAGCCTAGTTGACGTTTTTGTTGACTGGCGCGGCAAGAAGGCCGATTTTGGTCGATCGGCCGGATGCACCGCTCAACATCCAAGTTACGTAGTAATCCAAAACAGCACCACTGTGATCGGTCTCTTTCTGGTCGACAAATCCATGATCCAATCCCGGCAACATGAGATAGGTAAGGGGTTGATTCTGGTAGCGAAACATTTCCGCAGCAAACAAATCGGCAGCAGCGATCGGCACCTTTGTATCCGCATCGCCGTGCGCGACAAAAAGTGGAATGTTTAAGCCACGAAGGTCATCAAGTGGGCTTGATGTCAAACCATAGGTGACCGATTGCAATTGTTCAGGTGTCTTGGCGTTACCGGTGGTCGATAAAAATATCTCCTGATCCAGAATTGTCTTGACTCCGAGCGCGCCCGTTTCCTGACGGCCCCGACAACTGGCCTCGAAAAAGCGTGTGGGGCCAGCGCCTGCCATCAGTGCAACGGACTTGATCCCGCGTCCGGCTATCCTTCGACAAATCCCGCTGACGATATCAGCGCCCTCAGAGTGCCCGACCAAATGAATCCCCTGAAAAGAGCCATCAGCGAGCAACGCCTGAACCACTGCAACGCCATCATTGACTCGCGTTGCTTTGAGATACAGACCGCTTGAAAAGGCATCCTGCATCATGCGTTCTGCCATTTCTTGAGACTCCGGCGGTGGCCCGAAAGATTTCAAACCTCGCTTTTCAACCACCACAACATTGACACGATCCTGTTGCTTGGCGAGGTCTGCAAAAAACATCAACGCGGAAACAGTCCGTTCCTGACGCAGCATCACAACCGGCAGACACTTCGAGCCTCCAAAAACAACAATTGTGGGAGCGGGTCTAGTTGCCCGAGCGATGAACAGATCAATCTCGCTGTGATCAGCTCTCGCAAGCGTGTAGTGACTGAACGGAACCCAAGGTGTTTTGCCGATCATTCTCAAGCGAGGTTTTTCATGCGTATGAGCGTATGCAAATTTCGACCAGCAAAACAGACACGGTACAATCACCGACAACAAACACCAGATGACACGCCGGTCATCCGCCCAACACCGAATTGTTGACTCAGTCTGGATTTTGGGAAAAACCGCAGGATACATCGAGAAACACTTTCTTAGTTAACAAGCGTTTCTGTTTCCGTACCCCTTTGGATGCTGAGAAAAAACGCTTGTTCAAGGTTACCGACACAAACATTCAAAAAGCCACGCGCGCTTGCGCCCACCGGACGCTCTCTGAAACTGAAAACGCCTAAAACAACGTGACGGTTTCGGTTCTCAAGTGTTTCAAGTGTTCAGTGACCCGGTGCATTCTGTCTCTCGAAGCGGTTTTGGCAGCGAGCGCTAACACGTGTTTGCCCAAAGTTTCACACATGGGCATTCGTTCCAAATCTAAAGCCATCACATCTGAACCATCAATTTCACCGATCAGTGAATCGCCACCAGACCAACACGCAATAGTAACAGGCCTGATTCAGGGTGCTATGAGCGGTAGCGTTACAACGCATATCTAACGAACAGTGAGTCAATCTGATGGATGGCATCGCGTCAAGCGACGTGAATGCGCGCATCCCGGGCGGCCTGGCGTTCCGCATAATAGTGATAGGCAATCATTCCCAGCAGCGAAACAACACCCACGCCTGCGATGATGTACCAAACCGTGGCGGGATGATGTAAATTCCACAACATGGTGGTGGCCTCATGCACACTGACCTGGGCTTGTGCTGCCATGGTTTCCATCACTTTGTCCTTGGGGATCGCCTTAACCGCTTCAGCGCTCATGCCGTTGTCTTGCAACCACTGGCGCGCAAAGTTGACCTTGTCACCGTGGTGCTCATAAAAACTGCCGGCAAAAATGGAACCCAAGGCCCAGCCTACACCGCTCGGCACTTCGCTGTAACCCAGGTAAAGCCCTTTTTTATCCACTGGCGCCGTCATGGCCATGTAATCCTTGGTGCGGGGGCTTGCCAGCATTTCACCGAAGGTGAAGATGATGACACCTGCCAGACAGGCATAACCGCTCATGGTGCTGCCAGCCACCAGGATACCGATGATGGAAGCGATGATACCAAAAATGATTGCAATCAACGGTCTGAAGCGGCTGGCGATGTAGGCGACCGGGATCATGACAAGCAGAATCATGAACGAATTGATGTTAAGTATCTGCTCGGCTGCCACGTGACCAGATTTGGTCAAAAACATGGCAGGCGTTGTCGACGCACTGGTCCAATCGTCGATGAAGTTGGGCAGCAAGTCGAACAGTTGGTGAAACGAAAACCAGAAGCCACTGAAAATCAGGATGAACACAAACAATCGCGGTTCGAAAATGTTGCGGATGGAGGTCACGAAAATCGTGACCACTTCTTGCAAAGCAGCGCCAAGGGAGGCATGTGGTGCCGGGCGATCGACCTCAGGCTCCTTAAACATCAACAACGGCAAGAAGTTCAGGGCAACCAAAGCGGTATTAAAATAAAAGACTGCCGACCATGAGATATCACGCAACGGCGTTGCCAGAACACCGCCTAAAAACGCCCCGAAATTGACCAATTCGTAGAAGACGCCCCAACCGACCGACGCATTCTTGCCGTGAACACTGTGGGCGATAAGACCCTGGACGCCGGGTTTGAAGAGTCCCGTGCCGGAGGCAAGCAGCATGCAACCAGTGAAAAAGCCCCAATAATCGCGCTGGGTGGCCATGAGGGCATAACCGACAATCTTGAGCACAACTGCCACGGCGATGGTCTTTTTGTAGCCGTAGCGATCGGCAAAACCACCCGTAAACATCGGCAGAAACGACGCGATAATCGCCCACCACAAATAAATATTGCCCTTTTGAATGTGATTGAACTCCAGGCCACCCTGCGCCGTCGCACCAACGATATACAAGGCCAAAACCAGACGCACGCCATAATAGGCCCACCGTTCAATCATCTCCATTCCATTGGCATACCAGAAAGCGGCCGGGTAGCTCCGCAACTGTGCCCACAACGTCATGGTGTCAGCAGGGTTATCCGTGTTTTGCGCCATATGTTCCAATTCCCCTTCCAGACTCACCCTTGGAT
>Ga0079301_1000622_pt1 | contig 17249 bp, 18 predicted proteins | sample Wag4_2014_7_11_3_FD_74797 | JGI IMG/M metagenome (GOLD analysis project Ga0079301, IMG submission 74797) | Fresh water mixed with fracking chemicals microbial communities from Ohio, USA - Utica-2 Time Series FC 2014_7_11 | ecosystem: Engineered > Industrial production > Chemical products > Input... | reverse complement strand
CCTAAAACACTTCCAATGGATTGCCTTATGAAGCCTGGAAACTGCTGTTCCAGAGGGGTTCAGAAGGTGGCGCGGACTCTACAGGATTTACTAACGATTCCCACCCCTCAGATCGTTGTTCGACAAGACCACGATCGGGACCTTGGCCAGGTCCGGGCGGAACACCCGCTCGCAACTGGCATAGAAGCTGTTGCAATCGATCAGGCCGAACACCGACGCGGGTTTATACATGGCTGCGCACGCTGCCGGTGATAACGCCCCAGATCGATAATTCGTCACTCTCCAACACATAGCGCGGCGGGTATTTCGGGTTTTCCGAGAGCAGGATTATGTCCGTGCCGCGAATGCACAGGCGCTTGCAGATCGGGTCGTTGTTCAGCAACGCCACGACGATATGGCCGTGGACCGGTTCGAGCGAGCGGTCCACCACCGCCAGATCCCCCTCGAAAATCCCAGCGCCCTGCATGCTCTCGCCGGTAATCGACACCAGGTAAACGTGTGGGGCGCGGATGTTCAGCACCTCATCCAGCGAGATGTGCGCCTCGATGTGATCCGCTGCTGGCGAGGGGAACCCCGCCGGCACCTGGAACAGACAGAGCGGCAGTTTCCGCCCGCCTTGGGCGATGGGTCCTAAAACTGAAAAACTCATGACTCACGATTTCCGACACTGTACGAATATACAGTTAACTTTCAGCAACCATTTCGGTCAATTTTTTGTAGGAAGCATCTGATGGACGGGTATGCGATGGGGGATAAATGGACGTCGAGGCAAAAATAATCACCAGATAGCAAAAAGCCGCCTTATCGGCGGCCAATTGCATTAAGAATGATCGTCAGCGACTAAGCCTTCAATTCCTCTGGCGTGTGCGTCTTGAGCCAATCGGCCAACGCGGCGTTCATTCGCGTTTGCCATCCCGGCCCGGAAGCTCTGAATCGCTCCAGCACGTCAGCATCAAAACGAACATTAACGTGCTCTTTAGTGGCGACCGACTTTGGTCGCCCGCGCTTTGGCTTGAGCATTTCCTTTGCCTGAGCTTTGCCAAACAATTGGCCAAGCACCTCGCTGGCTGGTTTGGCCTTGGCGAAGTCCTCATCTGACCATTGCGGGTTCGCCGTATCGACCCTCTCAGGACTGGGTTTCTTGGTCATAGTTTTTGACCTCCCGTTTATTGGCTTTACGAAAGCTGATGACGTGGACCGCACCACCCCTTGGGGTGAACACTACGACATACAGCCGATCCCCTATGTATCCCATGGCCCGATAACGACATTCGCCGTAGTCGAATCGATCATCTTCCAGAATCAAGGCCGTAGACCATTCAAAGTCCCGCACCAATGCAAACGGGAGTCCACGTTCTTCAACATTGCGAGCGTCTTTGGCCGGGTCATAAGTAATCTGCATACCATTATCGTAGCCACAATAAATCGTCGACACAAGGTGTGCGTCGAGCACCTAACCCCGCACCCGCTCCGGTCGTCACCGAAGATTTTGGGGCCGAGCTGGAGAACCCGCCAAGTACCTGCCGAGCATCCCTGATAAACTGCGCACCATTCGCCTCACTGACTTAGATCCCCCCCAAATGTCCGTACAAACCGCTCCCCTATCCCGCCGTTTCTCCGTCGCCCCGATGATGGATTGGAACAACTGACTCCAAAGACCCTTAAAACATGGGCTCTCAACAACTTCTATTTTTCATGTACCAGTTCTGTACCATCAGCTTGAAGTCAAACTGGAAGAAAACAGACTGAGACGGCTTCACTCAGCTGGTATCTAACCCTTCATTCGAGACGACCGGCCTGACAACCAGGCCTCCCCCGACGAAATCAAACGCCCGCTGTGCGGCGGCTTTTGGTATCAGCAACACACCACTCTGGTTGGTTGTAGCCCTATGTGATGGCAATCCAGTCGCCCCCTCTCGATCCTTAAGTGTTCAAGCTGCTACGCTCTCTTTTTTCACGGAGGAATCGCAATGCCCAATTCAGATCTGCTCCCATCCCTGCTGTGCAAGATCAATGAAAATCAGCTCGCCTTAGAAGCGGCCATTCTTGAACTCTCAAATTGGGTAGAGCAGCGCGGCGCGAGAGGTCGCAGATAACGTTCGGGGTGCCCTGATGGCAATCGACCATAACGAAGAATTCATCAAGATGACACTTGCAGTGATGATGTCGCCGGAATGAGCTCTTTTTCTCAGCGGGAGCCAGGCAATTAGAAGTCAGTAAGCAAACAAGGATTTGGCGTAATGATAACAAACTCCTGTCCGCTTTAATTTCTACACCGCTAGGGTAGGAGATCCAAGCCCAAAGCATTTAACGCAAAGCTTCCACCTTTCTGATTTAGCTTATTGCATTATTAACAATCAAAAACTCACAACTCCCAGCATCTTCGGTTCATCAACAAAAATTTGGGTAACCTATGTCGAACCAACCTTACACAGAAGAATTTTCTTACTTTCAACAGATTCACGATTCGCCGGGCATGAAATTCTTAAATAAACTTCACGCCAGAAGCTTTTCATTAAATATTTTTCAAATGAATGCCTTGGAGCTAATGGAAGCCACCAGAAAGGTTAGAGACCCAGACGAGGGGCTATTCTTAATGTCCCAAGGCAATGAGGAAGCAGGCCAACAAGCGCACCGAGAACTCAGTCGGCATATTCACAATTTTGCAGCCGCATCCAAAACACTGGTAGATCATACTCGCGTTTTCCTTGAGGAAAATTACTCAAAGACTGAAGTAGCAACCAGCGTTAAAACCAAGATTGCTAATACATTTACCAATGATCCCGTATCAAAATTTGTCCATGACCTTAGAAACTACATGCTGCATAAAGGCTTGCCCAATTCGCAGATGTTTTTATCTTTTCAACAAGACCCAGCAAAACCGGAGTTAGGTGCAATACTGACTACCGGAATTCGCTTTGACACCGAATCCCTGTCAGAGTGGTCGGGCTGGACTGCTGGCGCAAAGCAATATTTAGAACAAAACAAAGAACACATTGATATCCATCAGTTTACTGAGGAGTACCTTACCCGAGTGAATGAGTTTCACTCATGGTTAGAGAATTTGTTACGCGAGCATCACTCCAACGACATTGAACATCTACAAGAACTTCAAAATTTGTATGCAGAGGCAAGAAGCAAAACCACAATCATACAGCCAAAGCAACCAGTCATTACGATAGAACCCAGTACCTCAATCGAACCAGACTTCGAAAAAGAATTCAATTTCTCTCAAAAAGACTCAAAAATAATAAATGAGACAAGCAAAACGCTTTTACTAAAGATTCGCGAAATTTCAATTCAAGATGGTGGACCTGAAAACTTCCCATCCCAACGCCCTATAGCAGCCACAATTACAGACTCCGAAATAGTTGGGACCCCTATCCAGTACGGAAGGGATTTGCATGGCGAAAGTGTCTTAACCTTCGTAAAAGTTGGAGATACGCGTTTTGGACTATCAGAAAAAGATCTCTCAGAAGCCGAAGCAATTTACGATCACATATATTCAACGCAATGGGCAAAAGACAAAATAAGTCGAAAATTTATCAAAAATCAATTAATCACTTGGGCACAAGATAACTTCCGAACAGACAATCAAACATTATTTTCGGACACGATAACTGCGAAAAGCATAGAAAGTGTTAGACCACTGGAAATATGGGCACCGATTGCCAACTTAGAAATCGAGTCAACACTGGAATTTGGAGCAGTAAATATCCGCCCAATAACTCCCAAAAAAATTGACTCGCTTGAGCAAATGGCAGAAAACATCCCGCCTGAACAACAGGAACAAGTACGACTATTATTTAAAAATATAAGACAAGAGCTTCAAGGCTTCGCAGCAGTAGTCGTTTCAATGGAAGCAGAACCAATCCTAGCGGAAGAAATAGGATTTATCGTTGCTCAGGATGCTCTAAATTTATTGAGATTTTTTTCCCCTACCGCAGCAATGTCCTGGGTACTTTGCCCCACCGCACTAGCTGGATCAGAAATTGTTCCTAGATCAAAAATATTAACCCTCAGTGAATCTACATTCTCCTTGACCGATAGTTTAATCACCGAAGACGTTGCATTCTGGAAGATTTCAATTAAAGACGTGGATCACCTTATTGAAACCGGACTAAACAGAGCAGCAAATTTAATTAACCCAAACAACCTAAACAACTTTGAGACCTCATTACGATCAAGTTTGATCACCTATAGCAAAAGTACAACTCTTACCAATATTGCCGATCGACTTAGCCACACCCTTTCCGCACTAGAAGGGTTATTTCTAAGACATACAATGGAACCTGTCGTATCCAACATTGCTGACCGATTGAGTTTTGTACTTTCTAAAGCAGAAGACAATCGCGCAGAAATTTCGCAATGCGTTAGGCATGCTTATAAACTTAACGAGCAACTCAGGGCACCCCTTCTATCTCCCCGGGAACACGAAAATCTAGCCCGATTTGTATCCATAGCTTACCAAGCCATTGTCGTAGCCTTGCAAAACATAGATGGATTTGAGACGAAATCAGAATTCCTTAAAGCCGTTGACGCACTTAGATAGAAATTTCTTTAATTTTAGAGCACTAGTAATTACCCCATGTAGGGCTGCATTTTCGATATAAACCGAACACTCTCTCGTTATCAGCTTCCCAAGCTAATAACGAGGGTTCGATTCCCTTCACCCGCGCCACTATTTTCAAGGCCTCCAGCCGTGCATGTACGCAACTGCAATCAGTTGGGGGCTGTTTTGGGGGCCGTTTCTATGTATGGATATCCCGGCAAACCCTGCTGACTTGTAATCAGTAGGTCCTGGTGTCGATTCCTGGTACCGGCATCATATAAATCAAAGGTTTGCAGCGATGCAGGCCTTTGTTTTTTGTATCGCACGTAACAAGCCACGTAACAAGCGAGCATTTCGCGTTACCATCGCCTGGGAGATTGGTAAGTCCTGGATCGATAACGCGCTGAGTCTCATGGGAAAAAGCTGGCTGGGAACGCCGCTCGCGATCTTGGACAGAAGCTCTTGAGCAAGCTCACTGCGTGCCTAAACGTTACAAGCCAACAAGGAGCGTGTCTGCAGATGGATTGGATGCAGTTTGTTTCAGCTCTGGTATCCGCCATCGCCTGGCCGGCAGCGGTTGTTACGGTAGTCTGCCTTCTAAAAGGCCCTATCCTAGGTCTTATACCTAAGATTCGAAGCTTCAAATACGGCGAGTTACATGTTGACCTCACTGAGGCGTTGCAATCTCTCCAGGCAGAGCTACCAGCTGCGCCTAGTGAGTCAGACGCACAGCCAGAAGCGCCACAAGTCGAACTCTCTGTGCCACTCCAAATTGCTGCGGTATCTCCTAGAGCAGGGATGATCGCCGCATGGCTGGAAGTCGAAGGTGCTTTGAACGCGGTATTAAAACGTGAGGGTTTAGATTCCAGCCCTCATGAGCTACCGCGTGAGAAATTAGAACGGCTTCGCGAAGCAGGACACGTCAATGGACCAACGTACCGGGCCATCTTGCGAACATTCAAACTTCGCAATGAAGCAGTGCATATGCTGGATCGCGAAATTCCTTACGACGACGCTGTCGCAATGGCGGACGTTTGCACGCGGCTAGTAGAAAGCATCAGCAAGTATAGGAAGGCGGAGAGTCAAATATCGGCTGTTACAGATTCGCCATAAAAAAATCTGGAGTTTGGTTTACAGGGGAGAATGCCTTATGGAGTATCTGTTGCTAGCCGGTCTGATCGTGCTTCCGACGATTATCCCTTTCGCGATTGCCATTGCATTGGAGTCCTCCGGAGGATTTACTACGCGAGCGGTAAAGATTGCAAAATTAAGAGCAGATAAAGGGCTATCAACACAGCCTCTGTTTTGGCTTTGCATATTTATTCCTGCATCATATTTTCTGGTGTTCGGAGTTGTAAGCTGGTGGGGGTACTCGTTATCACTTGATGCGGCCGGTTTAAAAACGTTTACTTCAATTAGCGCGGTTCCACTCGGCCTACTATCTCTATCATTGCCATTAACTGTAATAGCCGCAAGCTTTCATTCGACTGAGCAAACAGCACGCCAGATCAGAAACACCAAATCGATCCAAGAATATCAGCATCAACAGCGTAAGTATGACGAGGAAATCATTATACTCAATACCCTCAAGCTCATCACCGTAGAATTAGGGGAAGCGTGGAAAATATATTCTACGGAATACGCAGTAGAGCTTTTCCACACAGATGATGACTCTCCGTACGTCGCAACTTACCCGCTCGGCGAGGATCTTTTCCCGATATATGATTCAGCATCGGCACACCTTTCAAGTGCACCATTCGAGATTACTTCTAACATCGTTAGAATTTATATGCGAATTAAAGGCCTCATAACGACACTTAACGAAAACAACAGAAACTCCGTTCTCGTACGCGCGATCGCAGTAAGCGAAGCTGACAAAGAAATAAAGCTACTGCAAGAAAATGGCGTAAGCAACCCCGAAGTATTACAAGGTCGATGGCAGGAAATTTTCCAGTTGTTTTGCGCGAGAGAAGCCCACAACTTAAACATGAGGTATGAGGCAAACAGCCTTAAAAATTTAACACGGGAAATTAAAACCCTTCTCGAAATTGTAATTACTGAAACCAACGAATATATAAAGAGAAATACGCCAGTAATTCCTACGCCACCTGCAATGGAGTAAATCTGATTTGTGCAGGAGCGTGCATGCACAACAGCTAACGGACCTTTGCCAGCACCCACCCCCTAGGCACCTTCGGCTTTTCATGTTGACCCACGGGAAAGGGGTTAGGAAGGTAAGTTTTTTGCAACCCCCTCTCAAAGCCCTTTACTGCGCGACTTTGCACTCGGTGCCCTAGGTTAGCTTTAGGGTTATGAGAGGTAATTTCCTAACCTTTATAACGGTTAAAATCCCAAAAAATAAAAACTATATAAATCAACAATTTGCGATTTACCAACCTAAAACCTAACCATAGCTAACCCTTCCAAGTTAGCTCTCAAACCCAGCAAACACGGGACCTGCACAGCACCTCTCCCCCTTTTTCAGAAACTTACCCTTTTCCCGAGTGACCTCTCAGAATCGCTCGCAAGCTGCGCTCCAGCCTTGCTCTTAAAACAGCCTACCCTCGCAGGGATCCGCAGGCTTTTTCACGTCTATCAAAGCCAGAGCAAGCCCAGTCACGTCTGTGCCGCAGCACCTGCGGGGCGTGCAGAAAAAGAGCCCTATTTAGCCCGCAGGCGTGGCGGGGGGACGACGGCGCGCGCCCAGTTAAAACGCCTCAGTTCCTGATAGCGCGAAAAATGATGATGTGAGCTGTCATAATTGAAATCGCGTGAGGGCTGATGACAAGCGTGATGCAAGCGGACCACCGATGGCACTAGATTTGAACAGAGTACCTATGACAATGATCAGCGGCGTGAGGACAGGTGTGCCCCATCGACATCGAATTGGCAAACTATCTGATCGATTCGATGCTTGAGGATCCTACGTAGTAGGCTTCGTATCGCTTAGCTCCGGTGAGCGCTTTATGCTCGCTGTATCAAAATTCCACGCCACTGAGTAATATCGGCGATTTACCTACTCAGGCTGCCTCATGAAAAAAATCTGGGATACTATTAAGTCAACGAGTGCCATGGCTATCGTTGCTATCATCAGTTTCGGCGTATCCGTTTACCAAGGTTTTTTTTATGAGCGTCGTGGCGAAATTTTATTTACTCTAGACCCTCCGGCAAAAGTTTTCGATATTCATCAATCAGTGGGCGGACTGGATATTTCTTATTCCGGTGAAAGCTTAAGAAACTCAAAAAAAACCCTTTGGATAATCAACGCGAACATTCGCAATGCTGGGAATGCAGAAATACGGAAGAACGACTTCGATGATGCCGCGCCGCTCGGCCTAAAAGTAGAGGGTGGAGAAATTGTTGACACCCCATCTGTCAGAGCCACCTCTGAATATTTGCAAAACAACCTTAAAGCAATAAAAAACAACAACCAACTATTATTTACATCAGCAATTCTTGAACCGAGCGATACGGTTTTTGTTAGTTTCCTCGTACTCGGTCCAGAAGACTCCAAGCCTTCAATTTCAAAACTTGGAACGATTGCAGGTGCAGCAATAAAATTAGGCACTTCAGAGAGCGAACAGAAATCATCCGTATGGTCCAGCGCCGTATCATCTGACCGCTGGTGGATACACCCAATAAGAATGATTATCTACTCGGCCGCTCTATTTCTCTCTTTCATTCTTGTAGGGGTATTACTCGCATCAATTTTAATTCCAATCGACGCATTAAAAAGACGCAAAGAAGATAAAAAAAGCCGAGAAAAGATCTCTGCATATAAGCGCGGAGAGCATCTTACACCCGAGGTCCGCGCTATAACTAACTCATTCTTAGAAAACGGAGGGCATGAAATTTCCGCAATAGCAGAAATTGTTGCACTGTTAAAAAACAGAGCCATACTAAAATCTCACCTCATGCACTCAAACAACTCTGAACAGGCCGACAAACTTCTCGATGGATTCTACAAACTAAGTAGATACCAAAATCGCGTTCTATCCAGCCTCCAACTAAATGGTATGACCCTGGATTTAAACTCCAACATACAATACCTAGATGAAATAGAACGAGAACTGCAACACCTCGCCTCTTACATGGATATAGACCTAACAAAAATAAAAATAACCCCAATGCCAGACCCCAATAGCTTTGACGACGACATTTGATATGCATATTGATCGCCCGCGCTACAGCAAAGGACGCGGGCGGCCTGGTCAATACCTTCAAGGCGCTGAACGCGGCCAGCCTGGAGGAGTTGTATCTGGTATTTGAGCTCACGGCCACGGCGCGGCGGACGGTTTTGGAGCAGTGAATGGCGAAGACATTCAGGAGGTGTTACCGCCCTGCGCAGTGGGGCGAGGCCTTGGGTTGGATCACTCGGAATGCTCGAGTGGTACGACGTCGAGTGGTGTTGACGCACCGGCTCGTCGCCTCGTTTATTCACTGCGCAGGATTTACTTCCCCTCCACAAGCTCAAAGGGCTTGAAGCGAACAACCTCCTCGCCCAGCCATTCGTTGATCTGCAAAAGACGCGACTGCAGCGGCTCCAGCTCGTTCAGCCCCCAGACCTGTGCGGCTTCGCGCATCGAACCAAAGCCCCCCGAGTTCTGCGGTACGATGCCCATCAGTTGTGGATAAATACGCAAGGCCGCGAGCAGATCGTCGCGACTGATATTTTTGATCGAGCCGAAGTCATCCTTGGCCGCGACCTCGCTGATAGGGATCAACTGAATGCCGTCCTTTTTCCCACCAGGCGCATACATGAACAGGTTGCGGAAGTTGCCCGGGCCTTTGCTGCTTTTCATCGCACTGCGCAGATCCGTGACGAAATCTTCGTTCTGCGCCGCGTCGGTCATGTACAAAATGAAACCGGCATGACTGCCATTCTGGTAGTACTTGCGCCGGAACAAGATCGCCGCCTCGTTCAGCAGCGCGCTCTGCAGCGCAGACAGCCACTCAGGTAATCCGTAGATCTCCTGGTTGATGTCGGCCTCCCGCAGGTGGCAGATGCTGTCTTTGCGAAACTCGTGCTCGTCGCGCCAGCCACGCACCTGGAAGTAACTCCCATCCTCGATACCACGGCGCATAAACTTGGCCATCGACGGCAACAACCCCAACGCCTGGCGAAGCATGTTGTCGCGCTTCTCCAGGTAGGTGTTGCCACACCAGATGAAATCCAAGGCAACTTGCTCGAAGGCCTGGCGACTCAGCAGTTTGTGCGGGATGAACGTGCGGGCTAGCGCGTTACGTTTGAAGTTGAGCCCCGATTGCAGGTACACGCTGGCCCTGGTCGACTTGGCCAAACCATCCAGTGACAGCAGCGGCTCATACCAACGCCCGTTCGACCAACATTCCAGGTAGTCGAGGATCTCCCGGCCATCGAGCACCGGTACCGGATCGCCGAAGGTGAATGCATGGGCCTGATTCTGCGCAGGCAGCGCCTCAACCAGATCGGTAGTCATCAACAAATCTCCATGATGCCGGTGTTGGCAGCGGTCTGCCCTTCAAGCGGCTCGTTGTGCAGGGCATGGAACAAAGCCCACGCCAAGTCGGCGTGGCCGGTTTCATCGTTACGACCCGCCGTATAAGTGAACTGCCGCCCGGAGGCGGTGATGGTTTTGCGGATGGCCATCAGGCTAGAGGCCATGTCGGTCCAGCCGGCGTTGAATTCGAGGCGTCCGTTTTTGATCACGTCGTATGCCTTGAGCACCAGACGGGTTTTGACTTCGGGCGAGTAGCTGAATGTAGTGACGGCAGGGAAGAACTGGCGCACCAGCTGGGCCACGCCACTGCCCAAACCGGTAACGTCGACGCCTATGTAGGTCACCCAGTAGCGCTTGGTCACCTGGCGGATGGCCTCGGCCTGCGCCGCGAAATCCATGCCTCGAAACTGATGCCGCTCGAGCACGCGGAACTTGCCACCCGCTACCAGCGGCGGGGCTACTACGATCAGAACCGCGCTGTCGCCGGTGTCGGCCGGGTCGTAGCCGACCCAGACCTGCCGATCGCCAAACGGACCTGTGCCGAATGGTTTGTAATCCTCGCCCACTCCACCCAGCTATCGATCATGCAAGGCTGGAGCATTTGCAGGGGGAAGATCGAGCCTCCGTCATCGACTTGGCTTCAACGGTACCAGCGCCGCCGCAGATACCAACCGCGCAACCAATCCGCTGCTGCAGGATGTCAACGTCGGCTGGTTTCAGAAGTACCGCACCAACGCGCCGGAACGCGTAATGAGCGAAGGCGAGGTCGCGGGAAAGGGCAATGAACGCAAGGCCGCGCTCAAGATTCAGCTGTTGCCGACTTACGAGCCCTACATCGAGGGAGTCCTGGCCGGCGGCAACGGCGCCCAGGATGAAGTAATGACCACCCTCATGGTCTGGGCGATCGACGCCGGTGCTTTCCCCAATGGCTTGAAAATCGCGAGCTACGTGCTCAAGCGGTACAATTGGGAAAGGGGTTGGTACATTGTACCAATGACCTCTCAAAAACGCCCATTCCCCCCGAAAACCGGCATTGAATACGTAGAGCAAAATGGTAAAGAAATCAGCTACATCCCCAGTAAATTCAAGCTCTACGCTGTCTCGGCGGTTCAGCGTCGCACCCATGATGGATTGGACCGACCGCCACTGCCGCTTCTTCCTGCGCATCCTGTCGAAAAACGCCCTGCTCTACACCGAAATGGTCACCACCGGCGCGCTGCTAAACGGCGATCACGAGCGCTTCCTGCGTCACAATGAAGCCGAGCATCCGCTGGCGTTGCAGTTGGGCGGCAGTGTTCCGTTGGACTTGGCCGCTTGCGCGCGCATGGCCCAGGACCACGGCTATGACGAGGTGAACCTGAACGTCGGCTGCCCGAGTGATCGGGTGCAGAACAATATGATCGGCGCGGTGCTGATGGGGCATCCGCAGTTGGTGGCCGATTGCGTGAAGGCGATGCGTGATGCGGTGTCGATTCCGGTGACGGTCAAGCATCGGATCGGGATCAATGGGCGCGACAGTTATGAGGAGCTGTGCGAGTTCGTCGGGACGGTGCGTGAGGCAGGGTGTACGAGTTTTACCGTGCATGCGCGGATTGCGATTCTGGAGGGGTTGTCGCCGAAGGAAAACCGGGACATTCCGCCGTTGCGCTATGACGTGGCGGCACGGTTGAAGGCGGACTTTCCGGACCTGGAGATTATTCTCAACGGCGGGATCAAGTCGCTGGAGGCGTGCCACGAGCATTTGCAGACGTTCGATGGCGTGATGCTCGGGCGGGAGGCTTATCACAATCCGTATGTGATGGCTGAGGTGGATCAGCAGTTGTTCGGCAGCACCGCGCCGGTGATCACCCGCGCCGAGGCGCTGGCGCAGTTGCGTCCTTATATAGCCGCGCATATCGAATCGGGCGGCTCGATGCATCACATCACACGGCATGTGCTGGGGCTGGGTACCGGGTTCCCGGGGGCGCGCAAGTTTCGGCAGTTGTTGTCGGTGGATATCCACAAGGCCAAGGACCCGTTGGCGTTGCTGGACCAGGCGGCGGCGTTGCTTGAAGGGCGTTAACGCCCTGCTCCTGTAGGCGCGAGCTCGCTCGCGATGGGTGTTAACGAAAACGTTGGCAGTCTGACGCCCCGTGGTGTTTTCAAGTTCATCGCGAGCATGCTCGCTCCTACAGATACAGATGCAGGTACAGAAGCAGGTCAGGCAGCGGCAGCGGCTGTCCAGTTCACCCAGCCGAATACCCAGGTGGCGAGGATCAGCAGGCCGAACGCGATCCGGTACCAGGCGAACGCCGCATAGCTGTGGTTCGCAATGAACTTGAGCAGGCCGCGTACGGCGATCATTGCGAACACGAACGCGGTCACAAAACCCGTAGCAAACACAGGAAGGTCGCCGGCCTGGAAAAGATCCCGGTACTTGTAGCCTGAGTAGACAGCGGCGCCGACCATCGTGGGCATCGCCAGAAAGAACGAGTATTCGGTTGCCGTCTTGCGTGACAGACCGAAGAGCAAGCCGCCGATGATGGTCGAACCCGAGCGGGACGTGCCCGGTATCATCGCCAGGCATTGTGCGAACCCTACCTTCAAGGCATCCGTCCAACGCATGTCGTCGACGCTGTCGACCTGCACCACATGGTCTCGCCTTTCCGCCCACAACATGACAATGCCGCCCACGACCAGCGCGACTGCCACAGTAATCGGGTTGAAGAGGTATTGATGAATTTTGTCGGCGAATAAAACGCCCAGAACGACTGCTGGAAGGAAGCCGATCAACAGGTTCAGAGTAAAACGCTGAGCATTGCGCTGGGTTGGCAACCCTTTGACGATATCGAAAATTTTGTGACGGAACTCCCAAACTACAGCAAGAATGGCACCCAGTTGAATAATGATATTGAACGCCATGGCGCGTTCGCCGCCAAAGTCCAACAAGTCTGCAACGATAATCTGGTGGCCAGTACTGGAGATGGGCAAAAACTCGGTCAGGCCCTCTACAGCACCCAAAATCAATACCTTTAAAAGGGTCCAGAAATCCATCAAGCCTCCGCAAGGTCGCCCAGGGAGGCGTACCATCAACTAAGTATGTTGTCAGCGGCGCAGAATAGGTCGTATCAAACGACACACTCAAGGCTTGTTAGTAAACGTCCGGCTAACATTATTTCGGAAGTTTATTCGTCCTGGATAACTAATCTACATTACCCACAAAGTGTGACCCATCTCACAATATGACTGCCACCCATCTACAAACAGGTGGCAAAAGGACACCAAATAACCCTTCACCACAGATACAAAATGATGGCACAATTCCATATTGCCACCATCTAAAGGCCCCGTTTCCACTAATTCAGGTTACCAAGAAAATCAACTAAAACATTGAAAAGCTTAATTATTGTTAGAAAACTCGGGACCCACGTCTAAAATTCGCGTGAATGTTACCAATTGTCAGTCACAGATGAGAACCGGTGCTTTAACATCCCGATGTCAGTACCTTTTCGAGTCAATGCCTGATGCTTACAGGGAACTTAGCGACTACTAAAAACCAGCACCCTATAAACAGCGAACCCGGTGTTCTCACCTTGGGTCGTACGCGTGGCGTGGCTGAACAATTTAGTGCATTAGTCGCAAAGCATGTACGGACCGAAGTGGCGCTGGAAGCGAACTCGTATACCCATTCGTTGAACAATAATGAACACCTGGATGCCTACCGCGCGATCTTCATCATCATCGATAGCCCTCAGGCCCTCGAAGAAAACCTTGCTCGGGTGGAAAAACTGCGTGACGACAACTTGGCTCCCATCATTTGTGCGGTCATCACCGGCCGCGGCACCTATAACAAAATAAAGTACTTCCTTGCAGGTGCCGACTTCTGTATCAAGCTCAATACACTTTGCGATGAAAGTAGCGAATCGCTCGCCGACTTCTTCAATAGCGAAGAATGGCAAAGAGACATCAATCTGGTGCTGGATCCTACTCGTATATGCCTGTCGGGCACCAGCAAAAAACTGGATATCTCGTTCGCAGAAATGAAGATCCTCGAAGCGTTTGCGCAAAACAGCAATCACATTCTCAGTCATGATGAAATTGCCAGCATCATGGGGCTCAATACCAACTTCTATGATCCCAGGGCGCTGGAAAAATCAATCAGTCGCCTTCGCGGGAAAATCAAGGACACCTATGGCGCAAACGCCATCCAGAGCATTCGCGGGTATGGATACCGGCTCATGCGGGGTCTGATTTCAACCCCGTGACACCCGCGTTCAAAGCAACTACACGAAGATACAGGCACCACCGAATATTTGTAGCCGTTATTCAATTCCATGACCGTGTTAACACTAAACCATAACAATAAAAGTTTACTCTATAGCCGATCGAGTGGAACCTATCGAGGCTCATCCAGGGCCCACACCCTGCCTTTGCGGTTACTTCCGAGGGAGATCATTACTCCCCTGCCGATCATCTTTTTCGCCACATTTGGTGCGTAGTTCAGGAGAGCGACATGGAAACCAGTACTAACCTCTCGAGAAAATATTTTGTAGTTGTGACACACAGCACAACGTCGCAACGTGAACTCGAACGCCTACTGTCGAGTGAACGCTTCAATTCGTTTAGTACTTCCCAAGCGCAAATGTTCATTGAAGGTGAGATTCCATCTTCTTCCACCCCGCTGTTGATGGAGTTCAACTACCCCCGCGCAATACGCAAAAACATCGCGCACAGTATCGAACACGATACGCAGCGAATTGTGGCCACCCTCGAGTCCGAATGGTTGACAGCACAATCCCCGCATCCATTGGTCGACACCATCGACACGCCCCTGAACATCCAAGGCCATGCTATTGATAACGAGGCCTGGCAACTCGATGACAATCACAACCTGCTGGTCAAAGAGGGTGTAGAGATCAATCTGACCGGGCTGGAAGCGGCACTGGTCAGAAAGATGTTGCACCATGATGAACGCGTCGTGAGTCGAGACGATCTGATACTCAGCATCGGCAGGCAGCCCGAACAATACCGGGGTCTTGAAATGTGTCTGAGTCGCCTGCAAGACAAATTCAAAAGTGCCAGCAATGGCGAAAGACTGTTTCGCGCGGTCAGAAATCGTGGCTATTGCCTGATTCAGCAGGTGGTCTCCGAACAGCCTCACGCCTGAGCGAACACAACAAACTCAAACAGTGCGATTAAAACAACAAAAAGAGCACTCTGTTTGTTCCTCTCCTGATTAGCCTCCTCCCTCCACCCCGCCAACAATACTCAATAAGATGCTCAAAGTTCATTACTAAAAAATTGACCTTTTTTAACGGTTGATTCTTTCACCTCTTTCACAAGTGACCGCATAGCGATCTTGTTAGAACTCGTCAGACACCCTCCTGACCAATAACTTAATCTATTGACTGACGACAGTTCGGCCTCTCGACGTTGTTAACCTCAGGACACGGATTTTAACAACAACAATAAGCCTGCCTAAACAACTCGGTTTTCGACTGTCGAAACCTGACGGACGTTTTTTGGGGATATCGCATGGATCTCAGTCTTCGTATCAATCGAAATACCGGCCTCAAGGGACTGACCTTTTGGGGGCAATGGGCGCTGGCGCAGGGCTTTGTTGTTTCGCTGTTGTTCGTACTGGCGGAACAAGAGACCGGGACGGTCGAGTTTTACTACCGGATGTGCGCAACCCTGGCGGTGCTGGCCTCGGTACCGGCCTACACCTTCAGCGGCGTGTATCGCAAACGTGATAATTACCTGACCGGGCTGGGGCGCCTGTTCGTGGGCTGGTCCATGACCATGGCCGCCTTGGCCTTCATTGCCATTATCTGCAAGGCCGACGGGTTGTTTTCCGGCCAGGTGATCATGGGTTGGGCTGTGTACGGCTTTCTGGGTCAAGCCCTGTTGTATGCGCCGCTGCATGCGTTTTCCAAGTATTACCAGCGCTCGCGCAAGAGCGAGCACAGAACCCTGATCGTCGGCACCGGCGATTTGGCGCTGGGCCTGGCCAAAAAGCTGAGCCATCTGGAAAACCTGCCGCTGGTGGGTCTGGTGAGTAACGGCGCCCTGCCCGACCTGGAGCCCGGTGCACCGCGCGTGGTCGGCGCCCAGGAAGCGCTGCTGGACCTGATCAAGGCCCACGATATTCGCCGCTTGTACATCACCCTGCCCTTGTCGGAAGCAGCAAAAATCGAAGCCATGTACGTCGACTTGCTCGATGCCAACGTCGACGTGGTGTGGGTGCCGGACTTGAACAGCCTGACGCTGCTCAATCACTCGGTCAAAGTCGTGGATGGCCTGCCGGCGATCTATTTGAACGAAAGCCCGCTGACCAGTCGGCCGACGGCGGCGCTGAGCAAGAGTTTGATGGAAAAAAGCGTGGCGTTGCTGGCGATCATCCTGCTCAGCCCGGTGCTGTTGATCATTGCGCTGGCGGTCAAATTCAACTCGCCGGGCCCGGTGTTCTTCAAGCAGGATCGTCATGGCTGGAACGGCAAGGTGATTCAGGTCTGGAAGTTCCGCTCGATGCGGGTCCACGATGACAAGGAGGTCAAGCAGGCCAGCCGCAACGACTCGCGCATCACCGCCGTCGGCCGCTTCATCCGCCGCACGTCCCTGGATGAACTGCCGCAATTGTTCAATGTGCTGCAGGGGCATATGGCGCTGGTCGGGCCACGACCGCACGCGGTGGCGCACAACAACTATTACTCCGGGAAGATTCTTGCTTACATGGCACGTCACCGGATCAAACCGGGGATTACCGGCCTGGCGCAGATCAACGGCTGCCGTGGTGAGACCGATACCCTGGACAAAATGCAGAAGCGAGTGGAGATCGACCTCAAGTACATCAATAACTGGTCGTTGTGGCTGGACCTGAAGATTCTGGTGAAGACACCGTTTACCTTGTTGTCCAAAGATATCTACTGATGGATTAGCGTGGCGCAAGACCGCACGGGGACGAGAGTCCCCTTTTTTGTGGGCGGGAGTTGGGGGTAGTTGGCGAGATTGAGCGTGACGGGTCTGACGCTTTCGCGAGCAAGCCCGCTCCCACAGGGGTTCAGCGTTGTTCTCAGAACAGGCGACCTACCCAAAAACCTGTGGGAGCGGGCTTGCTCGCGAAAGCGTCAGGTCAGCCGCCGACGCCATCGCTGGCAGGCCAGCTCCCACAGGGTTCAGCGTTGTTCTCAGAACAGGCGACCTACCCAAAAACCTGTGGGAGCGGGCTTGCTCGCGAA
>Ga0079301_1000618_pt1 | contig 17296 bp, 14 predicted proteins | sample Wag4_2014_7_11_3_FD_74797 | JGI IMG/M metagenome (GOLD analysis project Ga0079301, IMG submission 74797) | Fresh water mixed with fracking chemicals microbial communities from Ohio, USA - Utica-2 Time Series FC 2014_7_11 | ecosystem: Engineered > Industrial production > Chemical products > Input... | reverse complement strand
TGGGCAATTCCGCGCCGAATTTCTGGACACGAAGCGCAAGGCCAACGCGCGCCGGGTCTCGTCCAGCCTCCGCAGTCAGGCGGCGCAGCTTGGCAACCGCGGCCTTGTAGCGGGCCAGGCTATCCAACGGGAAAGCTGGATTCGTGCCGATGGGATACCAGGCATCACCCAAGCGCGCCGTGCGCCGCATTGCCGGGCCACTTTCGCCACCCACCCAAATCGGCGGGCCGCCCGGCTGCACTGGTTTGGGTTCAAAGCTGATCTTGTCGAAGCTGACATGCTCACCCTTAAAGCGCGGCTCGGCTACGGTCCAAAGCTCCCGCGCGGCCAGGATGTATTCATCTGTTACCTTGCCGCGGGCGGCGAAATCCGGCGCGGCGAGCGCCTCAAACTCTTCCTTCAACCAGCCCGCGCCAATACCAAGCGTGAGGCGGCCATTGGAGAAAATATCAATCGTGGACAGGATTTTCGCTGTCAGCACCGCCGGGCGATGCGGCACCACCATGACAGACGTGACAAGCCGCAGCGTATTGGTGCGTGCGGCCGCAAACATCACCTCGGTCAATTGCTCATGCCGCGCACCCCGCGCGCCGGCCGGGAATTCGCCATTATCCGAATAGGGGTAGATCGCGTGAATATCGGTCGGGATCACCACATGGTCGCTGAAGGTGGCATAGGCATAGCCCATCGCCTCGCCACCCTGCAGCAGCCGGGTGATCGCCTCAGGTGTCGCGAGCGGGCCGGCGGTTGGGGCGTTGAAACCGATCTGCATGCTGGGCCTCCCAGCCGCGCGGATTGCATCTGGCGCGGCCTTCCCACAGGATGGAGCCAGCGAGAGGAAGATGGCAAGAGTGCAGGACAGGTTGGAAACCATACCGCTGGCGGAGCTGGTGGCGGAAGCGGCGGCCTTGCGCGATGCTGGCCATGGGCGCGTCATGTCCTATTCGCGCAAGGTCTTTATTCCACTGACCAAACTCTGCCGCGATGTCTGCCATTACTGCACCTTCGCCGAAAAGCCGCGCGCAGACAGGGGCGCGTTCCTGACGCCCGAAGAAGTTTTGGCGATTGCACGCGCCGGCGCCAAGGCTGGCTGCACGGAAGCGCTATTCACGCTGGGCGATAAGCCCGAATTGCGCTGGCGCCAGGCGCGTGAGGCTTTGGCCGAATTCGGCTACGCCAGCACGATCGAATATCTGTTGGCGATGTGCGATCTGGTGCTGCGCGAAACCGGGTTGCTGCCCCATGCCAATCCCGGTGTGATGGATAGGGCGGAGCTGCTGGCGCTGCGCGATGTGACCGCGAGCCAAGGCATCATGCTGGAAAGCACCAGCGAAAGACTTTGCGCGCCAGGTGGTGTGCATCATGGCAGCCCGGACAAGCACCCCGCCATCCGGCTGGCGGTGTTGAATGAGGCTGGTGCAGCGCGCATTCCCTTCACCACCGGCATTCTGATTGGCATTGGTGAAACCCGCTCGGAACGGCTTGAAGCGCTGCGCGCCATCGCAGCAAGCCATGCGCGTTACGGCCATGTGCAGGAAGTCATTATCCAGAATTTCCGTGCGAAGCCGCGCACCAAGCGTGCCGATGCGGCCGAACCCGATTTGGATGATCTGCTGTGGACCATTGCATGCGCGCGCATCATTCTGGGCGCGCAGGCGAATATCCAGGCGCCGCCCAATCTTTCGCCCGGCACCTATCCAAGCCTGATCGCAGCCGGCATCAATGATTGGGGCGGCATTTCGCCGGTGACGCCGGATCATGTGAACCCGGAAGCGCCTTGGCCCGCGATTGCGAGCCTGACCGAGAAAACCGCGAGCATGGGTAAGGTGCTGGTGCAGCGCCTGCCGGCCTATCCCGCCCATTTGCGCGCGCCGCGCGAATGGTTCGCGCCACGCATCGCAACCGCGCTGCTGCGTGCGAGTGACGCAGCCGGCTTTGCACGCGGCGATGATTGGTCGCCCGGCGCGCTGACACTACCGCGCCTTGCAGCGCCGCTATTGGCTGCGGCTGATGCGGGGCTTGCAGGGCTGGTGGAACGCGCCGCGCAGGGTGAAAGGCTTGATGCGCCTGCCATTGAAACGCTGTTTGCCGCGCGGGATACGGATCAGGCGCATGTCATGGCGGCCGCGGATCGGCTGCGCCAGGCGGTGGCGGGCGATACCGTGCGCTATGTGGTCAATCGCAACATCAACTATACGAATATCTGCGCCTATCGCTGCAGCTTCTGCGCCTTCAGCAAGGGCAAGACCCATGAAGCCCTGCGCGGCCCGGCCTATGATCTCGATCACGCGGAAATCACGCGACGTGCCAAGGAGGCCTGGGCGCGCGGTGCGACGGAAGTCTGCCTGCAAGGTGGCATCCACCCGGATTATACTGGTGCCACCTATGAGGCGATTTGCCGCGCCATCAAGCAGGCCGTGCCGGGCATGCATATCCATGCCTTCTCCGCGCTGGAAATCCATCAGGGCGCGCGCACGCTTGGGCTTTCGCTTTCGGCGTTTTTGGCGCGCCTGCGTGACGCCGGGCTTGGCACTTTACCGGGCACGGCGGCGGAGATTTTGGATGATGAAATACGCGCCATCATCTGCCCGGATAAGGTGAATACGGAAGAATGGCAGGCGGTGATGCGTGCCGCACATGGGCTGGGGCTACGGAGTACCGCCACCATCATGTTCGGGCATCTGGAAGCGCCCTTGCATTGGGCGCGGCATTTGCTGGTGCTGCGCGATCTGCAGGCGGAAACCGGCGGCTTCACTGAATTCGTGCCGCTGCCTTTCGTGCATATGGAAGCGCCGATATATCGGCGCGGCCTCGCGCGTCGTGGCCCCAGCTTCCGGGAGGCCTTGCTGATGCACAGCGTTGCGCGCCTGGTGCTTCATCCGCATTTCACGAATATCCAGACAAGCTGGGTGAAGATGGGCCCCGAAGGCGCGGTCATGGCCCTGCAAGCGGGCGCGAATGATCTGGGGGGCACCTTGATGAATGAAAGCATCAGCCGCGCCGCCGGCACGGAGCACGGCCAGGAGTTTCCGCCCGAGGCCATGGAGCGCCTGATCCTTTCCATCGGGCGTCAGCCGATGCAGCGCAGCACCACCTATGGTGCTGTCACGCGTGAACGCGAACAGGCGTCCCGCCGCGCCGTGCCTCTGCTGCCCGTGGTGCAAACCGCGCCACGCAAGCGCACCGTATTGGCGGGCGATTAAGCCAGGCGGCTAAAAATGCCGTTTTGCCGCAACCAGGCGAGCGTTTGCGTGTCCTTGGCTTCCGGAATGCCGGCGAAGCGTGCGATATCAACAGGGTGATCAATATCCATCGCAATACCCGGCAGGCACAAGATTTGCGGCGTAATACCCGCTGCACGCGCTGAAGCCAGATGCGGGAAATAGCTATCTTCACCAAAGCGCAGCTTTACCGCATTGGGTGGGGACATCAGGATGGCGTTCGATCCCTGTTCATCATGGGCAGGTGCGATGATGAAGGCGGGTGGGCTGGTCACCGCTGCGATCAGCGCTTCGATCTCAGGCGCTTTCACCGCGGGAACATCGCCGGGCAGCGTCAGGATGGCAGCAATACCTTCTGCCTGTAACCTAGTCGCAGCCGCTGTCACCGCGCCGGTATGACCTTCCCGCGCGCCTTCCGTGATGATCCGCGCGCCGTGCGCCTCCGCCAGCGCCTGCGCCCAAGGATCCAGCGTCACCACTGCAATACCGGCCAACCCTTGCGCGGCTGATAGAGCCATCAGCACATCGCGCAGCATCACCTGCATGAGCGCAATGCGTTCCGCAGGTAACAGCAAGGGCGCAAGGCGCTGTTTTGCCCCCGCCATTTCCTTCACCGGCAGAATGGCCCAGGGCTTCATCCGAGCGCGTCAATCGCCGCCAGGACCTGCCGCGCGAGGGCGATCTTGTCCGTCATATCGCGCATAAGCGTCGCCGCATGAAACACGCGCGGCGTGATGCCCGCAGTGTGATCGCCATCTTCCATCACGAAGCCATGCAGCAAATCGCCATAGCGCGCAGCAACGGCGGCAGCGCTCGGCGTGACACCAAGCGCTTCGAACATGCGCGCTGTCGGTCCCTTCACGGCCTGCCCGGCAATGATGGGCGATACTGCCACCACCGGCGCACCTGATGCCTTGATGGCATCGCGCAATCCCGGCACGGCCAGGATGGGTTCGATGCTGATGAAGGGATTGCTTGGGCACATCACGATGCCGCGCGGCTTTGCGCGTAGCGCTTCCAGCAAGGCGGGTTGCGCGCGTGCCTGCTCAACACCAGCGAATGTCACTGCCCGTGCCAGCGGTTCGGCGCGCAACCGCACAAACCAATCCTGAAAATCCAGCCAGCCCTGATCGGTGCTGATTTGTGTGCGCACCGGATCATCACTCATCGGCAGAATACGCGGGCCAATGCCGAAGCGTTTGCGCACATCATCGGTAATGGCCGAAAGGGTCTCTCCACCGCGCAACCGATGGCTTCGCAGCACATGCAGCGCCAAATCGCGATCACCCAGGCGAAACCAATCCGCCCCACCAAGGGCCGCGAGCGTTTCCATGAAAGCCCAGCTTTCATCTGCGCGCCCCCAGCCAAGCTTGGGATTATCCAGCCCCGCCAGGGTATAGAGCAACGTATCCGTATCCGGACAAATCGTGAGGCCAAAATGTTCGAAATCATCGCCCGTATTGGCGATGATCAGCAACTCCTCGGGCGGCAGAACGCGCGCAAGGCCAAGTGCCAGCTTCGCCCCGCCAATGCCGCCGGAAAGCGCGATGATCACGGGAAAAGATCCTCCTGCGCTGGGCGAATCAATTCGGCGCCGGGGTTCACGGCGTCAGACCAGGACAGCCCGCGGAGAAATACGGCAGGCTGACCCTCAGCCCCCTGCCCCATCACCAAGCCGGCTGCGGCGGCAATTTCATCGGCGAAGCCCGTGATGCTTACCATCAAGGTGCGGCCAAACAAATCGGGCAGGCCGCGCAAGTCACGCAAGGCCGGCAGCCCCGCCGCACCGATCGCCACACCAACCGTGCCACGACGCCAAGCCCGGCCGAAGCTATCCGTGATCACCACAGGCAGGCCAAGCCGCGCGGCAAGCGCTGCCGCACTCGCATCAGGATCACGCGGCAGCAGCAACGCATGGCCATCGGTTTCGATATTGGATTGATCAATGCCGGCATTGGCCATCACAAAGCCAAGCCGATGCTTGACAATAATCAGGTTGGGCCGTGCACGCACGACGTATTGCGATTCAGAAAGGATCAATTCCACCAAATGCGCATCCTTGCCGGTTTGCTCAGCAAGTTCGCGCGCTGCGGTTGATGGCTCCGCGGAAGTCAGCGCTATGCTCCGCCCTTCCGCTTTGCTCACAATTTTCTGCGCAACCGCCAGGACATCGCCCTGTTGAGGCGTAAGGCCAGCGCGCGCCATGGCCGCCGAAAGCAAACCGGCCAGATCGTCGCCCGCCTGCACCATCGGCAGGTCAGGCAGCGCAAAAAGCTGCAGCGCGGCCTTCAAGCGAAGCGGCGGCGCAACAGTGGCAGCACCTGCTCCCCATAGAGCCGCAGAAACCGCGCCTGATCCGGCCCAGGCGCGTGAAACACCAAATGCCGGAAGCCGAGGCCAACATAATAACCAATACGCTCCACATGTTCTTCCGGATCATTGGAAACGATCCAGCGGCTCGCTGCACGTTCAAGCGGCAGCGCATCGGCCAGGCGCTCCATTTCCACCGGGTCTTCGACCGACATTTTTTCTTCAGCCGAAAGCGCCAAAGCCGCCCAATGGCGCGTGTCTTCCAAGGCGCGCTGCCTGTCCGTATCGAAGGAAACCTTCACTTCGATCATGCGATCATAATCGGGTTTCGGCGCCACTGCGGCTTCCAGCCCCGCCACCACATTCGGCAGCAGGGTTTCAGTGTAAAGCTCCGGCTTCTTGCCGCTGGTACAGATAAATCCATCACCCGCGCGCCCGGCATACTTCGCAACCATCGCGCCGGCTGCAGCAACGTAAATCGGCACGGGTGTCGCGGGCCGATCATAAATCGTCGCGTGTTCGGTACGGTAATATTGGCCTTCAAAACTCACACGTTCTTCAGTCCAAAGCTTGCGCATCAATTGCACGGCTTCGCGCATGCGGGCGAAGCGTTCCTTGAATTCCGGCCAGGGTTGGCCGGTGGAGGGCACCTCATTCAACCCCTCACCCGTGCCGATGCCAAGAATGACGCGGCCCGGAAACATCGAACCAAGCGTGCCGAAAGCCTGCGCCACAATGGAAGGATGGTAGCGAAAGGTTGGCGTCAGCACGCTGCTGCCCATGACAAGCCGCTTGGTGCGTGCCCCAAGCGCGCCGAGCCACACAAGCGAATTCGGCGCATGCCCGCCCGTGTGTTTCCAGGGCTGGAAATGGTCTGAGATGAAGCAGCTGTCGAAGCCCATCTCTTCCGCCAGCATGCCAAAATCCAGCAATTGCGCTGGCGCGAATTGTTCGGCGGATGCCTTATAGCCAAGCTTCAACATGGCCATCACGTATCCGCCAAAGCGGCCAGCATCGCATCCCGATGCGCGGTATCGCCATCTTCGGTGACTGGCTGGATGCAAACATGGGTTGCCCCTGCCGTGAAGTGCGCGCGCAGTCCTGCCTTCACGGTCGCGGCATCACCATGCAGCACCATCGCATCAATGAAACGATCGCTGCCACCATTGGCCAATTCCGCTTCGGTAAAGCCAAGCCGCAGCCAATTATTCACGTAATTCGGCAGCGCCATATAGCGCGATAATTCGCGCCGCCCGAGGGCACGTGCGCGCACCAGATCGGTTTCGATGCACACCTTCTGTTCCACCGCCAGCACTTTATCCGGCCCCAGAATGGCCGCAGCCTGGGCCGTGTGTTCCGGCGTTACATTGTATGGCACCGCGCCATCCGCAGCACTACCAGAAAGCGCCAGCATTTTCGGCCCAAGCGCTGCCAGCAGCACTGGCCCTTCCAGCGCATCGCCCCCGGCCTTGCGCAAGCCTTCCAAATAGCCGCGCATGGCCGGGATGGGTTTTTCATAGCGATGGCCGCGCAAGCCTTCCACCATCGGGATATGGCTGACGCCAAGCCCGAGCGCGAAGCGCCCGCCGTGCAGCGCATTCAGCGTGGCCAGGCCGCGGCGCGCGGTGAAGGCATCACGCGCATAGATATTCGCAATCGAACTGCCGATCACCAGCTTCCGGCTATTCGCCAACAAAAACCCCGCCAGCGCCATGGATTCATAACCACGCGATTCCGGATACCAGAAGCTGCCATAGCCAAGGTCTTCCACACGGTTCAGCAGGGCGCGCAAAGCCGCCGCATCCAGCCGATCCGTGGAACACCAAACGCCCAAACGACCGAATTGCATGATTGTGATCCTCTTCCCGTGACGCGGGCTAACCGTAAATCTCATCAAGCGCCTGAAAGCGCGGCAGATCAACCAGGGCGCTGAATGCCGCGTAACGGATCACCGTGCGCGTCTTCATTTCCGCCTGCGTCAGCAACCCAAGATCGGGGCAACCCAATGGAGACGCCGTCGCACCAAAGCCGGCCATGTAAATCGCCTCAAACCCCGCCTGTTCAATCAGCCGTGCGGTCAGGCTATCGGGCGCGCCTGGGGCGGCGATGATGCCGCCGGCCTTGAGGCGCTGGCGCAAGCGATCGGCTGCGTTCATGGCGCCCTCCGTCCGTTAAATCTGCTGTTCCCAGGCCGCCGGTATCAGCTGATACCCGCTGCCGCGCGGCACCAGATGCGTGAAGCCCGGAAAATGCAAATGCATCCCCGTGACCAAAAGCCTATCGGTTGCGACCATATCAAAGACGCGCCTGCGCGTGGCCTCCGCCGCCTTCGTATCGGTATCGAAGGCCATGCAGACTTCCGGGCGCGCGGTTTGCACTTCCGGCACATGGACAATATCACCCCAGATCAGCAATTGATCCTGACCGGACGCAACCAGATAGCCGGCATGGCCTGGCGTATGGCCATGAAACGGCATCGCCGTCACGCCAGGGAAGACCTCACCTTTCTGGAACAACCGCCACCGATCCTTATACGGCAGCACCTGCTCGCGCCCGGCCTGGAAGAACAGCTTCTTTTCGCGGTCCGTCCCTTTGGCCATGGCAGCATCGTCAAACCAATGCTTCGGTTCATTTTCATGCATGACCAATTCGGCATTGGGGTAATGCGGCAGGCCAGTTGCCATATCCGTGAGGCCAGCGGAATGATCAGGATGCATATGCGTCAGCATCACCACGTCAATATCAGCGGGATCAACGCCGAGCGCCTTCAGATTGGTCAGGATTTTGCCTGAACTCGGCTGCATGTAGGTGCCGCAGCCGGTCTCGACCAAGGCAAGCCTCCCCGCTGACCAGATCAGGAAGGCATTCACTGCCGTGCGTCGCGCTGGGCGGAAATGCGCCGTCAGGATCTGGCGCGCCTCATCTTCGGTGATGTTGCGCAGCACATCCAGATTGCCATCAAGGAAGCCATCGCTGATGGCGGTGACAATAATGTCCCCAACCCGGCGATGATAGACGCCTGGAACTTGCGTGGTTGGCGCGCTTTTCATGATGACAATCTTTCCTGAGGTGGTCGCGGACTGATGCCTGGGTGGACTGAACGCCGTCAGTCGACAATACGCCGGCGGAGGTTAGGGAAGGCAGCACGCTCTGGCAATATTCTCCCTCTGTGGCAGTGACAAAGCCCCGCATTGCGCTGCTGACGGCACAACCCACAGTAATGGCAGCGCAACCCTTCAAGCCGCGCTGCATGACCATATGCGCGGTTTGCAGCACGCTTGGACAACCAAGCCTCACTCCCCCCATTTTTCGAGGTAGAGCGCAAAATTACGCTGCCAATCAGCCGATCCAAAGGCGCCCGGGCTCAGATGTGTCAATGCCACAGTGCCAGTCCCTAAGGCCAATCCGGCAGCCCTGGCGCTGCGGCAAAAATCCATATCATAGAAATGGAAATCAAAGCGCGGATCAAAGCGCACGCCCTTGCTGCGTAGCGTATCCCGTCGCGCCGCCAGCAAGACACCGTCCAGCAATTCACATGTGGCCGGCACGGTGCCATAATTGGTGATACGACCAAATGGAGCGGTGCCATGGGCAACCGCACCTGAGAGGTTCTCGCGCGCGTCCCAGGCAAATTTATCCTGAATCTGCTCAGTGAAGGCCCAAGAAGGCTGCCGCGAAAGGCGACGGCGATTGCCAGCAACGCCCAGAACGTCGAATTTTTCCAGGCCGGCGATGATGTGATCAACACAAAAATGATCATCCAACCAGACATCATCGTGGATGAAGACCAAAATCTCAGCCGCTTTTGGGTAATCAATGGAAAGGTTGTAGATCTCAGCTAGGCTGGTGCGGTTCTCAAAAGCAATGCGTGCATGAATGCGCTTGTCAAATGCCAGCCGTTTCAGGGAAGCGCCAAGCGGCGCCTCCGTAAGAAACGCATCATGCGTAAGCCGTGTTGCGCTGATGATATTGATCACATCGTCATCCCATAAAGGTGACAACAGACACACCCGCCGCAGAAACCGCTTAATTGATCAAGTCATGACTGGACCGAAAATTGGTGAGCTCGGAGGGATTCGAACCCTCGACCTACAGATTAAAAGTCCGTTGCTCTACCAGCTGAGCTACGAGCTCCCAAACTCAGTGGCCGCCTTAGCACGGCGCTGCGCGTTTACCAACAGCAGGCTTCAGGCGTTATCCGCGACCAGCTTCATGCTGCGGATCCTATCCGGCCCTTGCACCATGCCCGACCCGCCAGAGCCGCGCTTGATCTTGTCCACCGCATCCATGCCGGCCGTGACCTCACCCCAAATGGTGTATTGGCCGTCAAGGCTCGGGATCGGCGCGAACATGATGAAGAATTGGCTATTCGCGCTATCAGGGTTGCTGGTGCGCGCCATGCCGCAAACGCCGCGCAGGAAGCGCGCGCGCGACGGTTCGCTGAATTCCGCCGGCAGGTCTGGCAATTCGGAACCACCCGTGCCGGTGCCTGTGGGGTCGCCACCTTGGGCCATGAAGCCTTCAATCACGCGGTGAAACGGCACATTGTCGTAGAAACCCTGCTGCGCGAGGGTCTTGATCCGTTCCACATGCAAGGGCGCCAGATCAGGGCGCAGCTTGATGGTTATGATCCCATGCTCGATTTCCATGAGCAGGGTGTTTTCGGCATCCCCGGCAGGGGCTTCGGTTTCTGACATTATCTCTCGTCTTTCGCTTGGTGTCTCAACGAATATCAGCGGCCACGCGCATGCTGCGCAGCCGGTCCGGTCCGCGCACAATGCCATTCGGCGGATCGCCGCGCTTGATCTTGTCAACGGCTTCCAAGCCGGCGGTCACGCGGCCCCAGATGGTATATTGCCCATCAAGTGAAGGCGCTGGCGCAAACATAATAAAAAACTGGCTATTGGCGCTATTAGGGTCGGAAGACCGCGCCATGCCGCAAACGCCGCGCAGAAACCGCGCGCGCGATGGCGGGCTGAATTCGGCGGCCAGATTGGGCAGGGGCGAACCACCCGTGCCGGTGCCGGTCGGATCACCACCCTGCGCCATGAAGCCCTGAATGACTCGATGAAAAGGCGTATTGTCGTAAAAGCCCCGCCGCGCGAGCACCTTGATGCGTTCCACATGGCGCGGCGCCAGATCGGGCAGCAATTGGATGGTGACGCGCCCATCCTTCAATTCCAGGAACAGCATGTTTTCCGGATCATTCGCCTGCGCCAAAGCGGGGGTGGCCAAGGCGCCCAAACCGGCAGCAAGCATAAGGCGACGTTGCATAGGTTCTTCCTTTCCTCAGGCAGCCGCTTTGATGCGCGCCATGGTGCGTTCCAACGTCAGCTTCGGCACAAAGCTGCTGATATCACCACCCAGCCGGGCGATTTCCTTCACCAAGCGCGATGCAATGAATTGGTTGGTTTCCGACGCCATCAAGAAGACGGTTTCGATTTCATGATCCAGCCGGCGGTTCATGCCGGTCATCTGGAATTCATAATCGAAATCCGTCACCGCCCGTAAGCCGCGTATGATCATGCACGCGCCAATCTCCCGCGCGAAACCCACCAGCAACCCCTCAAAGGGCCGTACTTCAATCACCGCGCCGGTGCGCGCCGCAATCGGTGCCACTTCCGCCTGCACAAGCTCAACCCGCTCAGGTAATTCAAACAGCGGCCCTTTGCCGATATTGATGGCAACGCCAACAACTAGCCTATCCACCAGTCGCGCGGCGCGGCCAATGATATCCAAATGCCCGTTGGTCACCGGATCAAAGGTGCCGGGGTAAAGCGCGATCCGTTCAGCCATTGCCATTCTCCTCCGGCGCGGGGGCGGCTTCATCATCGCCACCTTCATCAGCGACCGGGAAGCAGGAAATTACACGTTCACCTTCGGCAGGGCGCATCAGCGTCACCCCCATCGCCATGCGCCCGGTCAGCCGGACATCATCGGCCTTCAGCCGGATCAATTGCCCGCCATTGGTCACCAGCATAATGTCATCGCCGGGGCGCGCCGGGAAGGTCGCCACCACTTCGCGGCCCGTGCGCGCGCTCAGCACAATGCCGGCAATGCCCTGCCCGCCACGACCCGTGACGCGATATTCATGCGCGGAAGAACGCTTGCCAAAGCCGCCATCCGTCACTGTCAGCAGAAACTCCTCAGCTTCCGCCAAGGCTTCAAAGCGTTCCGGCGACAGCGTGATTTCAGCAACCGCTTCCTCAGCCTCCGTCACCGCGGGCGCTTCCGCGTCATCATCTGTCGAGCGTCTGCGCTGCGCCGCCGCCTTCAAATAGGCAGCGCGTTCTTCGGTGCTGGCCTCCACATGGCGCAGCACGGAAAGCGCGATCACCGCATCACCCTGCGCCAGCCTGATGCCGCGCACGCCGGTTGAATCGCGCCCGGCAAAAACGCGGAGCGTATCGGCGTCAGCCGGGAAGCGGATGCATTTGCCGCCGCGCGTTGCCAGCATCACATCATCGCCTTCGCGGCAGGTGGAAACACCCACCAAGCTGTCACCCTCATCCAGCTTCATCGCAATCAAGCCGACCGAACGGACGTTCTTGAAGTCAGAAAGCCGATTGCGCCGCACATTGCCCTGGGTTGTGGCAAAGACCAGATGCAGACCTTCCCATAGATCCTCATCCATCGGCAGCGGCAGGATGGCGGTGACGGATTCGCCTTCCTGCAATTGCAGCACCTGACGGAGCGAACGACCGCGGCCCTGCGGTCCGGCTTCCGGCAATTGCCAAACCTTTTCGCGGAAGGCGATGCCGCGGTCGGTGAAGAACAGCACCCATTGATGGGTATGGGCAACAAAAGAACGGATAATCACATCATCTTCGCGCGTTGCCGCCGCACTGCGGCCCTTGCCGCCACGGCCCTGGGCGCGGAAGGTTTCCAAGGGCGTGCGCTTCACATAGCCATCGCGCGTCAGCGTCACCACCATGGTGCCGGGTTCGATCAGGCTTTCATCATCCACATCGGCGATGCCATCCACAATCTCGGTCATGCGTGGGGAGGCAATCTCGGCGCGGATTTCGCGCAATTCCTGATCCATCACTTCCAGGCGGCGTGGGCGGCTCGCCAGGATTTCCAGCAATTCGCGGATGCGCCCACCAACCTCACCAAGCTCAGCGACGATCTTCTCGCGCTCCAGCCCGGTCAGGCGTTGCAGGCGCAAATCCAGAATGCCGCGCGCCTGTTCTTCCGTAAGCCGCACCGTGCCTTCGGGCGTCACCGCATTGCGGTAATCATCCACCAAGGCCAGCAGCACGCCCACATCACCCGCCGGCCAATCACGGTTCATCAAGGCAGCGCGCGCGGCGGGTGCATCGGCACTTTCGCGGATGACGCGAATAACCTCATCCAGATTGGCGACTGCGATGGCCAAGCCAATCAGCAAATGGCCGCGTTCCCGCGCCTTGGCCAGCCGATGGCGGGACCGGCGCAGAATCACCTCCTCACGGAAGGCGATGAAGGCCATCAGCGCGTCCTTGAGGCCCATTTGCCGTGGCCGGCCCTCATGCAGGGCCACGAAATTGACGGGGAAGGAAGTCTGCAACTGCGTCATGCGGTAAAGCTGGTTCAGCACCACTTCCGCCGTCGCATCGCGCTTCAATTCAATGACGATACGCATCCCCGAACGGTCGCTTTCGTCGCGCAGATCGGAAATGCCTTCCACCGCCTTGGCGCGCACCAATTCGGCGATTTTCTCAAGCAGCGTGGACTTATTGACCTGGTAGGGAATTTCCGTAACCGCAATCAACTGACGATTACCGCGCAATTCCTCAATCTCCGCCCGCGCGCGCAGCGGAACGGACCCACGCCCGGTTTCAAACGCGGAGCGAATGCCAGAACGCCCCAGGATCATCGCCCCGGTCGGAAAATCCGGCCCCGGCACGATCTTCATCAACTCTTCCAGGGTCAGCGCCGGATTGGCGTTCAGCGCGAGCGTCGCATCCAGGATTTCAGTTGGATTATGCGGCGGGATATTGGTTGCCATGCCAACCGCAATGCCGCCCGCGCCATTGATCAGCAGATTGGGGAAGGCCGCCGGCAGAACGCGCGGTTCATCCACGCTTTCATCGTAATTCGGCTGGAAATCCACCGTGTCTTCGTCAATGCCGGCCAGCAAGGCGCCGGCTGCGCCGGCAAGCCGCGCTTCCGTGTAGCGCATCGCCGCCGGTGGATCGCCATCAACGGAGCCAAAATTTCCCTGCCCATCAATCAGCGGCAGGCGCATGGAAAAGGGCTGCGCCATGCGCACCAGCGCGTCATAAATCGAAGCATCGCCGTGCGGATGGTATTTACCCATCACATCGCCAACCACGCGCGCCGATTTGCGATAGGGTTTGTCAGCCGTGTAGCCGGCTTCCTGCATGGCAAACAGGATGCGCCGATGCACCGGCTTCAACCCATCCCGCACATCGGGCAGCGCGCGGGCCACGATCACGCTCATGGCGTAATCGAGGTAGGAGCGGCGCATTTCCTCCTCAAGGGCGACCGGGGTCGTATCCTGCGGGGGTTGGCCGGGGTTTTGAGTGTCGCTCACGCTTGAAAACCGATTCTGAAAGCCGCGATTCCTGAAGGGTCACAGGGGAAGATGTCATAGGCACCCTCAGGCGCGCCGCGTCAACCACCGCCGCGCTGCCCTGGGGTGCCCATCTTCAAGCCACTGAATCAGAAGGGAATTTCGTCATCCAGATCGGATTTCTTGGCATCCCACCCGCCCGCACGCTGAGCAGGGCGCGCCTGCGCGCTACGCTCCCCCATCGGTTCGCCCGGATCATCCATGCCGCCACCCGCGCCACGCCCGCCAATCAGCTGCAATTCGCCGCGATATTGGCGCAGCACAACCTCAGTCGTGTAGCGATCCTGGCCGGATTGATCCTGCCATTTGCGGGTCTCCAGCTGGCCTTCAACATAGACCTCGCTGCCCTTCCGCAGGTATTTTTCGGCAACTTCGCCCAGGCGGTCATTGAAAATCGCGACTGAATGCCATTCGGTGCGTTCCTGCTGATTGCCTTCTCGATCCTTGTAGCGCTCAGACGTGGCGATGCGGAGATTCACCACCTTGCCGCCATTCTGGAAATTGCGCACTTCCGGGTCCCGCCCCAAACGGCCCAGGATGATGACCTTGTTGATACCCGCCATGGCGAAGCTCCCCCGCGATTTCGACCGTAAGGATAGACCATCGCTCCAAGGCGGGCCATCCCGCACCCTTCCCAGGGCGCCATTCAAGCGCATATATAACGAGAACATTTTTAGAACAACAGCGCCCCCTTCCCCGGCGGCGACTGTCGGAGCCCCCCTCGCATGACCGGCCATATTCGCATCCGCGGCGCGCGCCAGCACAACCTCAAGAACCTGGACCTTGATATTCCGCGCGATACGCTGACGGTCATCACCGGGCTTTCGGGTTCCGGCAAATCATCGCTCGCTTTCGATACCATCTATGCGGAAGGTCAGAGGCGTTATGTGGAAAGCCTTTCGGCCTATGCGCGGCAATTCCTGCAATTGATGCAAAAGCCGGATGTGGATTCGATCGAGGGCCTATCGCCCGCGATTTCGATCGAACAGAAAACCACCAGCCACAACCCACGCTCCACCGTCGGCACCGTCACGGAAATCCACGACTATATGCGCCTGCTTTGGGCGCGGGTTGGCGTGCCTTATTCGCCAGCGACCGGCCTGCCGATTGAAGCGCAGACCGTGTCCCAAATGGTGGACCGTGTGTTGGCCATGCCGGAAGGCACGCGGCTTTTGCTGCTGGCGCCCGTCGCGCGTGGCAAGAAGGGCGAATTCCGCAAGGAATTGGCCGAATTCCAACGCCGCGGCTTTGAACGCGTCAAAATCAACGGCACGCTCTATCAGATTGCCGAGGCGCCAAAGCTCGACAAGAAACTCAAGCACGATATTGAAGTGGTGGTGGACCGCATTGTGGTGCGCGATGGCATTATGCAGCGCCTTGCGGATTCGTTTGAGACCGCGCTTGGCCTCGCCGATGGCATTGCCTATGCCGAAAACGCCGATGGTGGGGAACGTACGGTGTTTTCCAGCCGCTTCGCCTGCCCGGTTTCCGGCTTCACCATCGAGGAAGTTGAGCCGCGGCTATTTTCCTTCAATTCACCGCATGGCGCCTGCCCCACCTGTGATGGGCTCGGCACGGAAAGCTTTTTCGACGCGCAATTGGTCGTGCCGCAGGATGATGTCGCGCTGAAGGATGGCGCCATCATGCCCTGGACTGGCGCTTCTTCGCCCTATTACGACCAAACCCTGCAAAGCCTGGCGGCGCATTTCAAGGTGAAGATGACCACCGCCTGGCAGGAACTGCCGGCCCCGGTGCGCCAGGCCATTTTGCATGGCACGGGCGATGAGGTTGTGACACTCCGCTACAAGGATGGGCTGCGCGCCTATGAGGTGAAAAAACCCTTTGAGGGCGTGATTGCCAATCTGGAACGCCGCTTTCGCGAAACCGATAATCCTTGGGTGCGCGAAGATCTCTCGCGCTATCAGGCGGAACGGCCTTGCGCAGCCTGTGCGGGGCATCGGCTGAAGCCGCAATCCCTCGCGGTGAAAGTGGCTGGGCGGCATATTGGTGAAGCCTCTTCCATGGCCATTCACCGAGCGCGCGATTGGTTCGCGCAGGTTGAGGAAACGCTGACGCCCCAGCGGCGCGATATTGCGCGGCGAATCCTCCGTGAAATCAATGATCGCCTGCAATTCCTGGTGGATGTAGGGCTGGATTACCTCTCCCTGGCGCGGTCTTCCACCACGCTTTCCGGCGGGGAATCCCAGCGCATTCGGCTCGCGTCGCAAATCGGTTCCGGCCTGACCGGCGTGCTTTATGTGCTGGATGAACCTTCCATCGGGCTGCATCAGCGCGACAATGAAAGGCTGCTTGTGACGCTGCGGCGGTTGCGCGACCTCGGCAATACCGTGCTGGTGGTGGAACATGATGAGGATGCCATCCGCAGCGCCGATTATTTGGTGGATATCGGCCCCGCCGCCGGCAAGGGTGGCGGGCGGCTCGTGGCGCAGGGCAAGCCCGCGGAAGTCGCCGCCAATCCCGCAAGCCTGACTGGGCAGTATCTTTCCGGCCAGCGCCGCATCGAAATCCCCGAAAAGCGCCGCAAGATAGACCCTAAGCGGCAATTGCGCGTGGTGGGCGCCAGCGGCAACAACCTCAGGCGCCTGGATGCGGCCCTGCCGCTTGGCACTTTTACCTGTGTCACCGGGGTTTCTGGCGGTGGCAAATCAACACTGGTGATTGAAACGCTCTATAAGGCCGCGGCGCGGCGCCTGATGGGCGCGGCAGAGGTGCCGGCGCCGCATGATCGCATCGAAGGGCTCGATCACCTTGATAAGATCATTGACATTGACCAATCGCCGATTGGCCGCACGCCGCGTTCCAACCCCGCCACCTATACGGGGCTATTCGCGCCCATTCGCGATTGGTTCAGCGAATTGCCGGAAAGTCGTGCGCGCGGCTACAAGCCCGGCCGCTTCAGCTTCAATGTGAAGGGCGGGCGGTGTGAGGCCTGCCAAGGCGATGGCGTCATCAAGATTGAGATGCACTTCCTGCCCGATGTCTATGTCACCTGCGATACCTGCAAGGGCAAGCGCTACAACCGCGAAACGCTGGATGTGAAGTTTCGCGGCAAATCCATTTCAGACGTGCTCGACATGACGGTGGAGGAAGGCGAAGAATTTTTCGCCGCCGTGCCTGCCATTCGCGAAAAGCTCTCCGTGCTGCGCAAGGTGGGGCTTGGCTATAT
>Ga0079301_1000617_pt1 | contig 17302 bp, 17 predicted proteins | sample Wag4_2014_7_11_3_FD_74797 | JGI IMG/M metagenome (GOLD analysis project Ga0079301, IMG submission 74797) | Fresh water mixed with fracking chemicals microbial communities from Ohio, USA - Utica-2 Time Series FC 2014_7_11 | ecosystem: Engineered > Industrial production > Chemical products > Input... | reverse complement strand
TGCCTGGACCGATCCAGAATATTACGCGCTGCTGATGCGTGACGGGAAGGCAGCGGCCGAGGCGGCGGGCGCTTCCATGGCCGGCGCGCCGGAGCTTGGCGTTTTGGAAAATACGCCAAAGCAGCATCATCTGGTGGTTTGCACCCTTTGTTCCTGCTACCCGCGCGCGCTGCTCGGCTACCCGCCCGGCTGGTACAAATCCTTCGCCTATCGGTCGCGCGCGGTGCGCGAACCGCGCGCGGTGCTGGCCGAATGGGGCACGCAATTGGCCGATGATGTTGAAATCCGCGTGGTGGATAGCACGGCGGATTATCGCTGGATGGTGCTGCCGATGCGCCCCAAGGGGACGGAAGGCTGGAGTGTTGAGAAGCTTGCTTCCATCGTGACGCGGGATTCCTTGGTTGGGGTGGCGGTGCCGCAGGTTTGAGGCACCCTCAACGCATCAACCAAACCACCACAGTCCCGCCCGAGGTCAGCAATATGTGGCCGAAGGATACCGCCGCCGTATAGCCCAGCACGGCAATCGGGCGACCGGATTTTTTCTGCAATGACGCCAAGCCCCCTGTCATGGTCTGCGCGCCCGAAAGTGCGCAGATTGCGGCCGGCGGGACCGGAGCCAACCATCGAAAAGCCTGGGTTTTTCACGCCTTCATGCTGAACCGCCCAACAGGGCCAAAGCCTCCCGATAGACATCGCGGCGCTTGCGCCCGGTAGCCTTCGCCACCGCTTCGGCCGCATCCTTCACCGAAAGCCCGCTGTCCAAGGCAGCACGAAGCTGCGCGGTCACTTCGGCATCGCCCACCACTGCCTCGGCCGCGGCGGGGCCGACCACGATGCAAATCTCGCCGCGCGCTTCGGCGCTGGCGTAATGCGTAGCAAGCGCGTTCAGGCTGCCGCGCCGCACTTCCTCAAAACGCTTGGTCATTTCGCGCGCGACAGCGGCGGGGCGGTCTGCGCCGAAGGCGCCTGCCATATCGGCCAGGCTCTCGGCCAGCCGATGCGGCGCCTCGTAGAAAATCAGGCTCGCGGCAAGCCCCGCCTGTTCCAGCGCCTTCAGCCGGCCAAGCGCTGCCTCACGCGCGGCTTGGCGCGGCGGCAGGAAGCCCTGAAACAGGAAGGGTTCGGGCGGCAGGCCGGACAGCACCAATGCCATCACCGCCGCATTGGGGCCGGGAATGGCCGAAATCGGCAGTGCCTCGGCAATCGCGGCGCGCACTAGCCGAAAGCCCGGGTCGCTCACGAGCGGCGTGCCGGCATCCGATACCAGCGCCAATTTTTGCCCCTGTTGCAGTTTGGCCAGTATCCGGGGAAGCTCTGCCGCTTCATTATGGTCATGCAGAGGAAGAAGGCGCGCGGCCACGCCAAGCCGGGCGAGCATTGCGCCGGTTGTTCTGCTATCTTCACAGAGCACCGCATCGGCGGCCTTCAGGGCGGCCAGGGCGCGGGGCGAAAGATCCCCCATATTGCCTATGGGGGTGGCAACCAATGTCAGGCCAGGCCCAATCGCGGGCGCGGCCGAAGGATGGACCGACCGTGCCTCGTTTTCTGAATCGGCTGTCGTCACGTTTCTTGGCCCTTGCTGCGCTTGGGATGCTTGTGGCGCTTGCGGCCTGCGCCCCGCAAGCCCCGATCATGGTGGGCGCTGCACCAAGTGCCGCGCCGCCCGATATTGCGCGCACCCGGATTGCACTGCTGCTGCCGCTGTCGGGCCAGCAGGAAGCGCTTGGCCGGGCTTTGCAGCAGGCGGCGGAATTGGCGCTGTTTGAACAAAACGACCGGCGGGTTGAATTCGTGCCTTTGGATACGGGCGGCAATGCCATGGGTGCCGGTGACGCGGCGCGGCGCGCGGTCAGCCTGGGGGCGGTGAGCTTGGTTGGTCCGCTGACGGGGGCTGAGACCGCGGGTGCAGCGCCGGTTGCGCAAGCCGCGCGCCTGCCGGTGCTGGCCTTCACCAATGATGCGTCCCAGGCGCGGGAGGGGGTTTGGACGCTTGGCATCACACCCGAACACCAGATGCGCCGCGTGATGGGATCGGCCATGTCGGCCGGGGCGCGGCAATTCGGCATGGTTGCGCCGGATGATGCCTTTGGGCGCGCCTTGGCCAGCGCGATGCGACAGGCGGCGGCGGATTTCAACCTGCCCGGCCCGGCGATTGCGCTGTTTAATGACAGGGCTGGCGCGGCCGGGACCGTGGCCGAAATGGCGCGCCGCGCGACCAACCCGATTGATGCGGTGGTGGTCGGCGCCACGGGCTTTCGCGCACGGGAATTGGGCGCGGCCATCCGGGCGGGGGCGCGAGATAATCCGCGGCCCTTGCTGCTTGGCCATGCGCTTTGGATCGCCGATGCCGGGCTTGCCAATGAACCCGCCTTGCACGGCGCGCTTTTCCCTGCCCCGGATGAAGGCTCCCGCCGCGTCTTTGAAGCCCGCTTCCAGCAGGCGTTTGGGCAGCGCGCGCCGCGTATTGCCGGTGTGGCGCATGACGCCGCATTGATGGCGGCAGGCTTGGCACTGGCGCCCGCTGGCACGACGCCGGATGCCATGCCGCGCTTTGATGGTGTTGATGGCCCGGTGCAGCTCCGTCCCGGCGGCGCCGTGGATCGCGGTCTGGCGCTATTCCGCGTGGCACCGAATGGCGATGCGGTTCTAGTGGAACCAGCCATGCCGCCTGGGGTTGGTTTCTGAAGCATGCAAGGCGGTCGGCTTCCCGCATGAAACCTGTGTTGCGTTTTGCCTGCGCCATTGGCGCGGTACCGGGTTTGGTCCTTTGCCTGATGATGCTGACGCGCGAAGCGCGGCTTGGGCCGGGCTTGATGGCGCTGGGCGCCGTGGCACTCGCAAGCTTCACCTTGGCCTGGGCTTGGCAGGCGCGATTGGCACTTCTGGCGGCGGCGCTCCGCGAAGCCTTGGCGCAAGTTCGGGCGACGCCAACGCGCACCGATCTTGCCGCTCTGCCTTCGGCCGAGGATCTCACCGATGGCATTCGCCGCCTGGCGCGTGGCCTTGCGGAACAGGGGGCGATGCTGGAACGGCTGCGCCGCGCCGATGCCGCCATTCTGGAAAACCTGCCCGAACCCGTGCTGCTGCTGTCGGCTGAACGCGCGGTGCTGCGCGCCAACCCCGCTGCACGGGACATGCTGGGCCCGGAAGGGGCAGGGCAGGGGCCGGATGCGGCGGCGCTGCTCCGCCATCCGGTGCTTGCCACCGCCATGGATGACGCGCTGGCAAAGGGCCATTCCGTCACGGTGGAACTCCATCTGCCCGTGCCCCTGCCGCGCGAGGTCTCGGCCCGCGTCGTGCCGCTCGATCCACCGCTGGCGAATGGTGGGCGGCTGCTGATCCTGCTGATTGATCGCAGCCGCGAAGCCGCGATTGAACGCACCCGCGCTGATTTTGTCGCCAATGCCAGCCATGAATTGCGGACGCCGCTTGCAAGCCTGCTCGGGTTTATCGAGACACTGCGTGGCCCTGCCGCCGATGACTTGGTGGCGCAGCAGCGCTTCCTTGGCATCATGGCCGAACAGGGCGAACGCATGCGCCGGCTGATTGATGATTTGCTGAGCCTGTCGCGCATCGAGATGGATGAGCATCAGCCCCCGGTCGGGGAAGCGCCACTTGCCATGATCACGCGCGCTGAGGCGGAGGCTTTGGCTCCGCTCATGAAACGGCGGGACATCAGGCTGGAACTTGATCTGGAGGAAGGGCTGGTGGCGCGGCCGGCCAATGCGGATCAGGTGACCCAGGTGATTCGCAACCTGGTGGAGAATGCCATCAATCACGGCCGGGAAGGTGGGTTGATTTCCATTTCGCTAAAAAGCGCCGCAGCAGATGATGCGACGGGGCGCGCTGGCGCGCTGCTGAGCGTAGCGGATGACGGCCCCGGCATTGCCAAGCACCACCTGCCGCGCCTGACCGAGCGTTTCTATCGCGTGGATGCTGCACGATCCCGCCACAAGGGCGGCACTGGGCTTGGCCTTGCGATCACGCGCCACATCGTCATGCGCCATCGCGGCCGGCTTGGCATTGAGAGCACGGAAGGCGTTGGCACCAAGGTAGGTGTATGGTTTCCGGTAGGCTAGCGCCGAAGCGCGGTCTCCGCCATGATCGCCGTAATGGATCGGTGCTGGGATTGTCATGCCATTTCAGGATCGTTTTGAAGGAAAGCAACAAGGGGAGATCGCCATGAAAATGAACCGTCGCAGTCTTTTGGCTTCTGCTGGCGCCGTATTGGCAGCGCCGGCCTTGGCGCAGCCGCGCTGGCCGGATCGGCCGATTGAAATCATTGTTGGGTTCACGGCCGGTGGTGGCACCGATCTGGATGCGCGGAGCTATGCCGCCGCGTTGGAAAAGCGTATTGGCGGTTCGGTGGTGGTCGTTAATCGCCCTGGTGCGGGCGGTGAAGTGGCATTGGCGGCGGTGGCGCGTTCGCGCCCCGATGGGCACACGATCGGCACCACCAATATGCCGGGGCTGCTCACGATCCCGATCGAGAGAACGGCGCAATTCAAGCTGGATGATTTTGTGGGCATCGGCAATCTGGTGACCGATCCATCTGCGATTACAGTGCATGAAGACAGCCCCTACCGCAGCCTGGCTGATCTTTTGGCGGCGGCGCGGGCGCGGCCCGATACCATCACCTATGCATCGCCCGGTGTGGGCACCGATGATCATTTGCAATTGGTGCTGTTGCAGGCGGCGACCGGTACGCGCTTTGTCCACGTGGTCTATCAGGGTGATCCGCAATTGCGCGCGGCGGTGCTTGGCAAGCAGGTGGATTGCATGGGGCTTAATCTGGGGCCTGTGACGGCCAATCAGGAAAAGCTCCGCGTATTGTCGCAAGGCGGCGCGACGCGCAGTCGCTTCCGCCGCGATGTGCCAACCCTGATCGAATCAGGCTTTCCGGTGCAGATGGCATCCGAACGCGGGTTGGTGATGGCGGCGGGCACGCCGGCTGCGATTGTGCAGCGCCTGCGTGAAGCCACCGCCGATATGGCGCGGGATCCGGATTTCGTGAAAGTCCTGGAAGGGCGCTTCACGGAGCCCGCCTATGAAGCAGGCGATGCCTGGTTTGTCCGCCTGCGTCGCCAGGAAGCGGAATACCGCAAGCTTTGGCAGACCACGCCCTGGTCGCAAAAATAGACGCGCATCAGCGTCAGCGGGCTGATGGGGTAGGTTGACCATCCCCCATCAGGCTGCCAATTCCCCCGGGCATGTCTGGGTTTCAAGCATCCTCGGGCCAAAGGCGCTTTCTTTTTTTGCAGGGGCCGATATCGCCCTTTTTCACCGAAGTCGCGGCAGGCCTGCGCGCACGGGGTCATCAGGTCCATCGGGTCAATTTAAATCTTGGGGATCGGCTTTTTTGGCGTGGTCCTGGCGCGGTTGATTTCACCGGTGAGCCCGCGGAATGGGCGCCCTGGATAGATGGCTTCCTTGGCCAACACGCGATCAGCGATCTGGTATTGCTGGGCGAACAGCGGTTCTATCACCGCATCGCCATTGCCGCGGCCAAGGCGCGGGGCGTTGGCGTTACCGTGACGGATTATGGCTATCTGCGCCCGGATTGGATCACGCTGGAACGCGACGGCATGGGGGGGGCTAGTTTGTTTCCGCGTGACCCGGACAGGATCCTTGATCTGGCAAGGAGCCTTCCGCCGGCCGAACTGGGCCAATGTTTCGAGGATCATTTCCCAACCCAGGCATTATGGGATGTTCTTTATCATGTGGCGATGTTGGCTCCCGCCCCGTTTCGCCATTTCCAAAATCACGAATTGATACACCCCATACCGATGTATGCCGGGCTTGGCCTTCGCCTGCTGCTTCGCCCGCTTGAAAACCACAAATCGCACAGGGTCTTGGCCGGGTTGCAGCGGCGCCAAGCGCCGTTCTGGCTATTCGCGATGCAGATGGAAAACGATTTCTCCCTGCGCGCCTATTCGCATTACCCCGATCTGGATACAGCGCTTGAGGAGACGATCACCTCCTTCGCGGCGCATGCCCCTGGGGATGCGGCATTACTGGTGAAGCTCCACCCCTTGGACCCCTGCGTGAAGAACTGGCCAAGGCGCATTGCCGCCTTGGCCCATAAAGCCGGCCTGGCCGGGCGGGCCCATGTGGCCAAGCGTGGTGATCTTGATGCCATGCTCAAGGCTGCGCAGGGCATGATCACGGTCAATAGCACCACAGCCAGTCGCGCCCTTGCTTATGACAGGCCCGTGAAGTTTCTGGGGCAGACCATTTTCGACATCCCGGGCCTTGGTTTCCAGGGCCCATTGGATGCGTTCTGGACCAAGGCCCTGCCACCTGTCCCGGCCTTGCGCGATGCTTTTTTCGCGCTTCTTTGCAGCGCCTACATGGTCCGTGGTGTCTATTACCGGCGCCCTGGGCTGGATGCGGCGGTGCGGGCCACGGTGGCACGGCTGGACCGGGGGCTGATCAACCTACCCCTTCCGGCGCCGCAATCCGAAACCGCAGCGGCCTGACCGCGCGATCAATAAGCCCGGGCTGATCACGCCATGCCGAGAGGTTTTCGAAAACCCTTCAACCGTACCAGATGAAGCGCGCGCTGCTTGCCCCCAGCCCAGCGCGGCTGGCCTTGCTTTCTTGAGGCATCATTTTATGTTTGCGTTAATGCACGGAATGCTATTATTCCATCTTAACTATTATTCGACTATAAGGTGAAGACTCCATCATAACATGAAGCTTCTTCGCCTTTTTGCTGATCAAGTTTGGGGGAATAGCAAATGTATAGCGTGCCCTTTTCCGGGCGCCTCCGTCGGGGGATGTGCGTGGCGTTTCTTGTTCTTGTCCCGTTGGTCGGTTGTGCAGGCGTGGCTGGGGTTGGGACGCAGGGCAATACCGCCGTGGAGCCGCCGGCCCGCATCCTGGACCCGATCACCGCTTTTGCCGCTGACCCGCCGCCAAACGGGCAGGGTCAGGTCTTTCTGCCTGACCGGAATGAACCGGTGACGCTTCGGTTTGTTCGGCAATATGCGGCCGCAAGTGGGCGTGAATGCCGGGAAGTCAGGATCGCGCAGCCTTCAGGTGAAAGCGTGCGGCTGTTTTGTCGTGCCGGCACGGGCTGGATAGAAGCGCGCCCGCTGATGGCCGAGACCGTGGGGCGGTGATGAGCTTTCGGGATGAAGCTGCCTTGATCCTGCGCGGGGCGCGCATGCAGCGCCGCGTGATTGGGGCGCTGATCATCCGGGAAATGCATACGCGCTTTGGGCGCCACTATCTTGGCTATGCTTGGCTGTTTTTTGAACCCATGCTGCTTGGTACCTGCATCGGCTTGGTCCATCTTTTGCGCGATAGCCCATCCGCTTTTGGGCCCTTTGAATTCTATGCCGTTGGTTATGTGATGTATTTCATTTTTCGCGGCATTCTCAACCGGGCATCCAGCGCCATCCCCATGAACATCAGCCTGCTTTACCATCGAACAATTACCCTGCCGGACATATTTTTTGCGCGCCATATCATCGAAACCGCTTCGGTCACCGGCGTCATGTTGCTGCTGTTTTTTGTGCTTTACGTGATCAATGGCGATTTTCCGGAAAATCCATCAAAGGTCGCCCTGGCCATGATTGGCATGGCCTTGCTAAGCCAGGGGTTGGCGCTGTTATCCGCTGCCGCGACGGCTGCCGTTGAAGGCATTGAACGTGGTGTACACGCCATAACCTACTTGGTCCTGCCGATTTGTGGCATGTTTTTTCTTGTGGAGTGGTTGCCTGATTGGCTGCAGGAACTCGCGTTATATGTGCCGATGGTGCATCTTTTCGAATTGCTGCGTGACGGCCAATTCGGCTCACGCTTTCGCGCCGTTTATGACCTTTCCTATGTTGCCGCCTGGATTCTGGTGAGCCATCTGCTTGGCCTTGCGGCACTCCGCATCACGCGCCAGCGCCTTGGGTTGGAATAGGCAAGCGCCATGAGCCTTGAACTCATCGATGTGCACAAATCCTACCCCACACGGTTTGGGCGCAAGGTCGTTCTGCAGGGCGCTTTTGGGCGGATCGCCCGCGGCGAAAAGCTGGGCATATTGGGGCGCAATGGCTCCGGCAAATCCACCCTCGTGCGCATGTTGGGTGGGGTTGAGGCTCCAAGCAGCGGACAAATCCGCAGATCAATGACGATTTCATGGCCGATTGGCATGATGGCGGGCTTTCAGGGCCAACTTTCGGGTGCGGATAATGCGCGTTTCATTGCGCGCGTTTATGGCCGCAACACGGAAAAAATAACGGATTTCGTCGCGGATTTCTCCGAACTTGGCGATTATCTGCGCATGCCCCTGATGTCCTATTCTTCAGGCATGCGCTCTCGGCTTGCGCTTGCGGTATCCTTGGCGGTGGATTTTGACTGCTATCTGGTCGATGAGGCCTTGGCAGTGGGCGACACGCGCTTCGGCCGCGCTTTTGCCGCGAAGATCGAAAGATCAGGGCTAATCCTGGTGTCCCATTCCCCTTCCATGGTGAGACGGCTATGCACCCGTGCGGCTGTTCTTGATCACGGTACCTTAACATTCTATGATGATCTCGATGAAGCTCTCGCCACCTATAACGCTCTCTGAGACCGCGCTAAGCAAAGGTGGCATGTCGCTGGAGCCGGCACCGGCGCCACAATCATGGCTGCTCACGCTGTGGCGAAAGCCGTTTTTCCTGCTGGTGATCCTGCCAAGCCTGGTGGCTGCCGGCTATTTCTATATCCTTGCAGCGCCGCAATATGTGTCCGAGGCACGCTTTGTTGTCCATTCCAGGGGCAATGATGGTGGCATGCAGGCCGCAGCCATGCGCGCAGCGGCGGGCTCGGCGCTTGGTGGTTTTGGTGGCGGCCTATCCTCAAGCGAAACCAACAGCATTCGGGACTTTCTCTCGTCGCTTGACGCGGTCATGCATGCCAATGAAAGCATTGACCTCATTGCGCTGTGGCGAAGGCCTGAAGCCGATTTCCTGGGGCGCCTGTGGCATACGGAACCGGAAAGGCTGGCCCGCTACTACAATCAAATGGTGAGCGTTGCCCTGGACCCGATCACGAGTGTTACCACCCTGAGGGTTCGCAGCTTTCGGCCCGAGGATTCGAAGCAATTGGCTGAGACTTTGCTGATGGCAGCGGAATCATTGGTCAATCGCCTTTCAGAGCGTGCGCGCAGCGATACGTTGAAGCTGGCTCAACAGGAAGTTGATCGCGCCGAAAAGCGCATGCAGGAAAGCCGCGCCGCGCTGGTGCGTTTTCGCGAACAGGAAAAGGAACTTGACAGCGCCGGCGCAGTGCAATCCGCCGTTGTTCTGCGCGGCCAGATGGAAAGCGCACTGGCCCAGGCGCGGGCCGAATTGACGGAGAGGCTTCAGTTCATGCGGCCGGATAATCCGGCGCTACAGGCAACCCGCAACCGGATCGATGCGCTGGAACGGCAGATTGCGGCGGAGCGTTCGCGCCATACGGAAACAACGGCCAGTTCCGGGGGTGTCATTCTGGCGCAACAATTGGCCAGCTATGAACGGCTTATGCTGGAACGCGAATTTGCCGATAAGCAATTGGCATCGGCGACCGCAAGCCTGGAAGCGGCGCGTGTGGAAGCGCAGCGGCAGCAACTTTATCTGTCGCGCATTGTGCAGCCCAATTTGGCCGTTTATCCGCTTTATCCGCGAAGCTCTACCATTGTGGCCAGTATATTTATCGGCCTGACCATAGCTTATGGGATCGGTTGGCTTTTGATTGTCGGGATGCGCGAACATGCGTCTTAACGTCATGCACCGCATGGCGGCTGCTTTGGTGCTGATCCTGCCGGTCTACTTCGCCGGATCCGTCTCATCAGCCATGGCGCAGAACCAGCCCTTTGCGCAACCCCAGCCCCCCGTCCAGAATCAGGCCCCTGTTCAAGGGCAGCCTTTTGCGCAACCTCAGCCACAATTGCAAAACCCCAGCATCATTCCGGGCATGCCAACCTTTCCGCGGCCGATGATCCCTGGCCTGCTCGGCGTGCCAAGCGATGGGGTTCGGTTGGACCCGCCGCCGGTATTCGATCAGCGCAGCCTTGCTGATTTGCCAGGCCAGTCCCGCGCCACGGAACGCGTGGGCAGCCCCACCCAGGCCGAAGGTGGCCCAACGCTCGTGACGCCGCTTGGGGATCTGCAGCGGGTGACTGGCCCTTCAACCGCGGTATTCGGGGCCTCGCTTTTCATTGGCCAGGCGCAATCTTCTTCCGATGCGCCGAACCCGAATTATGTGCTCGCCCCCGGTGATCGGATCAGCGTGCGCGCCTGGGGCGCGGTGGATGCTGAACAGGTTGCCCAGATTGATCCTGCGGGCAATATGTTCCTCCCCAATGTTGGCCCGATCCGGGTGGCTGGCACGCGCGTTGGTGATTTGCAGCGCGTTGTGGAAGGTGAGATCCGCCGCGTCTACACGCAGCAGGTCCAAGTCTATGCCACGGTATTGTCCACCCAACGCATTGGCGTTTTCGTGGCCGGTTTCGTAAGGGCGCCCGGCCGTTTCGCGGGGGCGGCTTCCGACAGTATTCTGGATTTCCTGCTGCGCGCGGGCGGCGTTGATCCCGTGCGCGGTTCCTTCCGGGATATCAGCGTTCGGCGGGGCGGGAACAGCGTCGCGAATCTCGATCTTTATCGCTTTTTGATTGACGGCCAAATTCCTCAGATCCGCCTACAGGAAGGCGATACCATCGTGGTTGGCCGACAGCGCCCCCTTATTGGTGCCGATGGCGCGGTGCGCAACAACTTCCTGTTTGAAAGCGCGCAACGCGGCCCCATGCGAGGCCAGGATCTGATCAATTATGCGCTGCCGCTGCCGGCCGCGACCAATGCTGTGGTGCGCGGCGTGCGCAATGCGCAGCCCTTTTCGCGCTATGTCACCGTGGCTGAACTCGCACGCCAGACCTTGCAGGATCAGGATACCGTGACCTTTGTTGCCGATGTTGCGCTCCGCACCGTGCGTGTCACCATTGAAGGCAGCAGGCTGTATCCGTCCGTTATTGTGGCGGAGCGGGATTTTTCGCTTTGCCAGATTTTGGACCATGTCGCCGTGGACCCAATGCTGGCCAATACCTCTGCCGTCTTTCTGCTGCGTCCGCGCCTTGCCCTGCAGCAGAGGCGCGCGATTGATGATTCGCTTGACCGGCTTGAACGGCAACTCTTTCTGTCCCCGGCCATGACCCCCGGTGTTGCCGCGGCGCGCTCGGCAGAGGCCAATCTCATCATGTCCTACATCAGCCGCGCGCGTCGCAGCCTGCCGGAAGGCCGTCTTGTTGTGGTGAATGAGGATGGCACCTGCGCCCCGCTGCGCATCGAAGATGGCGATGTGATCGTGATTCCGGAACGATCACAGACTGTGATGGTGCAGGGCGAAGTTTCCATGCCGCGCGCTGTCTTGTGGCGCGAAGGGATGACCATTGAACAATATCTGGAACAGGCAGGCGGGCTGACGGCGCGCGGCGCGCGCTCCACGCTCATGCTGCGTCGCCCGAGCGGGCAGGTCGTTCTTGATCCGCGCCAAGCACCCGGCCCAGGGGATGAACTGATCGCGCTGCCCTATCTTGACCCGAAATACTTCATCATGGCGCAGGAATTCGTCACGGCGCTCTTTCAAGTGGCCCTGGCCTCCCGCGCCTTCCGGGATTGATATCGCCCGCCGTGCCATCTGCACCGCAGGCAGGGGTATTGATCCCAGCGGCGCGGCGGGTTCCTCTGCCGGTATGGATGATTCGTCCCCTCCCATGCCGACCCGCACCGACCTGTTCCTCACCTATGGCAAGATCGGCCTGATCGGCTTTGGCGGTATCAATGCCTGGGCGCGGCGCGTTCTGGTTGAGGAAAAGCGCTGGCTGACAGAACAGGAATATGCGGAGACGTTGGGCCTTGGTCAGGTGCTGCCGGGGCCCAATGCGCTCAATGCCGCGATCATGGTGGGGGATCGGTTTCACGGCGCGATCGGCGCCTTGCTTGCTTCCTGTTCCATGTTTGGCGGCCCATTGATCATCCTGATGGGGCTTGCGGTGCTCTATGATTCCTATGGGGAGGTGCCGCTGGTGAAGGCCGTGCTCGCTGGCGTCGCGGCGGCGGCGGCGGGGATGGTGCTCGGTACGGCGGTCAAGATGGCGCAGAAGCTGAAGCCGACCTTGGCGCTTTTGGCGGTTGGGCTTTGCGCACTGGCGGCGGCGGGCTTTTTCCGCGTGCCCTTGCCCATGGTGGTGCTGGGCTTGGCGCCCTTTGGCATTTTGGCGTCCTGGTATGGGGCGCGCAGCAAATGACCGCGACCATCTTCTGGCAGTTGCTCCTGGGTTTCGGCGCCATTTCCCTGGTTTCGGTGGGGGGCGGCATTGCGGTGCTGCCTGAGATGCACCGCCTGGTCGTGGATGTGCATGGCTGGATGAGTGATGCGGATTTCGCGCGCCGCTTTGCCCTCGCCCAGGCTGCGCCTGGCCCCAATGTGCTGGTGGTGGGCTTATTCGGCTGGCATGTCGGGGGCATTCTTGGGATGCTGACGGCCTCGGCCGCCATGACAGTGCCAACCAGCCTGATCGCCTTTGGCTTTTCGCGCTTGCGGGCAAGGCTTTTGGGCCGGCCATGGCTCCGCATCATCGAACGCGGGCTGGTGCCGATTGCGGTTGGGCTGATTGCCGCATCGGGGCTGATCCTGGCGCAAGGCGCGGCGGAAAGCTGGGTGACGGCGGCACTGACTGTGATCTCTGCCATCTTCGTCTGGCGCACGGATTTCAGCCCGCTTTGGGTGCTGGGCGCTGGCGCCATCATCGGGGTCTTGGCGCTATGACGATGCAGGGCATCACGGCACCCCCCTTCCGCGATGCCGCGCCGCGCGGGCTATGCACGGATTGCGGGGTATCCCGCCTGCAGGACCCAAAAGCCTGCGGTGCGGCCTGCCAATTCATCAAGCCCGATTACCCGCGCTTGGAAGCCGCCGTGCATGGTCGCGCGCGAGACCCCGCGCGCCCGGATGAGCTGCATTTCGGCCCCTTCCGGCACATGCTGCGGGCCTCACTGAAGCCGCCACGCCCCGGCGCGCAATGGACTGGCATCACCACGCGGCTGGCAGAGAAGCTGCTGGAAGCGGGCGCGGTGACGGCCGTGCTGACCATGGCGCCTGACCCTGACGACAAGTGGAAACCCGTGCCCGTGCTGGTGACGAAGCCGGAAGGGATGGCCGCTTGCCGCGGCATGCGTATGGGCTATGCGCCCTTGCTGGCGCTGCTGGAACCCGCTGCTGCCGCCGGGCATAAGCGCATCGCCGTCATCGGCATTCCCTGCCAGGTCTATGCCTTGCGTGCGCTGGAAGAACGGTTGGGTTTGGAAGCGCTTTATGTCATCGGCACGCCGTGCTCCGACAATACCACCACCGAAAAATTCCATCATTTCCTGAAGCTTTTGTCCGATGCGCCGGAGACGATCACCTATCTGGAATTCCGCGCCGATTACCATGTGGAGCTACGCTTCGCCGATGGCAGCAGGCGCGAAATTCCCTTCCTGCAATTGCCGATAAGCCAATTGCCGTCGGATTTCTTCCCACTCACCTGCCGAAGCTGCGTGGATTACACCAATGTGCTGGCCGATATCACGGTGGGCTATATGGGCGGCCAGGGGGAGCAATGGCTGTTGGTACGCAATGAACGTGGCGAGGAATTGCTACGCCTGCTTGGCGATGAAATCACCACCAGCGCGCCCGGCAGTGCCGGTAACCGTACCAGTGCTGTCAAGGGTTTTCTGGACAACACCCGCCGCGCCGCGGGCGGGCTTCCCTTGCGCCGCATGCCAAATTGGCTAAGGCCAATTATTGGCTGGCTGATGCCGCGCATTGGCCCGCGCGGCTTGGAATTCGCCCGCGCGCGGGTTGAAATGAAGGCCGTGGAAAGCGTGTTGCATCTTGCACGCGCCGAGCCCGCCAAGATGCGCAACATGATCCCGGATCATGTCTGGGCGCTGGTCGCGCCTTATGACATTCAGAAACCAGATCAGCCTTCGGCGCGGTAATTCGGCGCTTCGCGCGTGACCGCCACATCATGCACATGGCTTTCGCGCAAGCCCGCACCGGTGATGCGCCGGAAGCGCGCCTTGGTCTGCAATTCGCCAATCGTGGCACAGCCCGTATAGCCCATGGCGGCGCGCAAGCCCCCCACCATTTGGTGGATCACCGCCCCAACTGGGCCCTTGTAGCCCACACGCCCTTCCACACCTTCCGGCACCAGCTTGAGCGAATCCTGCACTTCGGCCTGGAAGTAGCGATCCGCCGAACCCCGCGCCATGGCGCCGAGTGAACCCATACCGCGATAGGATTTGTAGGACCGGCCCTGATACAAAAACACCTCCCCAGGTGCTTCATCCGTGCCAGCAAAAATGCTGCCCATCATGGCGCAATCGGCGCCGGCCGCCAGCGCCTTGGCCAAATCCCCGGAAGACCGAATGCCGCCATCGGCAATCACCGGCACCCCTTTTTCGCGCGCTGCCGCAGCGCTTTCCAAAATGGCGGTGAGCTGCGGTACACCAACACCGGCCACGATGCGCGTGGTGCAGATGGAACCGGGGCCGATGCCGATCTTCACCGCATCCGCGCCCGCTTCAATCAAGGCCAGCGCACCTTCCGGGGTGGCGACATTGCCGGCAATCACCTGCACGGAATTGGAAAGGCGCTTGATGCGCTCCACCGCCTGCATCACGCCACCAGAATGGCCATGCGCGGTATCCACGACAACAACATCCACCCCCGCTGCCACCAGCAATTCCGCGCGGTGCAGCCCATCATCCCCAACACCGGTTGCCGCTGCGGCGCGGAGCCGCCCCATGCCATCCTTCGATGCATCGGGATTGGCCTGCGCCTTGTCCATATCCTTCACCGTCACCAGGCCCACGCAGCGCTGCGCCTCATCCACCACCAACAGCTTTTCGATGCGGTGCTTGTGCAAAAGTGTCCGCGCCTGATCCGGTGTCACATCGGGGGAAGCGGTCACCAGACCCTCCCGCGTCATCAGCTCATAAACACGCAGATTGGGATCGGTCGCGAAGCGCACATCGCGATTGGTGATGATGCCAACCAGCCGCCCCGAACCCCGTTCCACCACCGGAATGCCGCTGATGCGATGCCGGTCCTGCAGCGCGCGCACTTCAGCCAGCGTCTGGTCCGGATGCACGGTCAGCGGGTTCACCACCATGCCGGATTCGAATTTCTTCACCTGCCGCACCTGTGCGGCCTGATCTTCCGGCGAAAAATTCTTGTGGATCACGCCAATGCCGCCCGCCTGTGCCATGGCAATCGCCATGGGTGCTTCCGTCACCGTATCCATCGCCGCTGAAATCAGCGGAATATTCAGCCGGATTTCCTTGGTGAGCCGCGTCTGCGTGCCCGTCTGCGCCGGCAGCACGGTGGAATAGGCTGGCACCAGCAGCACATCATCAAAGGCATAAGCCTCAGCGATGGGCATAACGCCACGAAAAGAGCCTGCGGAGGGGGGAGGAGAATCAAGTGCCATGGAGGGGCTTTCGCGTTGCGCTACCTTGGCGACCCTCCATAGTCGTTGATCCCGATGGGCGCAATCACGAGCGCGCGTATTCAGCCGCGAAAGCCGCTCGCCACCACGTATAATTCGGCTGATTCCTTCCGGCTTGCGGGCGGTTTCACATGCCGCACGCTGGTGAAATGACGCTTCAACGTCACCAGCATGTCTTTCTCAGTCCCGCCCTGGAAAACCTTGGCAACAAATCCGCCACCAGGCGCCAGCACCTTCAGCGCGAAATCAAGCGCCAATTCGGCCAGCGCCATGATGCGCAAATGATCGGTCGCGGCATGGCCCGTGGTATTGGGCGCCATGTCGGACAGCACCAGATCGGCCTTGCTGCCCAGGCAGGCGATGATGCGCGCTTCGGCTTCTTCTTCTTGGAAATCGCCTTGCAGCGTGGTCGCGCCCGGCACCGGGTCCATGGGCAGGATATCCAGCGCCACCACCTGACCGCGAGCCCCAACGGCTTCAACCGCCACCTGGGTCCAGCCCCCTGGTGCCGCGCCCAAATCAATCACCCGCGCGCCGGGCTTCAGCAGCTTCACCTTCTCCTGCATTTCCAACAGTTTGAAGGCCGCGCGGGAGCGCAGGCCGCGTTCCTTGGCGGCGCGCACATAGGGATCATTCAACTGCCGATTGAGCCATTTCTGGCTGGCAGTGCTGCGGCCTTCGGCACTGCGCAGGCGCTGCGTCAGGCCCCGGCTATTGCTGGGCGTGCCTGGTTTGGCCATGGCGGCTTGACCTACCGGTGCCGCGGCGGGCTGCGGCGCGCCGCTTCACGGTCCGCGCGGATCATCCTGAGCAGCATGCCCTCCCGCAGGCCGCGATCCGCGACGCGCAGGCTCCGCGTTGGCCAGATGCGGCGGATGGCCGCGTAAATCGCGCAGCCCGGCAGAACGTAATCCACCCGTTCAGGCCCGACACAGGGATGGGCGGCGAGTTCCGCGCGGCCCATGGCAAAAAGATCACCAAGCGCGGCATCGGCGGCCTCACAATCTAGAGTCGAGCCATCCACCAGCGGGCGGCGATAGCGCGGCAGCGCCATGACCACACCGGCCAGCGTGGTGACCGTGCCGGAAGTGCCCATCAGCCGCACGCCGCCGGCATGGATTTCCTGGCCGATGCAATGCAGGCGATCAAAGGCTTCCAGGCTGGCCGCGACCTCCTCCACCACGGCGAAGAAGCCGGCTTCGGTGAAACAGGCGGGGCCGCAGCGCTCGGCCAGGGTCACCACACCCAAGGGGAGGGAGATGTAGCCAATCAGCTCCGGCACATCCCCGGGGCGGGCGGCGCTACGGATCCAGGCGATTTCCGTGCTGCCGCCGCCGATATCGAACAGCAGGGCGCGGCGGTCCGACGCTTCCAGCAGGGCGGCGCAGGATTCCATGGCGAGTTCCGCTTCCTCCCGCCCGGTAATGATCCGCAGCCTGATGCCGGTTTCTGCCTCCACCCGCGCGATAAAGGCGGCACCATTGCTAGCCTGGCGGCAGGCTTCGGTCGCCACCGCCTCAAAACCCCGCAGGGGGCGGCGGCCAAGCTTTTCGGCGCAGGCGCCAAGCGCGGCCAAGGCACGGTCCATGGAGGCTGCGGAAAGCTGCCCGCTACTGCCCAGGCCTTCACCAAGCCGCACCACGCGGCTGAAGGAATCGATTACGCGAAAGCCGGATGGGTTGGGGGAGGCGATCAGCAGGCGGCAGTTATTCGTGCCAAGATCAAGCGCCGCATAGGCCGCGCCGGAGGCTTCCGCCCGCGCGAGCGCGGGGGCGGAAGCCTCCGGCGCGGCCTATGCGG
>Ga0079301_1000615_pt1 | contig 17339 bp, 18 predicted proteins | sample Wag4_2014_7_11_3_FD_74797 | JGI IMG/M metagenome (GOLD analysis project Ga0079301, IMG submission 74797) | Fresh water mixed with fracking chemicals microbial communities from Ohio, USA - Utica-2 Time Series FC 2014_7_11 | ecosystem: Engineered > Industrial production > Chemical products > Input... | reverse complement strand
CGCAAACGCTTGGCGCAACTGGAACAGGTGTTGTTGCAGGGGATTGAAACCGGGGCACAGGGGCCTGAGTTTCAGTCTGCCATGAAACGGATATTGGATTTAGCCGGTCAGAATCAGTTGGATCAAGCGTTGCAAGAGGCTGGCAGTTTGGTATCGCGTATGGATCAAATGACCCGTTTGAAGCGTCATTTGGATTCACAGGTCCAGCGTTTGGGTGATCGTGTGTTGGCTGAAGCGTCACCCGAGCAGGCGAAGGCATTTAAAGCCTTTTTGGCCGATTTGGCGAAAAAGCGTGATACGGCCTCGTCACCGGATGAACTGCTTGCGATCGACCGCAGCCTGGTGAGTGCCAATTCAATGCTTGCGCAGTGGCAAGATGCCAAAGACCCGGTTGCCAAACAGCTTGCATGGCAAGCGTGGCAACGGGCACAACCCGTACAGCAGCCGACCTTGGATTGGCAGCAAGACAGCCTCCAACTGTCGGCGGCATCCTCGAACGCTTCCTTGGTGTCGCAGCGTCCGGCATTGCGTGGCGATGGGCATCGGATGCCTGACAAACTTGCTTTGCATGAACGTGATGCCGATGCCCAGGCGCACGATTTGGTGAGCGGCAAACTGGCTCGCTTGAATGCGATCGCCCTCAAACAAACTTTGGTCGATCCCGCCCAAGTGCTGTCTTTTAGCCATCAGGCCGAACAGCAGCGTCAACGCGCTGCCGATGCCGTTGATCTCGCCTTGCTCGCCCACCGGATCGACACCATCGTACGTGGTTTGCAAGCGTCAGGCGATACAGACACAACAGCGCCTTCAATGCAAACCGTTCATGAATTGCTGCAAGGCCCGGTCAGCGAATAGAAACAGGCGGCCTGCACCGTGTCTCAATGACAAACAGTATAGACTAACGTGGAACGTTCATTTTTGAGCTGCATATTATGCATGCCTTGCCAATTTCACTTTTTTATCGGCTTTGTGACCAAGTGGAAGCAAACGCCACTGGCCCACGACCCCAAACCGTCTGATTCCGGGCTGATTCGTTCACTCCCAAAGCTATAGACCGCCCATTACATCCTCAAACCGAGGGGGAATGGCTGCTGTCACAGGCTTAACCACTGCAAGCAGTTACGCCTTCCGGCAGGTTCATAAGTTGCTGAGCACAACCGGGGCGAAATCTCTGCCTTGACGGATGATCTTTACCAAGATTTAAACTATACTTGGTCTTGATTGAGTCAACTTTGGTTTGCGTAACGCCTATAACACCCATGCTGCGCAATGAACAGTTTATTGATGGTGGGTGACGGGAGAGTGGCGATGCCCTGGAAGCGTGTTTCAACCCTGGTCGTGACGCTGGCTGTTTTGGCTGCGTGTGGGGGTAATCAGCCGTTGCCACCTGTTGTGCCGGATGATGGTTCCGGAATGGCAGCGTCGGATGATTTTGATTCAGTGCCTGCTCCCGGTGAGTCGGATGCGTTTGGTTTCGATGACCCCGCGTCAATTCCGGAATTGTCGCCCATTCCAGCGGCTAGTGTGTTGCCGTCGGCTTCGCCTTCTGCTGTCGCGTCCGCGGGTTTCGTGTTTCGTGGGGTGGTGACGAATGCTGCGGATAAGCCTTTGGCAGGCGCACGCGTGAGCATCGGGGCGCAGACGATGATGGCGGATGAGAAGGGGGAGTTTGAGTTCAAGGGGATTACGGATGCGCAGTTGTCGGTTGAAGTGAGCAAGAGCGGGTATGACGCCATCATCAATTATGTGATCACGTTTTCGAACACGGCTCCCACGGTAGACAAGATTTTTACGTTGGTGCCGTTAACGGCTTCGCCGCTCCCGAGCGCGTCACCTGTGCCTTCCGTGTCGCCACTGCCGCCTGCTGTTAAGACAGGACTGGTTTATCAAGGGAAGTGGGATAAGCTCAAATTCGCCAGTGTTGATGCGATGGTGGTCTCCGGTGGACAGATCTATGTGTTGGGAGTGCGTGATCGTTTTCTGGTTGATCGCAAGGCCGTTGTTGTGATGGATGTGCGTTCAGGAACAGTTCTGCGTGAGATTACGGGTGGATTGTTTAATGGTTTACCGAAGGCGGCTGAAACCTTGGACATTATTGACAATCGGGTCGTGGTGTCAGATGGGACGAGCCGTTGGACTTTTGACAGTCAGGGGCAGTTTAAAGGGAAGTCTACAGGCGGGTCGTTTGAGCGTCTGACGGAAGTGCGTGATGCGATCAACGGCATCACCTACACCCTCAAAACCGGGCATAAGCTTGAAGTGAAGCTTGACGGTCAAGCGGCGATTCTTGTTGACTTGCGTGATGTGGGATTTGGTCGCGTTCTTGGCCTTGATGAGGATGGGCTCCTGCTCATCCTTGATGAACGCACCCCGGCGGTGCACCAATACCGCTTCAACAAATAGGTCGTATTGGGGCGATCGCTTGACATAAATTAACCATCATGGTTAATTGGGCCCTAGCATGCAAGCGCTACGTCGCTTTTTGCGCAGGTTGCTCGTTGCAAGAGTGGAAGGATGACGATATGACCCAGATTTTGCGTGGCTTGGTTGGTGCGGCGGTTTGTGCCGTTTCTTTGTCGTTGGTGGGATGTCCTGGTGCACAGGTGCCGGGTATGACGGGTGGTGACTTGTTGAATCCGCAACCGATAGCGGGCGCGTCAGCCTTGCCCAGTGCAGCGCCTAGTGTGGTGGATCCTGCAACGGGTTGCACGCGGACGCCGCCTGCCGTATTCACGGTTGGTACCAAGGAGATGGGCGCTTACAACAATCAGCGCTTGCCTAAGGATTGGGAATCATTGAAGGATGAAGCCGCGGTCACCAAGGCAATTGGCGACATGGAAGCGAAGGTTGCGGATTGGCCTTGCTTCCAGTCTTTCTGGAAGGGCGCTGTTGACATTTACAAGGCGAAGAAGGGTACCAGCACCCCGGCTCCTTCTGCTTCGCCTTCCGCCAAGTAATCGTTCTTATCAAGGTTGGCTGCCTCGTATGAGGCAGCCTTTTTTGTGCGTCTCGAATATCTTTTACGATGATTGTGTTTTTTGATTTCCAGGATTTCGTTATGCGCACTGTTTATACAATGGTGCGTCCCTTGTCAGTCTGAAATTCTCTCGTCGATGTGCTTGCACCCTGGAAACAGGGGTTTGTGGTCAGATCCAACCCAAGAATTGGTTGCCAACCCAGGTGGTTCTGCCAGACTCCCTGTTTAACGGTATAGGCTGGGTATCTTTAAAAAAGATGGTGGGGCCCTCTATAAAGGGGGCCCCAGTGTGGGTCGGCTGCAATTGAAATTAGGAACTTGCGACGTTTCAGTTCGATTACGACAACCAATATGACTGTGATTGACCCACCGTAACCAGGGTGCCTGGCTACCATCTTCCGCGTCACTGTAACATCAAGACGCTTGCTTGTCCATCATCTGATGGACGCCTAATGATGCCTCAAGCCCAGTTTCTGGTTCACCCATGTAGGGTGGATAGCAGGTCATTGAATGCGTGGCGATGACCTTAGGTTTTTCGGCCTTGTGGGAGCCATCCGCACTGTCGCGGAGGAAAAAACGATCACCCCGTTTCGGGTTCAAAGCCAGGCGGGCAACAACACGCTGGCTTTTCGTTTTCGGATCTTCAGTCAAACTGGTAGCAAGGCCCAATCATCAATTTTGGTCATTTTAAACACCAGCGATTGTCGGGCTGATCGTTTTGAAGATTTTTATTTTTAAAATGACCGTTATAGAAACATATTTTGTTCAAATGCGTATTGAGTGATGGTCTATTTGTTTTAGAATGATAGTGGAGGATTGAATGATGCCTATTTCTGAGGATCGTGCGCTCGATATTTTGGCGGAGCTGATCAAAAAGCCGGAATCTCGTATTGAAGATGTTCCGAAAATTTGGAATGATATCATGACGATATATAATCAGCATTTTCATGTTGAAATGGAACCGGTGACCCGAAAGCGTCGCAAGCGTGTTTCGAGTACTCGCGTGGGTTGGCCCGCAGGTGTGACGCGAACTGAGTATCGCGAGTGGAAGGCTGAGCAGGAGGAGTTGGGTGTGAGGGAGAACCTGAATCCCCAGTATTACAAACAGTTGCGTGATCGCACGTTGTCAGCCGCGGATGCGCAGACAACGGTAGTACTTGAAACACCGCGTACAGGACGTCGCAGCAAGTAACCCACGATCCGTCGCAATGAGACGGAATCGGGCCCGCATAGAGTAGCACGTGATCAATGTGGCGCGTGCTTGTCTATCGGGCCTTTTTTGCGCTTCACCGAGCAATCGTCACGAACACGGCCTGACGGCAGCCCGTTATCGCTGGGTTAAGGCAGGCGTTGGCGGCGCACGTCTGCCGGTGTGACGGCCCGGGCTTGGTTACCGTAGTGAGTACGCACGTGTGTCAACAGGCTGGCGACTTCGTGATCATTGAGTAATTGATGAAAATGCGGCATGGCCGCGTCATAGCGTTTACCCTGTATGGGGCGACCCATCAAGCCATACAGGGTGATGTTAATGGCACCTTCCGGGTCCGGTGCATTGATGATGGGATCTTTGGCCAGCGGTGGGTATTCATTTTTCATTCCTTGACCCGCAAGGCCGTGACAGCCGGCGCAGTGCTGCACGTATAGATCGGCACCACTTTTGATCTTCTGTCTTTTCTGCGTGAGCGGATAACCTTTTTCACGCCATTCTCGCAAACCACCGGTCATCACGTAAACATTCCTGTAACCATGTTTGTCGCGCATTGTCTCGGCCGCACCAATGCTGCTGTGGTCATCCGGACACGCACAGTAAAAAACGATGGGGTGATTACGCGGAAGATCGGTCGACGTCTCATTCAACACCGCCCACGGTCGATTGACGGCACCGCTGATGTGCTCGCTATCAAATGGTTCGCGTGCACGGACATCCACCAGCAGTATCTTTTTCTTCGATTGTTGCCAAGACTGCACCGCTTCGCAAGTCACCTTGGGTATGCCTGAAACCACCACCGGTTCACCGATTGGAATCACGACACGCGCGGAGGGTGACGGCGAAACCGCTTTGTCTGGTTTGGGACGACATGCGCCCAATGCCAGCAATAATTCCACACCCAAAAAAATCTTCATTACTTGAGCACTACATGCCATGGATCAACCCACAAATGAAACGAAACACCGTTCACGCATAAACATCAAAGTTTTGACCCAAGTGGGCAGGCTTTGGCGCTTTCGGCATCGTCTGGAGGATTTGGTCCATCTGTGCCTTTTGAATGTCGAGTCCTGTCTTGAAGGTCAATAAGGAGCGTGTGTTTTCAAGACTTGCAGCGGATGCCAGACTGTCAATGTTCATGGTCATCTCCTTCCCAAAGGTTTCTGCAAACCACGCGAAACAAAGAGATAATGCCAGTTACCCATAATATACCCATCTAAAACATTCTACAACGTCATCGCTGGAAAAAAATGATAAAAAAGGCTCAATGGGTGATGACAACCGTGTTTGCGAAGTGGCAAACAGAAGGCTTGGCCCAGGTAGCGATGCAGGCAACCAAAAACGGTGTGCGGGTTTGGATTTGCCGATGGTGTTGATGTTTTATTGTGCTTTGCTCATTTCACATTCGTGGTTGGGGAACCCTATGTCAATCGATGTGCTCAAGATCCCAGATATGGGGGTAGCCACCTGGGAAAAGAACTTTCATCAAGGGGCGTTCCGCGGGTGTCAACTCAAGGTTTTCGCAATCGTTGATCGAACGGTAGCCGGTGAGCAAAGGTGCCCATTGTGTCTCGTTCAGGCGAATCTCGTGTCCAACCGAACCGGGTGCGATACGAAGTTGTTGGCGCCACCAGCGCAAACTGACTGCTTCATCGCCCATCAAAAAGGTGAAATCAAAGCCTTTGTCGGCATAGTGTGACTCACAGAGGTGTTTTTCAAAATCGGTCTTGAGGGCTTGCAGCAGGGGTTGCAGGCGCAGTAGTTTAACGGTGGCGTACCCGTTTCCGGGGTAGTGATGGTGGGGGTTTGCGACCATTGCCCCTGCCTTGATTGCATACTGGGCAAAACGTTGGTTTAGTGGCACTTGGGCTGTGAAATGGGGTAACTTGCGCTCCATCAATTCCCAGCGCATCCATTGCAGGATGGCGCGTGCGGCTTCTTCGTTGCCGGCTATGACTTCGCGCAGGCGTGCGTGGGGGAGATCCGCCCACGCATAACCTTGTGGGATATTGTTTTCATCCACGACCACCCACCAGCCAAAGCCGTCACGATGAGTCTGTGACAACCGATAGGTCCAGTAGGCGGGTGACCGAACTTCTGCCATCGGCGTTCGACAATTGGCGAGGTCATACAACTCCTCCAGCATCGAACAATCTGATTTGATCAAGGGGCGCACCCGATAGGGTGACATGACCGAGGTGAGCACCTCGCGGCTCATTTGCATGACCGGGAAGTGATGGGCAGGTGCAGAAGCCACGAAACCCATGGTCTCATACACCCGCGCAGGGCCATACATGTACAGATATGCATAATTGCGCGACTGGGCTTCATCCAGCCAATGCTCATATAAACGACGGGCGTGTCCTTCCAGGCGTCGCTCAGGGTGTGTGGCCATCATGGTCAATTCACCGACTTCGAGTTCCCCATCGCCAAAATAGTGCCGATGGGGCACCATTGAAGTCGTTGCGATGATTTGGTCATCTTCGAGCAACAATGCGTGGTCAGTCGCGGAGAGATCCGGGCGTTCACGAAATTGATGTAAAAAATGACCCTCGGAATCCTGCGGACGGACAAGCTTGGCAAACGCCATCAATTTTTCCCAGTCCGCCTGAGTAGCAGGATAAGACACGTTTAACGTGGCCATCGGATCCCTTTCATGTTGTCGCAGTTGTCATCCTATAAATCTTGTCCGGTCGCGTCAAGCGTCATTGGTCCCCGTTTGGCCGCCAGCCAGATTGTCGCGATGAATGCGACGTACCCAGGTCAGATCTTTTTTGAGCGCAAGTTCGAGTTCCTGAAAGGCCACGGATGTCGCCCCTTGCGCGATCAAGGGTGCGAGCAGACGGTGCATGGCCAGATCTTGAAGAACCAAGGTGGGCTCCGGCCCCCTGACAGGCTCCAGGCATTGGGCCGGTTTTGGTGCAACTTGCTGTAACCGTAGCCGGAACTCGGCGTCACTGATACCCTTCACCGCTGATTGCAACAATCGTTGACCCGTTTCTGTGGTGTTTACGTCGTCACTTTCGGTGGCTTGTTTGATCATGTCGATACGGCGGCGGGTTTCCGCCACGGTGATTGGTTCATCAACGATGAGTTGAATCAGTGTTTGACGGAGATCATCATCTTTCACCTGGTTGAGCAGAATGGCGTGGGAGGGGGTCAGTTTTTCGAATACGCGGGGTGTCGAAGCGGATTTCCACGTCTCAATGAGGTCTGGACTCAGATTGAGAAGACGGGTGCGCATATGGATGTAATCACGACTCTTGCCCAGGCGTTCGCCCAGTTGTTCCTCCGTAAATGCATACTTTTGTTTCAATTGCGCCAGGTATTCCGCTTCTTCAAGTGGTGTGAGATCCTCCCTTTGTAAATTTTCAAGTAGCGCTAAAACGGCCACTTCGTCATCCGCGTAGTCACGGACGACTGCCGGAATCGCATCGAGGCCGGCCAACCGGGCTGCGCGAAAACGACGCTCGCCACAAACAATGCTGTAACGGATAGGATCGGAATCCGTGACGTTTTGTCTGACCATCACAATGATGGGTTGAATCACGCCATGCATCCGGATGCTTGTCGCCAGTTCATTCAGTTTGTCGGGGTCGATCGCCTGTCTGGGCTGATTGGGCAACGGTGCAATCTGTGCGAGGGGAATCTGAGGCAACGGCGTGCCACGCTGCTGCCTCCGACTCATGGCCAGCTCATCGAACTTTTTAAGTGACGACGTGGTCATGGCAGCCTATTCCTCCATCACGGCAGGTTCGAGATTCAAACCACGATTGCTCGCTTCACGGGCGACCACCTCCTGCGCGCGCGCACCGGATATGAAAAACGCTCCCTCGGCAAAGGCTGCCTGCATCATGTTGAATGCCAGTGTGCACACGCGACGCGGGACCCCGCGCGAGCCCACATACAACGCCTCAAGCGCTTCCGGCGCAAACAGCGGTGCACCACCCCATCCTGCCACCCGCAAACGGAATTCAACCAGGTCCGTTACCTCCTCGCGGTTCAATGGATCCAGCGTGGAGCTGGTAAAAATACGACTTTCAATTTCAGGATGGCGTGCCAAATTGTGACGCAACGTCTCTTGCCCCACGAGCACAATCGAAATTGACTTCTCATCAAGTGCCGAAAAATTATTAATCTGCTTCAATACAGGCAAGCCCCCATTGCCACGCGTACCGTCGCTGAGCAACTGGGCTTCGTCAATCAACAAAACCGGATGACGATTGTTTTGATAAGCCTCCATCAAGTAACGGGCGAACGCATCGAATTGCGCCAATTTCGTGCCTTTGCGACTGACTCCGTATAAATCCCCAATCAACTTGAGTAACTGCAAACCCGTATAACTGGGGTTGGCAATCACCTGCACATCATAATCGGGATCCTCATCCAAAATGGTGACGAGACGTCGCACCATCATCGACTTGCCAGACCCATAAGCACCCACAACACTGACCATGCCCTGACGGGACTCGATTCCCATCAGTGTGCGACTCAGACAAGACTTCAAATGTGGCGTCAGAAACTGCCAACGGGGATCCTCACTCAATTGAAACGGCAACTCCACCAAGCCAAAATGACCCAATAACTCGGCAATGGAGCGCGGCTTAAAAGGGGTTTGAATGGACAAAGTAACCTCGTTATTCTTGTTTTTGAGAAAATCCACCGCAAAACCTGTTGATTTTTACATGATCATGTCATTTTCCGCTGCATCACGCCAGCGTTCCTGATCATCCCGGCGGAAGCTCTGATTGTTCAGTCCGTGAGTTTTGCAAACAACACTGAAACACGGTGGTTGGCAGACCCTATTTCGCCAGTTCGGCACGTCAGGGAAACAACACGTGTCGTCAGCTATCGTTTCAATGCTTGGGTCGTTTGCCAACAGGTCGCATTCAATCATTTGAAAACAACTGCAAGCATGTTTTGTGATGTCGACGGGTCGCATCACCGTCAAGAACGATCGCTTTGACAGGATTGTCAGGGCTCCCCATCATGGGGGCTATGAGCAAGAGCAAGAAAAAGCAGCGTGCGCGTGCGGCCCAAGCGCGGGGTGATTTTGATACGGCCTTGTCGCCTGCCGTTTCTGAGACCACAGCTGAGCCGCTGGTGTTGGATCGCGTGTTGTATGATCGGATTTGCGATACGGTGCGAGCGTGGGGTGTGAGCGCCTTGGAAGGCGGACGGCTCACCCACGTTTATAATGGTGAGACGTTATCGATTAAATATGTGGCGGGTGACGCTGCCGATGGTCGTGGTGAGCGTGTAATGGTTGCGGCGTTTCGGCAGGGTATTGTGTTTCAGATGGCGGATGGGCAACTCTTGGTCCAGATGTCTGGGGCCTGGGTGGAACAGTTGTTACACGGTTCAGAGACGGTCGAGTAGATCCTCATAGCTGGTAATTTCGTGCCGAAGGTAGTTTTGCCAGACGGGATCAGGTACATCTTGCGATTCTTCTCGTTGCAGGCGTTCGCGTAGTGTTGCGACATAGTTTTCGGCCCACTTGCGATTGTCTTTGTCCAAGCTGACCGCCATGATCGGCGCGGGCGATTGAGCGGCTTCGCGGGCGGATTCGGTGGGACTGTTGGTTTCCATTGTGTGCCTTTCGTCATTTGAAAAGTGGGCGCGTTGTTGCCCGGAAGGTCTCCTGGATGAAGCATGTTATCGTAGAAAGGCGTCGTACCATCTACCACAACGAACGGCCGATCCAAAATGCAGGTGTGTAAACCTGTACCCGAAACCGGGTACGAATTGACAGAAAGGGAAAACAGGGCGACCTGTTATGATCGCCTCGCTGCCGGTTTGAGACAGCGGATTCGATAAAGATTTGATACACGATGACCGGTGAGATTACTCACAAAGAAGCAACTTTGCACGTCCTTCAATCACAGACAAAGGTTTGACCTGGGCAATGCAGGGTTGCTGGGCTCGTGAAAACGGTTGGAACGGCGCCCGTTCTGACTTTCTACAATATGATTCCAGGAGATAACGGGTGATCATGATTGCCGTTTATTTTGAAATCCCTGTAACTGACATGACACGAGCCATGGCGTTTTACACTCGTGTATTCGGTGTTGAATTCAAACAGGTGACGATCGATGGCAACGACATGGCGTTGTTTCCGTTCGGCGAGGAAGCGGATGGCTGTTCCGGCGCTCTGGCCAAGGGGGAGAGCTATGTTCCAAGCCTGGATGGTGCGCGCATCTACCTTTCAGTGGCTGATATTGAGCAGACAATGGCGTCGGCCTTGCACGCTGGCGCCTGGTCTCTTTATCCCGTCACCACGGTGATGAATCGCTTCAAGGTGGCGGAATTTCAAGACTCGGAAGGAAACCGGATCGCGCTGCAACAACGGTTGCCGTCTAGCCTGTGAAAGCGTTTGAGGGCGGCATTTTATCTTGTGCGGCCTGATGGTCTTGGCGGTGTGGTAAATCCGTTGTTGTTTTGACCGTCCGGGGCTCGATACCAAAAACTGTTATACCGTGACGCATGGGTTTCTGTTCAAAAACATCCAAAGTTTGATCAGCAATCAACGCTTTCCTGTATGGATCACATTGACTTCAGGCGACCCTTCGGACTTGGTGAAGCAGCAATTATCTGGAAAACCTGGAAACAGCTCTTAACAGGCTGCTGAATTACGCGCTCCAGGCTCCTTGTCGAGACTGTAAACCCGCATTCCGCCCTGAGCAATTTGGAAGAAAAGAGTCTTTCAGGCACTTTTTCAGCAGCCTGTTAAAGTGATCACGCATGGGGTGTTTCCATTTGGGCACTCAAGGTATGCTTGATTTGTACCGATAATAATGATGAACGTTTGACGCGTTGGGCATCGTGCGTTGTGGGAGGGTTCGGGATGGGTACCGGCATCAACTTTTCTGGTATGGCTTCAGGAATTGATACGGCGTCGATTGTCGATCAGCTGATGGCCATTGAGCGGCGTCCCATTACCAAGGTTAAGCAGCAGCAATCAACCGAGAGAACCCGGTTGGTTCGGATGCGGGCTTTGAATACCAAATTGTTGATGCTGCGTTCTTCTGCTGACGCGGTGAAGGGCAGTAGCCTCAATACGTCTCCGTTTACGGCGAAAAATGCCACGTCGAGCGATACAGCGACCTTTACGGTGACCGCTTCGAATACGGCATCCCCTGGTTCTTTCAGTGTTGATGTGAATGCGTTGGCCAAGAGTCAGAAGGTGGGCGGCAACGCTTTCAATGCGGCGCATGGGGGCGGTACGTTGACAATTGCGGGAGCTTCGCGCACAGCCAACGTCTCAGTCACAGCAGGTGATGACGCTCAGGCGATCGCCACTAAGATTAATGCGGACAGCGAGTCCGGGTTGACCGGTTCCGTGGTAAACGGACGGTTGATTCTGACCGGCAAGAGTACCGGGTCTGCCGAGAATTATACGTTGTCGATGAGTTCGGGGCCCGCTACTTTGACCGATTTCGGTTTGCAGGCGTCGGTATCGGATGTGGCGGCGCAGGACGCGCAAATCACGCTTGCGGGAATTACGGTGACCAGTTCGAGCAATGTTTTTAACAATGCGATCAACGGCGTCTCAATTACCGCCGTGGCGCTTGGCACGGCTAAGAACCTGAGCGTCACGGCAGACACGGCCAGTGCCGTCAACAAGGTTCAAGACATGGTGACTAAGGTGAATGACATCATTTCCCAGATCCAGGAAGACACCAAATATGATGTCGCAACCAAGCAAGGCGGACCGTTGCTTGGAGATTCCTTTGTTACGAGCATTGCAGGCCAGTTGACCCGTCAGGTGACCGATACGTTTGATCCAAATGTTGGTGGAAACAGCGGTTATGAAAATTACACCAAGATTGGCCTGTCCGTGGGTCGCGACGGCAAGTTGAATCTGGATACCGCAAAATTAAGAACTGCGTTGGATGCTAACCCGTCTGCAGTGTACAACCTGTTTGCACGAGAGGATGGTGCGACGTCCGGCAGTACCAAATTGAATAGTGCCGGCAATACGACAACGATGGCGCAGGGAGATGGCATTGCGAACCGCTTGAGTGCATTTGCCGACATGCTGATCTCACGCAGTTCCGCATACAATGGTCTGGATGCAAATGGTGCCCGCTCAACAGGCGCCATGGTTTCCCGCATTAACGCCATGAACGAGACCATTTCCAACTTCGACAAGCGCGTCGCGACACTGGAGGACCGTGTGGGCAGACGTGAAAAGATTTTACGTAGTCAGTTTACTGCCATGGAGAAAGCAATCTCAACGATTCGCAGCCAAGGTCAGCAGATGTCGGCTCAAATGGGCATGAGTTGACGCATTTTAATGGATCGTTGAGCGTCTACTACCTCGAATTTTGTAATCGGGAATGGTTACATTCTTGATTACATTTGATTGCCGATCAATTCTTGCCCAAGCCCGAACCGTGGAACGCTCCGCGCATCATGCGCTGCAATTCGTTGGGGTTATCAGAGTAACCGAGCGCGTCATCCAGTGAAATGATTTCATCCTGGTAGTGTTGGAAAATGGCACTATTCATGGATTGCATGCCTTCCATGCCGCCTTGGGCGATGATTTCGTAACAACCGTGAAGTTCGTTTTTCATAATCAGGTCACTAATTGTCGGTGTGCCGATCAGAATCTCATGGCACGCGACCCGACCGGGACCATCGGACCGCTGAATCAGACGCTGTGCCACGCACCCTTTTAACACCATCGCTAGTTCATGGCGCAGTGTCTCCCGTTCGTGAGGCGGAAAATAATTGAGAATACGGTTAATGGTCTGCACCGAATCGGTCGTGTGCAGGGTCGAGAACACCAAGTGACCAGTTTCGGCTGCTTTCATGGCAGACAAGATGGTCTCCTGGTCACGCATTTCACCAATCAGAATGACATCCGGATCCTGCCGAAGTGCATACTTGAGAGCACTTGGAAAATCCTTGGTGTCAGTTCCCAATTCGCGCTGTGTGATAATGGACTTTTTGTTCGTGTAGTAGAATTCGATCGGATCCTCTGCCGTGACGATGTGAACGTCTTTGGTGGTATTGATGAAATCAACCATGGCCGCTAACGTGGTCGACTTGCCGGAACCCGTCGGCCCAGTGACCAAAACCAACCCCTGGCGTTCGAGGGCCAGCTTTTTGAGCACTGGCGGCAAACCCAATTCGTCAAGCGGAATGGGGTCAATCGGTATGACCCGCAACGCTGCCCCAATGTTGCCTGACTCGGAATACACATTCATTCGAAACCGAGCCAGACCATCCAACTGAAGCGAGAGATCCATTTCGCGCCGCTCTTCAAAAATGCGCCGCTGTTCCGATGTCATAATGGCGTAAATTGACTGTCGCGTCTCATCAGGTGATAACGACTTATACTCGGTCGGAACGATACGACCATCGATGCGCAGCATCGGCGGATTACCCGACTTGATATGAATATCGGATGCCCCTTTGTGAATGGCGGAACGCAAAAAGTCAAGAATATGCAAGGCGAATTCCCCTCACGATACCGGCGCAAGAACCGGCATCTGCTGAATTACGTTGAGACTCCCCCAGACGCGCACTGTGACAGCGGTAAACCAACCATCCGACCCATTTGGCGATTGATCTCAACCAGCAGTCGCACACTTTCGGGATCACTTGCCTCCGCCATCCAGGAATCAACCGACTCGGCCTTGTCATTGACCAGACGTGCCTCCAATTTGATGCGTGAAGGCAAAAATTCACCGCTTTTGAGTACCGCTAGCTCTTCCATCGGTGGCGCGGGATATTCAATTTTAACGTCTGAAATCATGTGTACGCGTTTCTTGATGCAGGTATGCGTCTTGGGATAAAAAAGAATCCGAATGTAAAACGCAGCGGTCACCAAGACGACGTCGATTGAATAGTACGTGAAGGCTTTTTCTGCTGTGGCTCCGGATGTTTCGATCACAGGGTAACAGATAAGTACACGATCTTGCGGATGCACCAAGTCTCGGACGGTGTTGATCAACAATTGCCCAATGAAAGGCAATTGGGCCGCACGCTGCAACAGCTCATTCAAACGGGGGTGAGCATACGCATTCGCAGCCGTTTGACTCATCGCACAACTTCCTTTTCCAACGATTGGCCAGACCGAATCCATTCTACCCCGCCCAAGTACGGCCTTAACGCATCGGGAATACGAACCTCGCCCGACGCCGTTTGACAGTTTTCAAGAATGGCAGCCACGGTTCGTCCAACTGCCAAACCGGAACCATTCAACGTATGGGGCCATTGCAGTTTGCCCTCGCTGTCACGAAAACGCATGTTTCCGCGACGAGCCTGAAAGTCGGTGCAATTCGAGCAACTGGAAATTTCACGGTATTTGCCCTGAGAAGGAAACCACACCTCCAAATCATAGGTTTTGGCTGCATTGGCGCCTGTATCACCCCCGCATAACTGTATCACCCGATAAGGAAGCCCCAATTCCTGCAGAATGGTTTCGGCATTGGCAACCATTTTATCCAACTCGTCCATGCTGTTTTCCGGATGGACAATTTTTACCATTTCAACTTTGTCAAACTGGTGCATGCGAATGATACCGCGGGTGTCTCGTCCAGCCGCCCCTGCCTCGGACCGGAAACAAGGCGTGCCAGCCGTGAAGTACAGCGGCAAACTTGCTTCCGGCAAGATCTCATTGCGGTACAGGTTTGTCAGTGGAATCTCGGCAGTCGGGATCAGGTAGTAGTCCGTATCTTCGAGCTTGAAGAGCTGATCCGCAAACTTGGGCAGGTTGCCATTGGCGGTCAATGTTTCCGCATTGGCCACATACGGCGGCTGTATTTCCGTGTAACCATGACGCGTTGTATGAACATCCAACATGAAATTCAGGACCGCGCGTTCAAGACGCGCACCGAGATCACGCATCACCACAAAACGGGCACCAACCAGTTTGGCCGCCCGCTCAAAATCCAACAGCCCCAACGTTTCTCCCAATTCATGATGCGCCTTTACCGGAAACGAAAAATCAGCCGGCATGCCCCAACGACGGACTTCAACATTCGATGCTTCATCTGCACCATCTGGAACCGAAACGTCCAACAAATTGGGAATGCGCAACAACAACGCCTGACGCCGTTGCTCAATGAGCGGCATCTCCGCTTCCAGTGCCTTCAAGCGCGCGGTGTCATCCTTCATCGCCACGATGAGCGCCGCAGCTTCTTCGTGCCGTTGCTCTTTTTTAAGCCGGGCGATTCGCTCGGAACTGTCATTTCTGCGATGACGCAACGCATCAAGCGCCGTCTGTGTTTCCCGAAACAAACGGTCACACGTCAAAACGTCATCCAAATCAAGGTCGTGACAGCGTCGGCTCAAACTGTCCTTCACCCGATCGGGCTCCTGTCGGATGATACGAATGTCGAGCATGGCAGGCTCCTTTTAAAACTGTTCCGTTCCACGTCACCCAAGTGCCGTGCAAAACCCTGAGCCCTCCTGCGTCATGTCACTGGCGCAGGAGGGCCCGTCGATCACAGCACTACCAGATTTGCAACTGCTTGGGCTGATTGATGGTAATTTGCTGATGCGAAATCGAAATGATTCCTTCATCCTGTAGCCGATTCAAGGCTCGGGTAACCGTTTCCCGCGAGGAACCCACCATGTTCGCAAGATCCTGGTGCGTCATCTTCAAATTGATCAAAACCTTTGACCCAATCGGACGCCCTTCCACTTCCGCCAAGTTTTTTAGTGTTGACGCCACGCGCTCGTGCACATCCTTGAACGCGAGGTCTTCAACCTGCTGGTTCACCTGTCGGATGCGACGCGTCAAATCACGCATGATCTTTAATGCAATCGTTGGATGTCCCGTGATCAATCGCTCGAAATCACGTTTGTTGAGCGTATAAACCACCACTTGCTCATCCAGCACTTCCGCGGTCGCGGAGCGCGGCTGCTCGTCGAAAATAGCCATCTCACCAAAGAACTCACCTGGTTGCATCAGCGCCAAAGTCTTTTCACGACCATCTTCCGTGATTTTTGAGATCTTGACCCGCCCACTCTTCAAAATGTACAAGGTGTCACCACGATCCCCCTCGTGAAAAATGATGCTCTTTTTAGGATAGGTTTTCTCCTGTGTAATGCTCGCAATGCGCTCAAGGCTCTCCTGGCCCACGCCGCTGAAAATGGATACGCGTTGCAGAAAAACAAGACTGTTTCCCATCCGAGATATTCCCCCTCAATCAATCAGGTTCAGGCGCGCCCGGACGCGATGATCTCCGGGAGTCACGACAAGCCAAATCATCGATAACCCCTTTATCAGACGCACCATCCGTGCATCTGTCAGACCATCACGGGTGTGTTGGCATAACATAATCACTTTAGCGGGATTATAACATAATCGATGTGATCACCATCATAAATATATGATCGGTATTCGACAGTGCGTCTGATTCAATGCCGCAGACCATCGCGACATCCTCTCACGATCATTCTTGGGCAAAATCATGCCTGGCGCACGGAGCAAGACTTGAGGCCAGCGGGCAGACAGCACGCTGGCCTCAAGCCTTGGTTCACTCGTCTAGATACGGGTTTCTTGGCTGGAATCTGCAACAACCTTGCCGGTGCTTTTGTGAGAACGAATGAAACCGCCACTGGCGTTGAATTCTTTTAACTCAAGCACGTATTCGCCTGGTGCGAGATTTTCGACCGTATATTCCGTTTGGATGCCACGACGACGCAGATCGTCTTGCCATCTGATCGTCATCACCGATTCTTTGCTTTCGCTGGTCGATACGTTCAATGTGATCGCCGTGGCGAACCCACTCAACTTTTTAAGATTAACCAACATCCGCAAGTGCCCCCGACCCGCTTGCGGGGTTGCAGGCGGTGGCGTTACCTCCACAATGGGCTCCTCGCCAGCGGGATACCAACGCCCGTCGACAATCACACCCGTCTTGGTTGAGGCCGGACGCTCCAGCGTCGTCAAGATCAAGGTCTCCTGCCCATCTGTCGCCGCTCGACCACAACCCGCAAGCACAATCATGGATGCCGTTCCCAACCACCCTGCATATCTGGCAAACATCTTGTTCATTGAAACGTCTCTCCGTGGGCTCGGGGCACAATCGCTTCGCTTGACGCGCTACTTCTTCCAAAGACCTTATCGACAGTCACTTGATCATTTATGCGTAAATTTATCAAATTATAATCAAAATTTACTGTTTAGGTCCATTA
>Ga0079301_1000614_pt1 | contig 17342 bp, 14 predicted proteins | sample Wag4_2014_7_11_3_FD_74797 | JGI IMG/M metagenome (GOLD analysis project Ga0079301, IMG submission 74797) | Fresh water mixed with fracking chemicals microbial communities from Ohio, USA - Utica-2 Time Series FC 2014_7_11 | ecosystem: Engineered > Industrial production > Chemical products > Input... | reverse complement strand
GATACTATGAGTAAAGCACTATTTTTCCATGATTTACCTTTAACCGATTAAAAAATATCGTTAGGTAAATAAATTGGCATTTTTTATGGTGGTTAATAAAACATTTTTCTCAAATTTATTCGAGGGTAGTACCGAAGCTGACCATATCGATAGACTCAAACCTAATCGGCTTGCGACTATCCTTCTTCATCCCACTTCCGCAAAACAGCGAGTTTTTCCGCAATTTTAATTTCCAGCCCCCTTGGTACAGGCTGATACCAATTCGGTGCGGCCATCCCGTCAGGGAAATAATTTTCCCCTGCAGCATACGCATTGGGTTCATCATGTGCATAGCGGTACTCATGGCCATAACCCAGTTCTTTCATCAATTTCGTTGGCGCATTGCGTAGATGAACGGGGACTTCTCGGCTTTTATCCTGCTTTACAAAAGCCTTGGCCTGATTGTAAGCCACATACCCCGCATTACTCTTTGCGGCGACAGCTAAATAAATCACTGCCTGCGCTAATGCCAACTCTCCCTCAGGACTGCCTAAACGCTCAAAAGTGGTGGCGGCATCGTTGGCAATTTGCATCGCTCTTGGATCGGCCAGCCCAATATCCTCCCACGCCATCCGAATAATCCGCCGCGACAAATACTTAGCATCGGCCCCACCATCTAACATTCGAGTTAACCAATATAAGGCGGCATCGGGATTAGAGCCGCGTACTGACTTGTGTAAAGCTGAAATTTGGTCGTAGAAAAACTCGCCCCCTTTATCAAATCGGCGGGGGGTGAGGGCTAAGGCGTGGTGGATAAACTCCGCATCAATATTGCGAATCCCTGCTGCTTGTGCTGCTGTGGTGCATTGTTCAACCAAATTGAGCAATTTCCTGCCATCACCATCGGCATACGCAACCAGCGTAGTGCGTGCTACTTCATCCAAAATCAAATCCGGCATAGCTATGTGTTGGGCACGGGCTAACAGCTGTTGTAATTCATCGTCAGTTAACGATTGCAAAACATAGACTTGTGCCCGCGACAGCAAAGCCGAGTTCACTTCAAATGAGGGGTTTTCGGTGGTGGCGCCGAGTAGAGTGATTAAGCCACTCTCGGTATAAGGCAACAGGGCATCTTGTTGCGACTTATTAAAACGGTGAATTTCATCAACGAATAAAATGGTTTTTTTATTCTGTTGCCGATAGTGTTCGGCTTGTTCCATTGCTGCACGAATCTCTTTGACACCCGAAAACACCGCCGAGAGTGCAATAAACTCTGCCTCAAAAGCATGGGCAGTCAGTCTGGCCAAGGTAGTTTTACCCACCCCGGGCGGCCCCCAAAAAATCATCGAGTGCAGTTTTCGTGCTTGAAAAGCCAACCGTAACGGTTTACCTGCACCAAGCAAATGCGATTGCCCAATGACCTCGTCCAGATGTCGTGGGCGCATTCGCTCGGCTAACGGTAGCGTGGTTGAGGAAGGGGTTTCGAATAAATCCATTTTCACATCGCAAAAAAAGACCCGCTGTGCTGACACAGCGGGCCTGATACCACAAAAAAATCACAAGGCAGCGACGATTTTAATTTCGACTTTCCATGCTGGATTGGCTAATTTCGCCTCGACGGTGGCGCGTGCTGGGCTGTGACCAGCCGGTACCCACGCATCCCATGCCCGATTCATCGCATCATAATCAGCCAAATCAGCTAAAAAAATAGTTGCATCGAGAATACGGGTTTTATCGGTGCCCAGTTGCGCTAACACATTATCGATTAACGATAAGACTTCTGCCGTCTGCCCCTCGGCGTCGCGGCTGGTGTCTTCTGGTACTTGGCCTGCTAAGAAGGCCATCCCATTGAATACCACGGCCTCGGATAAGCGTGCACCGGGTAATAAACGTTGAATAGACGACATCCCTTTTCTCCCCGATTAAGCCACTGCCGCAATGGCACGCAAACGTAACGAGAACTCGCGTAATTGGGCAATCCCAGATGCTTCGGCCCGAGCGCACCAATCTTGTAACTCTTTAAGCAATTGCTCTTTGGTCAAATTCGAGCGTTCCCACAGCCGAGATAATTCTTGCCGCATGGAATAAATGGTCTGTAACACTGGGCTTTGCTCTAACAACTGATCTAACTGTGAGCGTTCTTGTGCTGGAATGTCTTTGCCATCTTGTTTCAGCCACACTTTCATTTGCCGCGTCATATTGCCTTGCATCTCTGGCAATTTACCGCGCAAGCTGCTCAATTCTTCTTCATAAGCCGATTTGAGCGATTTCGCGTATTGCGCTGCCACTGCATAACGATTGGCGATAATGGCGTGTAAAGTGTCCAAATCGAGATGGGATTTCACTTCGCCATGCAGTAATTTAGGTGCCACACGGCGGACTTTGGCGAGGCCGATCATTTCCATGATGCGGATATACATCCAGCCAATATCAAACTCGAACCATTTGTAAGACAGTTTGGCCGAAGTGCCGAAGGTGTGGTGATTGTTATGCAACTCCTCACCACCGATTAAAATACCCCACGGGAAAACATTGGTAGCGGCATCTTCGTTTTCGAAATTACGGTAGCCCCAATAGTGACCAATCCCATTCACCACACCGGCAGCCCAAAACGGAATCCATGCCATTTGTACCGCCCAGATGGTTAAACCAATCGGGCCGAACAACAAGACATCAATGACTGCCATCAGGACAATCCCTTTGCCATTGTGTTTGGTGTAGATATTGCGCTCTAACCAATCATCAGGGGCACCATGGCCAAATTTATCCATGATAGATTGATCTTTGCAGGCGACACGATATAACTCGGCCCCTTCCCACATCACTTTTTTGATCCCGAGCACTTGTGGGCTATGTGGATCATCCGCTGTTTCGCAGCGTGCATGATGTTTACGATGAATGGCCGCCCACTGTTTGGTAATCATCCCCGTCGTCAACCATAACCAGAAGCGGAAAAAATGGCTTGGGATGGGATGCAAGTCGAGCGCACGATGGGCTTGATGACGATGCAGATAAATGGTTACTGCCGCGATGGTGATATGAGTTAATCCCAATGCCACCAATACATAGCCCCACCAGGGTAGGTCGATCAGACCTTCGAGGAACAACATGGGCGGTACATCCTTCATTTTTTAACCAAAATACTATCTTAACAGATGCAGCCATCGACTTGGCACTGTTAGATGTGGCTTGTTTGATCGTTGTCTGGGTGACAGGCCGCGATAGCAGAAAAGTCGTAGAAAAACACGATTTGATGAGCAATGGTGCTAAGATTCTTGCCACGGCAAATACTGATGGAATAGAAATAGTGAGTAAGCAAACATGGCGGCTCGCTGCGGCTGGAGTGGCTCTGTCAGCTCTGTGCTATGCAGGGGCAGCGTATTGGACAGGTTTAAAAGCAGAAGAAACCTTGTTAGAACAACACCGTATGGTGGCTGGGTTGCCTTTATTTACTGTGCAATCGCATGACTATCAGCGTGGTTGGTTTAGCTCTAGCGAAAAAACCGAGCTGGTGCTCAACCGTAAGTTGTTCGAACCCTATCTCAATATTTTGCCCGAACAAGCAAGAGGGATGTTAGACGCCAAAATTGTCTATACCCACCACATCAAACATGGCCCTTTACCTGGCCTGACCGATTTCGACCTACGCCCCGCGCGCGCGCTAGTCAGCACTGAATTTATTATGAGTGATGCGACGCGCAAAACGCTGAGCAAGTTTTTTGGTGATGCCGACCCGATTACCCTAACCAATCGTCTGTACTTCTCCGGTGGTGGTGAACTGCAGGTGGCTATTCCCAAATTTGACTACGAAGAAACCCTCTCTGGCGTCAAAATTCGTTGGGGCGGTTTTCATGGCAAAGTGGACTATGCCTCGGGTTATCAGCAATACCAAATCGATGCGCGTTTACCGGGTTTAGAAGTCGATGCAGCGATCAAAGGTCACGTCGAATTTAAAAACGTGGCGTTTGTGTCCGAGACCACACCCGGCAAAACCGGCGTCGATATTGGTAATAGCGAATTAACGATAGAGAACATCCAACTTGATTCACGAGAAAGTGTACCTTACGAAATTCGTCTGAATGAGTTGGTGTATTTGTTGACGCGGATTCGGGTGGGTGAATTTATCAATCCTTCCGGTGAAATCAAACCATCGAAAGCTGAACTGAAAAAGCTGCGCTATCGTGTTAACACAGAAGAAAATGGAGAATTTGTTAATACCCGTGGTCGCTTTGATTTCGCCAGTTTGATGATCAATAAAACTACGGTGGGCCCGTTAGAGCTGGATGTATCAGCAAACCATTTACATGGCCCCACGTTGGTTAAACTTGACAAAGCTCTGTCCGCGATTCCATTTGAAGGCAAAGACCCTGCTGAATTGCGCCGTACTTATGTTGATACCGTATTGCGTGAGGGCGCACCGCTGTTGAAGCAAGATCCAATTGTTAAAGTCAATACGCTGAAATTACAGCTACCAGATGGCGTCGTTGATGTCAGTGGTCAGGTGGCGTTAAAGGCGGTGCAAGATGCGGACTTACATAAAGCCCTCGATTTTCTGACCAAGGTTCATGCCGACGCCAAATTAAGTCTGCCACGTCAAACGCTAGAAGATCTGGTGGTGGCGCAGGCGCGTAATTTGTTTATGGTCGATGAACGGGCAGAAAATCCGCCTAGCGTGCAAGAAATTGATGACTTGGCGAAAAGCCTGTTTTCGAGTCAATTGCTGCAATGGCGAGAGCAGGGCTATGTTGTTATCAGAGGTGGACAGATTGATACTGCGCTAACGTGGGATGGCCAGCAGCTGACGGTGAATAAACAACCCATTAGCCTGCCTTGGCAAGAGCCAGAGCCAGAACCAGAACCTGACACATCATCAGCACCACAAGATGCCGCAGCAGACGCGAAGAAACCCTCTTAAGTCTGACGCTTGATAATCCTGTGCTCTGCCCTCATCCGGTAGAGCACGTTTTATTTGTTGGCGCGCGGCGTTCAGTTGCTGCGCGCCTTTCTGTTACACTGTACCATTTTCAGCTGACCTACCGTCGGATCATTATGCTTACTCTGTTCAATACCCTGTCCCGTCAAAAAGAAGTTTTTCGTCCTATTACACCCAATCAAGTGCGGATGTATGTCTGTGGTATGACAGTATATGATTATTGCCACTTAGGTCATGCTCGGGTGATGGTGGTTTTTGATATGGTGGCGCGTTGGTTGCGTGCTGCAGGTTATCAAGTCACCTATGTTCGTAACATTACCGACATCGACGACAAAATCATTAAGCGAGCACTCGAAAATCAAGAGTCGATCCATGATTTAACTGCCCGTTTTATCCAAGCGATGAACGAAGATGCTGATGCCCTTGGTGTGTTACGACCAGACCATGAGCCGAAAGCCACCGAGTTTGTTGGCCAAATGCATCAACTGATTGCGGCACTGATTGAAAAAGGCTTGGCGTATTGTGCCCCGAATGGCGATGTGTATTATGCGGTGCGTAAATTTTCTGGTTACGGCAAGTTGTCTGGTAAAAGTTTAGAAGACTTGCGCGCAGGTGAACGGGTGGACGTCGATCCCAATAAACAAGATCCGTTAGATTTTGTGTTGTGGAAAGCTGCCAAAGCGGATGAACCGAGTGAGGCAAAATGGGCCTCGCCGTGGGGTGATGGCCGTCCGGGTTGGCATATCGAATGTTCAGCCATGAGCTGCCATCATTTAGGCGATCACTTCGATATTCACGGTGGCGGGGCGGATTTACAGTTTCCTCACCATGAAAATGAAATTGCACAAAGCGAGGGCGCACATGGCCACGCTTATGTGAATTACTGGATGCACAATGGCTTTATTCGGGTGGATAACGAAAAAATGTCGAAATCACTCGGCAATTTTTTCACTATTCGCGAAGTGCTAGAAAAATTTGATGCCGAAGTCGTGCGCTTCTTTATTTTGCGTGCTCACTACCGCAGCCAATTAAACTACTCTGATGCCCATTTAGAGGATGCCAAAGGGGCTTTAACCCGTCTTTACACTGCATTAAAACCTTTCTCGGTTGCTGAGTTGACAGCGGAAATCGATTGGCAACAACCGTATGCCCAGCGTTTCCAAGCTGCAATGAATGATGACTTCAATACTGTTGAAGCGATGGCAGTGTTATTTGAATTGGCCGGAGAGGTCAATCGGACTGGATCCGCCGTTTTAGCCAGTGTGCTGCGTGCTTTGGCGGGCGTATTGGGTTTATTGCAACGCGAACCGTTGGCTTTTCTGCAAGGTGGACAAGAAGCTGGCGATTGGGACGCTGAACGTGTCGAAGCGGCGATTGTGGCGCGGCGTGAAGCAAGAGTCGCAAAGAATTGGGCAGAATCTGACCGCATCCGTGATGAATTATTGGCGGCGGGGATTTTGTTGGAGGATGGCCCTCAAGGGACCACTTGGCGGCGAGTTTAACGCTGTTTTACCTTGTCAATCGGTCAAGGCTCAAGGATAATGCTGGGTTTTCAAAGCGGTATAGGCACAACCCCTATACCCGAAACCCCAAAGGAAAATCATGAAATCCGGTATCCATCCTGAATACACCGATCTGAAAGTGACCTGCTCTTGCGGCAACGCTTTTGTGACCAAATCGACCATGCGCAAAGAAAGCTTCCACGTTGAAGTGTGCTCCGAGTGCCACCCTTTCTACACAGGTAAACAGAAAGTGGTTGACACCGCAGGTCGTATCGACAAGTTCAAACAGAAGTTCGGCAAGTTCGCGCGTTAATCTCTGCGCGTCTCCGCAAAAAAAGGCAGCGCAGGCTGCCTTTTTTTTCGCCTGTCCATTTTGGATCACGTGGTGCTGTTATGTTGACCTACACTCCTCCCCGCCCACCCGAAGCCGAACGACCTACAGAAAAACCGTGGTTGTTGCTCTTATTGTGTTTTGTTTGGTTATGGCCCGGCATCTTGGGGCACGATCCGTGGCGACCGAATGAACCGTATGTGGTTGGTATCGTGCAATCGATGCTAGAAACAGGGAATTGGTCGGTACCAAGCATTGTCGGGGTACCTTACTTAGAAACGCCCCCGCTCTATCATTGGCTGGCTGCATCGCTGGTTTCGTTATTGTCGCCGTGGTTGTTGTCTGCTCACGATGCTGCGCGGATTGCTACACCTTTATTGATGTCGCTGGCGCTGTGGTGTGTGGGATTGGCAGGACGAGATTTAATTGGGCGTCGCCATGGCCGCAGTGCGGTGATGATCTTGATTGGTTGTCTGGGTCTTATGACGTGGGGCCATGAGCTGTCTCCTGATGTTGGGTTGTTCACCGGATTTTGTCTTGGCTTTTATGCCCTTGCCCTCGGTATTCGACAGGGCTGGTTAGCCGGTTTGTGGTTGGGCTTAGCGAGCGTATTGATTATGTGGTGTGCTAGCCTGTTAGAGCTGGCGTTGATTTGGATGGTGGCGTTGACGCTGCCTGCGTTTAGGGCATGGCGTGGTGGAGAATATCTCAAAACCTTATTAGTGGCACCGGTGGTGGCTTTGCCATTGCTATTGTGTTGGCCCTTGTTGTTACACAAAGCCAGTCCAGCATTATTTGAACAATGGTGGTTGCAACATGCGTTGGGACCATTTAACGGTTTTGGCCGCTTAGATGTTCTGCATGAATTCGGTTATTACCTCAAACTTTTCCCGTGGTTTACATGGCCGGCGTGGCCATTAGCGGCATGGGCGGTGTGGCAACGCCGTCACCGTTTAGATGAGCCTGTCACACAGCTCTCGTTATTGTTTTTCACGGTGTTGTTATGTCTGCTGACCTTGTCTCCTCGCCAAACCCAAGCCTTGGCATTGCCGTTGTTATTGCCCTTGGTGATGTTGGCCGCCAGCGAGTTAGATTCGTTACGGCGTGGTGCAGCCTCTTTTCTGAATTGGTTTGGTTTAATGACCTTTGGCCTGCTAGGCGCATTTATGTGGGTGGGTTGGGGGGCAATGAATTTTGGCTGGCCAACAAAATTGGCCGAGCGTTCATATTTCTTTAGTCCGGCGTATCAGCCACACATTAACTGGCCTTTTCTGATCTTGGGTATTGCCGCAAGTTTGACATGGGTGTGGGCGGTGACACGCCGGCATGTGCGTGGTCGTCAAGCAGTGACCAATTGGGCAGCGGGGGCAACTTTGGTATGGGGATTGGGTATGACCCTGTGGTTGCCGTGGTTTGATGCACAAAAAAGCTATCGTTCGACGGCGTTGGCAATGCAAGCGGCGATTCCATCCGATGCCAACTGTGTGGCCACCGCCTCCACTCATTATGTCCAACGGGCATTGTGGTATTACTTTGCCGGTATTCGGCTGTTGCCGACAGAACAAACCGCAGGTGCTGCGTGTCAGTATCGGATGGTGATGCACTATCGTGCTGATTATCAACCCTCACCCTCGTGGGAAATTATCTGGCAAGGCAACCGCCCCGGTTCGCGGCGTGAGTTTTACTTTTTATTGAAAAAACAATAGGTTGTTTTATGGCGTGGATTTATTTGTTGTTGGCTGGGGTATGTGAAATTGGCTGGCCATTGGGCTTAAAGTTGTCACAAACCACGCCGTATAAATGGCCGTGGATTGGCTTTGCGGTCGCGGCAATGACCGCCAGTGGTTATTTTTTGTGGTTAGCGCAACGCACCATTCCAATTGGCACTGCCTATGCGATCTGGACCGGAATTGGTGCGGTGGGTGCGTTCATCGTTGGGATCGCTTTGTTTAAGGACAGTGCCAATTTATGGCGGATTCTGTCTGTGTTGTGTATTGTGATTGGGATTGTTGGCTTAAAGTTGTCTCATAGTGATTGAATTATCGTTTTGGTGTTAAACCCCGATTTTTATAGCAAAATAGTGGCTTTGTTATCGAAATAATTGGCCATGTCAGAGATTTTATTAGGGTTTCAACGCCTAGCGCAGCAGTATGGCATACTGCTGGTGCAACCTTTATTTAGCCATAGTCGCCTAGGTGCTGTACGCCAACGTACAGATACCCCCGAAAGAGAAACGCTCACTTGGCCCCCTCAATATCAACCCCTCAATACCTTTCGCGGCCATTTTGAATTTGGTTTGAAATATGAGCGGTTAAATCTCGAATTTTTTTCACGCCTATTTACACAGATAGACCCCATTGAAATAGTGGCATGGGTACAAGATGAACCCACTGGTCGTTATGCCCGCCGTACTGCATTTTTATATGAATGGTTAACTGGCCGGAGGTTGTCCCTACCTGATACGGCTGCCAATGTAGCGTATGTCGATGCTATTGATGCCAGTTTGTACCTGACGGCCCAATCACCAGAGCGTGTACGCCGTTGGCGTGTCAACAATAATTTACCTGGTACACCTGTGTTTTGTCCGATGGTGTATTTGGGACCAGAGGCTGAACGCAGTTGGCTGTTTGATGTGGCCGCAGGGGTGCAGGCACTTGACGATACTTATGGCCCCGAGATATTGCTACGCAGTGCCGCATGGTTGACGCTCAAAGAGTCCCGTGCCAGTTTTGCTATTGAACATGAAGCTGACAAGGCAGATCGTGTGAAACGCTTTGCTGCTGCTATCGGTGAGTTCAGTGGGCGTTTAGAAGATCCACTGTCACCTGATGCCTTACTTACCTTGCAAAAAGCTGTGCTGGGTGAACGAGCTTTACGGGTGGGAATTCGTCAATCACCGGTGTTTGTCGGAGAAAACAGCTTTCGGGCACAGATAGTGCACTATATTGCTCCTGATGAAGAAAGCGTGCCCGAGATGCTAACAGCGCTTGCGCTCTATGAGGCTAAAACTCGTGGCGCTTATCCTGTTGTCAGAGCGGCAGCGGTGTCGTTTGCTTTTGTCTACCTGCATCCCCTTGCTGATGGTAATGGACGAGTACACCGTTTTCTCATCAATCATTTATTGGCTGTTGATAAAGCTGTACCAGCTAATCTGATTGTGCCGGTATCTGCCACTATTGCTGGTAGTGCCCAAGGTCGGGCAGATTATGACGCAACATTAGAGTTATTTTCTAAACCCTTTATGCGTCTGTATGCGGATGCTTACCATTTTAGCGGGCGACGTGTTTGTCCTGATGGAGTAGAAACTAATTTTGAGTTTATCCGTATCAAAGACGCGCAACATGCCTGGCGTTATCTAGACCTAAGCGGTCATGTACGTTATCTGAGTAAGGTATTGCGACAAACAATAGAGCATGAAATGGCTGATGAGGCGCAATTATTACGTCAATACGATCAGGCATTGGCGGCTCTGAAGGCTGTGGTGGAAATGCCAGATGCGGATGCCGACCGTATTATTCGTTCACTGAAACAAGAGAACTGGATTGTTAGTAATAAATTGCGTAAAGCCTTGCCACAGATTTTTCAAGAAGGTGGGGCATTTTTTGATCTACAGACACACATCATTGCTGCGGTGCGGACGGCATTTATATCTAAGTGAGAGGACGTCTTGTATATGCTACGCCAGGTGGAAAGCGATTGAGAAAAATTCGTGAATTTAATCTAAACCTACTGTTCTGTTGTGAGCAGTAGGTTTTTTTAGGGTTAATTGTACGTTTTTGCAACAAAACGTACATTTTCGCGACATTCCCGCCTAGTGGAACTATTGTTCCATGCAGCTTTCATGCTAAGTTAACAATGCCAAGTTAAGCTATACGGCTTTAAAACCATTGACCCTATTGAATCTGACCCGTTCCGTGAACCCAAGCGGGGCGAGTCTCAAATCTTGTCAATCGTACTTAATTGTACGAATTGGCCCAAAAATGGGCACAAACAAGGTCGCGAAACTGCTTCGAGCAGGATGTTAAGACACACAAAAACCATAAAGGGGGAGTCATGACTCAACGTATCGCACTTGTAACAGGTGGCATGGGTGGCATTGGAACAGCAATTTGTAAAATGCTGGCTGATGCTGGGATGACCGTCGTGACAACATTCAGCCGTCCTGGTAAAGAACAGGATTGGCTGGCAAACATGAAAGAACAGGGCTACCACTTTCACGCTTATCAGTGCGATGTGGGTGATTTTTCGTCATGTGCTGAGATGGTGTCGAAAGTGCAAGCAGAAGTCGGCGCAATTGATGTGTTGGTGAATAATGCTGGCATTACCCGCGATGGCACGTTCAAACGGATGGATAAAGACAGCTGGGATGCGGTGATTCGCACCAATCTGGACTCGCTGTTCAATATCTGTAAACCGATTGTGGATGGGATGGTTGAGCGTGGTTTTGGCCGTGTGATCAATATTTCCTCCATCAATGGCCAAAAAGGTCAATTTGGCCAAACCAACTATTCCGCTGCCAAAGCTGGTATGCACGGTTTTACGATGGCCTTGGCGCAAGAAGTGGCGAAAAAAGGGGTCACAGTCAATACCATCAGCCCCGGCTATATTGCCACTGAGATGGTGATGGCGGTGCCGGAAGATGTACGCAATAAGATCATTGCCAATATCCCTGTGGGTCGCCTCGGTAAACCAGAAGAAATTGCCTCTTTGGTGGCTTATATGGCGTCTGATGCAGCGGGCTTTATGACTGGTGCTAACGTGGCTATCAATGGCGGTCAACACATGATGTAACTGTTTTACATTCTCCTGTGAATGATAAGCGCGTGTTAGAGTATGCCTCAGCACGCGCTTTTTTTAACCCAATGAGAGCCGAGGATAGTATGAGTCAAGACTTCAACCCAACCGACCCCTTTGCCTTGCTACGTCAATTTTGGCCCGGCGGGACAGTGAATCCTTTGCACGCTTTGCAACAATTTATGCCGCCGATGAGCGAAGCAGAATTGGATCGGAAACTGGCCGAACTGCGCGTGATTGAGAATTGGCTGACCATGAATTTGGGCATGATTACCATGCAGGTTCGTGCACTAGAAGCGCAACGCAATGCGTTGACTGCGCTGAAACCGAAAGAGAATAGCTAAGTCATCCATGCTGCAAAGCGGCTGTACGACAGCGCCAAGTCTGTTAATCTTCGTCTATCGCTTCTTTGCCAAGGAAAAAAATAAGATGGTCATGTCAAAACGCATGTGGCAAACCACGATGACCGCAACGATGATGGGCTTGACGTTGGGCGCGTGTACTACCCCGCTGGCAACACAACAAGTCAAAATACAGGGTGAGCGTGGGGTTTGGATCAATGAATCGGCACTCGAAACATTGTCCACTGCGACAACCCTCCAAGGGACGTTGCCTGTTCACGAAACACTAGAACTGCGGTTCCACCCCTCCGCCCCACAAGTGTTGTTGAGTACTGCCAAACATAATCTCAGCTTGGCTTACCAACGTGATTTCAGTGGTCGTGTTACTGTGTCGGCGATGGGTGAACACCCACAAGAGGTTTTTGTGCCTCTGGCGAATGGCAAATATCAACGTTTGCGTGATAATGCTTTGTTTATTAAAGTGAATCCTGATGAAGCATCACCATTTCGCAGTCTGCTGAATCAAATGTGGTTCCAAGGCAGCTATCGTGTACTGACTCCTTCTGGCCAAGCGACACCCCAACAAGTCCGCTTTTTACCTGATGGACGGGTTGAAGGTGCGGCACGCTTTACCCGTTATTCCCTTTGTTTAGCGGATGAATGTCCAAAAATGGAACACGGCAACAGCATTGCGCTATTTGATGGCGAACAGTGGCAACAGATGGCGATTGAAAAGGGCAATATCGGTCATTACACCTTATTATCTCTCCATCGCGTGTCCACCGCTGGCGATCAGCCTGCCTACGCGCCAACATCGCCTTATCTCCAACTGGCACCCCTCAGCAAATAGTGCGTTCTGCGCCGAGGTGGGTGGAGTATTTAGGATGAACAACTGAGATGGATGCCCTGCGCCCACGCCGGTGGGTGGGCAAAATAGGCCTCATATTCCTCTTGTTCAGCATACGGTTGTTGTAACAGATGGGCGAGGCGTTGTAGCTCACTGTCATCTTGATGTTGTTCTAGCTGCTGGATGGCTTGTTCTGCCATGTAGTTTCGCAAGATATATTTGGGATTGGCTGCCAGCATCATGGTTTGCCGTTCAATCGCAGACAGGTTCTGTTGTTGTAAGCGTTGCTGATAGCGCTGTGCCCATTGATCAAAGGCGACACGATCGACAAACTCATCTCGAACTGGGCCGGCAGCCTCTGCGTTCACAAAATAGGCCAGCAAGCGGTGGGCACGAGTGTAGTCTGCGCCTTGCTCAGCTAACAAAGTCAGCCATGTTTCAACTAAAGCCGCATCGTCGGGTTGCCATTCGCGTAATCCCAATTTGGCGGCCATATTCTGTTGCCAAGCCTGTTGATAATGCGTTTCATATTGTCCGAGTACCGCCAGCGTGGTGTCTTTACCGATCAGATCGATTAAAGCTTGACCAAGACAATATAAATTCCACAGGCCAATGCGCGGTTGTTGTGAGAAAGCATAGCGCCCATGATCGTCGGAGTGATTGAATACCTGATCGGGTACATAGCGGTCGAGAAAACCATAGGGCCCATAATCCAACGTCAGCCCAGCAATCGACATATTGTCGCTATTCATCACGCCATGCACAAAACCCACCGCTTGCCACGCTGCCATAAGCTCTGCTGTACGTAATACCACGCATTGCAATAAAGCTTCATAGGGATTGGCGGCAGATTGACAGTCGGGATAGCTCTGTTCAATCACAAAATCTGCCAATATTTTTAATAAAGCAGTTTCACCACGCCAATACAACACCTCAAACGAACCAAAGCGGATAAAACTCGGGGCAACACGGCACACCACTGCTGTCGGTTCCCAGCGTTCACGCCGTGCCAACTGGGACGATCCAAATAAGGCAAGGGCGCGGGTGGTGGGAATGCCTAACCCGTGCATGGCTTCCGAGGCCAGATACTCGCGGATGCTAGAACGCAAGACAGCTCGACCATCAGCCCCACGTGAAAACGGGGTGGGGCCGGCGCCTTTAAGCTGTAACTCTGCATATTGGCCATTGGCGATAGCCAATTCGCCAAGCCATAATGCGCGGCCATCGCCAAGTTGTGGCACATACACCCCAAATTGATGACCTGCATATAAGGCGGCCAGTGGCTCACTGCCAACAAGATGGCCGTCTCCAGCTAAGGCGGCGAGGGTTGCCGGTTGCTGTTGCCATGCTTCAATTTGCAGTTGTTGTGCCAGCGGTTGATTCCATAGCAACAAACGGCTGTCCGAGAGTGGTGTTGCTTTCACTCGAGCGAACAGCGCATCTGGTAGACGAGCAAAGCGGTTGATAAATTGAGCCATGATGATTTTCTAAGAAGATGGCGTTGTCATGCCTAAGACTTTTGCCAAATAGTAACCGGTGTGGCTATTGCGAATGGTGGCGACCTGTTCTGGTGTGCCATTGGCAAGGATGGTTCCCCCTCCCGCGCCCCCTTCTGGCCCAAGATCGATAATCCAGTCAGCTGTTTTAATCACATCCAGATTGTGTTCAATCACTAACACCGTGTTGCCATGTTCACGCAAACGATGCAGTACCTTGAGCAACAAATCGATATCATGGAAATGCAGACCCGTGGTGGGCTCGTCCAAGATATACAGGGTTCGACCGGTATCGCGTTTCGAGAGTTCCAATGCCAACTTAACCCGTTGCGCTTCGCCTCCAGATAGTGTGGTGGCAGATTGTCCCAGCCGGATATAGCCCAAACCGACATCCATCAAAGTTTGTAATTTACGGGCGACAGTCGGCACGGCAGCAAAAAAGGCCAGTGCCTGTTCCACTGTCATTTGCAACACTTCATCAATGGTTTTGCCTTTGTATTGCACATCTAATGTTTCACGGTTGTAGCGTTTACCATGACACACATCACAGGGGACATAGATATCGGGTAAGAAGTGCATTTCAACGCGAAGCACACCATCCCCTTGGCACGCCTCACAACGGCCACCTTTGACATTAAACGAGAAGCGGCCCGGGCCATAGCCACGTTCGCGGCTCATGGGCACGCCAGCAAACAATTCGCGAATTGGGGTAAATAAACCGGTGTAAGTGGCTGGATTGGAGCGCGGCGTGCGGCCAATCGGAGATTGGTCAACGTTAATGACCTTATCAAAATGTTCTAAACCAGTGATGTCTTGATAAGGCGCGGCTTCGGTTTGGCTATTGTGGAGGTGATGCGCGACAGCGTGATAGAGCGTATCGTTGATCAGCGTAGATTTGCCAGAACCCGACACGCCAGTGACACAAACAAACAAACCGACCGGCAACGTCAAATCAACCTGTTTTAAGTTATTGCCGCTGGCGCCATGAATTTTTAACACGTTTTCTGTGGGCGCGCGGCGTTGTGTAGGAATCGGAATACTGCGCCGACCGGATAAAAAAGCACCCGTAATAGAATTGGGGTGATTGGCGACTGTTTCTGGGTGGCCAGCCACTAGAATGTGCCCACCATGCTCACCGGCACCGGGCCCCATATCCACCACAAAATCAGCGGCACGAATCGCATCTTCGTCATGCTCCACCACAATCACGCTGTTGCCCAAATCGCGCAACCGCATCAATGTCGTTAACAGACGGTCGTTATCCCGTTGATGTAGGCCTATTGATGGTTCATCTAACACATACATCACCCCCGTTAATCCCGAACCAATTTGGCTGGCGAGGCGAATGCGTTGCGCTTCTCCACCAGACAACGTGTCGGCGGAGCGTTCTAGCGAGAGATAATCGAGACCCACATTCACCAAAAAACCGAGGCGGTCGGCGATTTCTTTGACAATTTTGCTGGCGATGGTTTGTTTGTGGCCAACCAACTGCAACTGTTCAAACCAAGCGAGGGTGTTTTTTAATGGCCATTGATTGATTTGATGGAGGGTTTGGCCCCCCACTTCGACATAGCGTGCTTCTTTGCGTAACCGCGACCCTTGGCAGCTCGGGCACACTTGGCTGTTTTGATATTTGGCGAGTTCTTCGCGCACTGCACTGGATTCTGTTTCGCGATAGCGACGTTCAAAATTAGAGACAATGCCTTCAAACGGATGACTGCGAGAAAAACGTGTGCCACGTTCATTGAGATACGTAAACGCAATGTCCTCGTGCCCAGAACCATACAGCACCACATGTTGCACGGCCTCGGGGAGGTCTTCAAAAGCCGTTTCTAAATCAAACTGATAGTGTTCAGCCAGATTTTGTAGCATCTGAAAATAAAATTGGTTGCGGCGGTCCCATCCCTTAATTGCCCCAGCAGCCAAGCTGAGACTAGGGTGAGCAACAATCCGTTTGGGATCAAAAAAACTCATGTGCCCCAGCCCATCACAACTGGGACACGCGCCCATCGGATTGTTAAAACTGAATAAGCGTGGTTCTAATTCTGGTAAGGAATAGCTGCAAACCGGACAGGCGAACTTGGCAGAGAACCAGTGTTCCTTTCCACTCTCCATTTCAACGGCAATTGCTCGTCCTTCGGCATGGCCGAGTGCCGTTTCAAACGACTCTGCCAACCGTTGCTGATTATCAGCACGGACTTTTAAACGATCAATGACCACTTCAATGGTATGTTTGCGATTTTTTTCCAGTTTTGGGATGGCGTCGATGTCATACACTTCGCCATCAACCCGTACCCGTACAAAACCTTGGGCGCGTAATTCTTCAAATAAATCGTGATTCTCGCCCTTTTTACCCATGACGACCGGCGCCAAAATCATCAGTTTGGTGTCTTCTGGTAAGGACAACACATGGTCAACCATCTGGCTGACAGTTTGGGAAGCCAGCGGTTGCCCGTGGTCGGGACAAACTGGGGTGCCTACACGGGCAAACAACAGGCGTAGATAATCGTGAATTTCGGTAACCGTACCGACGGTTGAGCGGGGGTTGTGGCTGGTGGCTTTTTGTTCAATGGAAATGGCCGGCGACAGACCTTCAATCAAATCGACATCCGGCTTTTCCATCATTTGCAGGAATTGACGGGCATAGGCAGAGAGGGATTCTACATAGCGGCGTTGACCCTCGGCATAGAGCGTATCAAAAGCGAGCGAAGATTTGCCCGAGCCAGAAAGACCCGTCATCACAATCAGCTGGTGACGCGGCAAGTCCAAGTCAACATTTTTCAGATTGTGCGTACGCGCACCACGAATACGGATAAAGTCGGTCATGTCCAAGGCCAGCAGTACAGAAAACCCATCACTATACACCGCCCTCTTGTCAGTTCGCGAGTTGCGTGATGTGTATTATTTTGTAAGCCCTGTTTTTAGACCAGTTAGGAAAAAGCGGATTAAATCCGAAAGGTTTTGATGGATGTTTGTAGATTTTCTGTCATCTGACCTAGATCCCGTGTTATTCGTTTGACATCATAAGCTGCTAGAGTATTCACATTTGCTTTGGTGACAATGTCAACAATGTGTTCGGCGATCATCTTGCTTTCAACCGCTTGTTGCTGTGCAACATG
>Ga0079301_1000613_pt1 | contig 17343 bp, 19 predicted proteins | sample Wag4_2014_7_11_3_FD_74797 | JGI IMG/M metagenome (GOLD analysis project Ga0079301, IMG submission 74797) | Fresh water mixed with fracking chemicals microbial communities from Ohio, USA - Utica-2 Time Series FC 2014_7_11 | ecosystem: Engineered > Industrial production > Chemical products > Input... | reverse complement strand
TGTGGACCTTGAGTGCGGCGTGGAAATCGTTCTTATTGGTGGCATCAACCATCTCGCGATAGGCGTGCGGTGCAATGTTTGCGGTGACGCCAATTAGACCGGTTGCGCCAATCGAGAGGTGAGGAAGCACGTTTGAGTCATCGCCGGAGAAATACAACAGTCCGGTTTCCAGCATCAAGCGAGAGGCCTGAGCCAGATCTCCCTTCGCGTCCTTGATTGCAACGATGTTCGGGTGCTTGGCTGCGCGGTGGAAAGTGTCATACGCGATTGCAACGCCGGTGCGACCTGGGATGTCATAAAGAATCACTGGCAAATCGGTGGCATCGGCAATCAGACGGAAGTGAGTAAGAATTCCAGCCTGAGTTGGCTTGTTGTAGTAAGGGGTCACAATCATGACGCCGTCTGCACCGGCTTTTTCGCTGGCCTTGTAAAGCTGCATGGCGTGCGCGGTTTCGTTGGAGCCACCGCCGGTGATGATCTTGGCGCGTCCAGCAGCAACTGATTTTCCAACCTCAACAAGCTTGATCTTCTCAGCATCGGTAAGCGTGGAGGTTTCACCGGTGGTGCCGGTCACGACTACACCATCTGCACCATTTGAAATCACGTAGTCCATGTGACGCTCGGTAGCGTCCCAATCGACTTCACCGTCCGCGGTCATTGGAGTCACGAGCGCGACCAGCACCTGACCGAAGAGATCTTTATGTTGTTGAACCATTCGCCTAGCCTACCCGCATGGGCAAGAGGGCACCAAGCACCTAGTTAGCAGGCTATGGAGCTACTCGACCGTTGGCGTTGAAGGATTCGTAAGTCAAAGGCATAAGCTCCGCCCAGAAATCTTCCATCTTCTCGGCAACCATTTCGATCTCGCGCTGCGGGTAAGAAGGGAAGTGAGTTCCCTCGCGTGAGGTGCGAAGCGAAAGGAAGTTCATCAGCGAACGTGAGTTCATGGTGACGTACATGCTCGAGTAAATGTTCAGCGGCAGCACAATACGAGCTACTTCGCGAGCAATCCCGGCCTCTAGCATGCGCTGGTAAGCCTCGTAGGATGCGCGGGTAACCGCCATGGTTTCCTGCTCAACCAATGCGGTCTGCTCTGCACTGCCGTCATGGAATTCGTAGTGACCAGGCTTACCGACCTGGATTAGCTTGCGCTCTGGTCCTGGCACATAGAACACCGGCTGAAGCTCACGGTAGCGACCAGATTCTTCGTTATAGCTTGCGATGCGGTGACGCATGAATTCGCGGAACACAAAGATAGGAGCCTGCACGTAGAAGGTTAGGGAGTTGTGCTCAAAAGGAGATCCGTGGCGATCGCGCATTAGGTAGTTGATTAGACCCTTGTCGCGCTTGTCGGTCTCGGCGTCGGACTTGAGTGCGCCCTCGAGGGTCTGTTCGCCCTGAGTCGAAACTCGCGCGGCATAGAGCACATCGGCATCGTTGGCGGAAGCTCGGACCAGCTCGACGGTCATATCGGATCTAAATTGAATTTCACTCACAAGCCACAAGCCTAGAGGAGGCAAAAAGTAAAAAAGCGCAACACTCCGCAACTGATAGGTGCAATCACTTACCCTTGCTAAGTGGAATTCTCTGGCATCTACCTAGCGATTGGCCTATTTGGCCTAACGCTGATTGCCGGCATCTTCTACAAGGTATCTACTGGAAGCGGTAGAAGCGTTCAGCGCAGCCCAGCGATAGATCTCGAGCGCATCGGCGCCCACAAGAACGGCTTTGCCGTCAAGGATCTCGGCAAAGCTGCCACGCTCTTACAATTTTCCACCGAATACTGCGGCCAGTGCCCGGGAGTGCGCAGATCGCTTTCGCAAATCGAGTACCGCACCGGCGGCGTACTTCACGCCGAGGTTGATCTAACAGATCGCTTAGATTTGGCAGCCAAATTCAGTATTTCGCAAACTCCAACCGTGTTTATCCTCAACGCAAAAGGTGAGGTAACCTTCCGCGTCAGCGGTGTACCAAAAGCAGGACTAATCCAACACGAACTAGCCAAGTTAGGAATCAAATGAGTGCAGAACTAATCGATCCACGCGGACCAAGATTCGGAGCGGCTATCACCAGCGCGCTCTCGCTAACTGCCTTTGGTATTGCAGTATCGGCCGAGGACGGCTACTTCACCGCCTATCCAATTATCGTGCTACTTGCACTGCTATTTAGCTGGAGCGTCTTTAGCCCAAAGACTCACCCATACGGCTTGATTTTCAAGAAGCTGGTTCGCCCTCGCCTGGCTGCGCCGAGTGAGCTAGAGGACTCCCGACCACCGCAGTTCGCCCAGAAGGTCGGATTGGGCTTTGCACTACTTGGTCTAGTGGGTTACTGGATCGCGCCGGTGTTGGTCGCGGTTAGCGCGGGATTCATTTTCTTCGCAGCGTTCCTGAACGCTTTTTTCAACTTCTGCCTTGGTTGCCAGATGTATTTGGGCCTAAAGCGATTTGGGGTTATTCGCTAGTTTGATCGCTTTGCGAATTGACTTACGAGCCAGTTTGCGATCCCCTGACGCGTCGTAGCACTCCCCCAGGCGAAACCAAAGCTCCCAGTTCTCAAGATCCTGCGACACAAGTAACTTGATGCGCTCAAACTCGACCTGAGCACTCTCTTTGGTGGCTCGGCCGCTTGGGCGAAGCTCCAACTGAAGTTCAGGCAGCGAGTTGGATTTAGCAAGCCTCTCGGCATCGATTCCAAACTTGACCTCGGTGAGGATTGCCCATGCCGCGACAATCGGCAGCACCAGCAGAGCCAAGCCCATTGCTTTCGCCACCCAGTTGTCGTCCAGAATCAGCAGGACGGCTTTCTGACCCAGCAAGGCAACGTAGATGACAGCCAAAGCTGTCATTACCAAGGCCCAGATTTTTGCTGACACTAGCCCGCTACGACCTGATCGAGACCGACAGTCAATCCCGATGCCTGCTGGGCAAACAAAATACTGCGGCGAATGCCCTCGGCATACGCGTGGTGCGATGAGACCTCATGAGAAATGGTGAGAAGTTCATTACCAGCACCAAACAGAACGTCCTGTTTTGCCGAGACGCCCTTGAGACGAAGCGAGTGAATCGGAACCCCTCCGACAACCTGGCCACGAGCTGGCTGAGACACCCCTGGAATCAGCGGTTGCACCATACCCTTGCGAGCCTCAGCTATCTGCTCAGCTGTTCTAACCGCAGTGCCGGAGGGCGAGTCAACCTTGCCGGCGTGATGCGCTTCAACGATCTCGATGGAATCGAAGTACTTAGCGGCCTGAACTGCAAATTGCTGAGCGAGCATTGAGCCGATTGAAAAGTTTGGGATTACCACAGCGGCGGCATTTGGGTGCTCGCCAAGCAGTTTGCGAAGCTCCTGCAGGTGGATCTCGCTCCAGCCCGAGGTTCCAATTACGATCTTGAGATCGTGCTTGATAGCAAACTCAACCACCTTTGGGCTCACATCCGGCAGGGTGAAATCAACCACCACATCGGCACCGAGCATTATCGAGAGTTCAGACTTTGAGTTCAGGGCAGCATGCAGCTTGAGATTGGCATCGGCATCGATTAGGTCAATTGCCAAGCTACCCATGCGGCCACTTGCGCCAACCACTGCTACTGAGATCATGGCTATAAACCTATCAAGCTAACTCTTGGAGTTGCTCAAGTCCCTCACCAACGGCGATCAACGAAGATGGCGCTGTGATGATTCTTTGAGCGATCTGCTGCACATCCGAAAGCGTTACCGCGCGGAAACGCTCCATCACTTCGGAGACAGAGAGGTACTCTCCGGTGCCGATCTCGGCCGAAAGCAGGCGGTTCATACGGGCAATTGAACTTTCGTAGCGCAGCGCCAAACCACCGGTGATGTTTCCAAGGGCTAGGTCATACTCGGCTTGGGTCACGCCGCTATCGGCTAGCTCTCGGAAGATCTCCCACATCAACTTGGTGACCACAACCGCATTCTCAGGGTTGGTGCCGGCATAGATGCCGTAGTAACCGGCGTCGGCATAGCCCTGCTGGTATGAGTAGGTCGAGTAGGCCAAGCCACGCTCCTCACGGATTGCTTGGTAGAGCCTGGAGGACATTCCACCACCGAGGATGGTGTTCATAATCCCCAGCGCATACCTGGCATCATCGTTGCCGCGAATGCTCTGGAAACCAAGTAGAACATTGGCTTGCGCCACGTCTTTCTCGATAAATCTAAACTTCTCGGCCTGACCAATTTCGGCATCAAACTGCGCACGTCGTTGGCTTGGCTTGGACTGACCATTCCAATCCACACGAGCCAGTTCTTTTTGAACCAACTCAACAACCTGCTCGTGACTGGCACCACCGGCGACGGTGATAACTAGATTCTCTGGTCGGTAGTGCTTGAGGTAGTGCTCGTAAACCGAATCGCGGTCAACCGCGTTGATGGTGTCTGGGGTGCCACCGATTGGGCGACCAAGTTCGTGATCTGGCAGTAGCGCCTCTGCTAGTGCCTCGTGAGCGACGTCCTCAGGATCATCGTCGTTCATGGCGAGCTCTTCGAGAATCACGGTGCGCTCGACGGTGAAATCCGAATCATCGATTCTTGCCGAGGTAAACATGTCCACCAACAAATCCATCGCCAGCGGCAATGCGGAATTCTGAACCCTGGCGTAGTAGCTGGTGTATTCCTTGGCGGTAGCGGCATTTGATGAGCCACCAACCGAGTCAAAAGCCACCGAGATGTCCTTCTGCCCACGGCGCTGGGTGCCCTTGAACAACAGGTGCTCTAGAAAGTGGGTAGATCCAAAGTGACCACCGGTTTCATCCCTGGAACCAACAGCAACCGAGGCTGAAATGGCAACCGAGGGTGCGCCGGGGACTTCTTCGGTAAGAATGCGAACACCGCTGGGCAGCACCGAGCGAGAAACCCGGGCTGCCTCAGCGGTGAACGACTGTGACTTATTTAGTTCGAAGAGCAATGCTTACTCTGCTTCCGCAGCGCTTTCTTCGCCCTCGACAACTGGAGCAAGCGATAGCTTGCCGCGGTCGTCGACCTTGGTGATCTCAACCTGAAGCTTCTGACCAACCTCGAGCACGTCTTCAACGTTCTCGACGCGCTTGCCACCAGAGATCTTCTTGAGCTCTGATACGTGCAGTAGGCCGTCCTTGCCAGGCATTAGCGAGATGAAGGCACCGAAGGTGGCTAGCTTCACAACGGTACCCAGGAAGCGCTCACCGATCTCAGGAACGTGTGGGTTTGCAATGGCGTTAATCGCAGCCTTTGCAGCCTCAGCACTCTCACCATTGGTTGCACCAATGTAAACGGTTCCGTCATCCTCAATCGAGATGTCGGCTCCGGTGTCTTCCTGGATCTGGTTGATCATCTTGCCCTTTGGACCAATGACCTCACCGATCTTGTCGATCGGGATCTTCACCGCAATAACGCGAGGAGCGTAAGGAGATAGCTCGTCTGGCGCATCGATCGCCTCTAGCATCACGTCAAGGATGTAGTTTCTAGCTTCCTTGGCCTGGGTTAGAGCACCGGCAAGAACCGAAGCTGGAATTCCATCCAACTTGGTGTCCAGCTGGATAGCGGTTACGAACTCGCGAGTTCCGGCAACCTTGAAGTCCATGTCTCCCAGGGCGTCTTCTGCACCCAGGATGTCGGTCAATGCTGCGTACTGAACCTTGCCGTCAACGGTGTCTGAGATCAGACCCATTGCGATACCGGCAACCGGTGCACGTAGTGGCACACCAGCGTTTAGTAGCGAAAGGGTTGAAGCACAAACCGAACCCATCGAGGTTGAACCGTTTGAGCTAAGTGCCTCGGAAACCTGACGGATTGCGTATGGGAAGTCCTCGCGCTTTGGCAATACCGGCACAAGTGCACGCTCTGCCAATGCTCCGTGACCGATTTCGCGGCGCTTTGGAGAACCAACGCGACCAGTCTCACCGGTGGAGTAAGGAGGGAAGTTGTAGTGGTGCATGTAGTGCTTTGAGGTCTCTGGGGTCAAAGCGTCTAGCTGCTGCTCCATCTTCAGCATGTTCAAGGTGGTGACACCAAGAATCTGGGTCTCACCGCGCTGGAAGATTGCTGAACCGTGGGTGCGAGGAATAACTGCAACCTCGGCATCCAGTGCACGAATGTCGCGAAGACCGCGGCCATCGATACGGATACCTTCCTTTAGAACACGAGTACGCATGACCTTCTTGGTCACAGACTTGTAAGCGGCAGAGAACTGTGGCATCTGCTCCTCGGAAAGAACAGAAACTAGCTGCTCCTTGACCTTGGCCTTGAGCTCGTCATCGGCTTCCTGGCGGGTCTGCTTGTCTGCAATCTGGTAAACGCGAGCAAGCTCGGTCTCAGCTGCCTTTGATACAGCTGCGTAAACCTCGTCAGAGTAAGGCAAGAACACTGGGAAGTCTGCGGTTGGCTTAGCTGCCAACTTTGCAAGCTCAACCTGAGCGCGAACCAATTCCTTGATGAAAGGCTTTGCAGCCTCTAGGCCCTGAGCAACGATCTCCTCGGTAGGAGCGATTGCGCCGGCTGCGATTAGGTCCATCGAACCCTCGGTAGCCTCAGCCTCAACCATCATGATTGCAACGTCTTCCTTGCCATCTTCGATGACAACGCGACCTGCAACAACCATGTCGAATACAGCCTTCTCAAGCTGCGAGTACTTAGGGAATGCAACCCACTGGCCATCGATAAGTGCAACGCGAACACCGGCAACTGGGCCAGAGAACGGAAGACCTGCCAACTGAGTAGACATCGAGGCTGCGTTGATTGCCACTACGTCGTAGAGCTCATCTGGCTCGATAGACATAACGGTCACAACAACCTGGATCTCGTTGCGAAGACCATCAACGAATGATGGGCGAAGTGGACGGTCGATTAGACGAGCAGCCAAGATAGCTGCGGTCGATGGGCGACCCTCACGACGGAAGAATGAACCCGGGATCTTTCCAGCTGCATACATACGCTCTTCAACGTCGATGGTTAGCGGGAAGAAGTCGAACTGGTCCTTTGGCTGCTTGGAAGCGGTGGTTGCCGAAAAGAGCATGGTCTCTTCGTCAATGTATACCGCTGCGCTACCGGCTGCCTGCTGGGCTAGACGCCCAGTTTCGAAGCGGATTACGCGCTTGCCGTGCTTGCCGTTGTCAATGATTGCTTCTGTTGCTTTGATTTCTGAGCCTTCCATGGCTCCTCCTATATCCTCAGCGCACGCGAAAACCTAACCTGCAAATGCAAGCTTTTGCTGCGTGCTGGAGAAGGCCGATTGGCCTTATGAAGTGCTGGTCGTCAGTAAAAATACCTGGGGCAATCGACCCAAAAATTTCCACCGAGGACCCGCCTTCGGGAACTCCTAATAAAAGCCTAACAAGCAATGGGCAAAAAGCCTAGGAAATGCAAGACCCCCGAACACATGTGTCCGGGGGTCTTGGCGTAAAACCGAAATTATCGACGAAGGCCTAGGCGCTCGATCAGTGAACGGTAACGTGCAATGTCAACGTTCTGTAGGTAACCGAGTAGACGGCGACGCTGACCAACAAGTAGCAACAATCCGCGACGGGAGTGGTGGTCGTGCTTGTGGTCCTTTAGGTGCTCGGTAAGGTCAGCAATGCGGCGGCTGAGCACAGCAATCTGAACCTCAGGAGAACCTGTGTCGCCTGGCTTGGTGGCGTATTCCTCGATGATTTGGGTCTTTACGGCTGCATCTAATGCCATTGCTTTTTCCTTTCCCTCGCTGCGCGGTGCCTAAAACAGGTTGTTTCAAGCTCTCTTAATCCGCGGCCGTTACACGGCAACCTGAGAAGTCTAGGGATAAAAAGCGATTTCGTCTAGGCGGTGGTTCCCTCATCGGCCGAACTCAATGGAGTTGGCTCGACATACTTGTTGCCGTCATAGAAGGATCTGGTTGGCTTCAGGGCAAAAATCATGTGGATTACGAAGACCGCAAACCCAAGGGCAAAGATCGGCGCAATCAAGAAGATGATCGACATCAAAACCTCAACCGGGAAATCTTCGACGCTTGGCATGGCAGATCCGAAGTAGCTTGATGCAATAGCTACCAGCCCGACAATCGCAAAGATTGAATAACCCACTGGCACTAAGAGCAACAGCAGCCACTTCGCGCTGAAGCCAGCGTCGTGGAACCTTCTCGCGGTTACCGATAGTCCAGGGATGAACAGCAGGAGGTTTGCCAGCGAGGTTAGCGGGGTCGGAGCGCTCAGGGTTGAGTTTAGGACCGCTTCTAAGTCGTCACTGTCAATCGGGGCAGCCGGCCAAAGCACAGTCTCTATGGTGCCCAGCACCAGACTGAGCAGAATGGTGAATAGCACCCAATACCAAAACTCAGAGCGCGAGGCCCTGCCTTTGAAGTTGAAGTAGTTTTTGAATCCTGAAGCTATGGCGTCTACGAAGTTCATATCAGAAGACTACTCTCCGAGGATTTCCGATGCGTTCGCTACATCCACAGTTATCTGTGCAATCAGCTCATCGAGAGATCCAAACTTGACCCACCCTCTAACCTGAGCGACGAATTCGCAGGTCACCTCTAGGTCATAGAGGTCCAAATCGGTTCGGCCGATTACGTGCGATTCCAGAATCTTTGGCACTTCCCCAACCGTGTCATTGGTGCCAACCGAGTGCGCGGCTGGGTAGCGAATACCTTCGGCATACAAATAGCCGGCATAGACCCCATCGCGCGGCAGATAACCCTCGGCCGCGCGAGAGATGTTTGCGGTTGGGAATCCTAGGGTTCTACCGAGTTTTCTGCCGTGCTCCACGATTCCGGTGACCTGGTGGTTCCGATCTAGCAGCAGGCTTGCAACTTCGACATTGCCGGCATCGAGAATTGCTCTGAGATCGGTCGAAGAGATTTTTCGACCAGCTGCCTGAACGTGGGCAACCTCACGAACTCTAAATCCGAACTCTGGTCCGAACTCTCGAAGATCGGTGATAGCCCCAGTGCCATGGGTTCCGAATCTGAAGCCCTGGCCAACGAAAATCATCTGAGCACCGAGAGGTGAAATGACCTGCTCGATGAAGTCCCTTGGGCTAAGCCCAGCAAGCTCGGCGGTGAATGGCAAGGTGAGCAGAATCTCAACTCCGGCATCAGACATCAACTGGGCTTTTTGCTTTGGTCCAATTAGCGGCCGCGGGCAATTCTCGGGATCCAAAAGGGCCTTAGGGTGTCGATCAAAGGTAATGACCGCCGGAACCAACCCGGCCTCTTGAGAGTATTCAACAAGCTCGTGCAGTAGCTGCTGGTGTCCGAGGTGTAAGCCATCAAACTTGCCAATGGCAACTGCAGTAACAGGCATCTGCTCAAGTTCTGAGGTCTCAGTTATTTCCAGCATTGTGCTTCCTAAGCCAAATCAAACCCAATACTGGCAAAAGCAACGGGATAAATGCATATCCCACTCCAAAGCCCGACCAAACCGAAGGGTGGGCAAACAAATCTGGAAGTAGCACGCTGAGCGCACCGACCACTAGAACGCCAACGAGCTCAAACCAAATGGTGACTCTGGCAATCTGCTGCCACTTGGCTTGCTGCTTGGTGAGTGAAATTGTTGCCAAAACATAGACCAGTGCGGAGATCGCGGACAGCGAGTAGGCCAATGGCGCCTGATCAAATTCCCGAATCAGCTGGTAGCTGGCCCGCGCCGTGGCAGAGATAGCAAAAATCGCGTAGATAGCAATTAGCAGTCTTCCGACACCGAGTGATTGAGTTGGCACCCGATAAGTGTAATTGAGAGCTACTCGGTAACCTCTGGCTCAAGCTTCAAGCTTGGGTTTCCAGAGTCGATAAGCGCTGCTGCCGCGATTCGAATGGATTCTGGCAGTGGTGATGAAACACCGGTTGCAATCACACCCTGGGCGTCTAGGCGAAGTAGGTAGCGAGCGGTGTTGCGAAGATCAACCGTATCCTCACCGCACAGAGCCATCTTGACTCCGAAGATCGGCGCATATGGCACTAGTGAGTCAACGGCTCCCAGCAGCGGCTTGACTTCGTTTTCCCGGTTGTAGGTAAAGGTTACGGTCTGGGCTTCGACATCTTTTAGAAGATCGACCTGAGTACCAGCCGTCTGGATCAGGCGGGCATCTGGCACCAAAACGCTGGCAAGGTCACCAGGGATGGTGGCAATATTCGCCAGTGGATACCCAGTGGTTAGCGTGCTGGAGAATCCGGTGATTCGAAGTTCACCCTCACCCAAGGCATAGATTGCCTCAGTCTCCAACTCGTCAGAGTCCTCAATAAAACTCAAGTCAAGCTCCTTGCCGGTTTCGGTCTCGAGCCAAAATTCCATCGCGTCTCGGGCTGGGCCTAGGGCTGATGGGGAAATAATGATTTCCTGATCCTCAAACACGCCAAATTCATTCAGCGCTGCGATTGCTGGATCAGACCAATTGGTGATTTCGCCGGCAAAAATTGCGGCAAGAGTCGGAGCATCAAAAGTTAGTTCGTAGTTCTCGCCCACCACAAAGGTGATAACGGCGGCATCCAGGGCAACTGGGACTGTCAAGAACGGTTCGCACTTGAAGTTCTCGTGGTCGGTGATCTCGATTCCGCTGGTCAACTCTTCAACCACATTGAAGCTCAAGCCACAGGCGTTGTTCATGCTGTCGCCCCAGAAACTGGAAACATCCAGGACTGACTCGGTAGCAACTAGGTCAACCGACCCCTCGGGGCAAACCACGGTGCGCTCCGCTATCTCAACAATTAGAGAATCCGGCATAGGAGGGTCACAAGCGGTCAAGGTGACCAGGATGGCTCCCGATAGTGCGATGGCCGTAACTAACTTGCGCATTTACATTCCCTCCAAATGGAACATCTGGGGCACGGAAACCGTGCCCCAGATGCTGTATCTCAATTTGTAATTAGTTGATCTTTGCTACTAGCTTCAGCGCGGTCTTCTGGAAGTTGCCCGATAGTGCAACGTATCCAACAGCCGCAGCCTTTGCAGGCGCGCAGTCCGTGATGAAGTAGGTCAGGTACTCGCGAACTGCGTCAGCCTTGGCGGTTCCTGCCTTGGTTGGCGCAATGCCGTAAGAAACGAGCGACAGGTTGTACGCACCGCGAAGCTTCTTGTTGTAGTCGAAGATAACCTCTCCGTTTGCCTTCATGGAGGTCGCCTCGATGAAAGCCTTGGAGTTGGCGATGCTTGGCTTTAGGAACTGTCCGGAACCGTTCTGAAGGTGAGCGGTTGCCAGTGCATTCTTGTTCGCATCCGCTAGGTCGATGTAACCAAACGAGTTAGCGGTCGACTTGATGGTGGTTGCAACTGCGGAGTTTCCGCTAGCACCAACACCAACAACACCGGTGGCTGCGGACTTGAAGTTGTCGGCAAAGCTCCATGCGCTTCCAGCAACCTGCTTTAGGTAGTTGGTGAAGTTTGCGGTGGTTCCAGAGCCGTCCGAACGGTAAACCGGGGTGATGGTTGCGTTAGGAAGCTTTGCAGTCTTGTTTAGAGCAACAATTCTCTTGTCGTTCCACTTGGTGATCTTGCCCAGGTACATGTCGCTGATCACAGCTGCGGTTAGGTTCAAGCGAGTTACACCCTGAACGTTGAAGGAGATAGCAATTGGTCCACCTAGAAGTGGCACGTAGGTGAAGTCCTTTGGCCTAGCCTCGCCAGTCTTGAAGATGATGTCAGAGCCACCGAAGTCGCTAACACCCTTGGTGAAGTCAGAGCGACCAGTGGTCGATCCCTTGGAAATGTAGGTCACCTTGTGAGTGGTGTAGGCAGCTGCACACTCGGTCTGCAGTGAAAGGGTGTAGCTTGCACCGGTACCGGTGATGGTCTGGTTAGCCATTGCTGCAGATCCGCTAAAAACGGAAGCTGCTACAAGCGCTGCGCCAGCTGAGATGCTGGCAAACTTCTTCAAACGCATTAGTTCTCCTTTATAAAGTCTTGATGACAAAATGATTCTCGAGTTACCGGATTAACCCACTCTGTTCAGTAGGTAAACCAAAGGTGAACATCAACCAAATCGTCCATTGACATACTCGTTGGTGCGCTCATCCTTCGGGCGGATGAAGACGTTCTCGGTGGTGTCAAATTCCACAACCTCGCCTGGGTTTCCGTTCTCCGCGAGGAAGAATGCGGTGGAGTCTGCCACACGCTGAGCCTGCTGCATGTTGTGGGTCACGATGACAATCGTCATGTTCTCCTTCAGCTCAAGGATGGTCTCCTCGATGCGACGAGTTGAACCTGGGTCCAAAGCGGAACAAGGCTCATCCATCAAAAGCACATTTGGGTTCATCGCTAGTGATCGCGCGATGCATAGGCGCTGCTGCTGACCACCGGAGAGTGAAAGTGCCGGCTCGGTAAGACGATCTTTCACCTCGTTCCACATCGATGCGCGAGTAAGCGAAGTGTGAACCAGTTCCTCCGCGTTATCGATCTTGCGACCCGAGAGCTTCAATCCGGAGAGGATGTTCTCCTGGATGGTCATGGTGGGGAAAGGGTTTGGCTTCTGGAAAACCATTCCGATCTCGATTCGAACATTTACCGGGTCAACCGCCTCGGCGTAAATGTCCTGACCGTTTAGTAATACCTGGCCGCTGAGGCCTGCACTCGGAATGAGCTCGTGCATGCGGTTTAGAGTGCGGATGAAGGTCGACTTGCCACAGCCCGATGGGCCGATTAGTGCGGTGACGTGGTTGTTCTGAAACTGCAGGGAAACATCACGCAAGACGTGGCGCTCACCAAACCAGACATTGATGTCCTTGGTCTCTAGGTGATTGAGGTTGCTCATTATTTCTTTCTCCTCTTTGGCTTGGTGCCGACGCGAGTTGCGGATGCGATGCGGGCTCCGACGAACAAAATTCCAACGAAGATCAACAGCACTAATGCCGCTCCCCAGGCGCGCTGCAAGCTGGTGGCATCTCCGAGGTATAGGAAGTTGTAAATGTAGGTAGGCAAGGTTGCCATGCCGCCAGCCGTTGGATTGACGTTCGTCTCATTCGCGATAACAGCGGTCAAAATCAGCGGAGCGGTTTCTCCAATGATGCGGGCAACTCCCAGCAAAATTGCCGTGACTATTCCGGTCTTGGCAGCTGGCAGCGTAACCATGAAGAATGCTTTGTAGCTTGGTGCTCCAAGGGCCAGCGCACCGTTGCGAAGCTCGGTTGGGACCAAGCGAAGCGACTCTTCAGCGACTCGAGAGATGGTCGGAAGCATAAGTGGGATAAGTGCAAGCGACGCCATTAGGCCAACCTGGCTAGACCATCCGCTCACAATCAACATCGAGTAGATAAACAAACCAGCAACAACAGAAGGTAGACCTGCTAGCGCTTGAAGCAGAGTCCGGACGATGCCTCTGGCGCCATCACGAGTTTCAGTGAGGTAGACCGCGGTAGCAACTCCAAGTGGCACGGTAATCAGGGTTGTGATTCCAGTGATGATGATCGAACCTAGAATCGCGTGGCCTGCACCACCAAGTTCCAAACCAGTAGTTCCGGTGATGTAGCGGTTGTTCTGATAGATAAAGTGCGGGGACAAGGCTGCAGCGCCCTCAGAGATAACGCTCCAGAGCACAGATCCGAGCAGTACCAAAACGAAGGTCGAGAAGAAGATCGTGACGACCACAAGCAGGCCATCATTGACGCCCTTGCGACCGTATGAGTAAAACCCTGCCCACGCTCCGAAAGCCAGCTGGATCGGAAGGAAGATTGTGAGCAGCGCAGCCATGAAGTCAAGCTGAAGGCCTAGCCATGCTGCAACGAAGATTGCAGACGGAGCAATTGATGCGACCCAGGAAGCCAGGCGAACTCGACCGCCAAGATTTACCCATGGAGCGGCATTCTTAGGTCTTGGCATTGAGAGCGTGTCGGTCATAGCTTCCTCCAAGGCTGGGCCTTATCGACGATGTAGGAGGCAATGGTGTTGACAATCAGGGTTACAACGAACAGCACGACACCGGCTGCTAGCAGCGCTGAGAGTTCGGTTTGAAGTGCCTCGTTGAATCTTGCCAAAACCAGAGAAGCTACAGCACCGCCGGATGGTTCCAGAATCTTGAACCAGTTGAACTCGTCAAAGGTTAGGTTCAGAACGAAGAAGATGGCAACGGTTTCACCCATTGCACGACCCAGTGCCAACAGCACGCCACCGACGATTCCACCCGATGCGGTTGGCAAGATGACCTTGCGGAAGATTGACTCACGGGTGCCGCCAAGAGCCATAGCGCCCTTGATGATTTCTTGGTCCATCTGAGAAAAGATTTCACGGGTAATCGAGGCAATAATTGGCACAATCATTACCGCAATCACCAAAGACGCAATGAATGGCGAACGTAGGAAGATGTCCACCGCATTGCTGAAGATTGGGATGAAGCCCAGCGCTTCACTGAGCATGCGCCCCCACTCGGCCGCTACCGGGGAGAAGACTCCAAGGCCCCATAGGCCAATAACAACCGAGGGAATTGCTGCCAGGAGGTCAACAATCACTGTGGCCACCTTGGCGAGCCGCTCTGTTGCCATGAAGGCAATGAAGTAGGAAATCGAGATCGCCATTGGTACTGCGAGTGCCACACCAATTGCTGCAATAAGGAGCGAGCCATAAAGCATCGGACCCATGTGGAAAACCTGTGGGTCGGAAGTTGAGTTCCAACCAGCTCCGAAAATGAAGTTGACAACGCCCTGCGATTCGAATGCCGGCCAAGCACGAAGCATCAAGAAAAAGAGAATTGCCGCTACCAGAACGAAGGATGAGTAGCCGGCTGCCTTAGCAACCGCGAAGAAGACTTTGTCAGCGGTTCGAGATGGCTTGCTTACAAGCTTCAGGCGCTTTGGCGCAACATCGTTCGACATGCTCTCTAGCGTGGAGTCTGTTGGTTGATTTGCCACTAACGGAAAGTGAACGAAAGGTTAACTGAGAGCGAGAACTATGAGAATGAAACTGGCACTCCGGTCCAGATTTGGTGCATTCTGACCAACATCACAACCACCGTCAAAATACCGGCACCCATGACCACGGTGGACCAGCGATTACGATCGACCAGAGCCCAGATCGCAGTGCCAACCGGGACCAGGATTGCGACAATCAAATAGCCAAAGAACTCCCAGGTGTCGATCACTGCCCGCTCCCCCAAAACCACCAAGGTGATAGATGCAATTAGCTGCATCAAAAGACCAAACTCACTACCTGCTACCAGCGCCAGGGAAAAGCCAGAAGGTTTGCGTCCCACAAGCCCCATGAGCACCAACAAAAGACCGGCTGCCACTCCAAACCACAATTGCGCCTGATACCACCACTCAAGCATTGAAAACCTCCGGAAAGACCACGACGGACTTCAGCTGCGATCCGACAGGTTCCAGTATCCCAAGCAGTTCGCCATTCCATCTTGCGGCAACCTGACCAACTGCTTCCAAATTGATGCGCTTTCCGTGGACGATGTCACGTGCCTGATCCTGGCTTAGTTCAACCGAACCAAACAATTGCTCGGCAGCGGCCAACAGCGGCAAGAGCTGCGGTGTTTTGTCAATGTGTGTCGCATTGGAGACATCGAAGCTAGCAATCCTGGTGCGGCGCAAGACGGTGAGATGACCGCCAACGCCCAGCGCGGCACCGATATCTCTAGCCAGCGCTCGAATATAGGTTCCCGATGAGCAATCCACCACAACATCGAAATCCACAAAGTCATCGACCACTCGTAAATCCGAGCTGCGAGCAAAGTGTGAAACGTTGACCTGGCGACCCTTTAGTTCGACCTCTTTACCATCTCTGACGAGGTCGTATGCGCGCTTACCGTCAACCTTGATGGCACTCACCGAGGAGGGCACCTGGGTGATCTCGCCGGTGAGTTTTGCAATTTCGGAATCAATTTGGGCTGCCGAGATTCCCTGTGCTGAAGAGGAGAAAACTACATCGCCCTCAGCATCATCGGTGTGAGTTGCGGCTCCTAGTCGAATGGTTGCAAGGTACTGCTTATCGCTACCGGAAATGAACTGCAGCAGCTTGGTGCCGCCATCAACACCCAAAACCAATAGTCCCGTGGCCATGGGGTCTAGGGTTCCGGCGTGACCGATCTTTCTGGTGCCCAGAATGCCGCGAAGTTTTGCAACCACGTCGTGGCTAGTCCACCCCGGTTGCTTATCAATCAGCACCAGTGCGGAAGGCACTACTCGTCCTGAGTCTTTGGCTTGACGTATGGGTCGGCATCGCCGGCAGGCGCAGCATTCTTGGCGATCTTTTCAAGCTCGGCATCGCGACGCTTTGCCTCGGCCAATAGATCTGCCATGGCTCCCGCCGCAACCGGCACTTCATCGTTGATGAACTCGATGGAAGGGGTGATTCGAATACCTAGGTGACGCCCGATCTCGCTGCGAAGCTTGCCCTTGTGGCTCTCGAGAATCTCCTTAGAGATCTCTAGATCCTCAGCGCTACCAAACACGGTGAAGTAGAGCTTTGCCTGAGACAAATCCGGGCTGACGCGAACGTCGGTAATGGTCACAAAACCTAGGTCCGGGTCCTTTACGACCTTCTCCATAGCCTCTGCGGCCAATACCTTGATTCGCTCCCCTAGTCTGCGAGCGCGTGCGTGATCAACCACTAGACCCTCGGCTTCTCAACCATCTCGTAGGTCTCGATTACGTCATCGACCAGGATGTCGTTGAAGTCACCCAGACCGATACCACACTCGTAGTCGGTCTTTACTTCGGTTGCGTCATCCTTGAATCGCTTCAGGGAGTCGACCTTCAGACCTTCCTTGATCATCACGCCATCACGCAACACGCGAGCCATTGCGTTGCGTCGGATTAGACCCGAGCGAACATATGAACCTGCGATGGTGCCGAACTTGGAGGAGCGGAAGATCTCGCGCACTTCTGCGGTACCCATCTGCTGCTCTTCGTACTCTGGCTTGAGCATGCCCTTGAGCGAGCTCTCGATGTCGTCCAGTGCGTTGTAGATGACCGAGTAGAAACGTACGTCGACGCCTTCGCGGTCGGCACGCTCTCTGGCCTTGTTGTCTGGGCGCACGTTGAAACCAATGATGACTGCGGAGTCAACAGTTGCCAGGTTGACGTCAGACTCGGTAATCGCACCAACACCGCGGTGGATGATTCGAAGCTGAACTGAATCGTCGACCACAATCTTGAGCAAGCTGTCTTCCAGGGCCTCAACGGCACCGGATACGTCACCCTTGATGATGAGGTTAAGGGATTCAACCTTGCCCTCTTCGAGTGCCTTGGTGAAGTCCTCAAGCGATAGCTTCTTGCGAGTCTTCGCCAGTAGCGCGTTACGGTCGGCAGCTTCACGCTTCTCGGCGATCTGACGAGCCTGACGCTCATCTTCAGCCACCACGAAGGTGTCTCCAGCGCGAGGCACTGACTGCAGACCTAGCACCTGAACCGGACGGGAAGGGAATGCCTTCTCAACCGCTACGCCGTTC
>Ga0079301_1000610_pt1 | contig 17366 bp, 16 predicted proteins | sample Wag4_2014_7_11_3_FD_74797 | JGI IMG/M metagenome (GOLD analysis project Ga0079301, IMG submission 74797) | Fresh water mixed with fracking chemicals microbial communities from Ohio, USA - Utica-2 Time Series FC 2014_7_11 | ecosystem: Engineered > Industrial production > Chemical products > Input... | reverse complement strand
CCTGCTTCAATCATTTCACGTAATAAGTCATTTCCTTCACGTGTTCTTTCACCCACACCCGCAAACACTGATAAACCACCGTGTCCTTTTGCGATATTGTTGATTAACTCCTGAATCAATACTGTTTTACCTACACCCGCACCACCAAACAAACCAATTTTACCACCTTTTGCATATGGTTCAATAAGGTCAATTACTTTGATACCTGTAAACAACACTTCTGTTGCAGTACTTAGGTTTTCAAATAATGGCGGCTTGTTGTGAATAGGACGACCACCCTCTTTACTTAATTGAGGAAGACCATCAATTGCATCACCAGTTACGTTAAATAAACGACCGTTGATACCTTCACCCACTGGCATTGCAATGGCTTTACCTGTATCTACTACTTCCATACCTCTTACAAGACCATCGGTTCCGTCCATCGCAATGGTACGTACGCTGTCTTCACCAAGGTGCTGTTGCACTTCGAGTACTAACTTTTCACCACCTTCTCTGGTGATTTCAAGTGCGTTGTAAATTTCTGGTAATGTTTTGTCCGGAAAATGCACGTCCACTACCGCACCAATGATCTGTTTAATCTTACCGTTTGTAGCCATACTATGAAGTATAAAATGGGTTTTAAATAAGTTTTTTAACCTAAAACCAGGGTTTCAGATTTGGCCGCAAAGGTAAGGATTAGGGGTTGAGAAAAAAAGGAAAAATTGACTAAAATTTGTAATTTGTCAAAAATTCAAGTGTATGTCCCCATTTTTAGCCGAAGTAGTTGGTACAGCCCTCATTTTAACCATTGGTACAGGCGTGGTGGCCAACGTTGCTTTACCCAAAACCAAGGGGTACGGGTCTGGCTATATGGCCGTCACATTTGGTTGGTTTGCAGCGGTTTTTGTGGGTGTTTATGCCAGCAGTGCCGCAAGCGGGGCGCATTTAAACCCGGCCGTAACCGTTGGTTTAGCCGTGGCCGGTAAATTTGCCTGGAGCCTGGTGCCCTCCTATTTGCTTGCGCAACTATTGGGGGCAATGCTTGGGGCTGTTTTGGCATGGCTTGCTCATTTACAGCAGTTTAATGAAACTTCTGATGCAGCTACCAAACTGGGCGTTTTTTGTACATCGGCCTGTATTAAAGATCCTTTTAAAAATTTATTATCAGAAGCCATAGCAACATTAACATTTATGTTGGGTGTATTTTATATTACTGCGCCAACCCAGAGTAATGGTGCCATGGATGCACTGCCGGTATCATTACTGGTGCTTGGTATTGGACTTGGAATGGGTGGACCAACGGGTTATGCCATTAACCCCGCAAGAGATTTAGGACCGCGTATTGTACACGCCATTTTACCAATAAAAAATAAAGGTGGAAGTGATTGGGGGTATGCATGGGTGCCTGTGGTTGGCCCTATTATTGGTGCTGTAATTGCAGCCTATGTTTACATGTGGCTCGGGTAATATTTTTCGCAACGCAACTCGTCGCAATACGCCTCAAATTTCACAAACAGCATCAACGCATTTTATGGATAAATATATTTTGGCTTTAGACCAGGGCACTACTTCTAGCAGAGCCATTATTTTTAATAAGGCTGGCGAAATTTTAGCCACCGCGCAAAAAGAATTTACACAAATATTTCCGGAGGCGGGCCTTGTAGAACATGATGCCAATGAAATTTGGAGCACACAAATTGGTGTTGCCTCTGAGGCTATTATGCTTGCTGGGCTTGACGCTTCGCAAATTGCAGCAATTGGTATTACCAACCAGCGCGAAACAACCGTGGTATGGGATAAACAAACAGGGCAACCAATTTATAATGCAATTGTATGGCAGGATAGACGCACTGCCAATTATTGCGATGCTTTAAAAACACAGGGGCATGCAGCAAATATTCAGGCAAAAACAGGACTTGTTATTGATGCTTATTTTTCGGGGACCAAATTAAAATGGATACTTGACAATGTTAGTGGTGCGCGCGAAAAAGCAGCAGCAGGACATTTATGTTTTGGCACTATAGATAGTTGGTTACTCTGGAAATTAACGGGCGGCAAAGTGCACACCACAGACGTTTCCAACGCATCACGCACACTCCTATTTAATATTCACACACTTAGTTGGGATGAAGAATTATTACAACTCTTAGACATTCCAAAAAACATATTACCGGAAGTAAAAAGTAGTTCAGAAATTTATGGTCACACACAAAATATGTTAGCCGCGCATAGCATTCCTATTGCAGGCATTGCGGGTGATCAGCAAGCGGCTCTTTTTGGCCAGCAGTGTATACAGCCGGGCATGGTAAAAAATACTTACGGCACTGGATGTTTTATGCTCATGAATACGGGCACCAAAGCAGTAACATCGCATCATCATTTGCTTACCACTATTGCTTGGCAAATTAATGGCGTTACTGAGTATGCACTTGAAGGATCTGTGTTTATTGCCGGCGCTGTAGTGCAGTGGTTAAGAGATGGACTACAACTTATTAGAACCGCATCAGAAATTGAAACATTAGCGGCTACTGTTAATGGTACAGATGGTGTGTATGTAGTACCTGCATTTGCTGGACTTGGTGCGCCGTATTGGAACCAACACGCAAGAGGTACGATTGTAGGCATAACACGTGGGACTACCAGAGGCCATATTGCACGAGCAGCCCTTGATAGCATTGCGTATCAGACCATGGACGTGTTAGATGCCATGCAAAAAGATTCGGGTATTACCATTAAAGAATTGCGTGTGGATGGTGGCGCTACTGCTAACAATATGCTGATGCAATTTCAATCAGATATTTTGCACACAAAAGTTATTAGACCCACTATTACAGAAACAACTGCACTGGGCGCTGCTTATTTAGCGGGGCTTGCGGTAGGTTACTGGAACTCGTTAGAGGATATTAGCGCGCAGTGGCAAATAGAAAAAGTATTTGAGCCAGCGCAAACAAAAGAAACTACAACAGCACTTATTAAAGGATGGAAAAAAGCTATTAACGGCGCGGACGCAGCCACTGATCAGGATTGAGCGGCACCCCACGCTCGTTATTAATGGTAAAGATAATACTACCTTCTCCATCAATACTTTTACCTGAGCGCCCAATAGCAGAGCCTGCTTTTACAACGCGACCTACACTAACACTAGCGCTTGAAAGTTGTTGGTATACTGTAAAATATTTTCCGTGACGCACCATTACTACCTGGTCGCCATTTACTTCACCAACATAAGAGACTTCACCATCAGCAATGGATTTAACCACCGATCCTTCTGGTAATGCAATATGAATACCATCCGATTTTTGCGTAAGCTTGGTACCAGGTACTGTAGATACGCCAAATTCAATAAACACATTTCCACGGTCTACAGGCCAAGGTAAACGTCCTTTGTTTTGCTCAAAATGCATCGATGTTTCACGACCTTCTTCGGTAGATTCAAATGGAGAATATGGACGCGAACCAGTTTTAGCAAGCACAATAGGCTCGTTGTTTTTAGCACTATTTACAGCGGTGTTATTTTTAGCAGTTTTATTAGCTGCATTATTTTTTGCCGAATTATCGGTGTTGTTATTATTTTTTGCGGCAGCGGCGGCAGCATTCTTTTTGGCATCATCCGCTGCTTTTTGTTTAGCTATTTTTTCTTTACGCGCGGCTTCTTCTATTTCTCTTTTAATAATGGCCATTACAGCTTGTTGCATACGCACACGCTGCTTTTCTTTGTCTTTAATTTGTTTTGCAATGGCAGACTCTTGGCCTTTTAATTTTGCTACTACTTTATCCTGCGCTTTTTTATCTTCTTGTAATACTTTGAGTTGCTGACTTTGTGCAGTTAATGTTACAACACGCTCTTTTTTATTGGTATTGAGAACATCCACTTTTTGTGTAAGCATTGCACGGGATTGAGAAATAGCAACAGCTTGCGTTTCTCTATTTTGTCTATAACTTTTTAAATAAGTCATACGCTTTATAGCGTCATTAAAACTACGTGCCGAAAATAGAAAGTTTAAATACTCATAACTACCCCTGTTTTTATAGGCAAACACAATGCTCTTAGCATATTTTAACCGGAGGGTATCTAGTTCTTTACGAAGCCTATAAATATCCATTTCATTTAAGTAAATGGTATTGTCAAGATCATTAATTTGATTGTTAATGCCCTTAACCAATTCTTCACGCATAGCCACTTTACGCTTAATAAGTGCCAGCTCGTTTAAAGAAAGCTTTTTATTTTTTTGGGTTTCGGATAACTGCCTGTTTAAATCAGAAAGTTCCTTTTTAAGCTCCTGCTCCTTTTTTTGCAGCTCTTCTCTAGACTGTTGTGCCGATGCGCCTACTACAGTCATTAAAAAAAGCACTAAAAAAACAAAGCGTTGCAGGGTCATTAGCATAGAGTTTAAGAGGTCCAATTACTTATTAACGGCAAAATGAGCCAGAAATTACTTTTTCTTATAATTTTTAGGGATTTCGAACGAATATTTTATGGGATCGTCGATTGAGAACTCCTTAAAATCTAAAAAGATGTCGAGTTTAGACTTCTCAGACATAGATATTTTACGGTCCGCAGCAAACCAAATACCGGCTAGGGGCTGAAAATTACCATAGGTAATATCGCAGGTGCGGTTGCGCAAAGCATTCACGTCATTAAATTTTGAAAATAAAATACGCTGGGTACTATTGTCAATATTAATGAGGTTTTTAAATAAATCGCCTACCATGGTTACCAGCAGTTGATTGTCGTTGGCTTTATAGGAAACCAGGTTATTGCTAAAAAATATAGGGTTACCAATTAGCAGGTCTTGTAAGGACTTAAAATCGAACGGTATTTCTGTAACCTCTTGCAAATATGCAATGGATCTTTTTGTAACAGACTTGTCTCCCACTTTTTGCACGAGCACCACACTATCTTTTGTAACCTTTGCCTGTAGGCCTTCTGCAGCGATTCCTAAAAAAGTACCTTTAACACGTATAAGTATAACAGAGTCTTTTGCCATACTTAAATACACGGTATAGTTGTCCTTTTTTTCGGCACCTTCGTAGTCTACTTTTATTTTAGCATTAAAGGTTTTGAAATTAATTTTTTGCTGTCCTACTTTGCCCATAATCTCACGCACGATAGCGCCAGAATCAATAACCGGAATGGTATTTACAACCACTACTTGCGCGGTATCTTTTTTAGACAATGCTTCCTGAATACCTTCTACTTTTTTTACCGTTCCGCAAGCTGCAAAGAGTAAAACAGTAGCTATAATTCCCAATAATTTTATTTTCATGTATAGGTTGTATGTGATGAATTTATTTTCCAGTGCTGCCAAAGCCGCCAGCACCCCTATTTGTAGGCGTAAGCGCGGTTGCGGGCTCCCAGCTAATTTGAGTTACGGGGGCAATCACCATTTGTGCAATGCGGTCACCATTTTTAATAACCTGCATTTCGTTTGATAGATTAATTAAGATAACGCCAATTTCCCCTCTATAATCGGCGTCGATGGTTCCTGGCGAATTTAAACAGGTAATACCCTGCTTTAATGCCAGACCACTGCGCGGACGTACTTGGGCCTCGTAACCATCAGGTAGTTCAATAAATAATCCGGTAGGAATAAGCTTACGTTCTAGCGGCTCCAACACCACCGATTCGTGGATATGAGCGCATAAGTCCATGCCCACAGAGCCTTCGGTTGCATATGCTGGAAGCGGGTTACCCGACTCGTTTACAATTTTTACAACCACTGGAAATTCAGGTGTGCTTTGGGGCATAAATTACAATTAGGACACAAAGGTACAGGAAGGCTTCAAAAAAAAGGGTTAAAATGGGCCCGGTTGGTTATTTTTGACTATAATTGGCATGAATATGAAGTATTTTAAATATAAAAACTTATTTACATTAATAGGCGGCATACTCATACTTATAACTAGTTGTACCAAAGACCTTACCGATGTTACCGTTGTTTATGAAAACAATTTTAACAATGGCGACCCAAAAGGGATTGTGACTGCAGGCTGGTTAAGCGATTTTGCTTTTGGTGTATTCCCTTTTAATAAAATTACCAACTACAAAAATCTAAAAATGTTAGGGGTGTTTAACAATACCCGAATAGAATTAGATGTGCCTAAACTTCCAGAACACACGATACTCAAAGTTGAATTTGATTTGTATTTGCACGACAGTTGGCGCAACGATTTATGGATATTAAATATAGATGGACATAACAGATTGTTAACTGGATTTTCAAACGATAGCAATATTCCTCAGTCTTACCCAAATTGGTTTAACTCGGGGCCTACCTATCCGGCAGGCAACCAAGCACAAGAAATTTATTTACCTGGCCTTTGCAGTTTAAAAGACAATAAAAGAGGAACGAGTAAATACAAGATTGTGCATACGATGCAACACACCACAAAAACTGTAAAAATTTCCATGAGTGATGCAGGTGGAAATAAAAATGACACTTGCGCTAGAAGTTGGGCCATTGATAATTTAAAAATCTCTGCCCTTAAAAACTAGTGGTGAATGAGAAAAAATATCATCTATAATATATTACTCTCTTTAACCAATATATTATTTCCACTTATTAGTTTTCCATATGCTGCCCGAATTTTAGGCCCTACTGGCATTGGGGAAGTGCAGTTTGTAATGTCGTTTGCACAATACTTTTCAATATTTGCGGCTATTGGCATTCCTATATATGGCGTACGTGAAATTGCCAAAGTTAGTGATAGCCCAGCTAAACTTTCCAGTACTTTTTTATCGTTAAGCACGCTATTTTTTTTAACCAGCGTGGTAATGACTGTGTTGTATTTTTTAGTTGTATTTTTTCACCCTTTCTTTTCAAATAACCAAGCCTATTATATCATAGCCGGCATTTTGGTTTTTTTAAGTTTTAGCTATACAGACTGGTATTACAGTGGTATTGAGGCTTTTCATAAAATCACCATTAGATCCATTGTTATAAAAACAATTTCACTGGCACTCTTGTACACCTTTGTAAAAACCAGTAACGATATTTACAATTACCTCTGGATTTCTATTTTTTCTATACTGGGTAATCAAGTCTATAATTTTATTGACATTTACTTTCATTTAGAAATTAAAAAACCGGGATTTAGTTTTGAGCCGCATATCAAACCCCTGCTTTTAATTTTTGGCGCCACTATTGCGTCTAGTATTTACACCCTTTGGGATACCATCATTTTATACTTTTTAACAACTCCCGAAATTGTAGGTTATTATACCGTTTCTAGCAAGCTCACGAAACTGATTATTCCGGTTATTACTGCTATTGGTGGAGCACTCATCCCTACCATTACCTATCATTATAGCAACCAACAAATTGAAACGGCCAAATCGTATTTAAAAAGCTCATTAGACGTAACCATTTTTACAACCATCCCTGTGACGGTTGGACTTATGACCCTCGCTCCCGAGCTTATTTATACGTTTGCTGGCGAAGCTTTTAAGCCAGGCATTATAACCATGCAAATCATGTCGATACTTCCAATTGTTATAGGGCTTGGGCACTTATTGTCGTTTCAATTACTCATTCCGTTTGGACAAAATAAAGCAGTATTTGTATCTATGCTAATAGGACTTGCAGTTAGCATTGTAGCCAATCTAGTGTTGGTCCCTTTGTTTTTAGATAAGGGTGCTGCCATTAGCGCCGTTATTACCGAAACGCTTGTATGCGCAGCATACTATTACCACATAAGTGCTGAAAATAAATTCAAGATCCACTACAACCTACTTTACCAGACCATTATTTCAAGTTTGGTGTTTGTCCCAATCATTGCAGGCATTCGTATGGCATTTGACAATCCTATTGTTATTTGTATTTTGTCTATTTTTACTTGCGTTCTAGCCTATTCGATACTTCAATTTTTTGTTTTTAAAAATGTTGGGGTATTTAAATCAATCATTCAAAAACGTACTCAACTGTAATGGAGCCACAAAGCAATAAACTTGCATTTACCATTTGTTCTGCAAATTATTTAGCGCAAGCCATTGCACTAGGCGACTCATTGTTACAACACAATCCAAGCTATACATTTGTTATTGGGCTAGTGGATGAACTTAACGACACAAACCCTTTACCTCTTCAAATTACTTACCCGCTTATTCCGATAAAAGATATTGAGATCCCCGACTTTAATGGATTTTGTGCGCAGTACAACATTACAGAACTCAATACAGCAGTTAAGCCTTTTTATTTTTCATACCTGTTTGAAAAAAACGAGACGGTACAAAATATTGTATACCTAGATCCTGACATATTTGTTTACCACTGTTTTGAATTACTTGAAAATCATTTAGCCTCTAATCAAATTGTGCTCACACCACATATTACAGCGCCTATCAATGATGATAAATACCCTACCGAAACTGATTTTTTAAACGCAGGTATTTATAATTTAGGATTTATTGCCTTAAAGCGAGGTCCAGAATCAATTAAGCTTATTAACTGGTGGAAAAACCGATTGTACCATTTATGTAAAATTGATTTTGAGAACGGACTTTTTGTAGATCAATTGTGGCTCAACTTTGCTACCCTATTTTACAAAGAAGTATTTGTGCTTGCAAACCCTGGCTACAATATGGCCTATTGGAATTTACAAGAACGAAGTTTATCCAAAAATGAAGCGGGCAACTATATGGTTAATAGCGAGCATCCACTTGTGTTTTATCATTTTAGTGGTTACGATTTACATAAACAATATGCGGTATCAAAATACCAAAATAGATTTAGTTTTTCCGATAGAAAAGACATTACGCCCATCTTTGACAAATACCATCAAGACGTTATGGCCCGTGGCTTTGATGCGTTTGCAGCAATACCTTGCAAGTACATAACAAATGCCCCCAACAAAAAAAAGAACGCCATAAAAAAGCTTGTGCATCAATTAAAAAACTGGAAGCATTCTTTATTACAATCTAACAAGTAACCCTTGAAAACACTGATACTATCCATACAAAAAGGAGGACTTGGCGACCATTTGTTTTATAGTCATTTGCCACGCATTGCCAAACAATACGGCGGTTTTAATCAGGTGTTTATTTCTAATGATTCTATTTTCAGAAACCCGGATACAAAAAAATTGGTCTGGGAATTAAACCCTTACCTAGACGGATTTACCAACGACCCTGGCTTTTTTTATTTTTCAGAAAACATACAAGACGGCGAGAATTTACTCGACCATTTAATGATTGCGTACGGACTAGATGATCATAAAAGAAACCACGAACCAGAAATTTATTACAAGCCTATGCTTGTTGAATCTCTTATTGACAAAACCATTTACGATCCTAATTATATCTCCTATACGGGCGACATTAAATACCCCGCCACTATACAAAACTGGTTTGATCAAAATAATATAACGCCTAACGCACAAATGAAAGTATTAGGGGGTAGATCTATTAGCATCAACTGCCCAAATACCCTATCAACGCCCGATATTTTTAAATTTTGCGACCTACTCTATTCCGCTAAAGCCATTTACTGTTTAAGCACCGGCACAGGAACACTTGCGGCTGCCCTTCAAAAACCAGTAACCGTGCTGTATGGCGAGGGTTTACAAAAAGCATATAGACATTCGGGATTACACAGTTATATAAGTGTTGGTACCGATTTTACCCTACTGGACCGTGCAAAAAAGTGGCTTACAAAGCAACTAGGCTACATAATGCCGCTAGGCAAAAAATAAAGGCCCGCTTGAGCGGATTTTTTTAAATTGCACCCTATGTTTGTTTTGCCACTCATTTATTGTACAGCCTTTTTTGCGGCAATACATGCACTTTATAAAAAAAGGGATCAGGGCATCTTTATATTTATTGTATATGGCCTACCCATTTACGCTATTTCTTTGTCTGTATCCTATATGAATGGGCTAGAAAAGCTTATCCCATTTTTACAATTATTTAAAGAAATAAGCATTGTAGCTTTTCTAATCTATGCTATCAAACATTTAAAATCAGATAATAACTGGACCCGTATCGATGCACTTATGTTTACATTTTTGTGCATCAATTTACTCTATGCAGTTTTACCAATTGGCACTTATAGTTTTTTTGAAAGATTGGTAGCATTAAAAAGTTTAAGCTTTTTCCCACTCGTTTATTTTACCGGAAGACTTCTTAACAAAGACCATATTCATTTGCACTGGGTGTACACACTTATTGGCGTGCTTACTATTGCGGCTGCCGGCGTGTTAGCAATAGAAGTACTTACCTACACGCATATCCAACAAATAAGTGGCTACGCTGGTTTTAATGAACATTTTTTTGATCAAGACCCATCAGGTTCTTATGGCCTCACCTGGACTTTTGAAATTGAAAATGGCATGAAGCGTTTTGCTAGCTTGTTTTCTACCCCACTTGAACTTGCTGCTGCTTCACTGATTTCACTAGCAGCTGGTGCTGCGCTTGTTACCACAAGTGACAATAAAATAAACTTAAATGCCTTTACTGCAGTTGCTTTATTTTCCAGTATGTTTTGTGTGAGCTTTGCACTTTCAAGAGCGTCTTTTGCGAGCTATTGCATTATGTTATACGTATATGCTTTACTCACCAAAAAGAAACTGCTCTTACAACTCATACATACAGCTGCACTAGTTGCTGCAGGCGTTTTACTACTCATATCATTTAATAACGACTTTGTAGATTTTATTATCAATACGATCACTTTTACCAATGCTTCTAGTGTTGGGCACTTAATTGAATGGGCAAACGGCCTCGAATCGATGGTTAAAGATCCTCTAGGCATTGGACTTGGCAACGCAGGCCGTATATCTGGCTTTTCGGGATACAATGTAGGGGGCGAAAATCAGTTTGTGATCATTGGCGTTCAAACAGGTATAATTACGGCAGGTATATACATTGCCATGTACATTATGGTGATGCGTAAATCTTTACAATTATTTAAAACCCAAACAGGTAAAATAAGAAGGCTAGCATTATTTATATTTTTGGTAAAAGTGGGCATGATCATTCCACTTTTTACTTCGGAGGCAGAATCCTACATTTACATCAGTTATATTACTTGGATACTAACAGGTATACTTATCAATATGAGTAGCAAACTAGAACCATCCATCAAATAAGGTCGTAAGCGATGAGTGTATTTAAATTATTTGTAAACCACAACAAAAAGGATTCTTTTGTTAACCGAATACGGCAAAAAAGATTTGCGAGCCAGCAAAAACTAATCGAATCGTTACTAGAACATAAGCCTTCCATTAAAATATTAGACATTGGTGGTGAACTGGATTTTTGGCGACACATGGGTTGGAATAACGACCGCTGTACCATTTATTTATTAAATTTAGAAGAACGCACCCCCACTAACACGCCGGACACCAATGGTTTTGTTTGGGTTACCGGAAATGCATTAGCACTTCCCTACCAGGCCGGCGATTTTGATTTAATATTTTCTAATTCGGTGATTGAACATGTAGGTAGTTACCAAAACCAAGCCCTTTTTGCATCGGAAGTAAACCGCGTGTGCAGTAAATATATGATTCAAACACCTAGCTTGTGGTTTCCACTGGAGCCGCATAGTTTGCTTCCATTATTTCAGTTTATACCGCATCCGGTAAGAGCCGTGTTAATCATGCTCTTTAATATCAACTATTTTCCAAAACAAAAAACATATAGTGCTGCACTTGAAATATCAAGGTCTACACTGATGTTTTCAAAAAATAGATTTCAGCAAATTTTTCCGAAAGCTACCATTGAGGTAGAAACACTATTTGGTATTCCAAAATCATATACTGCTATAAAAATGTAACGCTTATATGCAGCAAAAAAAACAAAAAATAGGTATTGACACCCGCGATTTAAAAATTGCAAAAACGGGTGCGCACACCTATTTGAGTGAGCTGTGTAAAGCCATCCAAAACAATAGAGCAGATTTACAATTCGAGTACGTTTTTTTAGATACCCGCCTCCCTATTTATAACGGTAGTAGTAAAATTGGGAAGTTATGGGAACAAATCAATTACATGATTTGGAAACAGGTTACCCTGCCCTTTAAAGCCTGGCAAAAGGGCTGTAGCCTTATTTTTTGTACCGATTATTTTGTGCCCTATATCCACTTAGGGTTTACCACGGTACCTGTTTTTCATGACGCATTTTTTTGGGAATACCCAAGCCATTACAATAGACTCTGGTTAGAATTATTTAAAGGCTTTGGCGTATCCGCTGCAAAAAAATCAAGCGCGGTTGTAACTGTTACAAATTATGCTAAGCAGCAAATTGCAAAACATTCGGGCATTGATGCGGAAAAAATTATTCCCATTTATATTGGGCCTAAAACAAGTATTGCGAAACCGCAACAAAACACCGCAACAAATAACTATGAGCAGCTACTCAATAAAAAATACATCCTACACGTTGGGACCATCGAAAAAAGAAAAAACCTTACTACACTTATAACAGCATTTGAACAATACCTTACTACTACCCAACAAGAAACCTATTTAATCATTGTAGGACAAAAAAGTAATAAGCCAACGCTTCAAGACAATGCTGTTTTTGAAATGGTGGCAGCATCAAGCCTATTAAAAGAGCGCGTTGTTTTTACCGGTTTTTTACCCGATTATCAAACGGCTGAGCTATATAAACATGCAGCATTGTATGTTTTCCCTTCCGTAAATGAAGGTTTTGGCATCCCCATATTAGAGGCTTTTGCGCATGAGGTTCCGGTGCTTGTTGCGGGCAATAGCTGCCTACCAGAAGTTGCCGGGGGCGCCGCCATAAGCTTTGACCCGTATAACGCAGATGCGTTAAGTAAATTAATAGGGCAAACACTAAACGATCCAGCTCTCATACAGTCATTACAACAAAGGGGTACGGAGCGGCTCACACATTTTATGTGGGGCAAAACGCTGGATGCATTAGAGGCTGTGTTTCAACGCAGTATAAAAAGGTAGCTGTTTAACATTATTAAAAGGTTTGCCTATATTTACTGCAAATTTTTAGCATCCGTTTATTCGCACACATACAATCTAGATTTGAAGGTTCCTGGAAAAAGAGAGATCTTTTTATTACACTGTTGCGCCTATTCATTTTTGCACTAAAAGGCAATTTCGAGCGATTATTTTTTAAAAAATCGAGTGGGCTTGTACTGGTTGGTAAAAACGCAACAATTAGATATGCGCATTATTTAAGTGCCGGTAAAGATTTAATTATAGAAGATGGTGCCGAAATAAACTGCTTAAGTACAAATGGTATACAACTTGGTAACCGTGTTACCATTGGAAAAAACGCCATTATCAGACCCTCAAATATATATGGCGGCAGCATTGGGGCCGGTTTAATTGTTGGCGATAATTCAAATATTGGACCTGGCGCATATATTGGTTGTTCTGGTCTTATCACGATTGGTAACAATGTAATGATGTCGCCGGGGGTGAGCATCTATGCCGAAAATCATAATTTTTCTGATACCAATATCCCCATGAAAGATCAGGGTGTTACTGTTTCTTTTGTAACCATAGAAGATGATTGTTGGATTGCCTCTAACAGTATTATTTTAGCGGGTGTTACCATTGGCAAAGGATCGGTGGTTGCAGCAGGCTCGGTTGTTACTAAAAATGTGCCGCCTTATAGTGTGGTAGCCGGATCTCCAGCTACGATTATAAAATCAAGAAATTAATAATTAGATGAACATCCTTTTTTTACACAGCTCATCTGATTTATACGGCGCCAGCAAAATATTATTGGCCGTTAATGAGTCTTGTACCAAAAAAGGGCACGAGTGTACAGTGGTTTTGTCTGAAGATGGGCCACTGGCTACAAAACTAGAAAGCTTAGGCGCAAAAATTGTTATTTTAAATTTAGGTATTTTGCGCCGGCAGTACTTAAACCCTGCTGGTATGCTTAACAGGCTTGTAGCCAATTATAAAGCTTACCGCAGTCTTATTGCGCTGTGTAAAACACATAACATAAACCTTATTTATTCCAATACCACGGGCGTCATTGTAGGTGTTTTTGTAGCAGCTACATTAGGCATCAGACACATATGGCATATTCATGAAATTATTGAAAAGCCCTATTTACTTTTTAGAATTTTATCGCGCCTAATCAATACCAAAAACAACCAATCCATTGCCGTTTCCGAAGCCGTAAAAACGCATTGGACAAAATTTGTTGCACCCAGTAAAATTGATGTGCTATACAATGGTGTCGATTATTGGTTGTTTGAAAACACAATATCTGATGTACGCCAATCACTTAATATTAGCCCCAACACTATTTTAATTGGTATGATGGGACGCGTACATTTTTGGAAAGGACAAGACTACTTTGTAAACATTGCTGGCGAAATTATAAAGTCACATAAAAATGTTCATTTTTTAATGGTGGGTGATGCTTTTGCAGGTTACGAATATTTGCATGACAATATCAATCAACTCATTGATGCAAATAAGTTAACAGGCCATATTACACAACTCCCTTATAGATCCGATATTGCAAATATTTATGGCGCAATGGATGTATTTATTTTACCATCGTTACTACCCGACCCTGCACCTCTAGTTGTTACAGAGGCAATGGCAGCAGGCCTTCCAGTGGTTGCTACGAGGCAAGGTGGCGCTGTTGAAATGATTGAAAATAATGTTTCGGGGTTACTCATACCCATTAACAATGCACCCGCAGCCGCAGCCATTATTGAGGCTTTACTGATGAACGAAACGTATAGGAAAGACATGGGGGCGCAGGCAAAAAAACGAATGCAAGAAAAGTTTTCGAGAACGCAGTTTAACGAACAAATAATGGCGTGTATTGAAAAAGAGTCATAAACATACCGGCCCATTAAAAATCGCCATTATTGGCTCAAGAGGTTATCCTATTGTGTACTCTGGCTACGAAACTTTTGTAAAAGAAGTGAGTGAAAGACTGGTTGCGCAAAATATTGATGTGCGTGTTTATTGCCAAAAACATTTATTTAGTACAAGACCCAAAACGGTAAATGGCGTTGAGCTTGTGTACATGCCAACTGTACAAACAAAAAGTTTAAACCAACTGGTGCATTCTTTTTTTTCGATGGTACATGCGTGCCTCAGTAAAGTAGATGTTATCCTTGTTGTAAACGCAGCCAACGGACCCTTTGGACTTATTAGTTTGCTGGCACAAAAAAAGACGCTTATTAATGTTGACGGTCTGGAGTGGTTACGCCCTAAATGGAAAGGCCTGGGTGCTGCCTATTATAAATTTGCAGCAAAGCTTGCTACCCTATTTTACAATACCATTATTACAGACGCTGAGGCCATGCGCCAAGTGTACCTTAACACCTTTAACTCAGATTCTACTGTTATTGCTTATGGTGCCAATATTAGGCATTCCAAAAACCCTAGCCTCATTGATCAGTTTGGCCTTACCCCCAACGAGTACTTTTTAATTGTGGGGAGGCTTATACCTGATAATAATTCCGATTTAATACTTGAGGGCTTTAAAAAAGCCCATTCCAATAAAAAGCTGGTGATTGTTGGCGACGTACCCTATCAAGACGCATATGCCGAGGGGATGAAGGCCCAAGCCAGTAATCAAATATTATTTTTAGGTTATATAACTGATAGTGAGGTACTTGCCGAACTGTACCATCAGTCTTATGCCTACCTCCATGGCCACGAATACGGGGGCACCAACCCTACCATGCTTAAAGCCATGGCTTATGGCTGCGCAATACTCGCTTTAGATACGGTTTTTAATAGAGAAATGCTTGAAAATGGCCAATTTGGTTGGTTTTTTCAAAAAACCTCTGACTCTGTTGCCTTATATTTGCAACAAGCAGAACATAACCCCCAAGCTGTTCAAACATTAAAAGAAAAAGCACGTGACGGGATTACCCAAAAATACAATTGGGATGAAGTAACGAGGGCTTATGTAACCGTTTTTAAAGCATTGATGACTAATGGCAAAAGCCACCCATAAGTATACCCTCTTAAGATATATCATAGACGCTCCAGTTGTTATGGCGTCTTTTTTTATTTCATTAAGGCTGCTGCATTTACACGAGGGTCATTTTTATAGTGTCGCACTTTTACTTTTTGCTTTACTCTGTGTAATTGTTTGGTATGTGGCCGGATCTTTTTCGAGGCTATACGCCGAGCGCCGCTCCAATAAATTTTCGGAAGAAATTGTTTTTATTCTTTACTCCCTTATTTTATTTGGCATTTTAATTACTTCCAGTGCCTTTTTTTTACGAGACTTCCTAGCCTTTAGCGGACTCTTTTTTGTTACTTTTTTAAGCGTATTATTTGTTACCGAATCGGTGGCAAAATATATTATCAGAAAATTATTACACGCTGCTATTTTTCAGGGTGACTTTTTTGAAAACGTTTTAATTGTGGGCGTAACGCCTAGCGCCATAGAACTCTATGAAACCATTAACCGCTATTACTATTACGGTTATAAATGTTATGGTTTTATAGATGACCATACCACCAAACTTAATGGCAGCAAATACCTTGGCAAACTAGACGCTTTAGAGTCTATTTTAAAAGAAGACAATATAGACGAAGTAATGATTGCGCTGCCCGCTAATGAGGCCCTACAAATAAAGGCATGCCTAGCACTTTGTGACATGTATAAGACAAAGGCGCGCATTGTTCCTGATTTACAACAGTACGTAGACGCTAGTGTGCAAGTAAATAATATTGGGCTTTTACCCGTTATTAATATTAGAGCCCTTCCACTGGATAAACCAGAAAATAAAATATTAAAGCGCAGTTTTGATATTTTATTTTCACTCCTATTTTTTATACTACTTGGTTGGTGGTTGTTACCTATAATTTCTTTGCTCATTAGACTTAGCTCTAAAGGGCCAGCCATTTTTAAACAAGAAAGATGGGGACTTAACAACGAAAAAATTACTTGTTATAAATTTAGAACCATGGTGTCTTCTTCTAATGATATTGATGAAGAAGGTAATTATAACCAGGCTACTAAAAACGATCCGCGCATTACTGCCATTGGTGCTTTTATGCGTAAAACCAATATGGACGAACTCCCACAGTTTTGGAATGTACTGATGGGCGATATGAGTGTGGTAGGACCCCGCCCGCATCCCACGCCACTTAACATGGCTTCTATGCATACCATCGACAATTACATGCTACGACATATTGTTACGCCTGGTATTACCGGATGGGCGCAGGTTAACGGGTGTAGAGGGGAAACCAAAGCGCCTGGCTCTATGCAAAAACGCGTTAATTTTGATTTATACTATATACACCGCTGGACATTTTGGTTAGACTGTCAAATTATTTTACAAACCATTATTAATTTATTGAGAGGCGATCAAAACGCGTATTAAAAATCATGAAAAATAAACTTCTACTATTAAGCCTACTTATTGCCAGCTACAGTTTGCAGCTTGGCGCACAAGAGGTATATG
>Ga0079301_1000609_pt1 | contig 17369 bp, 2 predicted proteins | sample Wag4_2014_7_11_3_FD_74797 | JGI IMG/M metagenome (GOLD analysis project Ga0079301, IMG submission 74797) | Fresh water mixed with fracking chemicals microbial communities from Ohio, USA - Utica-2 Time Series FC 2014_7_11 | ecosystem: Engineered > Industrial production > Chemical products > Input... | reverse complement strand
CGTCGCGCATTGGCTAATGACGCAACCTACGTAGTTGCAAAGAACACCCTTCTAACAATCGCAGCAAAGGAAGCAGGAGTATCTGCTTTCGAAGGTCAGCTATTCGGACCATCTGCATTGGCATTCGTTCACGGAGACGCAGTTTCCGTAGCAAAGGCACTGAAGGACTTCGCAAAGGCAAACCCACTGCTAGTGGTAAAGACCGGTGTCATGGATGGCACTGCTCTTTCCGAGGCAGAGGTTAAGAAGCTTGCGGACCTCGAGACTCGCGAAGTACTACTGGCCAAGGCCGCTGGTGCTCTAAAGGCTTCGTTGTTCAAGGCTGCCTACACCTTCAACGCGCTTCCTTCGGGAACCGTTCGCGTTGTCGACGCGTTGCGTCAAAAGCAAGAGTCCAAATAACAATCGTTCACAACCCATTAGGAGACACAAATGGCAAAGCTATCTGCCGACCAGCTCATTGAGGCTTTCAAGGAGCTAACCCTTATCGAGCTTTCTGACTTCGTTAAGAAGTTCGAAGAGGTATTCGAAGTTTCTGCTGCTGCACCTGTTGCTGTTGCTGCTGCTGGCGCAGCTGCACCTGCTGAGGCTGCAGAAGAGAAGACCGAGTTCGACGTTGTACTAGAGTCCGCTGGTGACCAGAAGATCCAGGTCATCAAGGAGGTTCGTGCAATCACCAACCTAGGTCTAGGTGAGGCAAAGGCTCTAGTTGATGGTGCACCTGCAACCATCCTTGAGGGTGCCAAGAAGGAGACCGCTGAGGACGCTAAGGCAAAGCTAGAGGCTGCCGGCGGCAAGGTTACCCTAAAGTAATCCCCCCAAAGCAAAGATGGATCCCCCAGGCTTGCCTGGGGGATTTTCTTTTCCCTGTGGTTCCAAAAGCTATAACTGCACGCGCTTTATAGGCTGAACCCAAATGGGACTAAAGCAGGTAATCACAGCCATGGCAGCCATGCTGCTGATAAGCCTCAGCGTTCCCGCTCAGGCAGTAAACATCCAACTTGCTCCGAAGGCATCGCCCGCAATTGAGGGCTCTCAAGCCAGTGCGGACAGTGTGATTAGAGTCGCCGGTTGGGACTTCAAAAAGGTCGAGCAGGTCTTGATAGACGATCTGCCAACCACCTTCCAGGCATCCTCCAATACTCTGATCGCAATCCGCATTCCGCTGGGCACAAAACCGGGAGATGTCACCATCACCATGGTTTCCAACAACGGCCAAACAAAGTCCCAGTTCCAGATTGAAATCGTCTCGCTAGAAACTCAAAAAGACACCAAGGTAACCATCGGATCTTTCTTGGGTTATGTCGCCGTCTATACCAAAAATCTCTCTGGTCAAAAACTCTCAATTCAGGTCGGGAACAAGGTTCGAGATGTCTCGGTTTTGTCTAACGACTACACCGCAAATCTCACCAAAGTGGGCAGTAATCGCTTGGTCGAGGTAAAGGTGTTTGTGGCAGGGCAATTGGTCGAATCAGCCATGGTTTTAGTTCGCTAGAACTGATTCACCAATAACCCCAAATAAACAGCCGTAGCGACTACGGCTAACCCCACATTTCAGGGGACGCTTTTTTCTCTCAAAATAAACTTGAAGGGCCTAAAGGGTGTGCTTCGCCATGCCTGAAAACGAGAGAGATTATGACCGAGCTGCAGTTAGCCAGAGGAGCAACCATTTGGTTGCGCCGTCTTGGCCTAGCCGTCATTGCGGTCATAGTTTCTGCGGGCGTCTCCCTAGTTGCATTTTTGGGTGCAAATGCAAACCAAGATCCGGGATGGAACTCCGAGATTGATTTTGCTGGCTCTGTCTCAAACACAGATGGCAACAGAGTGCTTATTCCTACCAGCATGAACCTCCCGTTGCCAACCGGAACCAATGCACATACCCTTGAGATGTGGGTCAGACCAGGCGCGAGCGTGGTCGGGTCTTCCGGCCGCATTCTGCTAAACCTAGAACGCAAGTACGCAATCTTAAGCAACAACGGAAACTGGGCTTACTACGTGTCGGGTGGACCCGGAACTGATTGGGTACTGCAGGAGACGACAACTCAAATCTCAGCAAATCGCTGGGTGCACATTGCTCTTGTTTTGACTGCTACCAACACACACTTTTACGTCGACGGTAATCTCGTCCACAGCCGGGGATCAAGGCTGAACTCAGGCACTGCCACCACAGTCGCTTATGCGGCAATTGGTGGCTGGGCAAATAACACGATTGAGTCACAAAGATTTGACGGTCAAGTCGACGAGATCAAAATCTGGCAGGAAGATCGCAGCGCCAACATTGTCTCCGACATGCACTCCAAGCAAGCACCTGCTGCGGGCTCGGGAGTTTATTGGGATTTTAACGAAGGTTCCGGTACGCGAATTTATGACCGAGTTGGCGCGATTGATCTCACCGCAACAACTGCGGTCTTCACAGACGTCAAGCAAGTAACTACAGTGTCCGGTGGTGACACTGTAGTTACCTTCCCTAGAACCTATCTCCCCGGAGTTGGCGGATGGAGAGTTCCAGATAGCGCAACAAACTTCCGCAGCCTTGTCGTCGCTGGTGGTGGCTCGGGCGGTTCATATGTCGGTGGTGGCGGCGGCGGTGGCGGCGTACTCGCAAGATCATTCTCCCCGATAGCCGGTAGCACTCGATCCGTAGAAGTTGGTCAAGGTGCGGCTGGTGTTGGCTCCATGACTACATACAACGAGCGACGTGTTGGTCTAAACGGTCAGAACTCCAGGGCTTTTGGTTTTGAAGCCATTGGCGGCGGTGGCGGCGGTCTCCATGCAGACGTGGCGGGTCGCTCAGGAGGTTCCGGTGGTGGAGGTGGATCTTTTAATGTCGCCACTGGCGTTGGAGGTGCGGGTGAACCTGGTCAGGGTTTCGCCGGAGGTAACTCAATTGGACCTCGACCTCGCAACTTCACCGCGGGCGCCGGTGGTGGTGGCGCTGGAGGAGTGGGCGAGAGCGTCAATGACGCCACGTACCGCGGAGGAAACGGTGGTCCAGGTACACAGTCCGACATTCTCGGAACTAATTACTTCTTCGGTGGTGGTGGCGGTGGTGGCGCATACTACTGGCCAGCCGAGGGCCAACGCGGTGGAAATGGTGGCACCGGTGGTGGTGGCGCGGGAAGCGTATTGGGAACCAGTGCAAGTTTTGCCCAAGGCGGTGGGTCAGCTCTAAACGCCGGTGAGTCGGTAACTGGTGGTGGAGCTTTCTACCGCGCGGGAAGCGGTGGAGCGAACACAGGTGGTGGTGGTGGTGGTACAGGCCACGATGGAATATCCGGCGTAGGTGGTTCGGGTGTCGTTATCGTTCGCTACACCCCAACCAAGGATTTGGTTTGGGACAAGAACTCAACTGCTCAAAGCTTTGCGTACACCAATTCGCAGGTCATTCCAACTACAGGCAACTGGACCTACGAAGCTTGGTATTACCTAGACTCGGATGACGTTTCTGCAGGTTGGCGAGGGCTGTTCTCGCAAATGGATACCACGCAGGCTTACACTCAGCGCGTTTCGATTTGGCTCAATTCGGGAAAGATACACGTCACCACCCCAACCACAAACTTAGATGTCCCAAGCTACACATTTCTCGCGAACCGCTGGTATCACATGGCCTATGCCCGAAATGGAAACGATGTCGAATTCTTCATAAATGGCGTCAAAGTGCTCGATCAGACGGTCGCAAACTGGGGAACCATAGGTCCAGAGTTTGCCATCGGTGGTGCTCGCCAATGGGACCTGGCCTATCCTGAAATTTCTGGTGCAATCGACCAGGTAAAGGTATGGTCTACTGCTTTGGATCAGCCCAGTGTTCAGGCATCTATGAACACTTACTCAACATCCGGAGTGACTGGAACCCTGAAGGCTCATTACGACTTCAACGAATTTGAATCGGGGCTTGTTCGAGACCGCAGTGGAAACAACAACCACCTTGTTTTCAACACCGATGTTGCTGGCGGCTACTTGTCATCTAACTTCAATGAAAACTTCTTGCTTGAAACCGGAACGGCACACAACGAGCAAACCTTCGTGAAGTTCAACCGAACCTACCTCGCCGCTTCGGGCGGCTGGACACCGCCATCAGGAGTGACCAGGTACAAAGCCCTCGTGGTTGCCGGTGGTGGTGCCGGAGGTAAGAGCGACACTGGTACCTACGAAAACGGTGGTGGTGGTGGTGCCGGTGGTTACCTCGAACGTAGCCTGCTGACCACAAGTGCAGTTGTTCCAATACAAGTAGGCCAGGGAGGTGTGGGAATTGTTTACCCACCTACCAACGGCGTAAATTCCTCTGCGCTAGGGCTAACTTCCATTGGAGGTGGCCGAGGTGGATCCCACTCTGGTGGCAATAACAACGGTGCGAACGGTGGTTCCGGTGGTGGTGGAACTAACTGGGTAGGCATGACTGGTGGAACTGCGACTGCTGGGCAGGGAAACAACGGTGGTGGCGCTGGCGCAACTGGCGACACCAATGGCGGCTCCGGTGGTGGTGGTGGTGCGGGCGCAGTCGGTGGCGCCGGTTCGGGCAACACCGGTGGTGCCGGTGGTGCGGGGCGCGCATCTTCGATTACCGGAACACCGCGCTTCTATGCTGCCGGTGGTGGTGGTGCCGGTGGTACAGGTGGTGCCGGCGGCAGCTCCATTGGTGGCGCAGGTGCAACCGCGACCGGTAGTGGGCAGGTTGGTGCTAACAACACCGGTGCCGGCGGTGGTGGAAACTTCGCACTTGGAAACAACACAACCATGGGTGGAGATGGTGGATCTGGTGTTGTGATCATTTCTTACGGCCCGTACCTAGAGGTGACACGTTCTCCAATTGCGGTCATACCTGGCACCAACTTCCAGAGCTCAATTCAGCTTCAAGTCACCGATGAGCTAACCGGTGCCAGACTTGCAACCAATGCATCAGTGACCGTCACCGCTTCTTCGAATGTGTTGACTATCAACGGCACGTTGTTAACTCAGTCCTACACCGTCAATGCCGTCAATGGCATAGTCGACTTCGCAGGCCTGGGCTTCTCTTCTGGCGCTTCGAGTGCCGTGACTTTGACCTTTACCTCTGACACCTTCGTGGGCACAAGCCTGGTGGTAACCCCGAACTTTATGCCGACCGATGTCAACATCGCGGATGGTGTTTCAACTCAGGGAACTTTCTACCAGGGCTTGTTCTACGCAACCAGCGGCACGGGAACAGTAAACGTTCGCGCCTCGGATTTGGCCACCCACCTGGCCAGCTTCTCGACAACCATTTCGGCATCGGGAACTATCGTGGTGCGAGCTGACGTCTCCACCTCGGCAACCTCTAGCCTGACGATCAGGTCTGCCGGAAACATAACAGTTTCCCCAAATGTTGATTTGGTGCTCAACGGCGGAAACTTAGTCTTCTGGGCTGATGCAGATAACAACGGGCAAGGTTACTTCCGAGCTGAACAAGGCGTGGTCTTCAACACTGTTGGTGGAAGTACAACTGCTCTAACCGGTGGCGGGCACATATACATCGCAGGTGGTTTGGATACCAACGGTGACGGCCTGCCGGACGGCTCTGTTCGCAGTTTGACCGGCGCTAACGCCGGTGACGCGATATGGCTGGGCGCGAGGTCTTCGGCAAACGCGTTCTCCGCCTACTCAGGTGGTGGAGATATCGTCATCAGAGGAGATGCCTCAAGACGCATCGGTCTCAACATCAACGGCCAGATTGTCATGAAGGCCGGAAATGGTCGCCTCATTCTCTCTGGAAATAGCAGCTCTGTAACCAACGCTGATGGTAACAACACCCACGGATTCGAAGTACTGGCCGAATCTGGTTTCCCTAGTCTTTATGAAAGCTACAGCTCTCACAGCCAGGCAATTTCGATTATTGGAACATCAACGGCCAATAACACCGATACCTTTGGCGTCTCCTTCCTGTTTGGATCCAACCCAAGCAACACCGTCATTTCAAGCAAGGGCACCGGCGGCGTATACATCGCAGGTTCAAGCTCCCAAACCGACATACAGCCAGTGCGACTGGACAAGGTCACTATTCACGCCGTGACCTCATCGATTGTTATTGAAGCCCGCGGCACCGGAACGACAAATGACAAATCTGTCTTGCACTTCCTAGGTACCGACAGCAACATCGGAGCTTCGGGGACCCTGACCTCGTCGGCAAACATCATTCTTCGATCAGACGAATTCACCAGCTCGGCCGGTGTAGTTAGCCTCAGCACATCCGGAAGAGTTACCGTTGAGCCTTTCAACGACTCATTCAACGGATCATTCAGCTTCGCGACGTTCCTGCAGCCTTCGAGTGGGGTAACCGGTTTGACGGTTGGAAAGCCAGGGCTAATTTCGGGAAGCGCCGTGGTTTCACAGTCAGCGGTAAACGTAAACATAAATAGGCCAATAACAATCAACGGCCCTATCGGAATCTACGGCACCTCTGTATTCGTAAATGACGACCTAACCACCACTGCCATTGACTCCAATATCACGCTGCGAGCTAGTGGAGCAATTCATCTCACAACCTCTAAGCAGATTCGAACCACTGGTGGCGACATCGTGCTCTGGGCTGATAGCGACAACAATTCCGCGGGATTCGTAAGGCTGCTAAGCGGCTCAACTCTTTGCACCACGGCCTCAACGTGTAACACCACTACCACGGGCGGCGGTGACATTGTTATCGGTGGCGGTAACGCCGATCCCGCAAATACTTCCCGTCCGGTTGGACCGGCAGCTGGTAGCGGAACCACCTACAACCTCACGGGAACCTCTGACACCACGGGTCTTCAATTGGGAACCATGGGAGTTACAGGTGGTGGCGCAAAGCTTTACTCAGCTGGTGGAGACATGCTCCTGCAGGGTCGAATGCACACCGCGCCTGGCAACAACTGGGCAGCTGGTATTGCCTTTGTCGGTGGAACCGAGATTTTGGCTGGAACGGGAAAGATCAACATCCTGGGTGAAACCACCACAGCTGGCGGAGCTGCAGCCGATGGCACCATGGAGTTCAACGCCTGGGGTGGAACTGTAACCCTGACATCCCTAAATACCGCGTCTGATGCCATTTTGATCCAAGGTAAGGCAACCGGCACCGCCACAAGCTACGGCATGTGGGGCGGTAACGCTGGCACTAGGTTCAATTCTGCCGGTGGGCTAATCATTCGTGCTGATCACGTCGAGGCCGGGCTAATGGTCAACCTGAGCGTCAGCGGCACTGTAATGATTGAGCCCTGGGGAACAAGCTTGCGCGATGGTGAAACCAACGCGGTATTTAGCTTTGGCGTGGGCGGATCTGGCAACTTTGATTTTGTCTCCCCTCCTGCCGCTATTCGAATTGGATCGGCTTCAAACAGCAACGAAGTCGAGCTCAATTCCTCTTTTGACGCTCTAGGTTCAATCGAGATTTACGCAGACGACATCGACGTAACTTCCAACCCAACGATTCGCTCTTTGAATGCGGGCGGCAGCATTTTGTTCAAGGCCAAAGACTGGATTGACATTCGTTCGGGTGCCAATACAACTACCCACCCAGTAATTAGAACCAACAACGGCGACATCATTATGTGGTCGGATGCCGACGGAAATGGTCTGGGGTCATTCTTTATCGGAGCCTATGCCGAGCTCAATTCTGCAAATGGAACCCAATCGAAGACTGGATCCGGTGGCGGCAGAATCACCATTGGTGGAAGCTTTGGAAACTCTGGCGTCGATGCCCAGGGTCACCCGCTAGGTGCTGCATCAGATACCGGACAAATAAACGGCACTGCCAACTCACTGTATGCCATCCACCTTGACGCTTCTGAGATTTACTCCGGTGGTGGCGATGTCACGATTCGAGCCGAGAGTAACGCTGCTCAGGACGGCATGCACGTAAATGCCGGACAGATAATTTGGTCCGGCACCGGGCGGATAAATGTATCCTCCACCAAGAACAACGTCGACGAGGCGCTCAAGATGCTCGGCAGCTGGGTTTCGGCGGCATCCTTGTCCCCGGCAATCTCGATTGCAACATCAGTCAGCGGCAATGCCAATGGAATTTACGACATTGACAACAGCCCAGCCACCCTAGTTTCGTTGGCAGATACTGGCGGTGGAATTAGCATCTCGGCAACCGTGGGTGCTGCCACCAATAACGGAATTTATATGTGGGGTGGAAACTTCCTATCCCGCGCCGGTGAGATTAACATCACAACCAACGGACAAACTAACTGGCGAAGCGCTAGGGCAAGAGCTATCGGTGCCCAGGCTTCTTCGGACGTCCTGAGTTCTTCCGCAGCCATCACCATCAAGACCAATGCGCTGCTGGATGACTCAGCAAACACACTGTCCAAGATTTCGACTTCTGGGCTAGTTTCGATCGTGCCGTTTGCATCGCAATTCAATGCAAATTCAGAACTTCAATTCAGTGTTGAGGCCGGTGGGTTTGTCTTTGGCAATGCCGAGACAGTGAATTCTGCGACAAATAACTTCAAGTTCTCCAAGACATTCACAATATCCGGCGATGTGACTATTTCGGCCGTGGGCATTGCAGCGGTGAATGGTTCAAACATCACCACCACCGGTGTGGGTTCAAGACTTACCTTGAAAGCCAAGGATTGGATCGACCTTCAAACTGGCACCAGCGCGACCGCTCACTCAAAGTTCCAAACCAATAACGGCGACATTATTTTCTGGACTGATTCGGATGGCAACGGCAACGGCAGCTTCTACCTTGGAAGTTATAACGAGGTCAATTCCGCCAATGGACTGAAGTCAAAAACTGGTTCCGGTGGTGGACGAATCACTATGGCAGGTAGCTTCGGCAACTCCGGTGTCGATTCAGCCGGCCGTCCACTGGGGGCAATCTCCGACACCGGTTTGATTGACGGTGGTAACGGTTCTAATGCCTTCTTTATTAACTACGCCGTTGAGGTTTACTCAGGCGGTGGAGATATTGTTGTCCGCGCTCGAAGCGACGCCGCAAACGGAGCCGGATACATAAACGGATTGTCGCAAATTTGGTCTGGCACCGGAAAAATCTCCATGAGCGTCAGCCACCAGGCCAGCCATCATGGATTGCGCTTACGTGCTGACGATCTGATTTCGGCAGCCACCGTTTCACCGGCTATCGAGATCTACACCGCAACTGCTGGTGCCGGCAACTATATGGGCTTCTACGCCGAAGGCTCACAGTTCCCTGAGCTCTCGTCACTTGCAAGCACCGGTGGTGGAATCAGCATCAGTGCGGTGACGCCGTCGGCAACCTACGAAAGCATTGAGCTGCGCGGGTTTGACCTATTGTCTAGGGCCGGCGACATCTCGGTTCGCACCAATGGATACATGGACCTAAACACCGGCGAAGCGAGAAACATCGGCGCTAAGACCGGATCAGACGTAACATCCTCTTCCGCAAACATTTCGATTGTGGCTGCCGGTGTTTACGACGAGTCCACAAACACCACGTCCAAGATCTCAACCTCTGGTCAGGTTCGCTTTGCTCCAGTCGGGGCAAATTACGCGATCAACTACCAAGTTCGTTTTGACATTCAAGCCGGATCGTTTGAGTTTGGAAGCTTTGCCAATGTGAATACGGCATCCGCAGCCTTGACGCTTCTCTCGGATGTGGAGGCAAAGAGTGGTATCACCATCTCTGCCCTATCGATGACGGTTTACTCGAACGCGGATTTGACCACAACGGATGTTGGCGCACCCATCCTGCTGAAGATGAAGTCTGGTTTCTTTGTTGACTCAGGAACTGGCAGGTCAGACGCTACGCATTCGAGATGGCAGACAAACCAGGGTGATCTTGTGGTTTGGGCCGACAGCGACGGTGACATCACTGGATCGGTGATTTTTGGAAACTACGTGCAGCTGAATACCGCGAATGGCTCTACCAGCTCAGCAGCTGTTTCTGGTGGTGGAGACGTCATATTGGCGGGAGGCACCGCAACCGATTCGCGCGGTTACCCAACCGGTTACATTGGAACCGCCGGTGACCGATCGCTTCAGCTCTTGGAACTAAACGGTATTTATACCGGTGGTGGCGATGTCTACATTCGTGCCAGAACAAACAGCAGCTTTGGCATTGTCCTTTACCAGGGCATAGAGATTTTCTCCGGCACCGGCGTGATTGACATAGAGGGCACCTCAACTAATGCTGGCAGTAGCTACGGCGTAGCATTTATTGACCCCGGCGGCTGGCCCGGTCATACTGCGGGGCCGCTGAATTTCGTATCGGCTGCTACGGCATCACCTGCCGTCAAAATTCGCGGCGTTACCGCTGGGTCTGGTCAAGGCGTCAGGCTCTGGGGATACTCCGGCACCAACATTTTGACTCTGGCCTCAACCGCTACAACTGGCGGTGGAGTAGATCTGTATGGACAGGCCGCGTCTTCCTATGACGTCCACCTTTTGCGCACACAGATTCTGTCGAGAAACGGTGCGATAACCCTCTCGTCAAATGCCAACTACTTTGGAATTGACCACGGTTACGCTGGCAACAACTATTTCGGCAGCAGTGCGGCCAGCCCATATGTGACCACATCAAGTGCAAACATCACCGTCTTGATGAACCTTTGGGACTTTGATGACCCAAATACGTTCTTCCGCACCACAGGCGATGTGACCATCGTCCCGAAGACCGGCAACTTCTTTGGCCAAAACCCTGCCTTCTCATTCAACACCGACGGCATTAGAAACCTAACCATCGGTAGGAACCCTCAGGTGGGTGACACTTCGAGAGACATCTCACTCACCGGTACACACACCGTCAGTGGGAACATCACTTTCAATGGTGGCAACGTCTTTGTGAACAAGGACATGACCTCCACCAGCACCTCAGGCCGAATCACCCTGAAGGCAAACGGTTACATAGAAACCGCAACTGGCGTTGACCTGAGAACCGCTGGTGGCGACGTTGTGTTCTGGGCAGATGCTGATGCCTCAGGAGCAGGAAACATCGACATCGATTCCACCAACACCATTTGTACCGGTTGGAACACCGCCACTAGCACCTGCACACTTTCATCAGGTGGAGACATCGTGATGGGCGGAGGCACAGTAGATCTGTTTGATGCCGGATTACCTGGCGGTGCTGCCAACGGTTCTGGAACGACCGCACCTGCCAGCACAGGTCTTGCCCTTGGTCCATGTGTTGCTAACAGTGCTACAGCTGTGAACAACGTTTTCACCACGCGTGGTGGCAACATGGTGTTGCGCGGAGCTGGCACCACCGGGAATTCCAGCACCAATGGAGTTCAGGCTGGTGTGGCAATCTGTAATGGAACCACGATAAATATGGGAGAGGGCAGGCTGGACATATCTAGCCAGTTCCGGGCTTCTGCCGCCACCTATCACTCCGCTTTCTGGGTTGCTCCTTGGCTTAGCTCAACGCCGGCAAATTCCGCTGTTGTTATCAACAGTTCCAACTCTGCAAGCGATGCGATTGATATTCGGGCTTGGGGTTCCAACGGCGACTACACGTCGTTTGGCCTGTCATACAACAACTCGGCGGGCGGTGGTGCATTATTCGAGCTCGACACTATGTTTGCAAACTCAGCTGCATTCTTTAACTTCAATTCATCTGGCTCCATGCGCATCGTCCCTGCTATATCGTCATTCAGCAGCTCGATGGAGATTGGCAGCAACTTTGCGATTTCAAGTTCGACATCCCTTTTCGAAGTTGGAACAGCTTCCAACTCAGCAAACATCAACATCAGCGCAGCTAAGCAAATCGCCGGAGACGTGGTTCTTCGAGGCGGTTCAGTATCCGTTAGCGGTGCAATTACAACAACTGGCACCGGTAAGCGCATCAGCATAACGACAGACACCCTCACCATCAGCGCAAATGTTTCCGCCACCTACAGCTCTCGCGTTGAAATCGCTCAGCGCACCGCTGGACGAGGAATCGTATTAGGAACTGCATCAGCTACCGATCTGGCCTTCCATGCCAGCGCATCAAACTTCGTACGCGCTACAACCTTGCAGTTCGGTAATACCGCATCTGGAATTGTCAACATTGCATCAAGCATTACCTTTGCCTCAGCCAACATCACCAACCTAAAGATCGTTACCCCTACTAACGTGACGCGAGGAACCGGAGCCGCTCTGACCGCCCCTAACCTGGCAATTCACGCTGGTGGAAGCGTTGATCTCCCTGGCCAAAATTCTGTGGTTGGAAACATTGCTATCTCTGCCTCTGGTTCTGTCGTCTACACCTCTGCAGTTTCTTACTCACCCGCGGTGGTCGATGGAACTAACGCAGTCTTTGGTGTTGGTAGAGCAATCTCGCTAACCAACAGTCCAACCTTGGAACAGGCAAACGAGTTCTTGGCGGTTACCTTCAACCCGCCACCTCAGGTTCTTGTGAGAGATGCTTACAGCCTCGTGTTGGATCGCAATAACCGTCTTGCTTACCAATACACCGCATCCGCCACCGTGACTTCAGGTTCTGGAACCGTAACCGGTCTGACCTCATCGTCTCGCGTTGGTGGAAACATTACCTTCAACGACATCAAGGTGCTATCAGACACCGGCACCTACAGCTTCGCGCTCAACGTTCAAGTTGATGCCAGCACAACTCTTACTGTCTCATCCGCCAACTACAACGTCTTGGCTGGTGAGCCTGGTCGACTAATCGTCACCGCCACTGACACCTCTTCTGTTGTGGGTCAGGCCGGCTTCTCCTTCACGGTTGCCGTGGAAGACGCATTTGGTAACCGCATCACCGTTGGTGACAACAAGAACATCACCGTCTCGGCAACCGTCTCCGGCACCACCACTGCAATTACTGCCGGTCGCCAGGTGAGAGCAAACGATGACGGTATTGCAACCTTCAGTGACCTGGTCATTACCGGATCGGTTAGCCCTGCGGTTTCCGTGTCATTCACCGTCACCTACCAGCGAGTGTCCGACAACCAGACAGTCACACTCTCCTCTTCGGTTTCAGCCATCACCCTGACTCACGGAGACGCTGCTTCGATCACGCTCACCAACTCGGCAACTGCAAACAGCGGCATCGCGCTAACTAGTCAGCCGGTGGTTCGAATTCTCGATGCCTATGGAAACTTGGTTACCACCGGTGCTCAGTCGACCCAAACTGTGCGAATCTCTGCCAGCGGGGCCACGCTTTCTGGAACTGCGGCCATCTCTGCTTCTGGTGGTATCGCTACCTTCTCAGGCATCGCGCTAGAGGGATTGATTGGTAGCAAGACCATATCCGCTGAGGTATTGACCCCGGCAACATTCAGTGCTTCTAATGCGGTTTCACTTTCATTCGGTAACGTCTCTCGCTTGTCGCTAGAGCGCCAGGCCAGCGGAGCAGCCAACCGAATTGTCTTCACCACGCAGCCTCAGATTGCGCTGCGTGACTCTGCAGGAAACATTGTCACCGGCACCGCTGCCAACATCACCTTTGCCGTGTCTCCTGCGACAACTATTTCTGCCGGGACAGTAGCGGTCAGCACCTCAACCGGTATTGCAACATTTACCAGCAGCGCGATCTCGGGAACTGTCGGCAGCTACACCCTGAGCTACTCGGTCAATGGAGCTAGCGCTTCGAGCATTGCAACTGTTAGCCAGACCTTGGCTCTGACTCACGGCACCGCAACCGGCATGGCTATCGTGCAGGAGCCAACGGTTATCCGGGTTGGTATCACAACCAGCGCGGTTGTAATCAAGGTTGTCGACGCTGAAGGCAACCTCGTCGATACAGGCAATGCGTCTTCGGGCTCAGCAAACGCGACGATTGGCGCTGGAAGTTCGATTGCCGTCATCGGAACGACATCGGTTTCCTTCTCTGCCGGAATTGCGACGTTTAGCAACATTGCCGTTACAGGCTGGGCTCAGGCAACGATGAGGTTGCTGTTCTCCGCGACTCCGAGCGTTGGCGGCAACGTAATGACTTCGATGCTTCCAATGGTGGCCGGTCTCCCACACAGTCTCGCAGTTGCTGGCGGGCAGCCGACTTCACTATCTGCCGGCGTGACCCAGAGCTCAGCTATCACTGTTCGCCTTCAGGATGCCTGGGGTAACCCAACCTCACAGAGCAGCGCGGTATCCGTGACTGCTAACGCCGTTGAAGCACTCAACAACACCGTCGTGAGGAAGGTCATCGGCGGGTTTACTATCTCTGCGTTGACTACCCAAGTGAACATTGCCAAGGAGAACCTCACTCTTACTGAGGCAGGTGAATACCAGTTCCGCTTCTCGGCAGCTGATCTCGTCACGACAACGAGCCGTGCAATCACAATCAAGAATGCGGCAGCTCAGAAGCTTGTGATTACTCAGGACATGCCTGACACAATCTCCAGCGGCCTGACCTTTAGCCCGGTACTTCGCCTTCAGGTGCAGGACGTTTACGACAACCCTGTCCTTGACTCAGTGACTACTGTCTCTGCCACTTTGATTTCGGGCACATTGCAAAGCCTTTCAGGTGCTACGGCATCGAACACCTTGGGCAGCTCATACATTGACTTCCCGAACTTGAAGCTCTCTGGCGCAATCGGCCTAAAGCAGCTAAGGCTCACAGCCACCAATGCTGGAACTCCGGTCAATGGAACGTCAGTAGACACCAAGCAGTTCTCGCTGGCGTCTGGAAATGCTTACGCATTGAGCGTTAGTGCAACCGTTGCTTCGGTTGCGAACCGAGCAACCTTAAGCGACATCGTTATCACGATTGTTGACGCCACTGGAAACACCATCCCGGACTCAAGTGCTCAGATCACAGCTTCGGTTTCGGGGATTGCACTGGATGGAACCACAATTAGGTTTGCAAGCGGCGGTGTATCCACATTCTCAGGAAATGTTCTCTCTGGAACTGCTGGAACCTACAACCTAGGCTTCAGCTCAAACGGCCTGGTCGCCGCAACTGTCTCTGTCACTGTTGGGCACGGTGAGGCAAACTACCTAACCATCACAACATCTGCCACCGCCAAGAACGCTCAAGCTTTTGCATCGCAGCCGGTTGTGAAGATCTTCGACGTTGATGGCAACCTAGTTACCACCGGAGCGCAGTCCTCGCAGACCGTGGAGCTCTCGGTTACTCCGGGAGCCATTACCGGAACCACAGCCATCTCTGCCTCCGGAGGTATCGCAACCTTCTCCGGTATCGCTCTCGAAGGTTCCACCGGCAGCAAGACTGTCACCGCAAGAATCTATTCACCACTGACTGCATCGGTCATCGCAGTTGTTGACCTAGGCGTTGGTGCTGCCACCAAGCTGACCCTGGAGACCGAGGGTCTGGGTGCAGTCAACGGCGTTGTGCTTTCGACCCAGCCGGTCCTCAAACTTCGCGACAGCTCCAACAACCTAGTGACCGGTGTGGCTCACAACGTGGTGGCCAGCATCATCCCAGCAGCGTCATTGTCTGGCACCACTATTGCTGTCAACACAACAACTGGTACCGCAACCTTCACCGCACTATCTATCTCCGGTGTGGTTGGCAACTACACCATTAGCTATGCAATAGAAGGTGCAAGCAGCTCTGCGGTTGCAAGCGTCAGCCAGCTAATTGAACTCACCCACGGTGAGGCGGTTGCGCTTCGGGTTGTGTCTCAGCCAACCTCTGCGGTTGCCGGTGTGACCATGTCACCGGTTGTTGTTGAGGTGATCGACGCACGCGGTAACAGAGTGACCACAGGTCCAAACTCCAGTAAGACCATCACTAACTATGGCAGCTACAACAACACCTCAGTAATAGTTGGAACTAAGGACGTATCGCTGTCTGCCGGTGTCGCAACCTTCGACAACCTATCGGCCACCACTGGTGCAAATGACAATCTAAAGCTGGGCTTTAGCGTCTCTGGAATCAACTTCAACCTGACCAGCGCATTCATTGCTCTTGCACCAAATGCTCCTTACAAGTTGGTCATTGAATCTGGAACCGCTGTTGGTGTGAAGGCTGGTGTGGCACAGGGCAATAGCTTCTTCATCCGCCTGCAGGATGTCTATGGCAACAGCACTACACAGAGTTCCACGATCTCTGTGGTGGTGGCTGCTGTCTCTGCATCAGATGACGTCACCGTGCAGCGCACCGTTGGTACCTACAGCATCACCCCGGGTGACAACTTCGTAAGCATCCCGAGAAACGGCTTCTATGTTCAGCAGGTCGGTGACTACAAGTTCCGCTTCAGCGCTAGCGGTCTGGTCGAGGCTTACACCGCTCAGTTCACTGTTACCAACGCTGCGGCTGACAAGCTCGCAATTGTCCAGAACATGCCGGCCAGCGTTCAGTCTGGAATTACCTTCAGCCCGGTCGTAAGACTGCAGCTCCAGGACCAGTTCAGTAACCCAGTGCTTGACTCAACAGTCAGCGTCTCGGTTTCTGCAATTGCCGGCAATGTAGTTGGTATCGCCGGGGGAGTAGCCGGCAACACCCTGGGCGATAGCTTCCTGGAGTTCCCAGACCTAGCTGTTAGCGGAGCTAGCGGTTCAGCTCAGCTTCGCTTCACAGCGACCAGCGTCGGCACTGTCGTAAACAACAAGACCTATTCGACCAGCACCTTCCGAATCACCTCTGGTGATCCATACCAGCTCAGCGTTAGCGCAACCGCGCTCAGCGTTGCTAACCGCACCTCGCTGTCTACCTTCAGCGTGATGGTATTGGACCGCGCTGGAAACCTAGTTCCTAACTCGGCTGCGCAGGTTACGGCGACCTTGACCGGCGCAGCCATGAGCGGCACCGCCACGGTATTCGCCTCAGACGGTATTTCAACCTTTAGTTCACTTGCGGTTTCCGGAACCATCGGAACCTATGACCTTGGTGTGACCTCAACTGGACTGGTTGGCGCAACCATATCGATCACCGTGACCCACGGTGCTGCGAACTCGATTGACTTCTCAAGCCCTGCCAACTCCAAGAATGCGCTGACCACCTCAGACATCGTCGCCAAGATTCTGGATGCCGATGGCAACTTGGTCACGACCGGTGCGCAGTCGACGCAGAACGTGACCTTGAGTGTCTCTAGTGCCGTGCTCTCAGGAACCACCACATTGGCTGCCGCAGGCGGTATTGCAACCTTCAGCAATGTTGCAATCACCGGTCTAGTAGGCGACAAGAACCTCTCAGCTGCAATTGCCTCGCCTTATGCGATCTCGACCTCGAACCAGATCACCCTGCTGTTTGGTGATGCTCACAGTCTTGACCTAACCACACAGGCTCAGGGCTTTGAGAACAACGAGCTCTTCACCGCTGCCCCTGAGATCACCGTTCGTGACGTCTCCGGCAACGCAGTTTCTGCTTCCGGCATGGTGATTCGAGTGAGCGTTGCAACCGCAACGCTCTCCGGATCTGTTACCGCTTCGGCTGACAGTGCTGTTGCAAGCTTTGCATCGAACCTCAAGCTTCGCGGTGTTGCAGGAAACCACACCTTGGTCTTTACAGCTGAGGGAACCTCAAGCTCCGATGTGATCTCTACCTC
>Ga0079301_1000607_pt1 | contig 17425 bp, 14 predicted proteins | sample Wag4_2014_7_11_3_FD_74797 | JGI IMG/M metagenome (GOLD analysis project Ga0079301, IMG submission 74797) | Fresh water mixed with fracking chemicals microbial communities from Ohio, USA - Utica-2 Time Series FC 2014_7_11 | ecosystem: Engineered > Industrial production > Chemical products > Input... | reverse complement strand
CCTATGAACAAAGTCCGGCCTCTTATAAACCCTTTGCAGCCCCTATAGAACTACTAAAAACGTGGGATTACCATTGTGATGAAACATCGATTGCAACTACTCTAGCTGTAGAATGGGGACAAAATCTCCTCCCCGAGATCCGGAAGTGCCAAGTTCCGGGCCAGCCAAATGCTGATTTTGTCAAGAAAACCCAGTACTTTGCAGAAACAGCCCAAAGCATGATTCTAATGAAAAGCCTAGCCGATGTTTTGAATAGTCTAAATGATAAATTCGGGACTTGGGAAGTGCCTTGGGGAGAAATTAATCGATTCCAGCGATTAACTGGCGAAGTTAAATCCAAGTTTTCGGATGAAAAACCAAGCTTAGCCGTTGGATTTACCTCCTCTCTCTGGGGGACCCTACCTTCTTATTCTTCCAGATATACAGAAGGATGTAAAAAACGATACGGGGTAAATGGCAATAGCTTTGTTTGCGCCGTAGAATTTGGAGAAAAAATTCGCGCAAAATCAGTGTTGGCAGGTGGTAACAACTCCGATCCCGCTTCAACACATTTCTTTGATCAAGGAGAAATGTATACAAAGGGGAAATTTAAAGAGGTACTGTTTTACCAAGATGAACTTGAACAAAACATGGAAAGAAAGTACCATCCTGGCCAATAATAGAATTGCCCTCGCAGAAAGATTCTGCGAGGGCAATTCTATTAAAACAACTATCCTCTCAAGGAAGCTAAACCCGTTAATTCACGAACTTCTTTCATCGTCCTTTGAGCGCGCTGACGAATCACCGCGCTACTATCTTGTATTTGCTCTTTAACTATCTTTTTATTTGCATTTAACTCCTCAAGCCGCATCCTAAAAGGAGCTATCATCGCAATCAGAGCATTAGCCGTTGTCTCCTTTAAGTCTGAATAGCGCAGTGAACCACTATTGTAATCTGCCATTAAACTGTTATAGGCATCCATAACACCACAAGCACGAATAATTTCAAAGAGGTTTTTTACACCAGGACTCATTTCCCCAGCAGTATTCTCCCCGGTATCTGTCACTGCCGATTTTACTTGTTTGCGGATTCGATCATCTTCGCCAAATAGGTTGATATAATGCTTCTCACCAAGGCTCTTACTCATTTTTCGAGCAGGATCAGCCGTAGATAATATTTTAGGCGTCTCTGTAAACAAAGGCAGGGGCGCTATAAAGTACTCTTTCCCAAACTGATTATTGAATCGCTGCGCAATGTTCCTCGATAGCTCTAAATGCTGCTCCTGATCCTTACCTACAGGTACAAAATCGGCATGATAAATCAAAATATCCGCTGCCTGCAAAACAGGATAACCAAAAAGTCCAACACTAATAAACGCATCTCCATCCGCCTCCCTCAGCTGATCCGCTTTGTCCTTAAACTGTGTCATTCGAGTCAGTTCACCGTAAGAGGACACACAACTTAGAATCCAACTCAATTCTGTGTGCTCAGGCACTAAACTCTGGATAAAAAGCGTCTCCGGCTTGACTCCACACGCCAACAAATAAAACACCATCTTCCAGGTATTCTCCCTGAGTTGACTGGGCTTATAAGGCATCGTCATAGAGTGATAATCCACAACACAAAAGCGACAGTCATATTGCTCCTGCAACGTTAGCCAATTTTGTACAGCCCCAAAATAGTTACCAATATGCAAGTCACCAGTAGGTTGAACCCCAGAGAGAACACTTTTCATATTATATTAAGAATTAGGAAGTATACAAATGACAGAAATTTCAATATTCACAAAACGAGGCAACTCAGCTACCTGAACAAGCTCTCGAGCCGGCGCTGTTGCCTCCTCAAAATACTCCGCATAAACTGCATTGATCCGGCCAAACATATTCATATCCTTGACAAACACAGAAGCCTTCAAAACGTGCTGTAAACTACTTCCGGCCGCCTCCACAATGGCTTTTACGTTCTGAAGCACCTGACGAGTCTCACTTTCAATGTCCGAAACCACTAAATTACCCGTTGTAGCATCAATGGCAATCTGTCCAGAAACAAACAACATCCCATTAAATGCAGTAGCTTGGTTATACGGGCCAATTGGCAAAGGTGCTTTATCTGTTTTAATAATTTGTTTCATAGCGGAACAATGTAAGTTGATTTACAATAGACAAATCAGTAAAAAACAAACAGAAAAAGCCCCAGAACATTCCGTCAATCGGAACTGGAGCCTCTTCTAATTCAATTATGGGCGCACCAAGAAACGCTTATGCTTCCGCTACGCTTCCGGACTCTTTCGCCGGGATCAATAATTGTCCACGGTAATACAAGTTGCCATCAATCTTATAAGCACGGTGCATAACGTGGCGTTCGCCAGTTACCGGGCAGGTTGTCAGTGCTGGCATAGCTGCTTTATCGTGTGTGCGGCGTGCACGCTTGCGGCGTTTGGAGTGCCGCCATTTAGGATTTGGCATGGCTCAATTATGTTTTTGACAAAAATGTCGGTGGTATAAAATACAAATTACTATTTCAAGTCTTTTAGGACATCCCACACAGAAGATCCGTCCGGGCTATCTTTGTCTTCATTAGAACTATTTAGCAGAGCTAACACTTCCATATTACAGGGGCGAGGGTCCTCCACTTCACAGTCGTACGTGTTCGAAATTGGAAGAGATAGAACCACAAACTCATACAAGTACTTGGCAAGATTTAATTCAGGGGCTTCCCTATGAATAAAAATTACCTCGTCTTCCTCTTCCTCTTTTTCTTCACTGTACTTCACAAACAATGTTTGCTCACTGGTTATCGGCAAATGGATACTCGCACTGCAACGATCACAATCCGTTTGAATCCACCCCTCCATCTCAAAGTCCAAAATCATCATATCATACCGCTTGTCTAAAGTAACCAAAACCTCTAGTTCACTCTCTCCGATTAAAGAATCTTCGAAAAGTTTGAAAAAAGAAGCATCCAGCGTGTACCGATACGTATGTATGCCAACTTTGAGCCCCTGAATAGGCAGGGAAAATGCTGAAAAAACGCCCATTATCCTATCCAGTTTTTATTTTGGCCGGCAAAGGTACGACAATTTTACAAACCAAGAAAAAATCGGTAAAAAAAATCCCCGTACCAAGAACTTACGAGGATCAATGCAATAATAGAATGGTCTAGAAGATCGATTCAACAAATCAACAATCAATAGACGTGGCACCTAATCAAAAAGGTTGGGCGAACTCGCTACTATTTCTTTTTCCTTCCAATACCATTCCAATAATCGAGGAAGCGCAAGCGGAGGCAAACTCTTAGTCCAGGGAACGGCCACCCAATCATCAGGTATACAAGCCTTATCATTCAATAAATGTACCTCAACGAATATAGCGGAAACTTGCCGATGAGAGAGGGTTTGCCGATATACCTTCGATATCCTACTCACTTTGGCTGGCGTTAATTCAGAAAAATACGCCTCCAGAAGTCGATTGATCTCCGCTACCTCGACTGGAAGCGTATCTGGCTCTAAGGCTGGAAACTCGTACAAGTGGCGCCAAAAATCTTTCTGAAGGCGCTTCCGAAAATAAGTAGACTCCCCATTACGAAAAACGAAATAAAGAAAAAGACGCTCTTTTTTGGCTACTTTCTTCGCCTTTACAGGCAAAACGTCCACTTTTCCTTCCTGATAGGCTCTACAGAGCCGGCTGAAAGGACATACTGAACACTTGGGCTTTAATGGGGTGCACCAAGTTGCACCAAAATCCATCATCGCTTGGTTATGGGCTCCCGGCTGGCTACTATCGAGTATGGAATTCGCTAGTTCTGAAAAAAGCTTCCGGCCAGCCGAAGAATCAATAGGTGTTTCAATTCCCTTCCAGCGAGCAATTACCCTAAATACATTTCCATCCAAAACGGCATAAGGCTGGTTATATGCAAAAGATGCAATAGCAGCAGCTGTATAATCCCCAACCCCTTTTAACGAGCGAATTTGTTGATAATTAGAAGGAAAAACACCTCCATACTCTATTACAATCGCTTTAGCGGCCTCCTGTAAGTTGCGTGCACGAGAATAATAGCCAAGTCCCTCCCATAACTTTAACAGCTCATCCTCTGGAGCTTTAGCCAAGTCAACCACCGTTGGATAGGCCGAAACAAACCGCTCATAATAGGGGAGACCCTGTTCCACCCTAGTTTGCTGAAGAATAATTTCAGAGAGCCAAATAAAATAAGGATTATGGATCCCCTTCCAAGGCATCGGACGAGGGTTTTGTTTCGCCCATTCTAATAGAATTCGACTATATTCCTTTATATCGAGCATGTTTGTCCAAAAAAACCTTCCAACTACCGTAAAATTACTTACTACTAAACCTAAACTCCACCATAATTTCCCTACGCCTTTTCCGACAACTCTAACCAACGCATCTCTTTTTCATCCAATAAGGATTGGAGTACGCCCAATTCGGATGATAATTTTTCGATCTCGGCGGGAGTAATATCTGCCGCCAAAAAGCGCTCCTCAATCGCTTTTTTTCGCTGCTCTGATTGCGCAATCTCTCGCTCCAATTTTTTCATTTCATTACGCTCTGTATTGGATAGTCCAGGCTTACCGGCCGCTTCAGGTTTGACGCTTGGCCTCTCTGCAGCTGCTTGTCGGCGCTGCATTTCTTCTTGCTTTTTTAGCATCCGATATTCCACATGCGTTCCAAGGAAGTCACGAATTTTACCTTCTCCCTCAAATACAAAAAGGTGATCGACTAGCTTATCCATGAAGTATCGATCGTGCGTGACTACCAACAAGCATCCTGGAAAATCTTCCAAAAAATCTTCCAATACCTGTAACGTCATCACGTCCAAATCATTGGTCGGCTCATCCAGAATTAAAAAATTAGGGTTGCGCATCAGAACTGTAATTAAATACAAGCGACGACGCTCCCCCCCCGAAAGCTGAGAAACATAAACCTGTTGCTGGCCACGACTGAACAAAAAGCGCTCTAGCAATTGGGCTGCTGTCAACTCTTTTCCCTTCTCGAGTGGAATAACCTCAGCTATATCCCGCACTACATCAATAACTCGCTTGTCTTGAAGTAGCTGAATACCCTCCTGTCGGTAGTGCCCAAATACAACTGTGTCGCCCACTACCACTTTACCGGTGTCTGGTTCAATAGCCTGAGTGAGCAGTTGTAAGAACGTAGACTTACCTGTGCCATTTGGCCCTATGATTCCAACCCGCTCTTTACGCTTAAACTTATACGTAAAGCCATCAATTATTTTCTTTGTGCCATAAGACTTTCCTACGTTGTGCAATTCCACAATCTTGGTCCCCATTCTATTTTCTTTAATAGAGATGGATATCTCCTCCTTCTTTGGCTTTAAAGTTTCATTGGCTTCCTTCCGTTCATAATAAGAATCAACCCTCGCTTTCGCCTTAGATGTTCGGGCTGCTGGACTCCTTCTGACCCACTCTAACTCATTTTTGAGCAACTTCTTCCTTTTGTCGTAAGTAACCGATTCGACCTCTTCTTTTAGAGCTTTTTTCTCCAGATAATCAGAGTAAGAACCAGAATACCTCCACAACTGTCCGTCTTCCAGCTCAATAATACTGTCACACACGTTCTCCAGGAAATACCGATCGTGTGTTACCATGAAGAGCGTAATATTCGGCTGACTCAAATACTCCTCTAACCACTCGATCATCTCGACATCTAGATGGTTGGTTGGCTCATCCAAAATTAAAAAATCGGGCTCTTCTAGGAGTATTTTCACCAAAGCAATCCGTTTTTTCTGCCCACCAGATAGAGTACCTACCTTCTGCTCTAAATTCTCCATTCGGAAACGATAAAGCGTTTCTTTGACTTTTGACTCAAAGGACCACGCATTTAACTCGTCCATTTGGTTCATTGCCGTCTGAAGCTGTTCTGTATTTTCCGGATGGGCAAGTGCCTTTTCGTAAGCCTTCACTACCCGCACCATAGGATTGGCATCATCCAAAACAGCACTCAACACATCGAGATCTGGATGAAAATCCGGCTCTTGATCGAGCCATCCAATCCGGATATCCTTTCGAAAAGTAATCTTCGCATTTTCCCCTTCAGAACCTTCTTTTCCGGCAATAACTCGCATTAATGTGGATTTTCCAGTGCCGTTTTTGGCAATCAATCCAATTTTTTGACCTTTGTCAATATGAAGGTGAATGTTTTTAAACAACACCTTTTCACCGTAGGAACGGGTAACATTTTCTAGTGTGAGGAAATTCATAGCTACAAAGGTAGGTTAGATTACTACTAACTAGGGCTGTGTCTCTTTGGGAAAATATCGAATTCTAACTGTTCTGCTGTTCCTCCAAAAAACAAGCGCGCCCTGTTACTAGAACAAGACGCGCCTGAAGCTCTAAAATAACGCTTTATTTTTTCACACCAAAATCGGCGCGAATCTTATTAAGTGCCGAGCCATAACGAACCCATTCAATCTGCTGCTCATTGTACGTATGGTTTACCTGGAATTTATCCTGTGAGCCATCTGAGTGATCAAGAACGACTGTCAATGGCTTGCCCGGAGTAAACGTGTCAAATCCAAGAATACTCACTTTGTCATCTTGACGGATCAAATCATAATCAGCAGGATTAGCAAAGGTAAGAGCCAGCATACCCTGCTTCTTGAGATTGGTTTGGTGGATCCTCGCAAATGATTTTACAATCACTGCTTTCACACCCAAGAAACGAGGCTCCATTGCAGCATGCTCACGACTTGATCCCTCACCATAGTTTTCCTCCCCAAATACCACTGTTGCAATTCCCTTCTTTTGATAGTGACGAGCGGATGCTGGCACCTCCATGTAATCGCCTTTCTCCACATTGAAGACGTTATTGCGCTCACCGTTGTAAAAGTTCTCAGCACCGATTAGACAGTTATTGGAGATGTTCTCCAAGTGTCCGCGGTATTTAAGCCATGGACCAGCCATAGAAATATGGTCAGTAGTACATTTACCCTTAGCCTTAATGAGCAACCGCATTCCTTGCAACTCCTCGTTGGAAATAGCTTGGAAAGGTTTCAATAGCTGAAGACGTTCCGACTTTTTATCCACTGCAATTTTTATACTTCCTGCCTTTTTGGCTGGAGCAATGTAGCCTGCGTCTTCCACCGCAAAACCGGCCTTAGGTAATTCAATACCCTTAGGAGGATCCAGCTTAACCTTTTCTCCCTTTTCATTTACTAAGTAATCTTTCTTTGGATTGAAGGTCAAATCACCTGCAATTGCAAAGGCCGTCACAATCTCAGGGCTGGCAACAAACGCATGGGTATTAGGATTTCCATCATTCCGACCCGTGAAATTCCGGTTAAATGACGTCATAATGGAGTTGGGACGCTTCATATCGTCCATGTGGCGTGCCCACTGACCAATACAAGGGCCACAAGCATTAGCCATCACAACCCCTCCAATGGAAGAGAACTGATCCAGTAGACCGTCGCGCTCTGCAGTATAGCGGATTAATTCCGAGCCTGGAGTAACGGTATATTCCGCACGCACTTGAAGATTTTTTTCCTTCGCCTGCCGAGCAACAGACGCAGCACGGGTAAGATCCTCGTAAGAAGAGTTGGTACAAGACCCAATCAATCCTACTTCCAATTGTGCTGGATACTTATTTTTTTTCACAGCAGCAGCAAACTTACTCAACGGCCATGCTAAATCTGGCGTGAAGGGCCCATTGATGTGTGGCTCTAATTTGGACAAATCAATCTCAATTACTTGGTCAAAATACTTCTCCGGTTCAGCGTAACACTCTGGATCACCTGTTAGATAATCCGCTACCTTATTCGCCATATTTGCCACCTTCGAACGACCAGTAGCTTTCAAATAACGCGCCATACTCTTGTCGTAACCAAAGGTAGAGGTTGTCGCGCCAATTTCTGCTCCCATATTGCAGATCGTACCTTTACCCGTCGCACTCATACTCTGCGCGCCTGGACCAAAGTATTCAACAATGGCACCAGTACCACCTTTAACTGTTAATATACCTGCAACAGCCAAAATCACGTCTTTGGGAGACGTCCAACCACGAAGCTTGCCCGTTAGCTTGACCCCAATCAATTTTGGCATTTGAAGTTCCCATGCCATTCCCGACATCGCATCTACCGCATCGGCACCACCGACACCAATTGCTACCATGCCTAATCCCCCCGCATTCACCGTGTGCGAATCAGTACCAATCATCATACCGCCAGGGAACGCATAGTTCTCCAATACTATTTGGTGAATAATACCTGCTCCAGGCTTCCAAAAGCCTATCCCGTATTTTTGGGAAACAGAAGATAAAAAGTCGAATACTTCCTTGTTTTTATCCAAGGCAACTTTCATATCCTCATTCGCACCCTCCTTTGCTTGAATCAAGTGGTCGCAGTGCACCGTGCTAGGAACTGCCACCTTTTTACGACCACATGTCATAAACTGCAACAGCGCCATTTGTGCGGTTGCATCCTGCATCGCCACTCGGTCTACCTGAAAAAAAACATAGTCCGACCCACGCTTGTGATCTGCAAGAGGGCTATCAGGATGAAGGTGGGCAAAAAGTATTTTCTCAGAGAGTGTGAGCGGCCTTTTAAGCTGAGCCTTGGCGGCATCCACACGTGCGGGAAGGTTTTGATAAAACTCCCGAATCATTTTCAAGTCAAAAATCATTGCTACTAAGTCGATTTTAAATGATGGTGGCTTACAACTCTCATCTCCTTGATGTTGTAAGCGCCGCAAATATACAGTTCTCCTACTTCCAACAGCTTGGATTTTATAAAAAAAACACCGCTTTTTTCGCAATTTATAGAGAATCTAGGACGCTTTGTTATCTTCGCACCGTGTTTGGCGATAAATTTCCTTTTTATAAACAGTTAGACGCAACAGATTGCGGCGTCACCTGCCTTCGAATGGTTGCAAGGCACTACGGGAAGCACTATTCCCTAGAGCGATTGAGAGAGCTGGCGCACCTAGATCGAGAGGGCGCTTCCCTTACAGGAATCGCAGATGCCGCTGAACGAATTGGCTTTCGAACACTCGGAGCAAAACTGCCTTTTACCCGTCTAAAAGAAGACTTCCCGCTCCCCTGTATCGTTCACTGGGACGAAAAACACTTTGTCGTAGTCTATGGAGTAGAGGAAAATAAAGTCTTAGTGGCAGATCCCGCCGTTGGAAAACTAAAAATGAATTTCGCAGAATTCCGAAAAGGGTGGGACAGGGATGTAAATGCCGCTGAACCACAAGGAATCGCGCTAGCACTGGAGCCTACTCCAGCATTCGATCAACTTGACGGGCACGGGACAGAAAAAGCGGGCTTTTCCTTTTTATGGAACTACATTTCCCGATACCGCCAGCTACTGATTCAACTATTAACAGGTTTATTCCTAGGTAGCGTCATCCAGCTTGTTTTTCCTTTTCTGATGCAAGCCCTGGTGGACAAAGGAGTACAATTGCGCGATTTCAACTTTGTTTGGTTGCTTCTATTGGCACAAGGAATGCTCTTTTTGGGACAAATGTCCGTTGAGCTACTTAGAGGTTGGATCCTTCTACACATCGGAAGCCGGGTTAACATTCATTTAGTTTCCGATTTCCTGATTAAGCTAATGCGTTTACCAATGGCTTTTTTCGACGCCAAAATGACTGGTGACTTACTGCAGCGCATCTATGACAATGAGCGGGTGGAGCGGTTCCTCACCTCCTCATCGCTAAATACCTTGTTCAGCTTGTTCAGTCTGATTGTTTTCTTATTCGTACTCCTTTTTTACAGCCCACTAATTTGTGCCCTTTTCCTTATTGCCTCTCTTCTCTACTTCGGCTGGGTTGGGGGGTTTATGCGGCAAAGACGAGTACTAGACTATCGCCGCTTTGAACGAATGGCAGAAAACCAAAGTGCCCTCATTCAGATGATTAACGGGATGCAGGAGCTCAAACTACATAATGCAGAAAAACAAAAAAGATGGGACTGGGAACGCCTACAATCAAAACTATTTAGGGTAAATGCCAAATACCTAGCAACCGATCAAATACAGCGCGCCGGAGCCGCATTTATCAATGAAGGAAAAAATATAATTATCGCATTCATTGCTGCCCGCGCTGTCATGCAGGGCGAAATGAGCTTGGGAATGCTTCTCGCCACCCAATACATCATCGGGCAAATGAACGCCCCGTTGGAAGCCCTAGTTCAATTTATGATCTCTTGGCAAGAAGCCAGAATCAGTCTGGAACGACTTAACGAAATCCACAACCGACCTGAAGAAGAACCGATTGAAGCCGCAAAGGTGACCATCCTGCCTGAAAACCGAGATCTCGTAATGGACCAACTCTCCTTTAGATACGGAAGCCCCAATGACCCGCTCATACTTCGAAATATTCGACTCCTGTTCCCCGCCGGCAAAACAACCGCCATCGTGGGATCTAGTGGAAGTGGTAAAACAACCTTGCTCAAACTGTTGCTCAACTATTATGAACCCTCCTCCGGCCAAGTAAAACTGGGTGAAATCAACCTCAATAATATCAACGCACACCTATGGAGAGCAAGTTGTGGAGTAGTACTACAAGACGGATTTATCTTTAATGACAGCATAGCACGTAATATAGCACTTGGAGAGGATTATATCAATACCGAACAGCTTTACAGAGCTTGTGAACTAGCAAATATCAGGACCTTTATTGAGAGCCTCCCCCTAGGATATAATACTAAAATTGGTCAAGAAGGCGTAGGTATCAGCCAAGGCCAACGGCAACGCATCCTGATCGCTCGCGCCATCTACAAAAATCCAGAGTTTTTCTTTTTCGATGAAGCTACCAATGCGCTAGATGCTAGCAATGAGCGCATCGTGATGGAAAATTTAGAACGTCTTTTTAAAGGGAAAACCGTTGTTATTGTTGCTCACCGGCTTAGCACCGTTCGAAATGCCGATTCTATTGTAGTCCTCGAACGTGGAGAAGTAGTAGAACAAGGTACACACGATGAGCTAACAGCTCTTAAAGGTGTCTATTATCAACTCGTAAAAAATCAGCTTGAACTGGGAGCCTGATCCGCAACCTTTCACGCTACGCTCTGTTTCCTCGTTTGAACCTCCGAAAAACTACCATAAAAGCTATCAGCGGCCCCCACTATTTATAGGCTCTTTATGAATCGCTTACTTATCATTCAACTCTTCGTGATTGCCCCAATGATGTTGCAGGGGCAATCGGTTCCAGTGATACATGAAATAAAAACAACTAAAACGATGACAATAGAAATCTGGTCAGATGTAATGTGCCCCTTTTGTTATATTGGTAAACGAAAATTAGAGGCTGCACTCCACCAATTTTCCGAAAAAGAACAAGTCGAAATTGTTTGGCGCAGCTTTCAATTGGAACCCAACCTCCAAACAGAACCTTCAAAATCTGTAAAAAAATCATTGGGCGAAAAAAAGGGCTGGTCTGAACGCGAAACAGAACAAATGTTTCAACATGTATCCGAAATGGCAAAAACCGTGGGCTTAGAGTACCATTTTGATCGCGCGGTAGTTGCCAACTCTTTTGATGCGCACCGGTTTACACACTTCGCAAAATCAAAAGGCAAGCAAGATGCTGCAGAAGAAGTACTATTCGACGCCTATTTCAGTAAGGGAGTTAATACCGCTGATCATCAAGCCTTGGCTCAATTGGGAGCACAAATTGGATTAGACCCATCTGAGGTGCTTTCGGTACTAGCAAGTGACCAATATACAGCGGAAGTACAAGAAGACCTTCGGCTGGCTCGACAGTTTGGGGTAACGGGGGTTCCATTCTTTGTCTTCAACCGAGAATACGCTATTTCTGGCGCGCAAGACGTCCAAGTATTTCTAAATACGTTGGAGCGGGTTGCTAGCAGTAACTCAAAATAGCCTAGGGTCTTACCCGTTTTATCGGTACCATATACCCATTCTCAAGTCGAATAACTGGATACATCCCAGCTGGGATCTCGGGATCCATGCCAGGAAAAACTCGATTCGCAAAATCCTCCGTTAGGGTATAGGACTCTGTTATTTCGAACAGATCTCCTCCAAAAATCTCTCGTTCCATACAAGGTGGGACGTCTTGTTTGGCAAAAAACAGCTGCAAAGTCCCATCCTGACTAATGAGAAAAAGTGCACTAGAATCCCTGCAATAGCGGTCGGAAAGCAGTGAATGGAAATTCCTTTGTTTTTGTGACACGTACAAGGCTGTTTATCATAAAAAATCGCCAAGTGCCTAAGTCGGGGCTTGCTGATTAGAGCAGGATTATTACTGTTTGACAGTAAAAAACAATTTTGCTAATCCTTCTAAAGGAAAGGACAAAATTGTATTTTTCTTGAATATCAAAAAGTTTGCCACATTCTAAAAGTAGGATACCTATTTTTCCTTAATTTTTAAAACTTCATTTTCCAAAAACTAAAAAATAAGCCTAGAGAACAGCTTAATCTAAACAGCAAATCCAAATAAAAAATGCCTACTCTTGGTTTAAGAGCAGGCATTTTTCAAATTATAAAAATCGATTGACCAAATTTTCAAACATCTCCTGCCGACCACTTCTCTGCTCAGGCTCTCCGATTCTATGCGCAATCTTGTATAAATCACTTAACTGAAGTGTACCTTGCTCAAAAAGCAATCCCTCTCCGTCGTTAAACGACGCATATCTATCGGCTCTCCACGTCGAGTAGCTGGATTGCGAGAGAATAGCATCAGCAGTAAGTAGTGCACGGGCAAAAGCGTCAATCCCTCCAATATGCGCATGAAAAAGGTCTTCTAAGTCCGTAGAATTCCTCCGAGTTTTAGCATCAAAATTAACGCCACCGCCTTGTAATCCTCCAGATTCTAGGATAATGAGCATAGCCTCCGTCAACTCCAACAAATTATTGGGAAACTGATCTGTGTCCCAGCCATTCTGATAATCGCCCCGGTTTGCATCAATACTGCCTAGCATTTGAGCATTAGCAGCTACCTGTAACTCGTGTTGAAAGGTATGTAGCGCCAAAGTAGCATGATTCACCTCAATATTCAACTTAAAATCTTGCTCTAAACCATAGGATTGAAGGAATCCAATCACCGTTGACGCGTCAAAATCATATTGATGCTTACTTGGTTCCATTGGCTTAGGCTCAATGAAAAAATGTCCTTTAAAGCCATTTTGCCTGGCATAGTCCCTTGCCATTCCAAGAAATCGGGCCATGTGATCCAGTTCCCGTTTCATCTGAGTGTTAAGCAACGTCTGATATCCTTCACGCCCCCCCCAAAAGACATAATTTTCACCTCCCAATTCCATCGTTACGTCAAGCGCAATTTTTACTTGCGCCCCAGCATGGGCCACCACAGCAAAATCTGGGTTGGTTGCCGCCCCATTCATATACCGCGGATGCCCAAACAAATTGGCAGTACCCCATAGCACCTTTATGCCATTACTGGCCATATGATCCTTCGCATAAGCAGCAATTACCTGAAGCCGCCGCTCTGACTCGGCCAAGGAATCCGCTTCATCCACTAAATCAAAATCATGAAAACAAAAGTAGGGTAGACCAAGTTTGGTAACTAGCTCAAAAGCGGCATCCATTTTATTTTTTGCACGCTGGATAGGGTCTTTCGCTTCCAACCATGGGAGACTTTTGGTACCGGGGCCAAAGGGATCCCCCCCCGTATTGCAGAGAGAGTGCCAATAAGCAACCGCAAATTTGAAATGCTCCCGCATGGGCTTCCCAGCCACAAGCCGATTTTCATCATAGAATCGATAGGCTAACGGATTATCCGTTTCAGGCCCTTCGTATCGAATGGGACCAATTTTGTGGAAGTAACTGGTATTCATACGTTTTACTTTTTACGACTTAAAACAGCTCTTACCGCTTCTAAAACATCCTTTTTACCTAGGCCATACTTTTCAAGAAGTTCCACAGGCTTACCACTTTCACCAAAAGAGTCATTGACGCCAACTAATGATATAGGTAAAGGCTCATTCTGTGCCAAAACACTCGAAATAGCCTCCCCTAAACCTCCAAAACGTTGGTGTTCTTCTGCTACTACAATCGCCCGCGTTTTACGTGCAGATTTTAATATCGCTTCTGTATCCAAAGGTTTAATAGTATGTATATTAATTACCTCGCAAGAGATGCCCTGCTTATCTAGTTCCTGTGCAGCTTCAATACAAGTCCAAACAAGGTGCCCCGTTGCGAACAGTGTTACATCCGTACCAGGAGCCATTAGTAAGGCTTTACCAATTTCAAATGGCATTCCTTCCGTAAACATTGGCCAAGCAGGACGGCCAAAACGCAAGTAAACAGGACCATGATGGGCCGCTATTGCCTTAGTAGCTGCCACTGTTTGATAATAATCACAAGGATTGATAACAGTCATTCCCGGAAGCATCCGCATCATACCCATGTCCTCCAAAATTTGGTGGGTAGCACCGTCTTCTCCCAAAGTGAGCCCTGCGTGAGAAGCACATATTTTCACATTCTTGTGTGAATAAGCAACCCCTTGACGTATTTGATCATAAACCCTGCCCGTACTAAAATTAGCAAACGTACCAGTGAATGGAATTTTGCCAGCAGTCGCCAAACCGGCAGCAATACTTATCATATTGGCTTCAGCAATCCCTACCTGAAAAAAACGCTCCGGAAATGCCGCTTTAAAATGCTGCATCTGAAGGGACTCCAATAAGTCGGCCGTTAACCCAACCACATTAGGGTTTTCTCTACCGGCCTCCAATAACCCTTGTCCAAATCCGTCACGAGTGGCTTTATTGCCCTTTGATGTAATATCGTGAATATTCATAATGTTAAAAGTCTCCTAATTCGGTGAGAGGTAATTGGTTCATAGCGAGTTCAAACTGCTCTTGATTGGGCGATTTGCCGTGCCATTTATGCGTACCTTGCATAAAGTCAACACCGTAACCCATCTCGGTTTTCATTAAAACCACCACAGGTTTTCCCTTGCCTGTACGGCGCTTTGCACGGCGATGCATCGCTATCACCGACTCAAGATGATTACCTTGATCAAGAATTAAGACATCCCAACCAAACGCCTTCCACTTCGCCGGTAAATTACCTAATGAAAGCACTTCATCGTTAGACCCATCAATTTGTTGACCATTCCAGTCAACGGTAACTACCAAATTATCAACCTTATGATGTGCAGCAAACATAATTGCTTCCCAGCACTGCCCTTCTTGTAACTCACCATCGCCTGTCAAACAAAAAACAGTACGCTCATCCCCATCTAGTCGCTTAGCTAATGCTGCTCCGATCGCAACAGAAATCCCCTGCCCAAGAGAACCAGACGCAATGCGGATTCCTGGAAGACCTTCATGGGTGGCAGGATGCCCCTGAAGTCTAGTATTCAATTTACGAAATGTACCAAGCTCACTAACAGGAAAATAACCAGAACGAGCTAATACACTGTACCAAACCGGTGAAATGTGACCATTGGACAAGAAGAACAAATCCTGCCCTTTACCATCCATCTTAAATGATTTCGACCTATGCTTCATCACTGCACCATACAGGGCAACGAAGTACTCGGTACAGCCTAAAGAGCCGCCCGGATGTCCACTCTGGACATTAAACACCATGCGCACAATGTCACGTCGGACTTGTGCGCATAATTGATTGAGACTTTGTAAATCAGCCATTATGAGTTGGAAATAATTCAGCTAATAGAACAAGGCCTTTACCCAAAAAGAGACCTAAGCCCTATAAACTATTCGTTGTTAGTCAATAAGGCCATAAAGGTATTATTAATCTCCTACTGCTGGTTTGGTTTTTCAAAAAAAGCTAAAAAAAAGCCCCAGCTTTAGCAATATCTACAGAACTAGTCAACAATTGTTACTTTCAACATATTGGTGCGTTGGCGGCGCTCTAACGGCATTGAACCGGTATTAATCATTAAATCACCTGACTCAATAAATCCCTTCGTCTTTAGGATATCAATAGAGTCTTGTATGGAATCATCCGTTGTAGTGTATCGATCATAGTAAAAACAAGATACCCCCCACACAAGATTTAGAGTGTTCAACATGTGCCGCTGATCGCTAAAAATATAGATGTGTGCATTAGGACGGAAGCTACTGACCTTAAACGCCGTGTAACCAGAACGCGTCATGCCAATAATACCCTTTGCTCCGAGCTCTTCAGCCACTCGACAAGCATTAAAGCAAATAACATCTGAGTGGAATAGACGAGATTTTTCGACCGCACGTGGCCGTTTGAGATTGATATGAGGCCAATAATGCTTTTCTGTCTCGCAAATAATGCGCGTCATAGCTTCCACCACTAGGTTAGGGTGTGCCCCTACAGACGTTTCTCCAGATAGCATCACTGCGTCCGCACCATCAAAAACGGCATTCGCAACGTCGGTAATCTCGGCCCTGGTCGGAGATGGATTGGTAATCATGGAATCCATCATCTGTGTTGCCACAATGACTGGACGCCCGAATTGCATACATTGACGAATAATTTCTTTCTGGGTAATCGGTAGCTGTTCAATGGGCATTTCTACACCAAGGTCTCCTCGAGCCACCATAATTCCATTGCTGGCCTTTATGATCTCTCGTAAGTTTTTAATGGCCTCAGGCTTCTCAATCTTTGAAATGACCTTTGCCGGATGCCCAGCTGCTTGTATGCGATCCGTCAAATCGATGATATCTGCCTCCTTACGAACAAAAGAAAGCGCAATCCAATTGACAGGCTGGGTTAATATGTATTCAAGATCTTCAATGTCCTTCTCTGTGAGCGCGGGTAAACTGACCTGTGTATCGGGCAAATTCACCCCTTTGTTACTGCTCAAAACTCCGCCATGCAAACATTTTAATCGGACCGTATCTTTTTTATTCGTTTCAACAACCTCAAAGACCAACTTGCCATCATCCATCAAAATACGCTCTCCAACATTACAATCTTGAGCAAACTGCTCATAACTCATGTAAATTTTGTCCATATCCCCCAACACCTTCTCGTTGACAAGTGTAATAACATCTCCCTCTTTTAGTGGAAGTGAATTATCTTTTATTTTACCAACACGCAACTTAGGCCCCTGTAAATCTGCCAAAATAGCTACATGCGAGTTTAACTCTTCATTAATCCCACAAATATGGTCAATCACCTGCTGGTGCTCCGCATGCGTGCCATGACTGAAATTAAGCCGAAAAACATCAACCCCAGCAATAACAAGTTCCTTTAACTTATCGTATGTGTTACAAGCAGGACCAACTGTCGCTACAATTTTGGTATTCTGCCAGCCTGCCTTGCGTAGGTGGATTGGGTTCTTAGAGGTCGCTTTTCCCGCGTTGTCGGCCATAACAATAATCAAATTAATAAGTGTAAAAATTACAATTAGAATAGAGCCTCAAAAGTACGGCATACCAATGATAAAGCAATTAATACCCAATGAAGTTTTAAAAAAAACGAAAAAAACTTTTTTTAAAAGGGAAGTTAGTCGTTTCTTTGCAGCTGAAAAATGCACCTTTTTCAC
>Ga0079301_1000603_pt1 | contig 17451 bp, 10 predicted proteins | sample Wag4_2014_7_11_3_FD_74797 | JGI IMG/M metagenome (GOLD analysis project Ga0079301, IMG submission 74797) | Fresh water mixed with fracking chemicals microbial communities from Ohio, USA - Utica-2 Time Series FC 2014_7_11 | ecosystem: Engineered > Industrial production > Chemical products > Input... | reverse complement strand
GCCCAGACCAGTGTGCACGGAGTGAAACCAACTTCCTGTTGGTGCCTCCAAAAGTAGTGTTGGCGTGCGTGGGCAGGCCCCTCGCGCACCTTTGCTGCAGGCTAGACCTTTCCCACGGCTAGGCCTAGTGCAGCTGGACCCTTAGTAGCAGCTGCAAGTGTATGGCTTGTTGTGTCTGCCTAGGAATGTCGAATGACGGCGTGCACACTGGTCTGGGCCAGTATCCCTGCCGCTCAGAGCTCCCAGCGGACCTCAAGTCCATTCGTCAAGTTAAACGTCTGCGCCTGGCAGAACACCGCCGCATTGCGGTACCACACCTGGTAGGTGCGCACCGTCCCCGGCAAGGTGATCCCCGCCTTCGCGCTCACGGACAAATCCCCGAACTGCGGGTACTGAGAGCTGCCGTTCACATTGGCCTTCGTCCCCAGGCGCACCACCGTGCCGCCCGCACAGCGCAGACCGTCCCCGAAGCCCACACCAACTCCACCCGCCTGTTGGTTGGTGCCTTGGAAGTACAGCGCCGTCGAGTTCGGCATCTGCACGCCAGTCAGAACGAAGGTGTCCGCGCTGAGGCGTGCCGCGCCGCTCCAGTCGAGGCGCGCACCGACACCCAGCGAGTTGGCGCAGCCTTCGCCGGCGCTCAAGGCCGAGAAATTGCCGCACGGGCACGGCCCTGAGAAGGCATCGCCGAAGCAGAAGCCCGTAACGAGCGGAGCCGGGAACTCGTGGTGGCCGATGTCGACGATGGGCGCCGTACCAGCTCCTAAGTTCGGCACAGTCGGCTCATCGGCGTAGCGCGGATTGCCGTAGTAGTCGACCGACACCGTCACCGGCACCGCCGCGTTGTTGCCGGCGTCGATGCCAGGTGAGGTCGCCTGCAAGCGGAAGTCGCTCGTTGCAGGCGCGACGAACTGCGGATCCGCGCTCAGGTTGCCTGTGCCAGCCGCACCACCCAGCACGATGGAGTAGGACACCGTGAAGGTCGCACCGTTCAGCTGATTGGTGGCGGTCATGGCCCCACCTGTACCGGTGTTGTTCCACACAATGCAGTTGGCAATGTTCGCACTCGCGCCTGTACACAGGATGCCACCGCCCGCGCTGGCCGTCGCGCTATTCGCATACACCGTGGTGTTGCGGATGGTCGGAGACGAGCTGGCCCCGATCCAGATCGCACCGCCACCGCCAGTCCCCGTCGCCGTGTTGCCGACGAAAATGCAGTTATAGACCTTGGTCGTGGAGCTGCCGAAGATTTCGATCGCACCCGCGCGCGCCGCGCTATTGCCCTTGAAGAAGCAGCGATCAAAGGTCGCGCTCACTCCCGTGGCCATGTCGAACGCGCCGCCAAAGCTGCCGCCTAGGTTGTCGAGGAACTGCACATTGATGAAAGTCGGGCTCGACGAGTTGATGTAGCCCGCGCCGCCTCCAAAGGTGCAGCGGTTGTTGCGGAAGATGCAGTTGCGGATGGTGGGGGAACTACCCGCCAAGCACAAAATGCCGCCGCCGCGATCGTTGTTCGCCGTACTGTTGGCGTTGCCGCCCGTCACGGTGAATCCGTCAAGCACCGCTGTCGCGCTTTGGCTGTTGCCATTCAGAACGTGGTAGCTGTTGTCCGTGAAGATGTTCGCGCCGTCATTGCCCGCGAGATCGCCCGACAGAATCGTCGCATTTGCGGTCCAGTCGCGCTGGCTCAGCAAAGTCTCGGTGCCGTTGAAGCCACCGTAGACCGCCACGCCGGTCTTGAGGTTGATGGACACGGTGCGCGTCGCCGTTGCCGTGGGGCGATAGGTGCCGGCCTTCACCCACACCTCGTCGCCCGCCACGCTGGCCGTGATGGCCGTCGGAATGGCATCCACCCCACGGTGTGCATTGGCCCATGAGCTGCCATCGTTAGCACCTGTGGCAAGGTTGGCATCTACGTAGCGAATGCCTGCGAAGGCGGGGGCCGATAGGGCGAGGAGGGCGAGGAGGCTAAAACGCATGGTGCTGAGCAGGGTGATCGGTGGTGAGGGTCGAGTTCGGCCGTTCAAGGATAGGCGCGGACCGCCATTCCTGCAGGGGGAAGTTCCGCGGGGCCGCGGATTCTTGGCGGCGGATCAGCGCTGCGTGAACTGAATCTGCCCCTGCGGCAGCAGGTAGACGATCAACATCGTGCCGCCCGAAACCGTAGGGATGTGTCCGCTGCCGGGGGGCATGACGACCCAACCTTCCGGTTGGCCATCAAAGCGCGGGTCGCCTTCGAGGGCGATGCACCAATTGGCCTCACCTAACGGGTGCACATGGTGCGGACCAGGGCCGTTCATGTGCACCACATCGATCGAGAAATCGCGGGTCTCCGGCACGGCCTTGGAGACGCGGCCGTAGCGGACGGGCAGGGCACCGCGCTCGCAGATGGAGCCGGCGGCAAGCAGGGCCTTGAGGGCGTCGCTGACTTGGCGTCCCGCGGGGCTTTGGGGGTCGAGGCGTTGGGTGAGGGTTGCTCGGGCGGTGGCGGGGTTGGAGAGGTCTACGCCGTGGGCGGCGGAGAGCAGGGGGTGGAAGGTGTCGAGCATGAGGGGGAGTGTAGCGAGGTCGACCGTGATACTGGTCCAGACGAGTGTGCACGATTGTGGAGTGTGTGGTGGCCTCTGCAAGGGCAAGAAGCCCGGGCGGCGCCTCGACGCGCGGATTTTGGAGGGGGTACGCCGGCATTCATCTTCTACGAAGGGCTGGCGACCCTGCTGCTGATGCGTCGACCGCATAAGTGCACATGAGACGTCAGAGAGTACTGGAGGCAGTATCCAGATCGTGGGAAGGCACCTTCACGGCTGGATGGGAACCGTGTCTAGGCCTCGGCTTGGTACCACTCCCTCTTCGCTTAGACGTATCCACCGTGCGTACTGTCCGCCAAATCCGGACTTTGCCCGCGTGAGTCGTGCACACTCAGCAGGACCAGTATCAATTCTGCTAGCGCAACAGCCTCAACATCCTCAACTCCGCCCCCTCAAACGGCGCCTCCTCCTCCCGCAACGAATACCTATCAATCCGCGCCTCTCCGTGCGCCAACAACGGCAACCACTCCTGCGGCAACCGCTCGTTCAACGCCTCCTGCGGCCGCGCAAACCAAGCCCCCAAAAATGTCGGGCGCTCCGGGAAAAAGAACTCCGCATCCACGCGGCGGTCGTGTCCGGGAGATGCAGGTTGCGGGGGCAGGCCGGCGCGCACGACGGAGGGGCTGACGAGGCCGTATTGATCGAAAATGGTCAATTCGGTGGCGTAGCCGATGGCGCCGATGCCGCCGAGCACGATGGACTGACCTGGTTCGGTGCGGGTGGCCATAGCGCGGCCTAGCGCCAGCCATTCGTCCGCGCGGGTCTTCATGCCGAGCCACATGTCGCTTTCGCTTTTGGCGAGCGGTTCGTTCCAGCGGAAGTGCAGGGCTTGGCGCCAGGCTTGAGGGGTCCACTCCACCCCGAAGGCGGGCAAGAGCGACAGCCCGCACAAGCTCAGCGGCAGCCACACATGGCGCTGCGCCAGCGCTGCTGCGGCGAGGGTGACAAAGCCCAAGGCTGGCGCGAGGAAGCGACCGTACGCCATGAAATCGCCGCCCACGAGCACGCTCCAGCCCAACATCGCCAGCACAGCCAGTGTCCCGACACTGGCCAAACGCCTGTACTCGCGTTGCACAATCAGCGGGGCCAACACCAGCACCACCAATGCCGGCATGGCCAAGAGCATCGAGCCCGCGTAAAACGCCCCGCGCTCCCAGCGCCACAGCGCCCATCCCGTTTTCGCTTGGGCCGTCAGCGGCAACCAGTGTTCATGGACGAGGAAGCGCACCGCCATCCACACCCCGACGGCCAGCAGCGCAGCGCAGCCCGTGCGCACCACCGCTGCGCGCAAGCTTGGGCGCAGCAATAGCGCTCCGCACAAGGCCATGCCCACAAACACCACACCATCGGCCCTCAAACCGGTGGCTAGGGCGGCGCACACACTAGCGGCCAGTACGCGCGGCCGTTCCGCGTCGTACACGAGGCGTTCAGCGACAAAGAACACCGCCGTGGCGCAGGCCATGGTCTCGAGCCCGCCGCTACTCCACACCCCAAGCGTCGGCAGAGTCGCCATGCACGCACCGGCGGCGAACACTTGCCACGGCGTGAGCTGTCCTAGGCGTGCCGCCAAACGCGCCGAGCCCAAGGTCAGCAGCGCGGCACACCCCAACGAAGTCAGCGGCGCAAGCCACATCGGACTCAGTCCCAGCACGAGCCCCACAGCACTCCACACCGTCCAAAGCAGATTCGTGTAGCCCTCAACCGGTGGATTCTCGCCCAAGTTGAAGACCAAACCGGCACCGCTCGCCACATGCTTGGCATAGCGGAAGCTGATGTAGGCATCGTCACACACGAACCACCAGCGCAGTGCGTGCACCACGACGCAGGCGAGCAAGGCGCTCGCCACCAGCAGGGTCAGGCGGCCTCGGATGGGCGGTGTCGTGGCAGACATGCGGGCGGAGAATACCACGCTGGGATTTGTGTTCGGTTCCGCGCTCCCGTGCGTTCAGCCCTCTGCGTCACGCTGCGGTCTCCCATCCCGAGCTGCGTTGCGCCCCCCCTTGCCCAACTCCCATACCAGCGTCTCCATCCCCAACGCCGGCCTCCCGAACGAGCCTCGCCGCATGGTGGTCGGACTCTCCTCCGAGCTGCGCGTGCGCATGGCGATGGACCGTCTCGCTACCCATCTGGGGGCGGGGTTGATGGTGGGCAACACCGTCGAGTCGCTCCAGAGCCACTTCGAGACAGATCCCGACAACGCCCGTCACGACCACATCGTGGTCAAGGATTGGCATAACGACGCGGGTCAGGCGAAAGCGTTCGCGGAATACCTAGCGCGCGACGGCCGGACACTGCCGCATGTCGCCCTAGTCGCGCCGGGAGATGTGGGTCACTGCGTGCAAGCGATGCGCTACGGAGCGCTTGAGGCTCTTGAGTTGCATCCTTCGGATGACTTGCTGCACTCAGCTTTGGTCCACGCGGTCGAACGTACGCGCAGCGCGCGGGAGCAGGCGCGTGCGGCGGACCTAGAGCTCGTAGAACTGCGCCGACGCTATACCACTCTGCGCGACAAAGAGCGCGAGACCCTGCTCGAGATGGTGGGGGGCACGCTCAACAAGCAAGCCGCCCACAAACTGGGCATTGCTGAGCGCACCGTCAAAAAGCACCGGGCCAGTGTCCTGAAGCGTATGGGGGCGGGCTCCATTCCAGCACTCGTGCGGATGGCTCTGCGCCTGCGCTTGATTCCATAGCAGCCGATTCCCTTCGCGGGTCCATGGAGTAAGGTGCATCTGTGCACTTGATCCTGTCCGTTCTAGCCCGAGTCGGCTGCCGATGTCTGTGCTTGGCGGCTGTGCTGCTGCTCGCGGGCAGCGGTCAAGCCCAGTTGACACGCACTCTGCCAGAGTGGGTTTTGCGCAGTTGGTCGATCAGCGATGGCATGCCGCAAGGCACGGTCAACGACATGCTGCAGACCGACAACGGTGCCTTGTGGATTGCAACCTACGGGGGACTCACAAGATTCGACGGTCTGCGCTTCCGTACGCTGGATTTTGAAGCTCTAGACCTGCCTACGAATCGCACGACTGGCTTGACGTCAGACGGAACTGGTGGGATCTGGCTGCTCTTGCAGAGCGGCGTCGTGGTGCATCTGGATCAAGACGGCCAAGAGCTAGGGCGCATCGATGCCCCTGAGTCCGGCCTCGACTGCATCGATGTACAACGCGATCTCGTGGGGCGCCTCTGGCTGCGCACGGGCTTCGGTGTCTACCTCCTCGATGCCGGGATGTGGCGTCTGGTCCTCTCCACAACCCTATATGGCGGCTATCAAGGCATGGTGCCGCTTGCCGATGGGGCGATGGCATTGGTGCAGGCAGATGCACTGTCTGTGATCGGTACAGACGGCAAAGAACTGGTGCGAGTGCCCGCGCCGTGTCTGCTGAATAACGCCGCAGCCTTAGGTGATCGGATCTTCATCTTAGGCATGGGCCAAGTATTTCAGTGGGCAGATGGACAGCTAGCACCATGGCGTGTGGCCGGTTTGGCGGATGACGAATCGGTGTACTGTGCCGCGGAGACAGGCGATGGCCGTATTTGGTTGGGCACCTCGCGCGGTCCACGAACTGTGGATGTGCAGGCCGACGGTCATTGGTTACTAGAGGAACCACTCCTCGGTGTCATGGATTGCTATCGCGGCCGCACGATGTATGCGGATCGCGAAGACAACATTTGGATTGGTTCCCATGGGTGTGGCGTCACCCGGGCGCGACCGCGTCGGGTCGATCAAGTGGATGCGGCACTCGCGAACACCATGTCCGTAGTTGCTCTTCAGGATGGAACCGTACTTGCGAACACAGAGTGTGCCGGTGTGTGGGAGTATCGCGACGAGCCCGGCAAGGAGCTTCGGCGCGTGGCACGCCGCTCCATCTCGCCTGACTCCGGTTCAATTGACACCGTGCCGTGTGTCTATGGTCAGTTGCTCGATACACGCGGGCGTCATTGGGTGGGAACTGAAAACGCTCTGCACTGCGATGCTGGCACCGGAGTCACGACAGTGCTGGAGAAGACCTATGCACGCTATCGCGTGTTTGCGGATGGCGGCGATGGTGTTTGGGTAGCTGAATACGAAGGCAACCTGCACTTCTTGGATGATGTCCAAGGCCTGCAGTTGACCCTCAAGCTTCCGGTTGGGCGCGTCTATTCGCTCCTACCGCAGGCCGATGGGGCGGTGCTGGCAGGTTGCGAGTCGTCGTTGTGGCGTGTCACGCGTGCAGGCTTGGTCCAACGCATCGGCGAAGGACAAGCCGACTTGCGCGGTGAGTTGCGCTGGATGATGCCGCGCCCAGATGGTTCGGTTTGGATTGCTAGCTATGGCAACGGCTTGCTGCGCTACGCCGATGGCAAGGTGCAGTCTCTCGGCATCGAGCGCGGCCTAGCCGACGCGTCGCTGTCAGCTGCGCTTGACGATGGTGCGGGGCGCTTGTGGTTGATGTCGAACAATGGCCTGATGGTGTTGCCCATCCAAGACATCGAAGCTGCGTTCGCTGATCGGCATGCACGCTTGGTGCCTGTGGTTCTGGGGCCAGAGGCTGGTGTGCCGGAGGGTAACTATGGTTCACCTCCGGCTGTCTTGGACACCACGGGTCGAGCGTGGTTCTGCTCGATTGCCGGTCTGGTGCGCGTGGATACGAGGCGTTTTCCTTTCCAAGGACTGCAACCCACTGCAGTGGTGGACCACATCCGGCAAGGGGAGTACTCCGTGCGGCCTGCACTGAACCTTACCCTGCCTCCTAGCGGTGAGCGCCTGCGTGTGGACTACACTGCGTTCGCGCTCTCGGCACCAGAGCGTGTGCTGTTTGAGCATCGTCTCCTAGGCCACAAGGAGGAGTGGTATCCCGCATCGTCGGAGCGCTTTGTGGAGTACACGCGCCTTGCACCTGGTCCGTACACCTTGGAATTGCGTGCCCGCAACGAGGAAGGCGTGTGGTCACCAGTCACTCGACTAGAGTTCCAGTTGTTGCCTGCTTGGTGGCAAACCTGGTGGTCCCGCGGCGCACTTGTCCTTGTGTCCGCGCTGCTGCTGTTCGGTTTGCACCGCTTGCGCGTGCGCATTGTCGAGCGCAATGCGGCGCGCTTGTTAGCTGCCGAGCGTGCGCGCACCCAAGCGGAAGAAGATGCTTCACGACTGCGTGATGAGCTGGCGCATATGAGTCGTTTGTCTACCGCCGGAGAAATGGCCAGTTCTCTGGCGCATGAGGTGAATCAACCGCTCGGTGCGATCAGTGCCAATGCCCAAGCCGCGCGCTTGATGGTGGCACATGGCAGCACAGAAGAGTTGGCTCAGGTCTTGAGTGACATCGCGCGTCAAGCACACCAAGCCAGTGAAGTGGTGCGCCGCCTACGCAGCTTCTTGCAGAAGCAGACGCGTGAGCGTGGACCTGTAGACTTAGAGCAAATTGTGCGTGATGCTCTCCAGTTGGTACGGCTAGAGCTACGCGATGCGCGCGTGCAACCAACAGTGCGTACGCAGGGGCGCGTTCCCGCCGTACTGGCTGATGGTGTCCAGCTGCAACAGGTGATTATCAACCTGTGTAAGAACTCATGTGAAGCCTGCTTGACACGCGGAGGTGGTGGTCAAATGGACTTGACGCTGGCTCGCGAGGGGAACCTAGCGATCATCGAAATCCACGACGATGGTCCGGGCCTCGATCCTGCTGTGGCTGCACGTGTCTTCGAACCCTACATCAGCACCAAACGCGATGGCATGGGGCTGGGGCTGGCTATTTGCCGCTCGATTATCGAGTCGCATGGCGGCCGCTTGCAGCTCGTACCTGCACGAATGGGCGGCGTCTCGTTCCGGATTGAGTTACCTTTTGACGCTACGATGTGATGCCCCCTATGATCGCACTGCACACCAAGCGTCGCGTCTACTTGGTCGACGATGACGCGGACTTCCGCGCCGCCACTCGCCGCCACCTCATCGCGTTGGGCTTTGAGGTTCAGGTCTTTGCGTCTGCCGAGGAGTTCCGCGCTGCCTTTGACCCTGAGGCCGAAGGCTGCCTGCTGTTGGACCTGCGCATGCCGGGCGAAAGCGGCCTCGAGATGATGCAGGAGGTGAAACAGCGCCTGGCTGAGGGTGAAGTGATGCCGCCGGTGGTGTTCTTGACGGGCCACGGCGATGTTCCGACCAGTGTGCTGGCTATGCGCCGCGGTGCGGTGGATTTTCTCCAAAAGCCCGTCTCGGAGGAGCTGTTGTTGGCGGCACTGGAGCGTGCTTTCGACCACGACAAGGCGCAGCGTCAACAACGCGCCGAAACCCTCGAAGTGCGCGCCCGTCTTGCCACCTTGACCAAGCGCGAGCGCGAGGTTTTGAACGAAATGCTGTCCGGTGCACTGAACAAGCAAGCGGCGCAAAACCTGCGCATTGCCGAGCGTACGGTGAAGCTGCACCGTGCGAATGTCCTGCTCAAAATGGGTGCAGGGTCGATTGCTGAGCTGGTGCGCATGGCCGAACGGCTGGGCGTCCGCCCTAACGGAGTCTGACTGGTACTAATGACAGGTGGCAGTGCTGGCGATTCTGAACTAGGGTTATGGGTCAAGGATCCATGACCATGAACTGCACCCCCCTCGCTCTGACTCTGCTGGCTGCCGTCGGTATGGCCGCAGGCGCCGTGGCTCAAACGCCCGTCTTTGTGGCTCTAGGCAGTGGCACGCGCGTGACGGACATCAAGTCCACTCCCAATGGCATCGTGGCGGTGGGAACGGATGCGACCCAGGGTCTGGGCTTCTTGTGGACCCCCAACGGTGGCTTCACCTACATCAGTGGTATGGATGTGAGCGTGTGGCCCAAGCTGTCGGATGATGGCTTGGTGGTCGGCGCGCAACAGGTCGGCAATGTCAACGCGGGGATTTGGACCGCAGCCGGAGGTTGGGTGAATGTCCCGGGGCTCGGTGGTCAATCGGGCTCGGTGCAGACTGCGTTCTACGACTTGAGCGGTAACGGAGCCGTGGCGGTCGGGCTGGGCTACACGATTGGCAACATCGGCCACGCCTTTCGCTACGAAAGCGGCACGAGCATCGATCTGACTCCCCCTTGGAACAACAATGCCAGCCGCGCGAACGCGGTCAATTTCGCTGGCGATGTGGTGGCGGGCTGGCGCGATCAAGGCGTGCGCCAAGGAGTGATTTGGCAGAACGGCGTGCTGCAGTCGATGACCTATGCGCCCGCAGGCGGCCCCGTGCAGCGCGTGGGCGAGGCCTTGGGCATGAATAGCGCGGGTTCGTTCGTGGTGGGCTATAACCTGTACGACGGAGCGACGAACACCGCTGGCTGGATCTGGGAGCGCGCGACCAACACGGTGCAGCTGCTGCCTAACTTGCCGGGCTTCGGTTCGCCCTTGCCTGGGGATGTCACCGAGGATGGTTCCATCGTGGTCGGCAGCAGTGGTGGTTTCCCTTTTGGTCGCAATGCGATCATTTGGACCAACCGCGTACCGGAGAACTTCAAGGACTGGCTGCTGGCGCGCGGTGAGACGACGTCGCAAGGGTACACGCAGTTGGGTAACATCACCGCCATTGCAGCGGGCGGGCTGGCCTTTTCTGGGTATGGCGCGGGCGCTGGCTTTGGTGAACCTGCGGGTTGGATGGTGTTGATGCCGGATGCCTTTACGCAGGGCACCGCGTTCTGCTCGGGGGATGGGTCTGCTGCTCCCTGTCCGTGCGGCAACAGCGGTCTCGCTGGGCGTGGCTGCGCCAACAGCGTGAATCCGGATGGTGCGCGCTTGCGGGGGACAGGCTTTGCGTCGCTGGCGACCGATACCCTGACGCTGATCGGCGAGGGCATGCCCAACTCCAACGCGCTGTACTTCCAAGGCTCAGCGCCCACCAGTGCAGGGGCTGGCCTTGTCTTCGGCGATGGACTGCGCTGCGCCGGTGGCACCATCGTGCGTTTGGGGACCAAGACCAACGCCGCTGGTACCTCGCGCTACCCGTTGGTGGGCGACCAATCGGTCTCTCTGCGTGGACAGGTGCAGCAACCGAGCAGCCGGTACTACCAAGCGTGGTACCGCAACGCTGCGGTGTTCTGCTCGACGGGTACTTTCAACCTGACCAACGGTCTCGATGTGACTTGGACGCCCTGATCTAGTTCAGCGCCGTGTGAATCCGAGCTGCTTGGTGCAGCCGGCACTACCGCATGCCCGTGCCCAGCCCTAGGCTGACACGGGCATGCGGCCGTTCTGGCGATCCCTAGTGTTCCTGCTGTGCGTCGGCGCGACCATCGCGTGGACACAGGGGCCCTTGTGGGGCGAAGCCTTGGTGCCGGTCGATCGGTTGTGGAGCGAGGATCGCGAGCCTCACCACGCTGCTCTGCGTGTGTACGAAGCGTTGGGGCTAGCTGGCACGGATGAGCAGCTGCAGGCCGTGCGCGCGCTGGGCATGGTGTTGGTGTTGGTGTTGGCTCTGGCTGCTGCCTCGGTGGCGCGGCGCGTGTTGCGGCCGTACACGACCGAGTCCGTGGCGCAAGCCGCGGGCGAAGCCTCGGCCGTGTATGTAGCAGCGCATCCGTTCGTGGTGGCGGCGGCGGCTAGGCCCAAAGCGCACGCAGACTTGTTGGCCTGTGCGTTGGTGGCTTTGTCGCTGGCGATTCTGTTGCGTGCGCGTCAGTTGCGTCGTCCAGTACAGTTGACACAGGCGGCTGTCTACGCGCTGGTCGCAGCCGCGTTGTCGCCGGTTGCGCGCGTGCTGCCGCTCTTGTACGGGCTCTTGGAGTACGGTGCAGGTCCGCGCCCTAGGCCGCTGTGGTCGCGCGTGCGTGCCGCGGCTGCTGCGTTTGCAAGTGCGGCTCTGCTCGTGCTGGTCGGCGAACTGGCGTCTCAAGCACTTAGTCAATCTCTGGACTGGTCGGACCAGCGCCTGTGGTCCGGTGGCAGCGTGTTGGGCTGGATTGAAACACTGGGCTTTGTGCTGTTTCCCGCGCACCACAGCGCAGGTGTTGCAGGAGCCGTAGCAGCAGCCTTGGTTTGGTTGGTCGCGCTTGAGCCGTTGCTGCGCGCAGCGCGCTCAGCACCGCGTTTATGGGGCAAGCTCGCTCTAGCAGCTGTACTCGCGGTCATCGTGGCCTTGCCGTGGGCTGTGGGCGCACAAACAGCCGGACGCGTGGATGGCTCGGAACATCTGCTGGCCGCAGGTGCGGCAACGGCTGTGGCACTTGCCATCGCGGCAACGGCGATCAGTGGCTTGCGACGCACGCTGTTGCCTCTGTGTGGAGCGCTGGCCTTGGCTACTTTGGCGCGCGGCGCGACGCTAGACATGGTCGCGGCAGCGCGCGCTGCGGACGATTTGGGGCGCAACTTGGCGGCCCAAGGGACAGGAGTGGCCGAGCTGCTCGTACTGGATCCACCGCGCGAGGCCGCAGGCTTTGCCTTGTGGCGCCACAGCGTGGCCGAGCGCGTGCCAGAGGGAGCTGCGCGCACGCGCATCGTCAGCGAGCGCGCCTTGCCTTGGTTGTGCTCGGGAGAGCATGGTGCGGTGCTGCGCAAAAACGGACTCGCGATCAGCCGCACCGGCACAGACTCGGTGCGGCTCCCGTGGGTCGATGGACTGGCACCTGGCGTCGTGTGGCGTAGCGATGGCCGCTCGCCGTTGGTCGACTTGGACCCGTGGCTAGCCCAGCGTGTGCGCGTGTTCCCGCTGCCAGGCGTGAGCTTGGACGATGCCCCGGTGCTGGGCTGGCGCGGTGTGGACGAAGGCGGAGCGACGGCTCGCCTGACAGGTACCTGGGGTTCGGTCGATGGCGCACCGGTGGCGTTGTTCGACATGGCGCTGCGCCCCGACTGGACTTCGGCGCGCACGGTGCGGCGTGTGTGGTTCGAAGCGCCGCTCACCAGCTTGAAGAGCGCGGAAGTACAAGCGACGCCCTACTACGCCTGCTCGGCTCCGCGCGTGGAAGGGGACGATTGGGTCATCGACTCCGTGGACGAATCCTGGCAGCCGATCCAGAACAGTCCGACCGTCGGTGCGACGGTGCAGGTGCGCGTCTTGTCGCAGGTGGGACTCGTGTGGTTCGAGCGCGAGGCTCTAAGGGAAGGGGCTGCAGCGGGACCATGGCGTGTGCGCGGTCTGCAACGCGATCTCGAGCGTGCCGTACCTGCGGACGAAGCGTATGACTGGTGGATTGAGCGTATCGTGGGCGCAACTGTGGTAGCAGGGAGTTCCGGCACGGCCCAGCGGTGACTAGAGTGCTGGGCATCATGAGCACGCAACCCTCTACGCAACTCGAGACCTTTCCGAATCCGCGCCCAGGGCGCGCATACGAGATCCGCTTCGATTGCCCAGAGTTCACTTGCCTGTGCCCCAAGACAGGTCAGCCAGACTTCGCCACGATTCGCATCCGCTACACGCCTGGCGAGCGCTGTGTCGAGTTGAAGAGTCTGAAGCTGTACTTGTGGAGCTACCGCGATCTCGGTGCCTTCCACGAGGCTGTGACGAACAAGATTCTGGATGACTTGGTGGCGGTGACCCAGCCCCAGCGCATGGTGGTCGAGGGCGATTTCTGGGTACGCGGTGGCATTAAGACGGTGGTCGAAGCCCACTATCCCTGAAGGTAGAGGTAACTCACAAGGGAACGATTTTCTCCCGAATCTATACCTAGAGCGATTCTGGGGAGTTCGGTACATGGCGTGTCCTGTTTGGCGGTGATACCTTTCGGGTGCTTGGTCGCCGCGCGGCCAGCATCCGCCATGTCCTCCTCTGTCAGCACAGTCCTCGCATTCGGCGCCCTTATGGGGTGGCTAGCCCCAATTGTGCCGGCATTTAGCCTGCAAGCATCAGGCCCCTCGGGCCGGCTCCAGCCCAGTGCCTTGGTGCCGTTGGACAATCAGGTGGGGCGCTACCTCAATTTTGAGGTTGGTCAAGTGCAGCCCATGGCCCTCTCGGCGGATGGCACCAAGCTCTATGCGGTCAACACCCAAGGCTGGCGACTCGCCGCTATGGAGACCGGCTCGCAACAGATCCTGTGGGAGGCCCCTGTGGGTATCGGGGCTTGCAGCGTGGTTGTGCGGCCCGGCACGGATGAGTTGTGGGTGGTCGACCGTGTGCAGTCGAGCATCAGCATTGTGGACACGAACCTGCATGCGATCGTGCGCACTATTCGTGTAGGGGCTGAACCGCACCACTTGGTGTTCTCGCCCACGGGCGATCGAGCTTGGGTGTCTTGTGCGGGTGCGGCTTGTGTGGATGTGATTGAGACGGCTGTTTACGCGAAACGCAAGAGCATCGCGATTCCTGCTGTGGAGCCGCGTGCCTTGGTCTACGCCGCAGGGCGTGTGTGGGTGGTGCCTTTCCAATCAGGTAACAACACCACCGGCCGCGGGTTGAGTGGCAACTTGCCCTCGACCGTGACCTCTGTGCAGCGCCTCAGTGGTGTATCTGGTGTGTCAAGTTTGCCTGACAGAGACTTGTTGGCGATCACGCCCGGGGCCACGCCAGCGGATGATGCGCTCGACCCAGCGCGCACGGTGCGCGGGTTGGGAACGATGCTCTTCAATGCGCATGTGCGTCCCGGCACGACCGAACTGTGGATCCCGCACACCGAGGCCTTGAACGCAGAGATCGTGGGCGAGGGCACTTTCGTAGGTGGCCAGTCGGTGAGCAATCGCTTGGCAGTGGTGGATCTGTCGGGTGCCGTGGCCACGCGTTGGATTGACCTCGATGCCTTGGCGCCGAGTGCTGATGTGCGCTGCGCTCAGCCCACCGGCCTTGCCTTCGATGTGGCCCACAATCGCGTCTTTGTATGCGGCTACGGCTCAGACTTGGTGGCTGTGCTAGGGCTGCAGCCCGGCGGTGACTTGGTCTGGCAGGGCTCGTTGCGCATGCCAGCCAAGCAGACCTATCCGCGGGGCTCGGGGCCGCGCGCGGCGCTGTATGACCCGGTCGACGAGCTGTTGTGGGTCTACAACAAGAACGACGCTTCGGTCACGAAGATCGACACCGCTGGCCTGCCCCAAGCGCCAGGCTTCCACGCGAATGCGCCCATTCCCGCCACCATTGGCTTTGAGGCGCGTTCCACTGAAGAGCGCTTGGGCCGCCACCTGTTCACTGACGCGCGCCTCTCGGGCTCGAAGACCACTTCGTGTGCCAGCTGCCATGTGGATGGTCACACGGACGGCTTGTTGTGGGATCTGTCCGAATATCTTGACGCAGAAGGCACGCAAGCTGGCGCGCAGACCTTCGCGCTCGATAACAAGGGTCCGCTCGTCACGCAGAGCACCCGTCGCATGGAGGAGACGGGGCCATACCACTGGCGCGGCGAGAAGCGCCACTTGAACGACTTCAATGCCTCGTTCATCACGCTGTTGGATCGCACTGTCAACGGACAGAAGGCACACATTGCCGGCGATTTCCAGTACTTACGCCACTACATCAACCGCCTGTCTGTTCCTGCTAATCCGCGTCAGGCACTGGATCGCGGCCTGACGAGCACGCAATTAGAGGGCGCGCGGATCTTCTCGCAACGCGTGCTCGACAATGGACGCACCTGTGCTTCGTGCCATGTGTTGCCGCTCGGCACGAATGGCGAAGTATCGCTAGGCGTGGTCGATGGCTCGCTGCGCTCTGCGGACGTGCCGGCCTTGCGCGGAGTTGGCGACAAGGAATCCGAGCCCATCCACTTGGGTGGTGCGTATGCGACGCGTCCGGAGACAGGCACGGGCTTGATGCATGCGGGCAACTACGCGCGCTTGCAAGACAGCTTTGTGCGCAGCGCGCTCAATGTGGGGCCGCATTCGTTCACGCTCACGGCGACCGAGGCGGATGCCTTGGCTGAGTTCCTGCGCGCCTACGACACGGGTCTCGCTCCTTCGACGACATGGCAGACGACGATGCGTGCAGAATACACGCACGCGGTGGTGGTAGGCGATCTAGCCTTCCTCAAGCGTCAAGCTGCGCTGGGGCATTGCGACCTGATCGTGTACCGAACGCTGAGTTCGACGACTGCTCCACGCAGTGGTTGGTATGACCCTGCTACCGATTCGTTCCGGATGGCCTCGGCCGGTGTGCGCATGACGCAGGCTTCGTTCGTGGCCGAGGCCTTAGCTGGCTCGCCCGTGACCTTCTTGGGTGTACCGGTTGGCATGGGGCTAACGATGGGCATCGACCGCGATTGCGACCAGCTCTACGACCTTGATGAGTTGGTGCAAGGCACCGATCCTGATGATGTAGACAGCGATGGCGACAAGTTGCCGGATGGTTGGGAGCTATCGCGCAGCCTAGATCCGCTGTCCTTTGACTTGGTGACCGCTGATACGCAAGCGCCCTCCTTGCTTGGTCCTGTGCGCGTCATCTACGCCACCACCAACAGCATCAAGTTTGAGTTTGATGCGGATGAGCAGTCGCGCGTGCATGTGTTTGTGAATGGCGGCAATCCAGTGCAGCGTGTGCCGCTTGACCACCACAGCGATACGCGTCACTGGGTGATCCTCAACAACTTGCAACCAGACACGGCCTACACGGTTGGCCTAGAGCTGCGCGACCCGGCCGGTAACTTGCGCATGGATACATCCACGGTGTTGCGCACCGCGCCCTTGGTAGCGGGTGATCCCGCACGCGTCGATGCGATTGACTTGACCCTGCTGACCGGCAACCCGCCGCGCATGCAATCTGCTGTGCGACTCAAACGTGGTGCCGCTCCTGCAGGCGCTGGGTACATCGTGGTCGGGGCGGTCTACCGCAAGGTGGGCACTGCGCCGCCCGTTGCCTTGGTTGGTGGCACCAGCACCGTGACAGATGCGAGCGGCGTGGCTCAGTTCTTGTTCGATTTGCCGCCTGCCGGAGGCACCGGCACCACTTGGTTTGTGGTGCAGGACATCCGCGTGCCGCAAGGTGCCGCGCCGTGGATCAAGGCACTCGACCGCGAGTTCTACGACGCACTCACTTGGTGAGCGCTGCGTAGCGCGGCTTGATGGTGTCGAAGATGATGCGCACGCGCTCGTCATAGTGCGCGAAGGCACTCTTCATGCCGTTGATAGTCACCTTCTCCAAGTCCTTGAGGGTGAAACCGTAGTGCTGCACAGCCAGCATGTACTCGTCAGTCATGGTGGTGCGGCTCATCAAGCGGTTGTCGGTGTTGAGAGTCACGCGGAAGCCATGCTTGAAGTAGTGCGGGAACGGGTGTGCGGCGAGACTCTGCGCAGCGCCGGTATGCACATTCGACGACAGACACACTTCAATCGGAATGCGCTGGTCCAGCACATACTGCGCGAGCGCACCAAGCGACACAACCTCGCCTTGGTGCACCACCATATCTTCGATCAAGCGCGTGCCATGGCCGATGCGGTGCGCACCGCAGTACTGCAACGCTTGCCAGATGCTCTCGGGGCCAAAGCTCTCGCCCGCGTGGATGGTGATGTGAAAGTTAGCGCGCTTCGCAAACTGGAAGGCATCTTCGTGGTGCTTGGCGGGGTGACCTGCTTCTTCTCCAGCTAGGTCAAAGCCCACGCATCCGCGCGTGCGCCACGCCACAGCGAGCTCGGCCATTTGGTAGCTGAGCATCGAGGAGAGGTTGCGCATCGCGCACACGATCAAGCCGACCTGGATGCCAAAGTCCTTGCGGCCGCGCTCCAAGCCGCGACACACGGCGGCCATGACTCCATCCAGTCCTAGCCCTTGTTGCGTGTGAAAATGTGGAGCGAAGCGCACTTCGGCATAGACCACGCCATCGCGTGCCATGTCCTCCACAAACTCATACGCCACCCGTTCGAGCGCCTTAGCTGTTTGCAGCAAGGCGATGGTGTGACGGAAGCCCTCCAAGTAAAGGGGCAGCGAGCCGCGTGCTGCACCTGCTGCGAACCAATCCGCCAAGGCCGCTTCGTCCTGCGTCGGTAGTTCGGTGTAACCGCACTCTTGGGCCAGTTCGAGCACGGTGCGCGGA
>Ga0079301_1000600_pt1 | contig 17462 bp, 15 predicted proteins | sample Wag4_2014_7_11_3_FD_74797 | JGI IMG/M metagenome (GOLD analysis project Ga0079301, IMG submission 74797) | Fresh water mixed with fracking chemicals microbial communities from Ohio, USA - Utica-2 Time Series FC 2014_7_11 | ecosystem: Engineered > Industrial production > Chemical products > Input... | reverse complement strand
GACGAGAGCGCGGGCGTCATGCGCGCCCTGCAGGTCCTGGGGTTGCAGAACTTCCACCTGGTCGAGGCTCAGGCGGATTTCCTGGCCGACCTGGCCGGCATCACCGACCCGGAAACGAAGCGCAAGCGCATCGGCGACCGGTTCATCGAGGTGCAGGAACGGGCCCTGAAGTCGCTCGGACTCGACGGTGAAACGGTCTACCTGGGTCAGGGAACGCTCTACACCGATCTCATCGAGTCAGGGGCGACGGGCAGCCAGACCGCCACGATCAAGACCCACCACAACGTCGGGACGCCGCTGGTCAAGGCCAAGCGCGCTGCCGGCATGCTGGTCGAACCGCTGTCCGGGCTCTTCAAGGACGAGGTGCGCGCCCTCGGGCGCCATCTGGGCGTCCCGCGGGATCTGCTCATGCGGCATCCCTTTCCGGGCCCGGGCCTCGCCGTCCGTATCCTGGGCGAGATCACGGCCGACCGTCTGGCGTTGCTCCGGCATGCCGACCGCATCTTCATGGAGTGTCTGCACGAGGCGAACCTGTACGAGGCCATCTGGCAAGCCTTCGCCGTGCTGTTGCCCGTTCGCGCCGTGGGGGTGCAGGGTGATGGTCGTACCGAGGGTGCCGTCGTGGCCCTGCGGGCAGTCGACAGCATCGATGGCATGACGGCAGATTTCCATCCGGTGCCGTTCGAGGTGATGGGCAAGGTCGCCTCGCGCCTGGTGAACGAGGTTCGGGGCATCAACCGGGTCGTCTTCGACGTGACCTCGAAGCCCCCCGGGACCATCGAGTGGGAGTGAGCCGATCCGTCCGGATCGGGAAGCGTGGGATGGATCGACCGATCCATCAGGCAGGAGGGGCGCTTGGACAGCCTGGTTGAAGGTCTGACGTTCGACGACGTGTTGCTGGTGCCGGGGTACGCCGATTTCTTGCCGGGTGAAGCCGATCTGACGGCCCTGGTGGCTCGCGGCCTGACGATCCGGATTCCCGTGCTTTCCGCCGCGATGGACACCGTGACGGAGGCCCGCATGGCCCTCGCCGTGGCCCAGGCCGGCGGGATCGGCATCGTCCACCGCAACCTCACGATCGAGGCCCAGGCGGCCGAGGTCAGGCTCGTGAAATCCGAAGAGCCGGGGCCGGATGCGGCCACCGATGCTCAGGGGCGGCTGCTCTGCGGCGCGGCCATCGGGGTGGGACAGGCACTCGATCGGGCCCGGGCGCTCATCGAGGCCGGGGTCGACCTGATCGTCATCGACACGGCGCACGGCCACACCCGGAACGTCATCGAGGCCCTCAAGCAGATCAAGGAAGCCTTTCCGTCCACGCCCGTGATGGCGGGCAACATCGCCACGGCCCAGGCCGCACGAGACCTGATCGCCGCCGGTTCCGATGCGCTCAAGGTGGGGATCGGTCCGGGCTCCATCTGCACGACCCGCGTGGTGGCCGGGGTCGGGGTTCCCCAGATCACGGCCATTCGCGAGGTGGCGTCCGTGGCCCGGGTGGCGGGCATTCCCGTCATCGCGGATGGAGGCATCCAGTACTCGGGCGATATCACCAAGGCGATCGCCGCCGGTGCCGACTGCGTCATGCTCGGATCCCTCCTGGCCCGTACCCGCGAGAGCCCGGGGCAGGAGATCCTCTTCAGCGGACGCCCCTTCAAGTCGTATCGGGGCATGGGTTCCATCGGGTCCTTGCAGAACGAGACGAACGACCGCTACGGCAAGTCCTCCGGCGGGACCCTCGTCCCGGAAGGCGTCGAGGGCATGGTCCCGCTGTCCGGGAACGTGGCCGATCTGCTGTACCAGCTGATGGGGGGTCTCCGGAAGGGCATGGGCTACGTCGGTCTCAAGACGATCACGGAGCTCAAGTCCGGGGCGCGGATGATCCGCGTGACCACCGCCGCGGCTCGCGAGGGCCATGCCCACGACGTGGTCATCACCAACGAGGCGCCCAACTACACGCGGGTCACGGGATCCTGAACCCGTCACGCCGCCCACGTTCCTGTGAGAAGCCTACCGGTCAAGGCCGGTGGGCTTCGAGTCAGCCGTGGTGGTCGAACACGTGCAGACGGAAGCGCTCCGAGAGGTCCTGGAAGACCTGGATGCCGCGTGCCGAGTTGCCGCGCTCGTCCAGCAGGGGGGAATAGACCGCGATGCCCATCTGGCCGGGGATGACGGCCATGATGCCTCCGCCGACACCGCTCTTGGCAGGAAGGCCCACCCGGAAGAGCCATTCACCCGAATATTCGTACAGGCCGCAGGTGTACATGACGCTCAGGATGTCCCGGACGGTTCCCTCCTGGACGGCCCGCTCCCCGGTCAGAGGGTTCACCCCGCGGTTCGCGAGCGTCCCGGCCATGACGGCGAGGTCCCGGCAATCGACCAGCGCCGCGCACTGCTGGAAATACAGGTCGAGGATCTCCTCGACGCGCGGCTCGATCATGCCGAAATTGAGCATCAGGTGCGCCATGGCCCGGTTCCGGTGCCCGGTGGTGCGCTCGGACATGTAGATCGACATGTCGACGTTGACCTTGTGGCCGACGTGGCGCGCGAACATCGCGAGGATGCGGTTCAGCCGGTCGATCGGACCATCGCCCTGCACGAAACTCGTCACGGCGATCGCCCCGGCATTCACCATGGGGTTGTGCGGCCGCTTGGAGCGCTCGTCCAGGACGATCGCGTTGAAGGTGTCGCCGGTGGGCTCCACGCCCACGCGCGCATGGACGAAGTCCCGCCCTCGGTCCTCGAGGGCGAGGCCGTAGACGAAGGGCTTCGAGATCGATTGCACCGTGAACAGGTGGTTCGCATCCCCCACCGTCACGAGTTGCCCGTCGACGGTGCAGGCAGCGATGGCAAAGCCATCCGGGTCGACCTTGGCCAGCTCGGGGATGTAGGCTGGAAGGGCCCCTTCCCGGAAATCGGTGTAGCGCGCATGCAGCGCGCAGAGCGCGTCTTCGAGGTCAGCGACCTCGATCGGGGGATTGTCGCGGTTCATCCGGGCTTTCAAGAACGTCTCCTTCGACGGGTGCGGCCCTCGTCCGAGCGGACGACACGGGAGATCATAGCGGGTAACGAACGGCCCGTCTCGGGGTTCGCTTCATGTCCACGATCACAAAGAAATGTATAGCTGTCATCTTGAACCCGATTTCTGGGTATGAGCAGCATGGCTCGTACCGGGTACCCGTTCGTGGGGCCCGGAGACGTTCATGAGGAGGTCCTGATGGCCTTATCTGCTGTATCCATCGGCACGGGAGCCACGACCGCCGAACGCCTGCTCGAACTGGCGCACCGGGGGTGGGCCGAGATCGAGCGTGCCGCTTCGGAATGGGATGCCTGGACCGCGGACTTGCGGGTTGACTTCGCGATGGATTCGATGGAGATGCTCGATTACATCTCCATGCTCGAGAGTGCCCGCGACGGCGGGGAACTCGACGAGATCCAGCAGATCTCGCTCGAGTGCCTGATGGTCACCGTCGACCAGTACCGCCCCGCCCTGATGGCCCTCATCGCGGGCTGAATCCGGCTTATACCTGCTGTTTCAAGCGTGCCTGGCCGACCAGGTCCGGCCTTTCTCGTCGACGTGACGGCCCAGCGCCTCGACCACCCGGTCGGCCAGCTCGGTCTTGACGTCGACCCAGCATTGCTTGGGCTGCAGGGCAATCATGCCGACGGCCGAGCCGGGAATGCCGGCTCCCTCGCAGATGACCCGGACCAGATGGCCGGGGCCCTTGACGTCGAACTTGCCGATCCCGACCCGGATGCGGCTCATCCCGACTTCCGGGGTCCTGGTGTCCTGACGCTTCTGCATCCGATCCGCGCGCCGGTCCTCGCCGCGACGATCGTCTCGGCTGGAGGCCTTGGGACTCCTGGGCGCCCGATCCGGGCGGTCGCGACGGTCCCGCGTGGGGCTCTTGACGTCATATCCGGCCGAGAGCCGTCCCGTGGCCGCATGCCAGTCTTCCAGCAGGCAGGCCACGACGCCTTCGGTATCGAGGTTCGCAAGCAACTCGCGCGCCAGGTCGCGGAAGGCCCCCGGCTCGTCGGCCTCGATGCGCAGGGCGAGGTCCTCGAACATCCGCTGCCGCGAGACCTCGGCCACGCGGGCCGCGGAGGGCAGTTCCTGGACCTCGAAGGTGATCTGTCCCTCACGCTCGAGATTCCGGATCTTGGACCGATCGTGCGGCGTGACCAGGTTGACGACCGTCCCGTCCTGGCCGGCGCGCCCCGTCCGACCGGAGCGGTGCACGTAGGTTTCCGCACCTCGAGGCATGTCGAGGTTGACGACGTGGCTGATGCCCCGCACGTCGATGCCCCGGGCGGCAACGTCCGTCGCCACGAGGATGGGCACTTCGCGCCGGCGGAAGGCTTCCAGCGTGGAGTGCCGCGCGGCCTGGGCCAGGTCGCCACTCAGGTGCGCCGCCCGGAAACCCTCACGGGTGAGCCGAGCCGCGACCTCGGCCGTCGTGGCCTTCGTGTGGCAGAACACGACGACCAGCGTGGGGCGGGTGACGTGGAGCCAGTTGATGAGACTTTCGGTCTTCTGGGTGGCGTGAACCTCCAGGACCTGGTGGACGAGCGTGGTCGAGGCCGCGACACCGCTGCTGAGAGCCAGGCGACCGGGTTCCCGCATGTACCCGCTGGCCACGCGCTCCACCCGCTCGTCGAACGTCGCCGAGAAGAGGAGGGTCTGACGCTCGACCGGAAGCGACCCGAGCAGCTTTTCGAGGTCCTCCTGGAAGCCCATGTCGAGGATCTCGTCGGCCTCGTCGAGCACGACGGTGCGGCACCGGGTGAGATCGAGCGAGCCGCGGTTCAGGTGGTCGAGGAGACGACCCGGTGTCCCGACGACGATGCGGGCGCCGCGATCGAGCGCCCGTCCCTGGTCCCGATAGGCTTCACCGCCCGTCAGGGTCGCGACGGATACGCCGATCGTGCGACCGAGCTTCGTGGCCACGGCGGCCACCTGGTGGGCCAGTTCACGCGTCGGCACCACGACGAGCACCTCGACGCCGGTTCCCTCGCTGGAAAGGCCCTGGAGCAGCGGCAGGACGAAGGCGAGGGTCTTGCCGCTTCCCGTGCGAGACTGGACGATCCAGTCCTTGCCGGACTGCACGCGCGCCCAGGCCTCGTGCTGGACCTCGGTCGGAACGGCGATCTGCTGGCGGGCCAGAGCGTCCATCAACTCGGGGCGAACGCCGAGATCGGCGAACGAGAGAGGGGGGTGGGTCGTGGTCATCGGTCCTGCTTCCGGGCATCGAACGCCCTGGGTACCGCATGACGAACGATGCCGGGATCCGGTCCACCGGAGGCTTTCCATCGAGGCGGTAAGCTCCGATTGTATCACGAATGGAGATCCCCCCTCGAGGGGCGTTCAGGCCAGGTGCCGGTGAAACCAGGCGTTCAGTTTCTCGAACCCGACCCGGGCGCAGGTTGCGTCGTACCGCGGGCGGGTGTCGTTCATGAACGCGTGTTCGGCCGGAGCAACCCAGACCTCGTGCGATCGTCCTGTTTTCCGGAGTAACTCGATGATGTGTTCCCGGGCCTCGGCGGGGATCCAGCCATCGTGCTCCGCCCAGATGGCCAGGACCGGTGCCTCGATCTTCCGGATGTCTGCTTCCGTGGGAGCGTAGCCGCCCCCGTAGAACGGGGCGATCGCCTGCACGTGGTCCCCGAGTCGTTCGGCGGCCTTCCAGGTCAGGTGTCCGCCCATGCAGAAGCCCACGATCCCCACCTTGCGAGGCGAGACGTCGGGTCGCACCTTGAGGTACGCCACGGCATGCGCGATCTCGTCGACGGCCTGGTCCATCCGCAGGGCCAGCATCTTGCGCTCCGCCTCGTCGGGGTGATGGGCCACTTCTCCGTGATACAGGTCGGGGGCCAGCACGACGAAGCCTCCGGCAGCCAGCTTCCGGCACAGGTCCAGGATGTGCGGTTCGAGGCCCCACCATTCCTGGATCAGCACGATGGCCGGATGGCTTCCATCGCCGGCGGGGCGCGCCAGTACGCCGTCTCGCGCCCGTGAGCCGGGCACGAAGGACACGTCCTCGAGGGTCACGTCGAACGCCATGGGATTCTCCTCTCGATGCTACGATGACGGCGGGCGCATGACCCCGCCAGGGGGAAGACCGGAAGGGGATGCTGGCACGATGGCCACGTGGTTACTGAAGACCGAGCCCGAGACCTATGCCTTCGAGACCTTGCTGCGCGAGGGGAAGACGGACTGGGACGGTGTTCGCAACGCCCTCGCCCAGCGTCATCTGAAGGCCATCCGTCCGGGTGACCGCTGCTACATCTACCACAGCGGCCAGGTCAGGGCCGTGGTCGGCGTGGCCGAGGCTGCGGGTGAGCCCGTGCCCGATACGTCCGATCCGGCAGGCAAGCATGCGATGGTCCCGCTCGTCCCCGTGAGGGCCCTGTCGCATCCCCTGCCTCTGGCCGATTTCAAGGCCGCCGGGTGGCTGGATTTCGATCTGGTTCGCCTGCCGCGTCTCTCGGTGATGCCCGTGCCTGCGGCCGTCGAGGCCTGGATCGAGGCGCCGCGCTAGCGCGCTTCCACGACGTACGGCATGTTGGTCTGGATGTACTTGCCGTTCGCGTAGAAGTAGATGTAGCTTCCGTCGCCGCCCTCGGCCCGCGTCACCTTGCTGCGTCCGATGTCGTAGGTGCGGACGGGCGCTCCCGACACGCTGAACAGCGTGACGGTCTTGGGTGAGTTGTCCCAGCTGCGACCGAGCTGGTTCAGCTTCTCGTCGATGCGGGCACACGAGGTGACCAGGGACAGGCCGGCGATCGCGAGGACGATCCGGCTCGGGCGCGCAAGGGCGTTCGGGTGCAAGGACATGGCTTCCATTTCCGATGAGCGATGGCTGACCTCGTCAATGTATCACGCCGGAGGCCGCGAGCGGGTTGAGCGCCGGCTCCCGCACCTCGGCGTCCGGACACGTCTCGATGTGCCTGCAGATGAACTCCACCATCTCCCGGGTGACCAGCGGCGTTTCGCGGGTCCGGCACTGATCGACGGGCTTCCGCAGCTGCACGAGGGCCTCCCATGTGGCAGACCGGACCGCGCGAGCCGCTTCGTGTTCTTCGAGGGCGATCCCGAGCATCATCGCCACCCCGAGGATGGTCGCAGCCGGATTGGCCGTGCCCTGACCCGTCAGGGTCGGGGCCGTTCCGTGGCCCGGTCCGAAGATCCCGCGGGTCTTCTCACCCAGGATCGCCTGCGGATGAAGGGCGAAGCTGCCGCTCAGGCCGGCGGCCTGGGCCGCCAGGAATTCCCCGGAGGTACTGTCGGCGAGGATCACGTCGAAGCGTGACGGGTTCCAGGCCAGTTCGAGAATGCAGGTATCGAGGTCGAGCGCCTCGCTCGTGACAGCGGGAAACCGGTGGCTGACCTCGGTCGTGACCTCCTGCCAGAGCTGTCCGATCTCCAGCCATTTTCCCTGGTGGGCCAGCGTGACGTGCCGGCGTCGATGAAAGGCCACGTGAAAGGCGACCTCCGCGACCCGACGGATCTCTCCATCGGTGTAAATGGCCGTGTTGATGGCGATCCGTTTTCCCCCGTGCAGCTCCCTGGCTCTCGGAAAGCCGTGCGGAAGGCCCGCCGCGACGTCGCGCACGACGACGAGGTCCAGACCCCGGATCACCTCCGGCTTCATGGGTGACTGCTCCAGCAAGGGCTCGCGCAAGGTGATGGGGCGCAAGTTCGTGTGCGCCCCCAGCCAGCCGTAGAGTGCCGTCAGCCCCTGTAGCGGATGATGCGGAGCGATGAGAGGCAGGGTCGGGTCTCCTCGCAGCGGGCCCAGGAGCACGGCGTCGGCCTCCCGGCAGGCCGTGATCGTGCTTCGGGGGAGGACGCTTCCCTCTCCGGCGAGCGCACTCCTGCCGATCAGCGAGGGCGTGACCTCGATCGCGAAGCCGAACCGCCGGGCCGTGGCCTCGAGCACCGTCAGCCCCGCCGTCGTGACCTCCGGTCCGATGCCGTCACCGGCCAGGTGCGCGATGTGGTAGCGTTTCAAGGGTTGTTCCCCCGTTCTCGAGCAGGTGCGCGGCGCATCGTCCCAGGCGCGGTCCCGGGGCACAAGGACCGTCCCTTCGTTCTCGAGACGGGGTCGTTCTTGCGGGAGCACGTCGTGGTCAAGATCTGGTTCGGGCTGGCAGCACTTTCGGCGGGGCTCGCCGTGGGCTTAGGCGCTTTCGGGGCTCATGCCCTCAAAGCGCGAGTCGCGGCGGGAACCCTGGCGCCCGAGCGTCTCGAGACCTGGCATACCGCTGCTCAGTACCAGATGTGGCATGCCCTGGCCCTGCTCGTGCTGGCCCTGGCGGCCCATGCAGGTCTGCTGCGGGTTCCGGGCTGGCTGGGGTGGGGCTTTCTGGCCGGAACGCTGCTCTTCTCGGGGAGTCTCTATGCGCTCGTGCTGTCCGGGGTGGGGATCCTGGGCGCGATCACCCCGCTTGGCGGGGCGCTCTGGATCGTGTCATGGCTGACGCTCGCCGTGGTCTCCCTGCGGGGCTGAGCGTCTTCACCGTTCGCAGGTGATGTGCGCACGAGAAAAGGGGGAGGCACCGGGCCCCCCCCTTCTGGAATCTCTCGGTCGGGACTAGACGCCGACCGCGACCTTCGCGAAGTAGGTCTTGGACTTCTCGGGATCCGCGACCATCGCATCCTTGCCGGGACGCCAGTCGGCGGGGCAGACCTCGCCGTGGGTCTCGAAGTGGGTGAGCGCATCGATCATGCGCAGGGTCTCGTCGACGCTGCGGCCCAGCGGCAGGTTGTTGATGACCATGTGCTGGATCGTGCCTTCCTTGTCGATGAGGAAGAGCCCACGGAACGCCACGCTGCCGTCCTGGAGGAGCACGCCATAATCGCGGCCGATGCCCTTGGTGATGTCCGCGACGAGCGGGTACTGGAGGTCACCCAGACCGCCCTCTTCGCGCCTGGTGTTGATCCAGGCGAGGTGCGAGAACTGGCTGTCGACGGACACGCCGATCACCTCGGTGTTCCGCTTGCGGAACTCCTCGATGCGATCGCTGAACGCGATGATCTCGGTCGGGCAGACGAAGGTGAAGTCCAGGGGATAGAAGAACAGGACGACGTTCTTGCCCTTGAACTGCGACAGCGTGAGCTGCTCGAACTGCTTGTTCACCACGGCCGTTGCGGTGAAGTCGGGGGCCTTCATCTGAGGCTGAAGCATGATTCCTCCTTCTGAGGGGGTCCGGGGCGCCCGGTCGATCGAAACCCGTGCTTGCCCGACCCCGGCGACATTGTGCCCGATGTCACGCGATCATGCCAGGGTTCTCACCCTTGGCCTGACCCCCCTTCATGATGCCCGGAATCGAGAACGAGACCGTCGTGCCGCAACCCTCGGTGCTCTCGAGGCCCATCGTGCCCCCGTGACGTTCCACGATCTCGCGGGCGATCGCCAGTCCGAGCCCGGTGCCCTCGTTCTGGTGCTCGTCGACGCGATGGAAGCGTTCGAAGACCCGTTCGAGGTGTCCGGCAGGGATGCCCGGGCCGTCGTCCTCGATGGAACAGCGCCAGCCGCTGCCCGATCGAACACCACGGATGTCGATTCTCCCCCCCGCAGGCGTCGCCTGGAGGGCATTACCCACCAGGTTGACCACCACCTGCGTGATCCGGTCCGGATCCACGGTCCACATCCCTCTCGCGGGTTCCACGTGGACCGTGAGGTCGTGGGTCATGGAGTGTCGGAGGCGGAACGGGGCGATCGCGCGTTCCAGCAACCCCGCCACCCGGTTGCGTCTCGGGTGAAGGATCATGCGGTCGGCGCGGATCCGGGACAGGTCGAGCAGGTCGTGCACGAGCCGTCCCAGCCGCCTCGTCTCCGTGAGCAGGACCTCGTGGACCTCCCGTTGCTCACCGGGCGGCAAGCTCCGGTGCAGGAGGAGTTCCAGGAATCCCGTCAGCGTGGTGAGCGGGGTTTTCAACTCGTGGCTCACCGTGGCCAGGAACGTGTCCTTGAGACGCTCGACCTCCGCCATCCGCCGGGCCTCGCTGCTCAGCAGTCGCTCGTGGTCAAGCAGGTTCGAGAGCGGGGTGGCCAGCGCGGAAACCAGGGGGACCACCCCGGGACTGAACGGGGGAATTCCCGGGGCGCGGACCAGCACGAGCATGCCGAGGCGCCGGGGGCCACTCACGAGCGGCAGATGCAGCTCCGAACCGGCATCCGTGGCCACCGTCACGGGCATCGGATGGGGCTCGTCGCAGGGCCAGACGCGCGACGGGACGACCTTCGTCCCGCAGGAGGCCGTCAGGACCCAGGCGCCCGGAGAGTCCGAGGGCTGCCAGATGCCGAGGAACGAGCATTCCAGCCATTCTCCCAGAGATTCCAGGAAATGCACCGGCCCGCCACCCGGCTCCAGCGTGGCGGTCAAGCCGTGAAACAGGGCCACCAGTCGGAGTGTTTCGGGGGAAAGCAGGGTGATGCGGGTGTCGAGAATGGCCAACTTGGCCCTCCGTCCCGAAAGTCGGGCATCCAGGTGCCGATGACTGGGTATATAGCTTATTGCGCCACCCGGAATCGGGAAAGGCACGCCTGGAAGGAGGACCCCCCGATGTTCGACCCCAGCGAACTGGTTGGCCACCACTTCCTCATCACGGCCGTCACCGACTGCGGACCGTACCAGCGCCTCGTGAAGGCTTTCGACGAGGACGATGCCCTCGAACAGGTCGTCGGCTACCTGCATTCAGAGGGCCTCCGTTACGGGGAACTCACGACCAGGCGCTTCTGACCCCTCCGGGTTTCAAGTTGGACGCGCGCCTCGAGCGTTTGACAGCCTCGTCTCGACGGGTTAAAGTAAGGTTGTCCCGAGGGGCACCCGGGGCTGTAGCTCAGTTGGTAGAGCGCTTCAATGGCATTGAAGAGGTCAGGAGTTCGATTCTCCTCAGCTCCACTCCTTACAAGTTCATAGGTTCGGGGCTGTAGCTCAGTTGGTAGAGCGCTTCAATGGCATTGAAGAGGTCAGGAGTTCGATTCTCCTCAGCTCCACTCCCCGCCTCGCGGCGGGGATTTTTTTTTGGAACCTATAGTTTCACCGGGTTCGGGGAACAGTGCGATCACGTTCGTGAACGGGGTTGAGGCAGAAGGATTCACCTGCATGTCCAGATTCGATGGCGATCAGCGTGCCGAACTCGATGAAAAGCGAGCACTCGTCGAGCAACTCAAGCAGAAAAAGGCCGAGACCGAGCAACACATCGCCAATCTGCATCAGAGCATCCAGGCCCAGCGGGCCGAGATCAATGCAGCCATCCTCTACATGGACCAGGTCGCGAAACCGAGCCTCGAGCGGTACCAGGCACTGGTCGCCCAGGGGGCAACCCAGCCCGCGCCAGAGCCCAGACGTGGGACCGGTGCGCTGACCCCGCCCCCAGGCCTGGGCGCTCCTCCTCTGTCTGGAGATCCCAGGCGCGGCACGGGTGCACTCACCCCGCCTCCCCAGCCGGCTTCCTCGGACTCGGGTGCCGAACTCAAGCGCCTCCGCTCGCAGATCGAGCTGTATACCTTCACCCGCGAGGCGATGGTCCGGTTCGAACGCTCCATCGGGAATGCCACCTCGCTGGTCGATCAAACCCTGGCGATGCGCACGGCCGAGGCCGAGATCGTCCTTGCCTCCACCCGCATGGTCCTCGTGGATTATGCCGAGAGCCGTCGCCGGATCCTGGCCCTCCTCGGGGCGGGCAAGATCGGGCTCGAGGAGCGCAAGCAGCTGGCACCCCTCTTCGATCGTCTGACCAAGATGCCGCTCCTCAAGCAGCGACTGAGTGCCACCCTGCAACTTTTCCAGGACATCGAGAGTCTCGTGGCTGCCGAGGACAGTCAGGTGCAGCGCCTGAGACAGATGCAGGGACGCGATGCGCTCAAGGTGGCCCAGGGTCTGAAAATCGCCCAGATTTCGGGCAAGGTCAACCAGCTGCGCAACCTGCGTGCCAGTTTCCAGTCCGAGCCGCAGATGATGAGCCTCTTCCCCGAGTGGACGGATGTTCAGATTCCCAGGGCCGAGGCGGGTTCCGGGGAGCGCGCCCCCACCAAACCGTTTACTGGCCGCCTCAAAGAACTCTTCGGCTTCAAGTGATCGCGAGGGGCGTGGCGGGGTGATTTGCGGCTTTCGTCCTCGCGGACGTGGCTCACGTACCTCCGGGTACGCTTCGCCCCGTCCGCTGCGGGCGCGCTCGCAAATCCCCTCCTCCACGCCCCTCGCTGCCGCTCCTGGGGCGGGTCGAGCGGACCTCGGTGGATGCCTGCGGCATCCTTCCTCGTCCGCTCGCGCGCACCTTCGTCGGTGTTGGCCCGCCTGCGGCGTGCCTCGGTGAGTGCCTTGCACGCCTGCGGCTTGCCTCGGTGCTTGCCTTTCACGCCTGCGGCTTGCCTCGGCTGCCTATGCATGATGTTCAGGGGAGTTTGAGGTCCCGGTAGGGGCGACCCAGCGTCGTGATGTAGACGACCGCTTCTTCCTCCGGGATTCCCAGGGCCTCGTTGACCTCATCGTCGTAGAACCCGCCGATCCCGCTGGCGCCCAGGCCCAGGGCGATCGCCGCCAGGTTCAACCTCTGGCCGAGCTGGCCCGCATCGAGATGCACGTGGCGGTAGGCTCGGTCCCCGTGGCGAGCCACGGCAGAGGCGAGGCGCGTGGTCTGGATGACCACCGCCGCCGCCGTCCCCCCGAGTTCCTGACCGAGCACCATGGTCTGGGTTTGCCGCGCCAGGTCACGGAACCGCAACTGTCGGATCTCACGGGACTTCGGATCGTAGTGGTAACACCCGGGCTCGAGGCCATCGACCCGGTGGACCACCAGATACGTGCTGAGCAACTCCGGGGCGATGAGGTCCATGCCGCAGGCGACGGTGGGTTCATCGTCGCGCTCCGGGCCATACGTGAAGTCCAGGATCGTCGCGAGTTCGATCCGGCTCAGCGGGGATTCCTCGTAAGCCCGGGTCGAACGCCGTCGGACGAGCGCTTCCGGTAGCAGGTCGTCCCAGGGCACGCTCGAACCTGCCAGTTCGGAACGTTCCAGCCAGCTTATCCGCTCGGGGGTTGGGGCGAAAAGCAGCGGGCCTTTCGGCGAGGCGGCAGCCTTCCGGCCAGCCTCGATCCGGGACGCCCGATGGATCGCCGTGTTCCGCTGACCGGTCGGAATGGGTCCCGTCAGGGTCGACACCTGCGACGGGACGGGAGCGGGCATCGCGGCGAGGGACTCGGGCAGGCGATCGGCTCGTGGCAAGGCCACGACCACGAGCGCCTCCTCGCCATCGCGTTCCAGGAACAGCAGATCCGAGAGAGCCGTATCGACGAAGCTGCCGATGGTGATGGCCCGCCGCCCGGACCAGGGCGCGGCCAGCGCCAGGTTTCCCGTGACGTGTCCGGTATCGAGGCAGATCCGGCGATAGGCCCGGTCCTGGTAGCGCCACGAACTGCGGAAAAATTCTGCCGTGAGGATGAGGGCCAGGTCCGCACCTTGCAGGGCGGGATGCTCGAAACAGGCTTCTGACAGCCGGTCCATGACGGGCCCGGACCAGAACCGTTTCAGGACGTGCTCCCGCACGTCGAGGTTGTACAGGCCGTCGGGTAACGCCGAATGCCCCTGGGCCACGACGTAGACTTCCGTGGGATACAGCCCCCCTGCCGACGGTGCCGCCCGCAGGTAGAGGGGCCTCTCGGGGTAGGGCACGACGGCCGTCACCCCGTTGGTCCGGTAGAGCAGGTGCGACAGCGCCGCCAGGTCGCGCTCTTCGGCGGACCTCCCGGCGAGCCTGGCCCGGGTTTCGGGATGTCGCGGACGCTCCAGGTCGTTCAGGTAAGGCGAGAGATCGATGCTCTCTGCGTGCGGATAGGCCTTGAAGGGAAGCGGGGGATTGGACCAGTCGATGCGCGGCTGTTGCTGGATCGACAGGGGGGTGTACTTCGTGAGCTCGTGGTAAGCCTCGGCGATCGAGCGAGCGGTCGTCTTCATCCCGGTTTCCTTCTGCGCGGGGTGGCGTTCTGCGCGGCACGGCCCCTTCAGGGCTTTCCTGCTTGCCGCGCGTCAATCCCCGATGTACCCTGAAAGAGCGCAGTCTTGCGCGAGACAGTAGCTCAGTCGGTAGAGCATCTGACTTTTAATCAGAGGGTCCCGGGTTCGAGCCCCGGCTGTCTCACCTATCTCATCATGCGGGTTTCGGCGTCCGGTGCCGGAACCCTTTTTCGTTCCGGGAAAATCGAGAAAGTGCCGCCTCGCGTGGCTTTTACCTGGACGGACGAATCGATAAATACCGCTTCCGCAACGGGATTTTAAAATGGTGGAGGGACCGGGGGGGCGATAATACGCCTCGGGAGCCAGATGACACAAGGAGACCTCGATGGACATTCCGACCTCGACACCCGTTCAGCGCATCAAGACCCAGGAACTGCCCTCGAGATTGACGGATGGGTCCCAGCAACCATCTCCGGGCAGTTCGGGCTTGCCCAGGGACCTGCTTTCGATGCCCGGCGGGCAAATGTCGTCCTATCCGCTGAGTTCTGCTGGTTCCGGCAGCACGGTGTCGGCCCAGGGCAATTCGGATCCCCTGAGTGGCCTGCTGCCCGATGCGAGCAGGACGTCCTCGTCGCCGGCATCCGGGAGTGACGCCACACCGTCGCGCACCCTCAAGCCGACCCCATCGTCGGTGTCCACGATCAAGAAAAAGAAGAAAAAGAAGCGCGGGAAGAGAAGGGGCTCGCGTCCGCCCATCGACGGGCCGAAGATGGATGCTCTCGAAGCCAAGTTCGGTCCCTGGAAGGGACGCGGGAAGAACGTCAATCCGCGTGAAAGCACGGGACCGCAGGGCAACAAGCTGCTGAACGGAGCCTACGAGGCCCTCGCCAGAGGCGATTACCAGACGGCAGGCAGTCTCTACGAGAAAGCCAAGAAGACCGGGTCGCCCATCATGCTCGATCTGGATGGCGACGGGAAACTCGGCACGACGGGGGTTTCGACCGCCAAGGACCGGATCGATGATCAGATCGGCAAGACCGTCAGCTTCGACCTCGATGGCGATGGCCGCAAGGAAAACATCGAATGGATGAAGGGCGGCGACGGGATGCTCGTCGATGACCGTGACGGTGGCGCGTCTGCGGCCATGAACGGCAACGGTGAGATCGACGGCAAGCGTCTCTTCGGGGACGAGGGTGGCAAGTTTGGCAATGGTTACGACAAGCTGAAGCAGCTCGATCGAGATGGTGACGGCAAGCTCACCGGCGCCGAACTGGAGGGTCTCAAGGTCTGGGTGGACAACGGCGATGCGCGGGTCGGTTCGGGTGAACTCAAGAGCCTGAGCGAGCTCGGGGTCACGGAGCTGTCCGTCCAGATGCAGCTCCAGAAGAACGAGCGAGGTGAAGACCTCATGCGTTCGTCGTTCGTCCAGGACGGCCAGCGCAAGACCACCGAGGATGTCTGGTTCGGCATCCAGTCCTGATCCAGATCCCCAACCGCGTGTCATCGAGGCTCAGCCCCCGGGGGGCTGGGCCTCGATGCTTGGCATGCTTCTGCCGGGCGTGTACGAACGTCTGCCGAGGCGGCGCGGATCGAGCCAGGCAAGTCTGGCTCGTGGCGCACGACAAGGTTCAGTAACGATGAAAATTCGGTGAATGTCAGGCGTACCCTGGTACGCGTTCGCTGCCAGGCGCAGCTCGAAAGGTGCAACCGTGTCCAGTCACCAACCTCGTCTCGTGTCCATCGCGCTCGCCGCGGCGACCATGCTCGCCGCCTGTGGTCAGGTATCGGTCGGTGGGGTCACCTCCGGGACCTCCCGCGACGCTGTCGCGACGGACGTTTCCGCGCAGGCCCTGGGCAAGTTCAACCCGGCAGATTATCCGTCCATCCCCTTCGATACGCTGTGGGAAGCCATCGACGATCCGCGTTCGGAGCTCCGGAAGAGCCTCACGAACCGGCGGATCCAGGTGTCCTGCGTCGGCCTCTTCACCTTTCCCAAGGATGGCCTCGGGAGCCTTTACGTCACCCTGCACACGCCGCGACAGCCCTCGGGCCCCCAGGATCGGATCCGCGGATTCGTCGCGGAAGGTTTCGCGAAGAGCCTCTTCTACATGCAGTCCCGGGAACGGAAGATTGCGTGGCTCAGCGAGCGAGGTCTGAAGGAGGACTTCGTCGGTCCCGACGGATACTTCGGTGGCAAGGTCAAGGTATCGCCCGTGACGGTTTTCGCGCAGGTCCTCCCGGCCGGGGAGAAGGCGCTCGATCCCGGATTCAAGCACTTCTCGTTCCATGCCGTGCGCCGGGAAGATGGCAAACTCTTTGCGCTGTGAACGGGCATCCGCGACGCTCCAAGATCCGGCTCCCGTGACCCGATAGTTCGTTCATGAGGGCCACCTCGGTCCTTGCATGCTTGCCCGATGCTGGGTGGGTGGGCGTCTGCGCCCGCCCCTTCATCGTCTGAACCTTCCTGCATCAGGAAGGACCCCCATGCTCGGGAGTTCACCATGCCAACGAACCGGACCGGGTCGATCGGTCGCGCGTCCCTCGCATTATCCTTGATGTTCTCGCTCTTCACCTGGGCCACCCCGGCACGTTCGGCCCCCTTGCCCCCGCAAGGCCGGGAAGGACGCCTCGATCTGTCTCCCCTGCGTCGCGGGGGGAGCGTGTCCGATCCGCTCGGTCCCGACTTCGATTACGCGAAGGCCTTCGCCACGCTGGATCTCGCTGCCGTCAAGGCGGACCTCCGCAAGGTGCTCACGACCTCGCAAGACTGGTGGCCTGCCGATTTCGGTAACTACGGACCGCTCTTCATCCGTCTGGCCTGGCACAGTGCGGGAACCTACCGCATCGGGGACGGTCGCGGAGGCGCCGGTGGCGGCCAGATGCGCTTCGCACCGCTCGACAGCTGGCCCGACAATGCAAACCTCGACAAGGCGCGCCGGCTGCTCTGGCCGGTCAAACAGAAATACGGCCAGAAAATCTCCTGGGCGGATCTGCTGATCCTGGCCGGAAACGTCTCGCTCGAGTCCATGGGCTTCCGCACCCTCGGGTTTGCGGGAGGACGCGCCGACGACTGGCAACCCGACGGCACCGACTGGGGCCCCGAGTCGCGGTTCCTGGCCGACGAGCGTCATGGCGCCGACGGGCAACTCGCCCGCCCCCTGGGGGCCTCCCAGATGGGGCTCATCTACGTCAATCCGGAAGGTCCCGGTGGCAAGCCCGATCCGCTCGCTGCCGCGCAGGCGATCCGGGAGACCTTCGCCCGGATGGCCATGAACGACGAGGAGACGGTCGCGCTCGTCGCGGGCGGTCACACCTTCGGCAAGACGCACGGCGCCCATCCCCCCGCGGGGGTCGTGGGACCCGAACCGGCGATCGCCCCCCTCGAGCAGCAGGGTCTGGGCTGGAAGAGCTCCGCCGGGACTGGCAAGGGCTCCGATGCGATCACGAGCGGACTCGAGGGCGCCTGGACCGTGAACCCCGTCGCATGGACCCGGAACTACCT
>Ga0079301_1000598_pt1 | contig 17500 bp, 16 predicted proteins | sample Wag4_2014_7_11_3_FD_74797 | JGI IMG/M metagenome (GOLD analysis project Ga0079301, IMG submission 74797) | Fresh water mixed with fracking chemicals microbial communities from Ohio, USA - Utica-2 Time Series FC 2014_7_11 | ecosystem: Engineered > Industrial production > Chemical products > Input... | reverse complement strand
CGAGGGCGGGCAACCTGTCCGACTCAAGGGGCCGGGTATCAAGGGTGAGCGGACCATCGCCCCCCAAGGGCTACCCGGGGACTTCTGGGAGCAGGTCGCCGACAACAATTCCACCTTCCAATTCGGCGTCGATGTCATCCTGGCGTCAGGGGACCTCCTGATGGGACTTCCGCGCTCTCTCCACATCCAAGCTGAAGGAGCCTGACCATGGCCTATGTCTCGGTTAAAGGCGGCGAAAAGGCGATCGAGAACGCCCACCAGTGGTTGGCTGAGGAACGCCGCGGGGACCCGTCCGTGGCAGAGGTCACGGTGGCCCAGATCCGTGAGCAGCTCTCCCTGGCTGTGGATCGCGTGATGGCGGAGGGCTCCTGTTATGATCGCGACCTGGCGGCTCTGGCCGTCAAGCAGGCGGGGGGCGACCTGCCGGAAGCGATCTTCCTCGTCAGGGCTTATCGGACGACTCTTCCTCGCTTTGGGGGGTCAGAGCCGGTGGATACGGGGCAGATGAATGTCCGCCGGCGGATTTCGGCCGCTTTCAAGGATATTCCCGGCGGCCAGGTCCTGGGACCGACCTTCGACTATACCCACCGGCTTCTGGATTTCACGCTTGCCGCCGACGGCGCTGCTCCGCCCGAGCCGGCGCCCCTGGCGAACGAACCCCAGGCCTGGCCCATGCCCACGATCGGATCCGTCTTCGCGCACGAGGACCTTCTCGAGCATGACGTCCGCTCCGGCGAGGACGCGCCTTTTGATCTCACGCGGGAGCCGATGAGTTTCCCGGCGGGGAGAGACCAACGCCTTCAGGCCCTGGCCCGGGGGGATGAGGGATTCCTCCTAAGCCTGGCCTATTCCTCCCAGCGTGGTTGGGGATCGACGCACCCGCTTTGCGGTGAAATCCGTCTTGGCGAGGTCGCCGTGGAGTTCATCCCTGAGGAACTGGGCTTTGCGATCGAGATCGGTGAAGTCACCGTCACCGAGTGTCAGATGCTCTCCGGGTTCGCCGGTTCCGCCCAGAAGGCTCCGCAGTTCACACGCGGCTACGGGCTGGCCTTCGGACACAGTGAACGCAAGGCGATGAGCATGGCCATTGTCGACCGCGCCCTCCGGCGCGGCGAGGTCGGCGAAGACGCCGATGCGCCGGTGCAGGACGAGGAATTCGTCCTCTACCACTCCGACAATGTCGAGGCCTCGGGTTTCGTCCAGCATCTGAAGCTGCCGCATTACGTCGACTTCCAGGCGGACCTCCAGCTTGTCCGCCGGCTGCGCCGGGAGCACTTCGAGCGACTCAACCCCTCCAAGGAGGCCGCCGAATGAGCGCAGCTGCATCCCATCCCAACGAGGCCGAGCGCTACTACAATTACGCTTATCTCGATGAGCAGACCAAGAGGATGATCCGCAGGGCGATCCTCAAGGCACTTGCGATCCCCGGATACCAGGCACCCTTCGGATCAAGGGAAATGCCCGTCCCCTATGGTTGGGGCACAGGCGGCATTCAATTGACGGCTGCGATCATCGGCCCCGACGATGTTTACAAGTGCATCGACCAGGGCGCTGACGATACGACCAACGCCGTTTCGATCCGCAAGTTCTTCGCCCGGGTGGCCGACGTGGCGACGACCGAGGACACCGCGGAGGCCACAATCATCCAGACCCGTCACAGGATACCTGAGCAGCCGCTGAAGGCGGGTCAGGTTCTTGTCTTCCAGGTGCCGCAACCTGAGCCCCTTCGTGGGCTCGAGGCGCGTGAAACCGAGACGCGGGCCATGCATGCCTACGAGGAGTACGGCCTGCAGTACGTCTCGCTCTACGAGAACATCTCGATGTATGGGCGGATCGCCGCTACGGCGGGTTACCCAGTGATGGTCGAGGAGCGATACCTGATGTCGCCTTCGCCCATTCCGAAGTTCGACAATCCGAAGATGGACGACAACGAGGCCATCCTCCTCTTTGGTGCTGGCCGGGAAAAGCGCATCTATGCCATCCCGCCCCATACGCGGGTCAGAAGCCTCGACTTCGAGGACTATCCCTTCGAAGTCCAGACCTGGGAGGAGAACTGCGCGCTTTGCGGGGCGGAGGACTCCTACCTCGATGAGGTGGTTCTGGACGACGCTGGCAACAAGATGTTCGTCTGCTCGGATAGTCACCATTGTGGACAACGGCGAGCCGAGGGGCATGTCGGGCCGATGGCGGGTCATCAACTCGCCAATCCTGTCGCAGAGGATGGCCGATGAGCGCTGTCGAAAGATTGGCTTCAGAGCCCCTTCTCAGGGTTACGGACCTGTCCCGGTGGTATGGGTCCATCCTGGGATGCCGGGATGTTAGCTTCGAAATGCACCCCGGGGAGGTTCTCGGCATCGTCGGTGAAAGCGGATCCGGCAAGACGACCCTCCTGAAATGCCTCTCCGGGCACCTCGAGCCGACCTCAGGCAAAGTGGAGTTCGATACGCGGCGTCACGGCATGTCGGACATCTACGGGCTTTCCGAACCGGATCGCCGTCGGATGCAGAGGGAAGACTGGGGATTTGTGCATCAGAACCCCAGGGATGGCCTGAGGATGCGCGTTTCGGGCGGTGCCAATGTCGCCGAACCGCTCATGAGCCTGGGTCGTCGTCACTACGGCGAGATGCGAAGTGCGACCATCGACTGGCTGGAGCGGGTCGAACTCGACACCCGTCGCATCGATGACAAGCCCCGGAATTTCTCCGGAGGGATGCAACAGCGTATCCAGGTCGCCCGAAACCTGATTCACGGACCGAAGCTGGTCTTCATGGACGAGCCGACAGGGGGCCTGGATGTCTCTGTCCAGGCGCGGCTTCTCGATCTCCTGCGCGAACTGGTTCGGGATCTTGGCCTGGCGGTCATCATCGTGACCCATGACATGGCTGTTGCACGGCTTATGGCCGACCGTCTGCTGGTGATGCGCAGGGGCGAGGTGGTCGAGACCGGCCTGACCGATCAGGTTCTGGATGACCCCCAGCACGCCTACACCCAGCTGCTCGTTTCCTCCGTTCTTCAGATCTAGGTTGCCATGTCTGAAACCTCAAAGCCCCTGATCATCGTCGAGGACCTCGCGAAGACCTTCACGCTTCACAATGCCGGGGGCACCGTGATCCCGGTCTTCGAACATCTGTTTCTTGAGGCGTCACCAGGGGAGTGCGTTGTCCTCTCAGGGGAATCCGGTGTGGGTAAGTCCACCCTGATGAGGTCCCTCTTCGGGAACTATGTGCCGAGCAGGGGCACTGTACGTGTCCTGCACAAGGGCACCTATGTCGACATCACCGGAGCCAGTCCCCAGGTCATCCTGGATGTCCGACGCCGGACACTCGGATATGTCAGCCAATTCCTCCGGGTCATTCCGCGTATCCCCACCTTGCGCCTGGTCATGGAGCCCTTGCTGGAGAACGGCGTCTCCATGGAAGAGGCCGAAGCCCGCGCGCGGGCCTTGCTCTCCGATCTCAGGCTTCCGGATCGACTCTGGGCCCTGCCTCCATCGACGTTCTCCGGAGGCGAGCAGCAGAGGGTGAATATTGCCCGCAGCTTCATCCGCCGCTATCCCGTCCTGCTGCTGGACGAGCCGACCGCCTCCCTCGACGCTGAAAACCGCGCGATTGTGGTCCAGCTCATTCGTGAAGCCTTGGGCGAGGGCGCAGCCATGATCGGGATCTTCCACGACGAAGATGTGAGGGACGCTGTGGCCACGCGGCTCTTTCCCGTCCTCGCCTACAAGGCCGCAGCATGATCACCGTCACGGACGAGAAGCGCATCTATTGCCCGGCGATCATAACGCCTGAAGGACAGATCTGTGGAGAGATCGTCATCAGGGACAACAGGATCCATGCCGTGGAATCGCGGCCGACAGCGCCTCGCAGCGCGGAGGATTGGAGCGGGGACATTGTCACGCCCGGTCTCGTCGACATCCACACCGACAACCTTGAAAAGCATTACCAGCCCCGGCCAGGCGCACTCTGGGACGCCTATGGAGCGGCCCTGGCGCATGACGGCCAGTGCGCGTCAGCCGGCATCACCACGGTTCTGGACAGTCTGAGCCTGCATGGCGCCAAGGACGGGCTTGACCGCAGGACAGCCTTGGCTCCGATGATTGCCGCCATGGATGCGGCTGCGGCGGACGACGCCCTGAGATCAGAACACTTCCTTCACCTGCGATGTGAGGTGACCAATCCGGACCTGATGGATCTGGTCACCCCCTTCAGCAGCCATGCCCGGCTCCGGCTTCTCTCGGTAATGGACCATACGCCTGGGCAGAGGCAGGTTCGGGATCTGGCAAGGCTGGAGCGTGAACTGGCTGATGAGGGCCTGGATGCCAATGAGATCGCCAGCATCCTGAGCGGTCGCCATGATGGCAGGGACCCCGCAGCCGCGGTTCGAAACCGGCGTGCGGTTGTCGATCTCGCCCAGACCCTCCAGGTGCCTTTGGCCGCCCATGATGACGCTACGATCGAGCATGTAGACGAGGCGGCGGCAGATGGATGCACCATCTCCGAGTTCCCGGTCACCCTGGTCTCTGCGCGTCGCGCCAATGCATTGGGAATGGGCATCTGCATGGGCGGCCCCAACCTGGTGCGCGGGGGATCCCACTCCGGCAATCTGAGCGCCCGAGATTGCGCAGAGGAGGGGCTACTCGACATTGTCGCCTCCGACTATGTCCCGCTTTCCATGCTGCGCTCCGCCTTCCTCCTGATGGAGATCCTCAAGTGGAGCCCTGAACGCGCCATCGCAACGGTCAGCGTAAACCCTGCGCGAAGCGTTGGTCTGCTGGACCGGGGTGAGATCGCTCCGGGTCAACGTGCCGACCTTGTGCGGGTGGCCAGGGGAACGGCCGGATGGCCTTCGCCGAGGGAGGTTTGGCGAGCCGGAGTGAGAGTGGCGTGACAGAGCGGTACGCTGTCTATTACGCACCTCGGCGTGACAGCCAGCTTTGGGACAAGGCGTCCGCATGGCTTGGTCGGGACGCATACGATGGCCGGTCGCTCCAGCGCCCGGACCTGCCGGGTCTCGAGGGTCTCGATCTCGACGCCTTGACCGCAGATCCACGGGGTTATGGATTCCATGCCACCCTGAAGGCACCCTTCGAATTGGCGGAGGATACCAACGAGGCGGAACTCATCGCCTTTGCAAGCGACTTCTCCGCCCGACGCCGCGCCTTTGAAGCGGAGATTGAAGCGGGGGCGATTGGAAGCTTCCAGGCTTTCCGCCTGAGGGATTCCAGCCCGGACATGGACGATCTTCATGCCGCCTGCGTCCGTGAATTCGATGTATTCCGCGCGCCCATCTCGGACTTTGACCTTGCGCGCCGCCGCCGGGCCGGTCTCAGCCCGACCGAGGATGAACGACTCGTCCGCTGGGGATATCCCTACATCTTCGAGGACTTTCGGTTCCATATGACGTTGACCGGGAGCCTGAGGGACCCGTCTCTCAGCGAACGGGTGCAGGCCGCGCTTTCAGCCTGGTTCCGCGATGAGGCGGGCCGGCATCTGTTTGATGGCGTGGCAATCTTCAAACAGGCGGATCGCTCCAGCCCCTTCGTCATCATCTCCCGGTCGGATTTCGCCTGAGCCCTCCCGGGCGGGGGCAAGGCTAGGTCGGCATCAGGATTCCCAGGAACCTCTCGACAGCGTCCTCAGGGGAGCCATCATTCCAAAGCTCGACGACATCGGGCCCAAAGATCTCGAACGCCATGGCGCGCTCAACTCGCGCCTCGATGTCTTCGGAACTCTCCCGTCCCCGGGCGACAAGTCGCGACCGAAGGACATCGGGAGCCGCCCGGACTGATACGATGACAAGGGAAGGGAAGCGGGCCCGGGCGTCGTCCAGAACGCCACGGGAAACGTTTGCCACAACCGTTTTCCCCTGACTGAGCATTTCCTCGATGAGGGCTGGAATACCGTACCCAAGCCCATGAGCCTTCCAGCTGAGGGCATAGGCACCCTGGGACTCGCGGCGGTCGAAGTCGATTTCGGTGACGGCTATGTGGTCCTCACCGCCCGCCTCCGCCGGTCGCGTGATCTCCCGGCGCGGGAAGACAACACTGGCCCCGGTTCGAGCCTTCGCGCCTTCGATCAAGGTATCCTTTCCGACCCCCGAAGGGCCGACCACAAGGACCAGCCTTCCGGTGTCAGGCGTGCTTTTCGACAAAGGCGTAAGCATCCAGGGTGCGGAAGTCCTCTAGGGCGCCTGCCAGCCTGTCGTGTTCCCAATCCCACCAGGCAAGCTGAAGCAGACCATCCTGTACGGCTTTTGGAAAGCGCTCCCGAAGGGGACGGGCTGGAACACCCGCGACGATGGTGAAGGGGGCTACGTCCTTCGAGACGACAGCCCCAGCGCCGACCACGGCGCCTGTACCGATGGAGACGCCTGCGAGAAGGGTCGCCCCATGGCCGATCCAGACATCATGGCCGAGGGTCACATGATGGGAACGCCGCCAATCGAAGAACTCATCATCGTCGGTATCCCCGAGATCGTAGGAGATCGCCCTGTAGCTGAAGTGATGCTGGGCGGCCCGCCAAGTCGGGTGATTACCCGGATTGATGCGGACATCCCGCGCTATCGAACAGAACTTGCCGATGGTCGTGAATGTCGCGCTCGAGTCCGTAACGATGTAGCTGTAGGCACCAAGAACGGTCTCGGACAGGGTGGTGCGGGCGCCGACCCTGGACCATTGCCCAAGAATGCTGTCGTGTACGCTCCCCTCAGGATCCACAAATGGCCATGGACCTTTGGCCTGGGCCAGTGGGTCTGCCAAACCTTGGAAGCGCTCCACATAGACGTCGCCCGGTGAAAGCGCCTGAGCGGCCAGCTTAAGTTTGCTCATGCGGCGACTTCCAAGCCGTCGTCGGATCCGATCGGGACGCCGCTGAGGCGACCGGCATAGATTCGCTCGACTTCCTCTGGAGACAGTCCGGAGGGGCAACCGTCAAAGATAATCCGGCCCTTGGACATGGCTACGATGCGCGAGCAATGGCGCCGCGCGATCTCCAGGCTGTGGAGGCTGACAAGCACGGGAATGCCGCGCGCCTTCGACGCTGTCTTCAGGGCTTCCATTACCGCCTCGGCGTTGATGGGGTCCAGGGAAGCGACCGGTTCATCGGCAAGTATGAGTTCGGGGTCCTGCATCAACGCCCGGGCGATGGCCACGCGCTGTTGCTGGCCTCCGGAAAGGGTGCCGGCGCGCTGTAGGGCTGCATGCACCATGTCCAGGGCTTCCAGCTCGCGGATCGCTCGGGCCCGGTCGGTCGCTGGGAAGTGCTTCACCAGGGAAGTCGCCAGAGGCCGCTCCGCCACCACGCCAATAAGGACGTTGGTGATGACATCCAGGCGAGGGGCCAGGTTGAACTGTTGAAAGATCATCGCGCACCGGCGACGCCAACGACGAAGGTCTCGCCCCCGCAGGTCGTAGATGGGCAGGCCGTCCCAGGACACAGTACCTGAGGACGCCGGGGTCAGCCTGTTGATCAGACGAAGCAGGGTTGATTTCCCCGAGCCTGATCGGCCGATGACGCCAACGATCTCTCCCCTGTCGATCCGGAGCGAGACGTTGTTCACGGCGACGGTCTCGCCGAATGTCTTTGTAAGTTCGGTCAGTTCCAGCAAACGATGACCTCCGGACAGCCAATCGGAAGGCTAACCTCGCCTAGTGAATTCCAGGTGACGATATGCGAGCCATCCGGACGACCAATCGCGGATTTGTGCCTGCGCCATTATCTCAGGGTGCGTCTCAGCCAGCCGGAAGCGGCATCAAGCAGGCTGACGGCCACGATGTAGAGTAGGATGATAAAGGCCACCTGATCGAAGGCAAAAACCCGGATTCGCTCTTCGAGCTCAAACCCGATCCCGCCGGCGCCAACGATCCCCAGTACCGCTGCATTACGGAAATTGCTTTCCAGGAAGTACAGGCACTGGCTGGCCATGATCGGAGCCATTTGGGGCGCGAGGCCAAACCGCAGTTCAAGTAGGGGTGGGGCCCCCGCCGCACGCGCGCCTTCCACGGGACCCGGGTCGCCATTCTCCAACGCTTCCGCGAACAGTTTGGAGAGGCTCGGAATATCAGCGGCCGCAAGCGCCAGTACCCCGCCGAACGGACCGAGGCCGAAGGCAGCGACAAAGATCAGGGCCCACACCAGGGCGGGAACGCCCCGGAAGATGTCCAAGCCCCGGCGATAGATGAAGTGGAAGACGGGGTTTCTCACGACGTTCTTCGCGCCGATGACGCCAAGCGGAATGGCCGCGATCACTCCAAGGCATGTGCCGGCAAGGGCCATGGCCAGGGTTTCCATGAGTGCAGCGAATATCCGGGAAAAATCGCCGCCGTCGCTTGGAGGAACCATGGCTACGAGGAACTGCCCGAGCTTTCCAAAGCCGGCCGCCATCCCTTTCGGCGAGAGACCCAGATCCATGATCATCGCGACAACCGCCGCAAGGCCCAGTGCGGTCCAAAGGATGCCCCGGACCAGACCCCAGTTCCCGGTCACCGGCCTGGGTTGGGCGGACATGACGCTCATGGCTCCCTGTCCTGCGAGAGAATGAGGCGATGGCGGATGGCTTCGGAGGTCAGGTCGATGACAAAGATCACAGCTACCAGGAGGAGCAGGATCGCAAGGTAGGTGCTGAACTCTGTGTAAGTGATCGCTCGCTGAAGTTCGAGGCCGATGCCGCCGGCCCCCACGATCCCAAGGGCCCCGGCTGCCGCGACGTTGCCTTCCAGCCGCAGCAGGCTGTAGGAGGCATAGTTGGGCAGCACCTGCGGGATAAGTCCAAAGCGTATCCGGGTCAGCAGGCCTGCGCCCGCCGCATCCAACGCCTCAAGTTGCCGCGGATCGACCTCTTCATTGATCTCCGCAAAGAGCTTGCCCAAACTGCCAACTGTGCTGACGGTAAGGGCGATAACCCCCGCTGTAGGACCCGCTCCGAAGGCCGCAACCAGTATGAGGGCGAGCACCAGGTCCGGGAGCGTCCGGATCACTTCCAGTGCCCTGCGGACAAAAAACCTGACAGGTGCCCAGGGCATTAGGTTCCGCGCGCACAGGAATGAGGCCAGGGTCGCGCCTACAGCGCCAAACACCGTGGCCAGAGCCGCCATCTCCAGGGTTTCGCGTATCGCGTCCAGCCACCTGGGCAGGTCGTAGAACCACGCGCTCAGGGAGCCTGGCGTCTCTGTACCTCGGAAGAGAACCTCGCCCCTGAGGTCCGGGACCAGGCGCGAGAGGAAATCAAGAATCCGGCGGGCAGGATCTCCGCCTATATCCGCCGTGAAAAACTGACTTTGATGGAAGGCCGCTGCAAGCAGAAGGCTGAAGATGAGTAGGCCGGCGCTGCTCCTCAGCCACTGCCTGCGAAGCTGCCGTCGCCGGGCGGTTTCGAAGTTCGCTATGGCGTCGTCTGGGCTCACCTCGAGGGCGCAGCCATTGCGGGCGACAGGGCTTCGGCTTCAGTCGGATCAAAACTCCCCGCCCCCGGCTTCAATGCCGAGGCGGCTGCGAAGGCCTCTGGAGACTCCAGGTGCATCGCGACATAGATCCCCACAAGTCGGTACCGGATCGGGGCGGGCATGTCCCGGCGCACTGCCAGCGCCGTCTTCGCCCGGGGCCGTCCTCGCCAGACGACTTTCAGGTCGCTGCATGGCTTCGCGGTTGGCGTATCCCCGCGACAGTTCCTCTCCCAGGCGTCCCCGTTGAGAACCAGGACATCGGCGCCGCGGGAACGTAACAACTGCGCAGCAGCGGCGGCGCTTTCGGCCTTGATTTCGCTCGAAAAGAAACCCTTTCCCGCCCCATGGTCGTAGAGTGCCGCGCGCGGGCCGGTGAAGTCGTACGTTGCGGAACCCGCGAACACGGCTCTGCGACCCTTCAGGTCCGCAAAGGACGTGATCCCGGATGCTGCCGCGACTGCGACGACGACTGGGACCCGGCCGAGCTCGCCCTTCGGGGTCACGGTCAGGATGGCGCGGACCTTGTCCGCGGCAAGGGCGTAGGACCCCGGGTCAAGTTCCGCCATATCTACACTTCCGCCGGCCAGGGCCGCGGCGGCGGAGCGCTTGTCCGCGAGCGGGCAGTCAAGAACCTGAACACCGAGACGTGTGGAAAGCAGTTGGTGAAGGCTTACCATGCTAGGTGGCGCGCCATTAGGCAGGGGGCGGCAGGCACCAGCAGCCCCTAGGCTCCCCAGTCGGAAGGGGTCTGCATGGACTGAGTTGGGAGCCAGGAGGAAAATCGACGCAACTACCAAAAGTGCTCTCATTTTCCTTCTCCCGGCCGTCCGCCCCTGCGACGTTCGGCCGCGTCTGCATTGCGCAGGCGGATAATCTCGGAATAGTAACTCCGGTCGATCGCCATGAAGGAGGATCCCTCAGGCTGCCCGATCTCGGACCAGAGGTCGGGTTCGTCGTAGGCCATGGAGGCCATGGCCCCTCGCAGAAGGTCGATGTCCTCCTGGGGTCGGTCCGTCCGAACCACGATGGAGGTGTCTGGAATCGGCCCCAGTACCCAGAGGATCCTGAAGTCCTTGATGTTTACCAGACCGCGAGCGGCCATGGTGTAGATCGACCCTGTGGTGAAACCATGCTCAGGGTCGCCGCCAGCGACCTGCACAAACGTGGCGTCAAACTGCCCGTTGGCCAGGGCCATTACGGACTGTGTATGGCCTCCGGCAAATGTCGTTTTCGAGAAGAAGCTCTCAGGATCAATGCCAGCTTCCCTCATCTTCGCTCTGGGGAAAAGGTAGCCAGAGGTCGAATTGAAGTCGACATATCCCAGGGTCTTACCCCGCAGATCCTGCAGCTTACGGTAGGGGCTATCCGCGCGGACGATGAGCGCCGAGTAGTATCCCGTTCCGCCATCGGCATGACGAACGGTGAGGATCGGGGCGATCTTGTCTCCGACCTGGGCATCCGCATTCGCGTAGGCGGCGCCGGCCAGGGTGGCGACATCGACCTGTCCGGAGGCGAGGGCCTGAATGACTCCGTTGTAGTCGGAGGCCTCGAACAGCTTCACCGGGCGCCCAGTTACCTTCGCAAGATAGCTCTGGTAACCATCGCGTCGCTTCACCAGGGCGGGATCATTGTTTGAGCCCTGAATCGAGAGGCGAAGCTCACGATCCGCTGTTTCCGGTGCGCGGCCACAGGCGGACAGCCCTGCGAGAACGCCCCCCATAAAGAGCAGGCAAACCAGTCGTCGCATCCTGGGGGTCACCGATTACAGCCAATGCGTGAACGAGGTTCGGGATGTCTTGTTGGCTCAGGCTGATGTCGCGGATGTGACGAAGGCCGGCACGCAAGCTCAACCTATTCAGGATTTGTGGGACTCAGGCGGCTTGTCCACAGCCGGCCGCAGCGCCCCCTGTCGCCTTCGGGGTGGTCGATCCCAGTCGCTACCAGAACCCTCGGGCACTGTACCTCGTTACCTGGGCGCAGACCGGAGTTCACGCCGGGCACAACTTCCTGGGTTGTGCCATCTCCAAAAAAGAAAACCGGCGGAGCCAGATGACTCCGCCGGTGATTTGCGCGGATGCGCGGGGGATTACATCTTCACAGAGAACTCGATGCCGAAGGTCCGGGGCTCATTGAAGAACCCAGCGGTGCCGAAGCGGGGGTCCAGGAACTTCACGAAGACATGCTGGTCGTCGAACAGGTTCCGCGACCAGAGGGAGACAGAGGCCGTTCCACTGCCCACGGGAATGTCGGCGAGGGCGATGCGCGCGTTCACGATGAAGGAGGAGTCGCCCTTGGGCTGCTTGATAGTCACAGCGCGGGTCACGGGATCATACGCCACGTCGGTGTAGTTGGCGTAGTAGCCGTCGCTGTAGTTGGCGTCGATGTGAGCCACGAGGCTCATCTCGCCGAGTGGACGCTCATAATCGAGAGCGACACTGCCCGACGTCTCAGGCGTGTAGACCTGATAGATTGGGACCGGAACGGTGATGAATTGGCCGTTCCCTTGACGGAAGGGGTTCACAGTCGCCGGGATTTCAACCTTGTTGTAAGCGTAGCCGGCCGAGAGGGTCAGTTCTTCAGTAACCGCGAAGGTGAAGTCGACTTCGACGCCCTGGAGCTTGCCCGTGCCCGGAGCGTTGATCGTCTCGCTCGTGGTCCGCTGCGTCTGGAGCAGGGCGCCCGTCACCGGGTCGGTCTGGACGTACTGGGCGAAGAAATCGAGCTGGATGTCCTCGTACTTTCCGTCATAGGCCGCAAAATTCAGGCGGGCCCGGCGATCCAGGAACTCAAGCTTGGCGCCCACCTCGGTCATGGTGACGGTCTCGGGGTCGAAGGGCTGGTACCTGAGGGAACGCGAGTTGGCGCCTCCCGACTTGTAGCCCGTCGAATAGCGCGCGTAGACCATCAGGTCGTCCGAGACGTCATAGGCGAAGTTCACGATCGGGTCGAAGCGATCCCAGGAACTGTTCATCGGAGGCGGCGACAGCAGGCCGCCGACAACCTGGCCTTCCGAGCCCGCTGGGAAGTTGACGCCATTGACGGTCAGCATCCGGCCGCTCTTCTCGTCCTTGGTCCAGCGGCCGCCGAGGGTCACGTGCAGGGCGTCGTTGAAGATCGGCGGTGTGTAGGTCGCCTGGCCGAAGGCGCCCATGCTCTTGGTCGTCACCTCGCTCGCCCGGTCGATGCGCTGGGCGAGATAGTCAATGGCCCGCGACACGCCAGCGACCCCGGTGGCGTCGGTGAAGGTGTCAGTCGCGAAGGCCCGCGCATTGTCGGTGACGTGCTCGCGATAGTAGAGCGCGCCGGCCACCCACTTCAGGCGCTCGGTCTCGCCGATGAGCTGGAACTCCTGGCTCAGCTGGTCCTGCGTGAAGAGGGCGAGGCTGAAGCGGCCGTAATCCCGGTTCAAGAAAGTGGTCGCAGGCGGGATCAGGAAGGCACCAGCTGACTGCGACGCCGAGCCGTTGTCCCATTGGTCCTGCTTGAGGTCGCGATAGGAGGAAATCGACTTGAACCTCAGGCCCTCCGAGATTTCCCAGTCGGCGGTCAGGCGGTGGCCAGAGGTGATGCCGATGCTCTCGAGTTGGGCCACGCCCAGGGTCGCCGTGTCGATGCGCTTGGTGCTGACGGTGTTTCCGGCCGACGGCGCGAAGGACCCGGGATAACGCTCAAGGAACTGCTGATAGAGGGTGGTGGTGGCGTCGTAGGCGTTATCGTAGGCGTAGTCGAAGGTCAGGAAGGAGGTCGGCTCCCACAGGGTGCGGATGCGCATGGCCCGCTTCGCGACGCCGCCGAAGTCCTCAGCTTGGGGCCGGGGATTGCTGACCCAGCCGTCGCGGGAGGTCAGGATGCCGTCCACCTTGACCGAGACACCGGAAAACTCCGGAAGGTCCACGTGCAGTTCGCCAGTGTAGCTGCCGTAGTTGCCGACGCCGCCCTTGGCCATAAGCCCAAACTCGCCCTTTGGCTTTCTGGTGGTGATCGAGACCGCGCCGCCTTCGGTGTTGCGCCCAAACAGGGTGCCCTGCGGCCCCTTCAGGACTTCGATGCTCTCCACGTCGTACATTGCGGCGCCCAGGCCCTGGGGTCGGCCCATGTAGACACCGTCGACATAGACGCCGACGCCCTGGTCTCGGGCAGGCTGGTTGGAGTCGGACAAGACGCCGATCCCGCGGATATTCATGATCAGAGCGCCCGGACGGGAGAAGAACGGCGCCACCTTCAGCGAGGGAATGGCACCATCGCCGAGGTCGACAAGCGAATAGATATGGCGATCTTCAACTGCGGTCGCAGACATGACCGAGATCGCGATGGGCGTATCCTGCAGGTTCTCTGTCCGCTTTTGGGCCGTGACGATGACCTCCTCCAGGGCGATGCCCTCGGCGTCCGCCGCTTCGGCGCTGGGCGCCGCCAGGGCTGGCGCGGCTCCTGCGGCAATGATCGCAATAAGGCTGGTCGCAGCTAGAAACTTGGTCACACGCATTTTCGCGTCCTCCAGGGATGATGCGCCGTGGATGACGGCCGGGCGCGACAGATGAGTGATCTTCCCGCTACCTTTTGGTGTCGGTTTGGCTTGGATTCCGCGACGCAGCATTCCGGCCACATAGACCCCATGGCGCGACGCTCGGCGGACAGAGAAGCGTTGAGCGTCAGTCGGGTCTGGAGCGCCCGCCCATTCGCGAACCTCCGCCGTGGGACATTGGATCCAGCAGTTTTGTGCAGACGCCCGTCAGTTCAAGGACCGGGAGGGAACCTGGGGAGCGGCCTGCCTCGGGGCCGTCGGCCCCGTCACTCCCCGCCGTTGCCGGTCATCAGGCGGGCCAGGGCCTGGCCAGAGTCCCAGGCGCACTCGACCCGGGGGCCAGCCAGCCAGTCTCCGCAGCAGCCCAGCCGGGCCGCATCCGACCAAAGGGCCAGATCGGAGCCCGCGGACGACCGGGCGTAGCGCCAGCGGTGGGCCTGGAGGGCGACTGGCTTCGGGAGGGGCGCGTCAATGCGCTTGGCGAAGGCCGCCAGCAGGGCCTGGCCTACGGCCTCAGCCGTGTCCTCAAGATGATGTCGGGACCAGTCCGGGCCGGCCTGGAGCACCCAGGCCTCTGGCCCCCCGCGTCCTGGCTTGGCGCTGTTCCGCGCCGCCCAGCCGAGGACCCCGTCCTCGCCCAGGGTGTCGGCAGCGACAGGCAGGCGCTCGCCGAAGGCCGCCATCACGGTCCAGCACGGAGCGGTCTGCGAGGCGGCGGCGCGCGCCGCCAGGTCTGCATCCCATCCTGCAAGCAGGGCGGCGGCCTGCTCTGCCGGCAGGGCCAGGACGACGGAATCGAAGGGCCCCGAAACGCCCTCAGGCGTCTTCAGCCGCCAGGCATCCCCATCGCGGGAAAGGGCCTCCACCGTCGTGCTCCAGGCGATCGACGGGCCTTCGGCGAGGGCCTTCACGGGCGTATTCATGCTGGGGACCCCGACCCAGGCCTCGGGACCCGCCGCCGGCCAGGGAGCGGCGAGCCCCTCCGCAGCCCAGCGGGCGACCTCGGCGCGGAAGCCGTCGCCGCGGGCCGTGAAGTACTGGGCACCGTGGTCGAAGCTGACCGTCCCCAAGGGTGTGTCGACCCGACGAGTCGACATCCGGCCTCCGGGTCCCCGGGCCTTGTCGAAGAGCTCGACCTCCGCCCCCGCGCGGCGGAGGGATCCGGCACAGGACAGGCCGGAGAGGCCCGCCCCCACGATGGCGATGCGACGACTGCTCAGGTTCATCTCTCCACCCTGGCCCCGTGACCCGGGGTCAGGTCAACACCTGTCCGGGGCCCGCCATGTCGCCGTGTCAGGGTTCAATAGGCCGCAGGGCTCCCGGGATACCGCTGTGGACCTCCTCAGAGGCGAACCCGCGCACATCGATGAACCGGGCATCCGAGGCCATGGCCTCGGCGAGGTCGTTAAACATCGAGACAAGATCGGGATGCCAGGGTGCGAACGTCGTCCGGAACCAGCTCGTCTGGAACGGGTAACCTGCAGTTTGCGCCGACAAGGGTCGCCCCCGTGTCCCCGCCGACCAGTCATACTGTCGGAGGCTCACTTCGGTAGACGTTTTCCGCTGAACCCCTGCTCACAGGTCAGAACCGGGCCAGGACCCTGGCCACCAGGCGGATATCTCCGGCCTGGGTCCGCGGGCCATCCGTAAGTGCGGCACCCAGGGTGGCCTCGACGCTCACCCGCTCCAGGAGGTCCGCAGAGGCGGCGACGCCGACGCCTGCGAGGTTCAGGTCGTCCTCTCCGGGGGCCCCTTCGCCCCAGGCGGCGTCGAAGAATGCAGAGGTCCTGAGTTCGGGGCCGCGCGCGGATAGCCCGAAGGGCTGGAACTGATACTCCGCCTGGAGGACGGCAGCCCGGTCGCTGGCACCGTCATCGTAGGAGAAGGCTCGAGAGCCGCCCTGTCCGCCCAATCCCATCTGTTCCGTCCGGGGCAGGGCATCCCCGGTGACCTGAACGCGGACAAGGCCGGAGAGGGTGGCTCCGCCGGTCAGGTTGCGACTGCTTCGGAGGGCAGCAATGAGATAGGCGTAGCGCGCGCTGGCCATCCGGCCCTGGGTGACCAGGCGCATGCGCTCGTCGCTGTTCGCGTCGCCGATGCCCCCGGGTGAGACGCGGAAGGCCGCCTCGAACTGGTTCGCGCCGCGCCTTCCATAGTTCGTCACGGAGTACCCGACCACCGCCTGGTAGACATTGTAGGCGGTCGAGTTGACCCGGATGTCGTCGAAGTTCACCACGGAAACCTGCCGTCGGGCCTCGATGCCCAGGCGGACATCGCTCGGGGGCAAGGGGGCGTCCATCAGGTCCGAAAGGGCGATCCTGTAGCCGATGCCGGCCTCGGCGACGGTCTCCTCTATATTGAAGACATCGACCGCCTGGTGTGTCTGGACCCAGTTTACCGTCAGGTCGGCCTCGCTGCGTGCCGTGACGGGAAGTGAGCCCTGCAGGGCATGGGAGAGATACCCCCTGTCCGCCCGGCCTCCGATGTCCTCCGGGGAGATCGTGAACTGGTAGGCCGCCATGCCATTGCCCAGCAGGGGCCCCCCGGCCTGGATGCCCGCGAAGACCCGGTTCCAGCCCGTGCTCTCCGAACCGGTGTTGCCTGCCCCACCGTACCCCTGGACGGGCCGGGATCTGCGGGTCTCGAGCAGGAGGTCGGTCTGGCCCGTCTGTACGCCCGGTCGGAAACTCGCCTCCGTATTTCGGAAGGGCGTACGGTTCAGCCACAGAATATCTTCCTGGAGGCGCGGCAGGTAGACCGGGTCTCCCGGACCGAGTCGGAGGCCCGCGCTGATCTCATCGAACGTGTCCAGCGGCCTGGCCTCGAGCCGGCCGACCCGGAACTCAAGCACTCGCAGGTGGAGTCTGCCTTCCGTCACATTCTGCGGAGGCGTCGACACGGCGACGAAGGGATAGCCCTTGTCCTGGTAGATGGCCGCTATGTCCGACTGGATGGCGGCGATCCGGGTGGGAGACATCGGACGCCCGGCATGGCGCGCCAGGACCGCCGACAGCTCGTCGGGCGACACCCTGATGCCCTCGCCGACGAGGACGGAGGTTTCGCCTAGCCGTTGAGGTGGCTCGGCGGACGTCGATATCGTCAACCCCCGCAGCGCCGGCCCTGTCTCGGTCACGGCGTTGGGCGGGCTTCCGGTCTCCGGACCCGGAACCGTGGGTGCCGCCGGTCGCTTTGACGGGGGGGTATTGCGCTCGATGGCCTGCGACAAAGCCTGGCCTGGCAGGCTCATGGCGAGCAGACAGGCCGACAGGACAGCGCCTGACGCTGAGCGGGTGAGGTTGAGTTTCAACATTTAATCCTGGGTGTCAGTTCCCTGCGCCGCCATCCAGCGGCTCCTCGCAGGAAACCGAGCCGTCTTGTGCATCCGGGTCGTCTGTACAGTTTGTCAATCTGGAGAGCGACCGGTCGTTGAAGATGGCTGGGGGGGCTGTGATGGAACCCGGTGTCTCAACGATGATCGGAATGATCGGGGTCTCGAAGGGCTTGGGGCGCACCTCGAACTGGCCGTTGGTGAAGTT
>Ga0079301_1000597_pt1 | contig 17501 bp, 10 predicted proteins | sample Wag4_2014_7_11_3_FD_74797 | JGI IMG/M metagenome (GOLD analysis project Ga0079301, IMG submission 74797) | Fresh water mixed with fracking chemicals microbial communities from Ohio, USA - Utica-2 Time Series FC 2014_7_11 | ecosystem: Engineered > Industrial production > Chemical products > Input... | reverse complement strand
CGAGCCCTGGAGCTTCGCCTTCGACGAGATGGAGACGTTTGAGGAGAACCGTCTGCACAAGCCGCTGACGGTGCCGACGCTCGTCCACCAGACCAGCATGTATGTCGTCGACCTGGAGGTGGGACGCCTGGCGTCGCGCAATCGCAAGAAGGCCGTCGAGCAGGGGCGGGAGCTGCGCATCTCGGAGTCGCGTCTGGCGTGCCAGCAGGTGCTCTTTCGGTTCGGCCGCGAGATGCGTGGGAAGACGGGCATGACGCTGCGGACCGATCGCAAGCCGGGTTACATCAAGTGGATCAAGAAGTTCGCGCCGTGCGTCAAGGCGCATAGTCGCACGAGCAGCAAGGTGCGCCGGAACCCTGATAATCCGCTGGCGCGAGTGAACTTGACCTTCGCGATGATGCGCGACGGGCTGTCGCGGCTGGTGCGGAGGAACTGGGCGTACAGCAAGTGCCGGCACAAGCTGAAGCGGCACCTGTGGATCTGGGTGACATGGCGCAACTATGTGCGGCAGTTCACGAACCGCGATCGGTGGAACTCGCCGGCGAGCGTGTTGGGGATCGAGCTACGGCGCCTGGAGCTGCATGAGGTGCTAGCCAAGCGGCAGTTCGGAGCGTGGTGTACGAAGGCGGGGTATGGGAGGTTCGTCAGCCAAACTTGACAGAGTCAAGGAAGCTTGACGCCAAAAATAGAGGCCACGGAGAGGTCCGCAGCCCTGGGTTTGCACACTGGTCTGGGCCAGTATCACCTAGCGCCTCCCAAACCCCGTCTCCAACACCTCCAACCCCATCATCACAATCCTCCCCACCACCCCCAGACTCTCCTCCGAACACCTCTCCGGCGTATCAAGCTCCGTATGCCAATACGAATTCCCCGGCCCGTAGCTGAAGTCAATCAGGTCCACGGCGGGGATCCCCACCTGCATGAACGAGATGTGGTCGTCGCGCACATCCATGGACGGGCCGTCCACATACTTGCCGAGGCCGTTCTTGCGCGCTGTGCCGTGGAAGATCTCGAGCAGGCGTTTATCTGAGTAGACATCGCGTGTCAGCCGCAGGTCGGCATCGCCGACCATGTCGAGGAGTACGAAAGCACGTACGCGTTCGGCTTGGCCGGAATCACGCAGTTTGCGGGCGTGGAACCGGGAGCCGTAAGTGTTGTCCGGATCGATCCACTGTTCGCGTACGGCTTCCTCACCGTCGATGAAAAGGAATCGGTAGGTGGGGCCGCGTTGTTTGCCGGTGGCTAATGTGCGGGCCACTTCCAAGAGCACGGCGGTGTTCGAAGCGGCGTCGTTGGCACCGACGAAGCGGAAGGGGAGGCGCTTGGTGTCGTAGTGCGAGCCCATGATCACCATGTCTGTGCCGCTGCCAGGAAGATCGGCGTAGACATTGACGAACTGGATCTTGCCGGCGGGAGTGAGGTCCTCGAAAGACTCGCGCAGGGGCTTGAGTCCTACGGCTTGCAGTTCGCGCTCGATCAGGCGTCGGTTGGCTTCGGCACCTTCCGAGCCTGCGGGGCGCGGGCCGATGTCGACTTGCTCGAGCAGCAACTTCCAAGCACGACTCTGGTCGAAGGTCACTTGGGTGCCAGCGGGTGTGGGGTCGGAAAGGCCTTGCTCGCGGCAGGAAGCTAGAGCTAGGGCGCACAGGAACGGCAGGAGGCAGCGGTCCATGGGGCACAGGGTAAGGTGGCGTGCGTTGGGTTGCTTGGTGGAGTGGGCTCGCGGCCTTAAGTGGCTTTGCAGTAATGGATTACGCGCTCTCTCGCTGCTCTCCCAGACCTGCGCCCAGCGTCCCACAGGCAGGCAGACGCGCCTGGGCCCATTACGCCCACGGCGAAATCGGTCGATGTACCTACACGAGTGGCCCCGTTTCCGCCTGACCCGCACGCGCCCCGCGTGCCCTGATCACGAGCTGTACCCATGACCGACGCACGTCCGTCTCTGCACGACCTGGTTGAGACGCGTCTCCGTGAGGCGACCTGTCCAGTACTTTGGACAGGTTCCTTTCGCGAGTACCTGCAACTGGTGGATCGTGATCCGCGGCCGGTGCGCAATGCGTGGCAGCGACTGGCGGACATGATCGAGAGTCATGGTTCCACTCGTCTCTCTTCGGGGCGCCTGCGTTGGAAGTTGTTCGATGACCCGTTTCACAACGGCGAAGACGCAGTCTTGGGCCTTGAGGAGCCGTTGTGTGACTTGGTCAAGACCATTCGAGCTGGAGCTCGAGGGCTTGGGCCAGAGCGCCGCGTGCTTTTGCTCCATGGCCCCGTGGGCAGTGCGAAGAGCACGATCGCGCGCTTGTTGAAGCGCGGTCTAGAGCACTACTCGCGCAGTGATGCTGGAGCGTTGTACACCTTTGATTGGTTAGTCGATGGACAGGTCATTCCGTCTGCGATGAACCAAGAGCCACTGGTGTTGCTGCCTCACGAAGCTCGTCGAGCAGCAGAGGAGCGACTGACGCGCACACTGCACAACGAGTATCGCTTGCGCGTCGATGGCGAACTGGATCCTGTCTCGCGTTGGTGGGCGAACGAGCTAGCCCAGCGCTACGATGGCGATTGGCACAAGGTGCTTGAGCATGTACGCGTGCGTCGACTGGTTTTGTCAGAGAAGGACCGCGTGGGGATCGGGACCTTTCAGCCCAAGGATGAGAAGAACCAAGATTCGACCGAGTTGACCGGTGATCTCAATTATCGCCGGATCGCTGAGTATGGCTCGGACTCGGATCCGCGCGCGTTCAACTTTGATGGGGAGTTCAACGTGGCCAATCGTGGCCTAGTTGAGTTCGTGGAAGTGCTCAAGCTCGATGTCGCCTTCCTCTATGACTTGCTGGGTGCAACGCAGGAGCATGTCATTAAGCCACGCAAATTCGCCCAAGTGTCCATCGATGAGGTAATCCTCGGGCATACGAACGAGCCTGAGTACAAGAAGCTGGTCTCAAACGATCTGATGGAGGCTTTCCGTGACCGCACCATCAAGATCGATGTACCGTACAACCTCGCATGGCGTGATGAGATCGCCATTCATCGCCGTCGGTTCGTCGAGCGAGGCGTCCCCGGTCGTGTGATCGCGCCTCATGCGGTTGAGATGGCTGCGCTGTGGGCCGTTCTGACGCGTCTTGAGGATCCCACGCACCCGTCACTCACTCTCGTACAGAAAGCCAAGCTCTACGACGGGCGCGAGCTGCAAGGTTGGACTCGTGAAGCCGTACATGAATTGCAAGAAGCCCATCCGCGCGAGGGCTTGTCGGGTATCAGTCCACGCTATGTGCAGGACCGCATCGCTGCCGTGCTGGCTGGGGATGCTCCAGTGGTGTGCGCAGACGATGTGCTGGATGAAATCGAGCGCGGCCTTCGTCATCACTCGTTGATCTCCAACGAGGATGTGCGCAAGCGTTGCATGCAACTCGTGGCTGTGGTGCGTGAAGTACACGAAGAGATCATCAAACGCGAGGTACAGGCAGCCGTCACCGCAGATCCCGAAGCGATTGAAGTGCTGTGCGGCAAGTACATCGACAACGTCAAAGCCTGGGTAACGCGCGAGAAAGTTGTTGATGGTCGAGGCCGCGAGTCTGAACCCGACGAGCGATTGATGCGTGCCATCGAGGAGAAGATCGACATCCCCGAAGCGCGCAAGGCTGACTTCCGGCATGAATTGCTGAACTACATCGCGGCTGTGCAGGCGGATGGTCGTACCTTTGATTATCGCGAGAATGCTCGCCTTGTGCGTGCCCTCGAAACCAAGGTCTTTGAGGACCGCCGTGACTGCATCCAGTTGACTAGCTTGGTGTCTACGGTCGTGGATCCCGATGCATTAGCCAAGATCGCAGTCATCCGCGAACGATTGGTGCGTGACTTTGGGTATGACAGCGCGAGTGCTGAACGAGTGCTGCAGCATGTAGCTGGCCTCTTTGCGCGTGGTGAAAGCAAACCAACGCAACAGGCGGCCTGACAACCCATGGGTATGCACCGCATCGAGCAAGACCGCGCGCGCTTCCGCGACATTGTTCGTGGACGGTTGCGAAAGGACTTGCGTCGCTACCTTACGAGTACCGAGCTGCTCGGCCGCCGTGGGGAGCATGCGGTATCCATCCCTGTGCCTCAAATCGAACTACCGCGGCTGCGCTTCGGTGACAACGGAGGTGGAGGTGGAGGTGAAGGTGATGGCAGTGGCGAAGGCGACGAACAAGGATCGGCGAGTGAACGTAGCCAAGATGCCGCAGGGGAGGCGGGAGCGGAGCCTGGCACGCACATCGTAGAAGTGGATGTCGAGCTAGAGGAATTGGCCGAGATGCTCGGTCGCGAGTTGCAGCTGCCACGCATCGAGCCGCGCGGTGATCGGGCACTCAAGGTCGCTGGTGGTCGTTGGAGCGGTGTCTCGGAGCATGGACCACGCTCCTTGCGTCACTTCAAGCGCACCTACCGCAATGCTCTGCAACGCACCATTGCCTCTGGCGCGTGGGACCCGTTGGATCCGCGCGTGGTTCCGCTGCCGCGTGACGAACGCTTTCGTCTCAAACGTCCCGTTGAAGAGCCCGAGGCCTCCGCCGTCGTGTTCCATGTGATGGATGTGTCCGGATCCATGGGCCGTGAGCAAAAGGAGATCGTGCGCATCAAGGCCTTCTGGATTGATACATGGTTGCGCAGCCAATACGCGAATCTCGAAGTCGTGTACATCGTGCATGACGCCGTTGCCAAGGTTGTCGACCAGCACAGTTTCTTTCATCTGCGTGAATCCGGCGGCACCAAGATCAGCTCGGCCTATGAGCTGCTGTTGGAGCAGATTCAGGCTCGCTATCGCCCCGAGGATTGGAACATCTACCCGTTTCACTACTCGGATGGCGACAACTGGTCCGCGCGTGATACGGATCGCTGCATCGCGTTGCTGCAAGACGAGCTTCTTCCGCGCGTGAATCAGTTTGGCTACGGCCAAGTCAAGAGCGCTTACGGCTCCGGTCAGTTCAAGAAGGACTTGGACCTTGCCTTGGGTTCCGATGATCGCCTTGTCACGGCCAGCGTAGATGACCGCGAAGGTGTGCCCGACGCGATGCGCGCCTTCTTGGGGCGAGGACGCTGACATGTCGCACTGGCAAGAACCGGAAGCACTGCCGCAACGCTTGGAAGGGCAGCGCAAGCGCATCGAACAGTTGGCGCGTGCACGCGGGCTCGACTTCTTCGAGACGCGCTTCGTCATGCTGGACGCGACGGATGTGAATGCTGTCGCCGCCTATGGTGGTTTCCCTGTGCGGCATCCTTCGTGGCGCTTTGGTATGGAGTGGGAGCGCCTCGAGAAAGGCCGCGAGTGGGGCCTTTCCAAGATCTACGAACTCGTCGTCAACAACGATCCCGCATGGGCTTATCTCGTACGCGGCAACAGCGAAATGGAGCAGAAGTTGGTCATGGCGCATGTCTATGGCCATGTGGACTTCTTCAAGCACAACATCTGGTTCCAGCCTACGGACCGTTCGATGGTGGACACCATGGCGAGTCATGGCGCGCTCGTGCGTGCGCTTGTCGACGAACATGGTCATGACGCCATCGAGAACTTCATGGATGTGGCGCTCTCGCTAGACAACTTGGTTGATCCATGGCTGCCGATGCGCGAGCGTCTGCGCACCCCGCAACATTCTGCGGTGCGTGCTGGTGCGCCCGCATTGGACTTGGAAACGGTGCGGCGGCGTTCGATGGTGGTGGAGGAGCACCTGCCCACCTTCGATGTGTTGGGCTACTTGGTCGATCGTGCGCCCTTGCTGGCGTGGCAACGAGAACTGTTGCGCATGGTGCGTGCGGAAGCGCACTACTTCATGCCGCAACGCTTGACCAAGATCATGAACGAGGGCTGGGCCAGTTATTGGCATTCCAAGCTCTTGACCGGTGGCATCTTGAATGCGAGCGAGATCATCGACTTCGCGGATTGTCACTCCGGTGCCACAGCTGCTCCTGCTGGCCGCTTGAACCCGTACAAGTTGGGCATCGAGCTCTATCGTCATGCCGAGCGCAGAGGATTGGACATCTTCCGCCTGCGGCGTGCGCATCACGATGTGACCTTGCTGGATGAGCTCGTCGATGAGGAGTTCGCACACAGTGTGGAGCTCTTCGCGCCACGCAAGGGGCCGGACGGCAAGCTCATCAGTTGGCGTGAGACCAAGGAGCTATTGTTGCGCGAGTTGTCCAACGGCGGTCTGCCGCGCATCGAACTCGTAGAGGACAACCATCTGCAGCGGGGCGAGCTGCTCCTCCGTCATCACCATGACGGGCGTGATCTCGACAGCGCGGCAGCTCAACGCACGCTGGCCGGTTTGGCCTCGGTGTGGGGGCGGGGAGTGCACTTGGACACCGAGCTCAAGGGCACCCCGCTGCGTCACAGCGCCGCTCCCGAGGCCTTACGAGCCGCTTCATGAAGACTTCACATGGTTTCTGGCGGAATCTTGCCCCGTTGGCGAGTGCTCTGTCGGAAGCGCCCATGTCGAACGGGTCTCCCGGCCCGAGATGGAAGCTAAGCGAGAGCCTGAGAGAGAGACTGGAGAGGCTGCACGAAGGTCAGAGCGCGTGCAGACGAGTAGCGAAGGACTGGAATGGAGACGGACGGGAGACCCTCGACACTGCGCTGTCGATCCGTAGGCTTTCGTAAAGGCCATGGAGTCCGTGCGCGTGTCGATCTGCTTGCCTACATGGCAAGGTGCCGCTGACCTGCAGCGTCTGCTGCCTGTATTGCGGAGTCAGCGCGTGGATGGCGGCGTTGAGCTGGTGGCCATCGACTCTGATTCCACTGATGGCACGCGCGAGTTGTTGCTGGCCCATGGTGTGCGCGTCGAGCGCATTGCGCAACGCGACTTCGGGCATGGCCGCACGCGGAACGCCTTGGCGCACATGGCGTGTGGCGAGGTGCTGGTGTACTTGTCACAAGATGCACTGCCACAAGGTGATGACTTTGTCGCGAAGCTAGTGCGCAGTCTGTCGGACGCGCGCGTCGCCGCAGTGACTGCCCGCATTGTGCCGCCTGAACACTTGGACCCTTTGACACGCCGTACGGTGTTGGATGCCCCGCAAGCAGGAGCGCTACCACGGCGGTATGCATGGCAGGGGAGCGGCTCTTGCGAAAGTGTTGCGCACTTGGATCCCGGTGAGCGCGCGGCACGCGTGGGGTTCGACAATGTCGCCGCTGCGTACAAGGGCGCGGTGCTGCGCAGTCTGCCTTTCCCGGATGTGGCCTTTGGCGAAGATGCGGCTTGGGCTGAGCTAGCCTTGCGGGCCGGACATGAGTTGGGCTTCGAGCCTGAGGCGGTGGTGCTGCACGCCCATCAGTACAGTCCAAAGGCCGCCTGGGCGCGCTGGCGCACAGACGCCGCCTTTCAGCGGACCCACCTCGGCCGGCGCGTACGGCCCACTCTGTGGAGCGCCTTGAAGGGCTACGGCTATGAACTGCGCCGGGACTGGGCCTACTTGCAGGGTACAGGGCTGTGGCGCTACCTGCCGCAGGCCATGATCCTGCGCGGGGCCCAAGTTGGCGGCGCTTGGGCCGGAAGTCGTGGGCGAATCGGCCCCTCGAGCATGGCGTCGAGTGTGGGCACAGGCGCACAATAGCCGATAGAAACGACCCTCCCCATGCGGCCGATCCGAAGCGTCTCTGTGCTGATGCCCACCTGGCAGGGCATCGAGTTTCTTGACCGAGTGTTGACGGCGCTCGCGGCCCAGCGCTGCGAAGTGTCGTGGGACTTCTTGGCCATCGATTCCGGTTCTACGGACGGGACTCTGGAGTTGTTCGCTGCTTGGGCACCACGCTTTCCGGTGCCGTTGCGAGTGCAGAGCATCGACAAGAGTGAGTTCGATCATGGTGACACGCGCAACCTTTTGGCTGCGCGCTCGCAGGGTGACCTGCTGGTGTACTTGACACAGGATGCGATTCCCTCGGACGAGCGCTGGTTAGCGAAGTTGGTCGCTAACTTTGACGCGCCCGGGGTAGCGGCTGCGTATTGCCGTAATGTCCCGCGACCGGATGCGTGGCCGCTAACGAAGATCTTCTCGGCGGGCGACCCCGGCTACACCGCAGGTCGGCGCGAGACGCACTTGCCTGCGCCTGAGGAGTACGCGCGTATGGATGCTCATACCAAGCGCGTGCTGTACAACTTCAATGATGTCGCCAGTGCTGTGCGACGCGAAGTGTGGGAGTTGCATCCCTTTCCGCGCACTTGGTTTGGCGAGGACATCTTGCTGGCGCGTGCGTTGCTGGAAGCGGGTCACACCGTTGTCTATGACGATCAAGCCTGCGTTGAGCACAGCCACGACTACGGTGTTGAGGAGACGCGCGCGCGGGCGCGCATTGACGGGCGTTTCAACGCGGAGTGGCTGGATCGCGTGTGTGTGGCTTCCAAGCATGATGCCACCGTCTTGACCGCACGCTTGTTGGAGTCTGATCGCGCAGCTCTGCGCTTGTTGCAACTTTCCGATGCGGAGTATGGTCGTCAGTTGCAGCTGGCCGCTGAACTGCGCGCTGCTGCGTTTGAGGGTTTGTGGGAAGGCGGTCGTGTGGACGCGCGTCGCGGTGCCACGCAAGTGCTGCGTGCCACGAAGCTCAAGATCCTGTATGTGTTGCACGGCTTCCCGCCGGACACTTGGGCCGGCACGGAGGTCTACACGCTCAATCTGGCCAAGGCCATGCAAGCGCGTGGGCATGAGGTGGTGATCCTCGCGCGCTCACCCGGGCGCGCGGGCGAGGAACAGGTGCCTGACTTCACAGTCTGTGAAGAACGCTTGACAGACTCGGGTAGCGAGTTGCGTGTGCTGCGCTTGATCAATCGCTTGCACTACCGCCGCCTCGCCGACACCTTCGTCGATGAGCGGGCAGACGCCGCCTTCTTGCGTGTGCTGGCGAAGGAACGTCCCGATGTGGTGCACTTCCAGCACCTCATCCACCTCTCCACCAACTTTGTCGAACTCGCGAAGGAAGAGGGCTGCGCCACCTTCTTGACGATGCACGATTACTGGGCGCTCTGTCCGCGTGTGCAGTTGATTCGACCGGATGGCGAACGCTGTGAAGAGAGCATGGGCGCAGGTTGTTTCTTGTGCATCAAGGAGCGCCGTTTGGAGGCGATTCCCGCTGCCAAGAAAGCTGGCGAGCTGCTTGGCCCTATCGCGGAGCTTGTTGCACAAGCGACCGGGCGCGATGAATACGCGGACCTGATGGAGCGCCATGCTGCCGTGCTGCGGGCCTACAAGGCCGCGGACTTGCGAGCGAGCCCCAGTCGATTCTTGCGCAAGAAGATGGTCGACACGGCCGACTTTGAAGCGCACAGCTTGCTCTACAGCGACAATGGCATGCGCACCGATCATGTGCGTGCTCTCACCAAGCGCCCGCATCCACAAGGCAAGGTGCGCTTCGGTTTCGTCGGTACGCTCGTCTGGTACAAGGGTGGCGAGACTCTCATCGAGGCGATGAAGTTACTCGAGGGACGTCCGTGCGAGCTGCATGTGTGGGGCAGCTTCGACCCCAAGAAGGATGAGCACCATGCTCGTCTGGCTCAGCTCGCAGGCTCGAATGTGGTCTTCCATGGTCGCTTCGACAACAGCAAGTTGTCCGAGGTGCATGCGGAACTGGATGTGTTGGTCGTGCCCTCGGTGTGGTTCGAGAACTCACCGGTCACCATCCATGAAGCGTGGTTGACCAAGACTCCTGTGGTGGCAAGTGACATCGGCGGCATGGCGGAGTATGTGCGCCATGAGATCGATGGCTTGCTCTTCCATGTGGGCGATGCGCGTTCGTTGGCCGCAGCGTTGGTGCGTTTTGTGGATGAGCCCGATCTGGGGCCGCGTCTTTCCGAAGCGGCACCTGAGCCCAAGACCATTGAGGATGATGCTGCGACCACTGAGTTCCGCTATCGCGGCTTGGTGTGTGCCGCCAAGGCGCGCAAGTCCGCTCGTCTAGCCAGACCGTTGTTCGACGCGCAGGGCATCGATACTTGCGCACGCGTCGGTGGTTGCGAGCAGCAAGGCGCGAGCTACTTGCTGATGCGGCCGCAGGCGCAGGCTGCTTGGTCGATTGCAGGCACCGGTGGTGGTCGGCGCGCGTTGCTGATCGAGCAGTTCGTACTCGGTGGTGAACCGCAGTTGCTGTTGGGTGCGGAGGTCTTGGTGGACGGAGTACGTGTCGGCAGCCTCGTGGCTGTGCGCGGTGCTGGAGTCGACCGACTCGATAGCACGCGTTTGGAACTGGATCTGCCCGCCACCGTACAGCGCGTGGAACTGGGCACTCCAGGTGATTTGCATGCGCGCATTGCGCGTGTGCAGGTGCTGCGCCTTGCGGAGCAAGAGGGATAAGGACAGCGGATGAAGGACTTCTTCAAGAAGCTCGTAGGTTCAGGCGCGAAGCCCACGGTTGCCGCCGCAGCTCAGAATGCACTGAGCTTTCAGCCTCCGCAGCATCTGATTGTGCGCCCCGGCGGCCCCATTCCGGTTGCACAGCTGCCGCGCGTCTCGATTGTGATCCTAAACCTGAATGGCCGGCATCATTTGCAACCCTGCTTTGAGAGCCTGCAGCAACTCGACTATCCCAAGGATCGCTTGGAGGTCGTGCTGGTGGACAACGGCTCCGACGATGGCAGTGTGGAAGAGATGCGTGCCAAGCACGCGTGGGTCAAGTTGCATGTCAATGAGCGCAACTTGGGCTTCAGCGTAGGCTGCAATCAAGGCGCCGAGTTGTCGCCGAAGGCCGAAGTGCTGGTCTTCCTCAACAATGACATGCGCGTGGCGAAGACTTGGCTGAGCGAACTCGTCGCACCGCTTGTGCGCAAAGAGTGCATCGCGACGACAGCCAAGATGTGGTCGTGGGATGGCAAGGTGCTGAACTCCGCAGGCGGCGGGATGAACTTCCACGGTCTCGGCATCCAGCGCGGCTACAACGAACCGCCCCAGCCTGCGTTTGATGTGCCTATCAAGACGCTGTTCGCTTGCGGTGGTGCTATGGCGATGGATGCCGAGGTGTTCCGCCGCATCGGTGGTTTTGACGGCGAGTTCTTCGCGTATTACGAAGACGTCGACCTAGGCTGGCGGACATGGTTGGCAGGTTACGAAGTGCACTATGTGCCCACGAGTGAGTGTTGGCACCATCACTCCAGTACCTCACGACGCTTGCCGATCGAGACCGTGCGTTTGATTCAAGTGCGCAACCCTGTGTTGGCGTGCTTCAAGAACTACGACGATTCCAACCTGCGCGCTGTGTTGCCTGCGATCATGGGGCTCTTCGTGCGGCGCATGTGGATGGGCAGCGGCTTGCATGAGAAAGATGCGGAGTTCCGCATCGAGCAAGCGACCAACCCGGCCAGCTCGATGTTCCGTCGCATGGTCGAGAAGGCGCAAGCTCGTTTTGATGACACCATCGAAGTGAAGCGCATCGCTGCGGCGGATCTCGTGGCGATCAATGATCTCCTCGGCAACTGGGATCACTGGATGCAGCGACGTGCCGGGGTACAGGCTTTGCGCCGACGTCCCGATGCAGAGATCTTCGCGCTCTTCCAGAAGCCGCATTGGTGCATCGAAGGCGAGCGCGGGTACATGGAGTTGCAGAAGGGGATGACCTCCTTCCAAGGACTCGACCAGCTCTTCCCTGCGGACAATCTGCCTGCGCCGCGTTGATGCGCGACTAGCGCATGAGAGGTGTGATGCGGATGTTGCGGAACTCGATCTGGGCGCCTTCCGACTGTAAGCAGATGGCGCCTGCACGGCGTTCGCACCAAGAAGCGCGGTTCTGCACTTCGCCGTTCACCTCGAGGGTTAGCTCACCGCCATCCAAGGTGATGCGGTAGCGATTCCATCCGCCAGGTTCGACTTCATTGCATGGTAGTGCCTTGCGCGTGCGTTGGCCTTCTTGACGCGCTGCATCCGTTTGCATGGGCACCTCGCCGATGTTCCAGATGTCGCCTGCGTTGCGGTGCATCAGCTGGGCTTCGATGCTGCGCGGCCAGATGCGATCAGGCCCGGTCATGCGCATCAGCACTCCGCTGTTGCCTGTGCGTGCGGGATCAAAGCGCCAATCCAGCTCAAGTACGAAGTTTTCATACTCCGCCTCGGTACGGATGTAGCCAGCGGGTGTACCTACGCAACGCAACACGCCATCCTGCACGCTCCACACTTGTGCGGGATCGACGCTGGAATCAGAGAGCCACGGCACCCATCCATCCAAGTTCCGACCGTTGAACAACGCTTGTGTGGTGGTCGGTTTGCCAGATGCCTTGGGGTCCTCGCGCAAGAACGCCACGAGATCGGCTACTTGCTGATCGGACAAGCCCAACGCGACTCCGTCTGGCATGACAGACACGGTTTGCTTCTTGCGCGCGGCAATGTCGGCGCGCGGGATCGCATGGCGCCGCCCTTGTGTGTCCTTGACGACCACCGTGTCGCCGTCGGACAAGATGAAGCCGCTGTACACCTCTTCTTCCGTGGTTTCGAGCAACCACGAGTCGTAACCGAAGGCAATCGCTGCGCTGGGCTCCAAGATGGAGCGCAGCAACTCCGGAGTGCCGTACTTGCTGCGCACCGCACTCAAGTCAGGTCCGATCTCACCACCGCGGCCATGGAACACATGGCATGAAGAACAACCCGCTTGTTGCGAGAAGTAGACCTCTTCGCCTTTGTGAGCTTGGCCTTGGAGGCGTGCGATCGCCTCCGCATCGCGTTTGTTGGTGCTGGTCTCTGAGGGGAAGGTGGCCGCGGCCAATGCACGCAATCCCAGATCGGGATGCGTGGTCAAGCGTGGAGCGGCCGCTCGCAGAGCTGTAGGCGTCAAGCGCTCTGCTTGAGCTGCAGCAAGCACGAGCGAAGCACCGCGTGAGTCGGCACACAGGCGCGCGATCGCAAGATCCACTTGGGCCGGTGTGGCCGTGGGCTCAGACAGGATCGCGAGTTCCGCTCGCAGCGCATCGTCTTGTTTGGCCGGCAGGGCACGCACCTCGAACACCATGCCATCGCCACACCCTTGCTTGGTGCCGCCATCATCCGCAGCGGCGCGCGCGGTGAAACGCAGCGCGTCGGCAGGCAATGCGAAGGCCAAGCGCGCGGCAGCGTGCACACCGAAGCCATGGGCATAGCTGGTACCGGCCACGACTAGGGGACCACCATTCGCGTTGGCATTGCGCCCAACGCTGCCCCAGCCAGTTTGAGACACAAGTAGGTTGGCTTGACTGAGATCCACGACCGCCCCAGAGCGCGTGGTCACGCGTGGTTCTAGCCAGTCGGCCCAATCGCATGCATCGCTTCCAGCTGTATCGACCAACAGCCACAGCGTTTGCATGTGCTCGATGTCCACATCCACACTGACGCTGCCGCGTGTGAGGCGCTCACTACGCCACAGTGTCGTGGTGCCATCCAATCCAGCAGGGGATGTTTCCAACAACGGACCAAACGCGGCCCAGTCATTCGTGGCCCGATGATCACTCCACCAACGAGCTCGTACCCCCAACTCACTTGGCAAAGCCAAAGCCAGTGTGGCCATTGCTTCGGCTGCCGCCCGTGTGGACATGAAAGCCAACGCATCTACCGCTTGTAGCCGTAGCTCTAGCGTGAGCGTTTCATCCATGGCCCGGGCCATGAAGTCCGGCACGAGCGCTTCGGGATGGAGCCGCCAGGCAATGGCTGCGTACGCTGCAGGCCATTCGCGCGGCGAAGGTGGTGCATAGACGCGCTTGCACAGTGCAAAGGCCGCGGCTTCATCTCCGGCGCAAGCCAAGCCAAAGGCCTCGACCATGGTGCGATCCGTGGGATCCAAGCGTTTGGCCAGTTCAGTCAAAGCCTCTTGCTTGCTTGCGAACGGTACTTCGCGCAACAGCGTCGCGCATTCGCGACGCACTAGCGGGGACTCGTCCTTCGCAAGGCTCGCCGCGATGGCTGCAATGCTGCCATCGCGCGCAGCCAGCGCACGCGCCGCTACGATGCGTAAGCGTGCATCGGAGGCGGTTAGGGCTTTGCGCAGCGTGGCCTCGCCATGCACCTTGCTGCGCGCCAGCAGCCACACAGCACGCGCTTGCTGCCATGTTTCGCCATGCTCAAAGGCCTGTACCAGCACACTGGCCGAACCTTCCAGGTTCTGCAGCATGAGCTCCTGTGCTTTGGCGCGCACCGACACGCACGGCGATAGCAGGCCTTTCAAGCGTTCCTCGGCCTGCGACCAATCGAAGGATGCGCGATACGCCCAGTCATTCTTGGGCACCAAGCGCAAGATGCGGCCGTAGGCTTCGCGATCACCGGCAGCATGTCCACCGACACCAGGATCCCACCAGTCCGCGACATACACGCTGCCGTCGGGACCTGTGCAGACATCGCTGGGACGGAACCAACGAGCCGCCTGGTCGTCCCCTTTGGCTGCGATCAAGATGCCTGTGTCGAGCTCGATCCGGCTCTTGTCCACGCGGGGCTTTTGTGCCCAGACACGATTGCGACCAGCATCCGCGCACAAGACCGCTCCAAACAAGTCGGGTGAGAGGAAGCGGCTTTCATACACGCACACGCCAGTAGGACCACCTGCTCCGGTAATGGTGCCTGCCGGTGCGACACCTGGATCATCTTGATGCCAGTGAGCACGCGCTGTGCTCTGTCCAGGACGCTTGTCAGCATTCCAATAGCGTGCACCATCAGCAGAGAAGTAGCCGTGATTGCCACCGGGCATACACCACAAGGTTCTGCAGCCTTGGTTGCCATCATCGTCATTGTCGCTTTGGTAGAAGTCGCCCCAACTATCGAGCGCAACCTCATAGTTGTTGCGGAAGTTGTGCGCCATGACGCGCAAAGAACGCCCTTGTGCATCGCCGCGCAGGACGAGACCGCCTGTCCACACCTGACCATCAGAGGAGCGCAGTCCGGGCTGATTGTCGGCCGCTTTCGGCCCGCCATCGCGGTAGAGCGAACCGGAACGCAGCGTCCACCCATCCTTCGCCGTGACTACATGCGGACCTGCGTTGCCTACTGCGAACCACAGACCACCATCAGGGCCTGCCACCACACTGTGCAGACCGTGATCGTGATCACGACCACCAAAGCCAGTGTAGAGTACTTCTTTGCTGTCAGGTCGATCATCGCCGTCCTTGTCGGTGTACACCAAGAGATGCGGTGAGCAACTGACATAGACCTTGTTGCCGATGACAGCGATGCCCAGCGGCGCGATGAGATCGGGATCTTGGACAAAGACCTTGCTGGTCTCTGCGATGCCATCGCCGTCTTCATCCGAGACGATGACCACGCGATCGCCTGCGTCAAAGTGCTTGCCGGGGTTGCGCCCGTTCCATTGGCGATAGTTCACGGCTTCCGCCACCCACACGCGGCTCTTCTCGTCGACATCGATCGCCGCGGGGTTGTAGAAGAGCGGCGTGAGCGCGAACTCTTGCACCTTGACATTGGGCGCTACATCAAACTGCGCCGTAAGGTCGCGCGGCGCGCGTTCCACACCACCGGGGAGTGTCAGGTCTTGCTGGCTGATGGCTACCAGCGCGAGGGGAAGCAGCTGCATTCCCCGAAGATACAACTAGACCTCGAGGCTGTCGCCCACTTGGTCTTGTGAAGCGACAAGTACGCGCACTTGGCGTGTCAAGCCCAAGCGGTCGAGAGTGCGCTGCGCTGTCTCGAGTGCGATCTCGGGGCGATTGGTCTTCTTGGATAAGTGCGCCAGCACCAAAGTATGCAGCGAGTCCGAGGCAAGGCGCTCGAGCATTGCGGCAGCTTGTTCGTTCGAGAGATGCCCACGGTCACCAGCGATGCGACGTCGCAAGGAGGCGGGATAGGGGCTTTGGTCCATCAACTGTGGATCCCAGTTGAACTCCAGCATCAGGACATGCGCACCTTGGAGTTCGCGCGCCACAGTCTCGTCTGGTTTGCCCATGTCGGTCAGCACGACCGCGACGCGTCCTTGGTGTTCGAAGCGAAAGGCCACCGTGGGGTCGCAATCATGCGGTAACAGCACGGGTTTGACGCGTAGCTCGTCTACACCGCCGCGCTCGCTGGTCAGGACCATCTCCGCACCAGGTGAGATGGTGGAGAAGCGTCTAGCCCGCTTGACAGAGGCGTGCGTCATCATGTTCAAGGCGCAGTGCAGGGTCGCGCGTTCCCTGCGCGCCAGCAAGCCCGCCGAGCGCGCGTGATCGAGGTGACCATGTGTGACCAGCACATGTTCAATCGCGCCACTGGCGAGCCCCGTGGTTGCAAGACGCTCATCCATTCCTGTGCGCGTCAAGCCGGCGTCGCACAGCGCCACGATTTCACCCGCGCGCACGAGAGAACTGTTGCCTTCACTCCCACTCGACAAGACTTGGAGCTTCATGCGGCGCTGTGTTCTGTTTGCTGGGCGCCACGCTTCCAGACGAGGTACAGCACAAGTGCTGCGAGCAGCGAAACGACAGCACCCAAGCGCAACTGTCGAGCTTCGTAGCGCAGCGTGACGCTGCGTGCTCCCTCGGGCACGGGAATCGCACGCAATGCGTGATTGACGCGCACCACTGGTGCCGGTTGACCATCGACCAGTGCCGACCAATCGGGAGCCCATTGTTCACGCACGATCACCCAGCCGGCTGCTTGGTTGACCAGCTGCATTTCCAAGCGTGACGGCGCTGGCCGAGCTGTGGTTAGTGCCGTTTCGGTCGACGGCTCAAGAGTGGAGGGCATTTCGGTGCCGAGTCCCTGTCGTACCAGTTCCGCGCGTGTGACCTGCACACCAGGTGCATCCGTGCGCAAGTTGCGTAGCACCGCGGCATCGTCCTCACACACGCTCAAGCTGCTAACCCAGCTTGCGAGGGGCTTCGAGCCGCTGCGCGAGTGCACGACATAGCCATCCAGAGTGTGCACGACTTGCAACCGTGGACTGGTGAGCGGAGTACGCGCCAACACGCAGGTGATGCGCAGCTCATCAGCGATGCGACCTTCGAGGGCTTCTACACTCGTGGCGCGGGCAATGCCGCTACGCCACAAGCTCGCACGGTCCGCCGCGCTCCACAACTCCACCAACGTGCGCGGCTGGAACACGATCCAAGGTGTGGCATCGGCGAGGCCGCAGGCTTGGGCGAGGCCGGGGCGCAGCAAACGCTCGACATCCGCTGTGCCTTCGAAGCTGCGGTCGTAGCGGATCAGTCGGCCTGTGCCCGTGGCGGCCTGTGTGGCCTCAAGCGCACTCGAGCGTGGCACGAAGCTCTCGTGTGCGGTGCCCGCCGCGATGGTTTGGGCGCTTGTGCGGCGTGCACCAAGGTACGGAGTCAGCACCAGTGCAGCCAGCACAAGCAGTCCCCAGCTGCGCCCTCCATGCCGATGCACTCGTTGCGAGAGCAGCGCACTCAAGACCACCAAGCCCGTGATGCCTGCAAGCACTGCCCACCAAGCATGCACCTTTAGCAAGTGCAATTGACGTACGAGTTCGTCTAGCGGCAAAGTGCCTTCTACGGTGGCGCGCGGCACGCCATGCAACTGACTCCAGTGTTCGATCCAGTGCGTGGCATCTTGCGTCGGATTGGTACCTAGAGCCACCCACAGTGCAC